>Ga0070695_100000149_pt1 | contig 32802 bp, 28 predicted proteins | sample KBSK1252metaG_FD_65471 | JGI IMG/M metagenome (GOLD analysis project Ga0070695, IMG submission 65471) | Corn, switchgrass and miscanthus rhizosphere microbial communities from Kellogg Biological Station, Michigan, USA - KBS K1-25-2 metaG | ecosystem: Host-associated > Plants > Roots >...
CGCCAGCGCAGGCCCGCGAGCCCGCCGAGCAGCGATCCGACTCCCTCCCCGGTGACGACGAACGCCCAGGAGCTCGCCCCGTGCATCGAGTGCTTCGCGACGTAGGGACCGAGCACGAAGAAGGGCGCGTACGTGACCAGGAAGTAGCCCGAGACGTAGACGACGAGTATCCAGACCCACGTCTGCTCGACGAAGGCGCTCCAGCCTTCCTTCAGCTCGCGGAAGAAGCCGGCGCCGGCCTTCGCGATCGACTCGACGTCGATCTGCGAGAGAAGCAGCGCGCTCGCCGCGTACGTGCCGGCGTCGACGAGCAGCGCCGTGCCGGGGCCGATCAACGCGACGATCGAGCCGCCGATCGCGGCGCCGAGCGGGAACGCGGCGTAGCGCGCGATCGCCAGGAGCCCGTTCGCCTGCTGGAGCTCGCCCTCTGGGACGACCTCCCGCACGAGCCCGTAGGACGCGGGCGAGTAGAACGCGACGGCCGCGCCGCCGCAGCCCTGGAGCGCGATCAACTCCCACACGTGGGCGTGGCCGGAGACGAGGAGCACGCCCATCGCCGCGCGCACAGCCGTGCTCGCGACGTCGGAGCCGATCATGACGACGCGTCGCGGAATCCGGTCGCCAACGACGCCGCCGAACGCGAGCATCGACACCTGCGCCAGCGTCCACGCCGCGAAGCTGAGCCCGACCGCGGTCGCGCCTCCGCCGTTGTCGAGGATCGCGAACGCGACCGCGATCGGCGCGAGGTACGTGCCGACATACGAGATCGCGCGGGCGGAGAAGAGCAGGCGGAACGCGGGCAGGCGGAGCGGACCGGTCACGCGCGAGCTCGCTTGTCGGCCCAGCGCTTCAAGCCTGCATACGACTGCCAGAGCGGCATCGCGAAGTCGTAGGTCGGCGCGTCCTCCCGCGAGTCGGCGAGCTCTGCCTGGGCGTACTCGACGAATTCCTCCTCGGTCGCGCCGCCTTCCACCGACTCGGCCCAGTCGAGGAGATTGAGCCGCAACTCGGTGAGGTGGCGCCCAACGTCCTCGGCGACGCCGAAGTGGATGAGCGCGAGCCGTTCGGGAGCGCGGCGCTCGATCTCGTCGAGCGTCTCCTCCCACGCCTCGACGTCGACCTCGGGCGGTGGCGTCGGCGGCATGACGAAGCGGCCGGGCAGGACGCGCACGCCGCACGCATCGCCGGCGTAGAGCGTCCCATCGGGGTCGAGGTAGCAGACGTGATGGGACGCGTGGCCCGGCGTCGGGAAGGAGTCGAGCCCGAGCACGCGTCCCTCGACGGCGTGGACGTTCTCCTGCGGCACCGGCGCAAGCTCGCCCCACAGCGAGTCGAACGTGTCGCCGTAGAGCCGGCGCGCGCTCCTCTCGAGCCGCGAAGGGTCGACGAGGTGCGGCGCGCCGATCGGCGAGACGTGCACCTGTAACGCCGGGTGCTCGCGGACGAGGACGCCCGCCGCGCCAGCGTGGTCGAGGTGGATGTGGCTGAGCAGCAGGTGGCGGACGTCGGTGAGCGCGAGCCCGCGGTCGGCGAGCCCGGCCTTCAGCGCGTCGACCGTCGTTGTCGGACCGCAGTCGAAGAGCGTCGGCCCGTCGTCGGTGTCGAGCAGGTAGCTCGCGATGATCCGCTCGCGGCCGAGGTGGAGGAGGTCGATCGGCTCCAGCGCCACGCATTGATCCTATGCGGCCGTTGCTCTAGCCTCGGCTCGTGACGGTCGGCGCGCACCGCAAGGTCGTGACGGTGCTCTTCTGCGACGTCGTCGGATCGACGGCGCTCGGGGAGTCGGTCGATCCGGAGACGTTGCAGGGGTTGCTCTCACGCTACTTCGAGCGGATGAAGGGGATCGTCGAGTCGCACGGCGGCACGGTCGAGAAGTTCATCGGCGACGCGGTGATGGCCGTCTTCGGCGTGCCGGTCGCGCACGAGGACGACGCGCTCCGTGCCTGCCGCGCGGCCGTCGAAATGCGCGACGCGCTGCCGGAGCTGGGCGTCGCGGGCCGGGTCGGCGTCAATACGGGTGAGGTGCTGACGGGCACCGAGGAGCGGCTCGCGACCGGGGATGCGGTGAACGTGGCGGCGCGGCTGGAGCAGGCGGCGGAGCCGGGGGAGGTGCTGCTCGGCGGTGAGACGCTCGCGCTGGTGGGGGACGCGGTTGAGGTCGGCGCGGAGCGCCGTCTCGATTTGAAAGGCAAGAGCGAGCTGGTCGGCGCCTACCCGCTTGTGTCTGTCGATGAGGCGGCGGAGCGTTCGCATGCCTCCGGCTTCGTCGGCCGCGAGCTGGAGTTGCAGCAGCTCGCCGACGCATGGGATCGAGCGCTCGCCGGACCGCGCTGCGAGCTCCTCACGGTCGTCGGCGACCCCGGCGTGGGCAAATCCCGGCTCGTCGCCGAGGCGCTCGCGCTGATCGACGCGCGTGTCGTGCGGGGCCGCTGCCTCTCCTACGGCGAGGGGATCACCTACTTCCCGGTCGTCGAGGTCGTGAAGCAGCTCGATGCGCTCCCGAGCGACGCGGCGGCGGCGACCGCGATTCGGTCGCTGCTCGGCGAGAGCGATGCTGTCTCCGGCACCGACGAAATCGGCTGGGCATTCCGCAAGCTGCTCGAGGAGCAAGCGCCGCTCGTCGTCTGCTTCGACGACATCCAATGGGGCGAGGACACGTTCCTCGGCCTAGTCGAATCGACTGTGCTGCTCTCGACCGGTGCTCCGCTCCTGATCATCTGCATGGCGAGGCCGGAGTTGCTCGATCGGCGCCCGGGCTGGCCCGCGGTGTTACGCCTCGAGCCGTTGCCGGAAGGTGAGGCCGCTGCGCTCGTCGGCGACGCCGTGCCGGACGAGGTGCGTGAACGGATCGTCCGCGCTTCGGGCGGCAACCCGCTCTTCCTGACCGAGATGGCGGCGCTCGGCGAAGACGCGGAGGTGCCGGCGACGCTGCGCGCGCTGCTCGTGGCCAGGCTCGACCAGCTTGACGAACCAGAGCGGAGGGTGCTCGAACGCGGTGCGGTCGAGGGAGAGCTGTTCCATCGCGGCACCGTCCAGGCTCTCGGCCCCGACGAGACGGAGGTGACGCCGCGACTTGCGGCTCTCGTCCGCCGCGACCTCGTCCGCCCCGATCGGGCGATGCTGCCGCGCGAGGACGCCTACCGCTTCCGGCACCTTCTGATCCGCGACGCCGCCTACGACGCCCTTCCGAAGGCGACGCGCGCCGACCTGCATCAACGCTTTGCCGGCTGGCTCGAGGAGCACGGCCAGATCCTCGTCGAGCTGGACGAGATCCTCGGCTACCACCTCGAGCAGGCTGCCCTCTACCTTGCCGAGCTCGGCCGTCCCGATCCCGGCCTTGCCGGGGAGGCGTCCCGGCGATTGGCGACCGCGGGAGAGCGCGCGAGGTGGCGCGGCGACGAGGACGCGGCGCATTCTCTGCTCCGGCGTGCAGTGACGCTCGTCGAAGAGCCCGATGTCCATCTCGAGATCGCGTTTGCGATGAGCCACGTCGCTGCACGTGACGCCGAGCGCCTGCTGGAGGAGACAGCGAGACGGGCCGACGACCGCGCGGACGTGGCCGGTTCTGCGCTTGCCCGTGGGCTTGCTGCGCAGATGCGGCTCTGGCCCGGAGAGGGATCCATCGACGATGCGGAGCGGCTCGGCCTCGCTGCGCTGCCGCTGCTCGAGAAGGAACAGGATCACGCCGGTCTCGCGCAGATGTGGTTCGCACTCGCCTTCGGCGCTTATAACTACGCCTGTCGCTGCGAGCAGGTCGTGCACGCGGCCGAGGTGGCGCGCAGCTACGAAACTCTCGCAGGGAGGCCGCACGACCGTTCGGACGGATTGCGGTCGACTGGCCTTCTGTATGGGCCGCGTCCGGTTGGTGAGGTGCTGAGAGCTCTCGATGCGCTCGACTCGACGTTCCGTGTCGAGCTGGCGCGCGCGGTCGTGCTCGCAATGAACGACCAGCTCGATGACGCGCTTGTTGTCTTCCGCGCGGCTTCCGAGCACGCTCGCGAGCTAGGTATGAGCGCGCACCCGTGGCTCGCCGACATCGAGAGTCTCTCGGGCCACCACGAGGCCGCCGCGGAGCAGCTGCGCCTCTGGCTCGACGGGTATCGCAAACGTGGCCTTTCGGGATCAGTCGGCGAGCTGTTGCTCTGGCAGGCTCGAGAGCTCGCTCTAGCGGGACGATACGAGGAGGCGGAGCAACGAGTCGCAGAGGCGCGCGAGCACCCAGACAACACTCCCCTCGGTCAGGCGCTCTGGCGACAGGTCGCCGCGCTCGTGTACTCAGCCCATGGGGAACACGCCGACGCGGAGCCGCTCGCCCGCGAGGCCGTGCGGCTCGCGTTCGAGACGGACTCACCGCTGTGGCAAGGCCAAGCGGTGTGCGACCTCGCGGAGGTGCTCGAGGCAGGCGGCCGCCGCGAAGAGGCGGTCGCGGCCTTGCAACAAGCGCTCACCCTCTACGAGCGGAAACAGGTCATCCCGCTCACGCGCCGTGTCCGCGAACGGCTCGCCGCGCTCGAGCCGGCCTAGGCGCGCTCGCGCGCCGCGGTGAGGATCTTCTCCGCCGCGTCGCGATTGCCCCAGCCGCCTGTCTCCGTCTTCTTCTCCGGCTCGAGATCCTTGTACCGCTGGAAGAAGTGCTCGATCTCATCGCGCAACTCGTCGGCGACATCGTGGACGTCCTTGATCCGCTCGAACGCCGGGTCGCCGAGCGGCACACAGAGGAGCTTCTCGTCGGGGCCTTTCTCGTCCTCCATGTGGAAGACGCCGATCGTGCGGACGCGGATCCGGCAGCCGGGAAAGGTCGGGTCGGAGACGAGCACGAGTGCGTCGAGCGGGTCGCCGTCCTCCGCGAGCGTCCCCTCGACGAAGCCGTAGTCGGCGGGATACGCCATCGCGGTGAACAACCGCCGGTCGAGGACGATGCCGCCGAGCTTCTCGTCCCACTCGTACTTGTTGCGCGAGCCCGCCGGGATCTCGACGAAGACGACGGTCTCGACGCTCATCAATGGGAGCGGGCGGCGACCGGGACGAGCGCTCGCTCGAGGTCGTCCATGAGGTCGGCGGCCGACTCGATCCCGACGGACAGGCGGATGAGGTTCGGCGGTGCGGCGAACGGCGCGTCGGCCGTAGCGGCATGCGTCATCCGCGCCGGCACCTCGATCAGGCTCTCGACGCCGCCGAGCGACTCCGCGAGCTGGAAGAGCTGCGTCCGGCCGGCGATCGCAGCCGCCTCCTCCGGAGACTCGGCGAGGAACGAGACCATGCCGCCGAAGTCGCGCATCTGGTGGGCCGCGATCGTGTGGCCGGGATGCGTCGGAAGGCCCGGGTAGAAGACGCGCTCGACGCGCGGGTGGCGCTCGAGCACCGCGGCCACCTCCGTCGCGTTCTGGCAGTGCTGCCGCATCCTGAGCGCGAGCGTCTTGATCCCGCGCAGCACGAGCCAGGCGTCGAACGGGCCGGGAACCGCGCCGAGCGACTTCTGGAGGAAGCGCAGGCGCTCGGCAACCGTCGGATCATTCGTCGCCGCGAAGCCGCCGACGACGTCGGAGTGGCCGCCGAGGTATTTCGTCGTCGAGTGGACGACGACGTCTGCGCCGAGCTCGAGTGGCCGCTGCAGGTATGGCGTCGCGAATGTGTTGTCGACGACGAGAAGCGCGCCGGCGGCGTGCGCGGCATCGGCCGCGGCTCGGATGTCGACGATGTTGAGCAGCGGATTGGAGGGCGTCTCGATCCACACCATCCGCGTCGAGTCGTCGAGGTGGTCGGCGAGGCTCCCGAAGTCCTGCGCCGGCAGGTAGTGGAAGCGGTAGCCCTTCGGCTCGTAGACCTGCGAGGTCATCCGGTAGACCCCGCCGTAGACGTCGGCGATGAGGACGACGCGGTCGCCCGGATTGAGGAGGTGGAAGAGCGTCGTCGTTGCGCCGAGCCCGGAGGAGTACGCGATGCCGTACTCGGCCGACTCGAGCGAGGCGAGCGCCGCCTCGAGCGCGTGCCGGGTCGGGTTCGCGACGCGCGAGTAGTCGTAGCCCTTGTGTTCGCCGACGGCGTCCTGGACGTAGGTCGCCGTCTGGTAGATCGGCGTGATGATTGCGCCGGTCGCGGGATCGGGCTCCTGGCCGACGTGAATCGCGCGCGTCTCGAAGTCCACGCGCTGAGTCTAGGCGCCTAGCCGGAGTTGTCGAAGCGCCAGACGGCGCCGTCGTTCGACATCGAGACAAAGACGCCGTCGGGTGTCGAGAGCACGCCGAGTGGCGCGTTGCCGGCCGGAATCGTCCGGGAGACCGCGTTGCTCACCGGATCGACGATCGAGAGCGTGTTCGAGTCGATGTTCGGCACCCACAGCTCGCCGCCGACGAACGCGCTCGCGAGCGGATTCGCGCCTACGCGCACGGTGGCCGTCACCTTGCGGGTTCGCGGATCGAGCCGGTAGACGCGGTTGCGCTCGCTCGACACCCATAGTGCACCGGCGCCCGGCGTGATCCAGTCCGCCCTCGCGATCTTGATCCGCGCGGTGATCCGGTTCGTGCGCGGGTTGACGCGCAGGACGCGCCCGCCGCCGAGGTCGCTGACCCAGAGTGCGTGGTAGGCGTAGACGAGGCCGTTTGGATCGGTGAACCCGCGGATCCGTGCGACGACGCGGTTGCGCCGCGGGTCGATTCGAACGACCGTGCCGTTCGACTCGAGCGACACCCACACGCTCCCGGCGCCGAACGCCGCCGCGAACGCCTGGAAGCCGATGTGGATCCGCTTCGTGACCTTCAGCGCCTGCGGGTTCACGCGCGCGAGGGTGTCGGCCGCCTGGCTCGCGACCCAGATGCTCCCGGCCCCGGCCGCCAGCCCGTACGGCCTCGCGCCGAGATGGAGCTTGCCGCTGATAGCAGGCCCCTTCGGATCGATCCGGATCAGCCGGTCGAGCGTGACGTCGGTCGTCCACGCGGACCCGTAGGCAGAGATGAGGATGCCGCCGGTCGTGCCGATCGGGATCTTCGTCGGCGAAGCCGAATCGGACGACAGCGCGGCGGGGGTGGCGATGACTGCTACCGCCGCAGCGAATCCGAGCATGCGAAGATACCGCAAGGTTGTGCCGTTATACCACAAGGTTGATGTAAATGAGCAGCGGCGGTCCGACGATCCTGCTGGACGTCTTTCTGACGAACCAGCGTCGGAAGCGGATGATCGCGGCGGCGCTCGCGCAGGCAGAGCTGCCGGCCGCGGACTATCCCCTCTACGTGCTCGTCGGGGCCGAGGGGCCGTGGACGCCGACCGGCCTTGCGCGGCGCCTCGAGATGCCGCTCTCGACCATGCTCTTTCGCCTCGGCCGGCTCGAGCGGCGAGGCCACGCCGAGCGTGTGCCGAATCCCGACGACCGCCGGTCGTACCTGATCCGCCTCACGGACGAGGGAGAGCGGCTGCTCGGCGACGCGCGTCCCGCGTTCCGCGACTACGCGCTGGCGGTCGAGGGACGCCTCGGCTCGGCCCGCGTCGAGGAGTTGCGCGCCGCGCTCGAGGAGCTGCGCGACGCCGTCACCGCCGAGCTCGAGTCACGCGTTCCGCTCCCAGAAACGCCGCGAGGCTAGCGAGCGGCTCCTCGAGGTCGACCGGCTTCTGGCCCGGCTGCCACCACAGACCCTTCACGTCCAGCACCTTCTCGCGGCGGTCGAACACGGGCTCGATCCGGCCGACGAGCCGGTCGCCCTGCAGGATCGGGAGCACGTAGTAGCCGTACTCCCGCTTCGCGGCGGGGACGTACATCTCGAGCCGGTAGAAGAAGTCCCAGAGCGCCTCGGTCCGGTCGCGGTCGTGGATGAGCCGGTCGAAGGGCGAGAGAAACGTGACGCGCTCGGGAATCCGGCCGTCCTTGGCCTCCGGATGTGCGAGTAGACGGCCGCGGTCGAGCCGCACGCCAAGCGCTCGGAAGCGCTTCTGCTCGTACAGGCGACGCGCCTTCGGCAACGGCAGCGTCTCGGTCTCGGGGTACCAGCGCTCGGCGAGATCCCACATTCGCTGCTTGCCGTTGCGTCCGACGACGGCGACCTCGCCGCGGGCGCTGAGGCACTCGAGCATCAGGCCCATCTTCCGCTGGCCCCACCAGCGATGTTCCTCGCGCTCGTGGCTCGGCGCGTCCTCGATCTCACGCGAGAGGAGCGGCCCCCGCTCGCGCAGTTCCCTGAGGACGTGGCGGCGGAACGCCGCGTGCTCCTTCAGCCAATCGAGGATGTGGCCGTCCATGGGCCGGTCGCGCCTCCGCATGAACGCCTTGAGGATCGGCAGGTCCTCGACCGGATAGAGGAACGCATCCCACTCGACGAGCTTTCGCTCCCGCCAGACCAGCTGGTCGAGCCGTTCCGTCGCAAACTGACCGAGCCGGCTCCAGAGGACGAGCTGCTGCGGCGGCGCGACCGAGGAGATCGGGTCGAGCTGGAGGAAGCCGAGCCGGCGGACGGTCGCGAGAACGCCGCTCGCTCCACCGTCGAGCCATTGCGCCCGCACCGCGAGCCGCCGCGCCTCCTCGAGCGAGACCGGGACGCCGCCGGCCGTTCGGCTCCAGCGGTCCCTCACGGGTGGCGCACCTCGTCGAGCCCGAGCACGCGTGCGAGCCGGGCGGCCGCGCGCTCGAGCTTCGCGTCGACGTTCCCTCGCACACCGGGCTCGGGGTGAAAGCGGCGCACATGGAGCACGCCCTCGACGCGATCGGCCTTGAGATCTGCGCGGCCGACGATGCGGTCACCGGCGAGGAGTGGGAGAACGTAGTAGCCGTAAGCGCGCTCGTGCTCGCGCTTGTAGACCTCGATCACGTGCCGGAAGCCGAAGAGGCGCTCGAGCAGCGGCCGGTCCCAGAGCAGGTTGTCGAAGGGGCAGAGGAGGACGGGCGGTGCCGGGGCGCCGTCCAGCTCCGCCTCGGCGTCGACGTAGAACGGTGGGCCGCCGTCGTCGGGCGGCACCTCGCGAAGAAGCCCTTCGTCGACGAGTGCGAGCACGTGGTGATGGAGCCGCGCGCGTCCACCCTTCAGCCGCCAGTGCTCCCGGATCGCCGGCTCGGTCAGCGCGCCGCGGGCGCGGACGGCGAGGAGCGCGCACGTTCTCAGCGTCTCGTCCTCGTCGGGTGTCGGCGCGTCGAGGATGGCGGGCGGGATCACGTGTGCCGCGAGGTCGTAGCGGCGCTGGAACGCCTGACGGCCGGCGACCACCAGCACTCCGCGGTCAAAGAGGGCCTCGAGGACCAGCTTCGCGGGCTTCCAGTCCCACATGTCCGTCTTGCCGCCGGCGCCCTCGAAGTCGCGTGAACCGAGCGGCCCTTCGGCTCGGATCCGCTGCAGCACCGGCTCGACCAGATCGCCGTGCTGCTCGAGCGCTCGCTCGTGGAAACGCCAGTGCGCTTTGCCCTCCATCGTGCGGCGGCAGTGCGGCCAGAGCTCGATGGGAAGAAGGCATGCTTCGTGCGCCCAGTACTCGAAGACGCGACCGGAGGCGAGTAGCGCCTGCAAGTCCTTCTCGTCGTATACACCGATGCGGCTCGTAAGCGTGAGCCGATGCGCGCGGTCGACCGTCGAGATCGAATCGAGCTGCACCGCGCCGAGACGCCGGATCGTCGCCTCGACGTCACCGGCCGGCGCGCGGCGGAAGCGCGGCGCATACGCCTGCGCCGATACGGCGAGCCGCCTGATCGCGGCGAGGCTGACGGTCGTGGTAGCCATGGTCCTCTACCTAGCAGGTAGGCGCTGCGCCGCGCCACGCGACTCGATAGCCTCCTGCCGGTGCCGCGCCCTAGACGTCAGAACCCGTGGAGCTCGACCAGCGAGGTTCTCGTCTGGGTGCTCTTCGCACTGCTGCTCTTCCCGGCCGGCCTCGCGGGCTGGGCGGTGGGTCACTACACCTCGCTCGGGAAGCCGTCGGCGACCGTCGTGCATACGGTCACGATCGGCTCGACCTCTACCCCCACCACTACCTCGACACCGACCACGTCGTCGACTCCGACCACGACGTCCTCGGGCGGGGGCGGCAACGCGACTGCCGGAAAGGCTGTGTTCGCCGCGAACGGCTGTTCCTCGTGTCACACCTTCAAGCCGGCGGGCGCGAACGGCACGATCGGCCCGGATCTCGACTCGGCGCCTGCTCAGGACGCGAAGGCGGACAACAACATGGACCTCGCGGCGTTCGTCAAGGAGTCGATCACCGACCCCGACAAGTACATCGCGAAGGGTTTCAGCAAGGGCCTCATGCCGACGAACTTCGGCTCCAAGCTCTCGTCATCGCAGCTGGACAACCTGGTCGCCTTCATCCTCTCCGGTACGAAGAGCTAGCTTCTCGTCCGAAATGAGCGAGCCGATTTACAGCTCGCTTAGGGCAGAGGTGTTGCTCTTTCGTAAATTGGACTTGCGCGTGGGTTCAGATTCATCTATGGTGCGACGCGGTCTAACCACCACAACACCATGCCGAGATTCGTGAATACCCACAGGTTGATCCCGGTCTCGTCCGCATCCGCGGGCGCCGTCCCTTGCTGGAGGGCCCTCGCGACCGGCTACGAGTCGGATAGCTCCACGGCCCTCGCTCGGAGGTGTGCGCGCTAGTCAGCTAGCCGCATAGCAGCTCGAGTGAGGGCGACCCGAGAGGGTCGCCCTTTTCGTTTGGGCGAATCAACGACGACGGAACAAGGTGATGCTCAACTTGAAGAGATCTAGGAAGAGACGAGGCTCCGCCTGAGAGAGAAAGGTCCTCGCGCGCTTTGGTGCGTTAATTGACGCTGTGAAGTTAACGGCTGCTTTTGCCTGCGCATTTACGGAGCGAGCGCGAGCGCCCGGCTCCAGAACGCCTCCACGATGACGCGCGGCGCAGCCTTGACGCCGCTGCGATCCAGGGTCGAAGCGTGGGCGAGTGGCATAGACAACATCGTTGCGTCACTGACGCGGCGAGACATAGAGATTTCAACCATTCCGGGATCGTCTAACGGCCAGGACACCGCGCTCTGAACGCGGAGGTCGAGGTTCGAGTCCTTGTCCCGGAGTTCTGGGCGAGTAGCTCAATTGCGGAGAGCGCTTGTCTTACGAACAAAAGGCTGCTGGTTCGAGTCCAGCCTCGCCCATTCCCACGTGGCCGTAGCTCAGCGGTCGGTAGAGCGGTCGCCTGAAACGCGACGCGTCGCAGGTTCGAGTCCTGCCGGCCACACTCCGTGGCTCCGTAGCTCAGCGGAGAGCAGCCGACTCTTAATCGGCACGGTGCGGGTTCGACTCCTGCCGGGGCCACTCTGGAAGGACTGCCATGGGCGCGGTATCCCGTCTCGAAAACGGGTGCGGCTTCGGCCGTTGGGGGTTCGACTCCCTCTCCTTCCGCTCAGTCCGGTGTGGTCGAGCGGGAAGACGCGCGACTGTTAATCGCGAAGCGCAGGTTCGAGTCCTGCCGCCGGAGCTTCGGAGGTCGGTGTCCGTGGTGGCACGGCTCGCTGATAACGAGCAGGGCCTGGTTCGATTCCAGGACCTCCGATCACCTTCATGCCCCCGTGGTCGAGCGGCTGTGACGCCGGGTTCTCAGCCCGGAAGCGCGGGTTCGAGTCCCGCCGAGGGTTCTTTCACGTCTGGCTGTGGGGGAGTCAGCCACCCCGCCGGTTTCGGGAACCGGAGACCGCTGGTTCGACTCCAGCCGGCCAGACCTTTCGACGCGCGGTGGAGGAGCGGCTTTCCTCGCGAGCCTCATGAGCTCGAGACGTGGGTTCGAATCCCACCCGCGCAATGTGGGAACCCGGGGGCGTAGCTCAGTGGCAAGAGCACTCGCTTGTCAGGCGATAGGCCGCCGGTTCGAGTCCGGTCGTCCCCGCTCGTGGTGGCTGTGGTGTAACGGAAGCATTCGAGGTCGTGATCCTCGAGGTACCGGTTCGAACCCGGTCGGCCGCCCTTTTACGCGGACGCTGAGCACCGGCGAGCTCAGCGGGCTGTAACCCCGTCGCCCCTGCTGTGGTTCGACTCCACCCGTCCGCACTCACCAACTCGGGGATGAAGCCCATCGGGATGGGCGCCTCGCTTGCACCGAGGAGGAGCGGGTTCGACTCCCGCCGTCTCCACTCCGCCCAAGACCGGGCGGTCTTCACAAAACCGAAAGGAACGAAATGCCCAACCTGCTGCACGAGGCGGCGGGGCCCGAGCTCTCCCTGACCTGGGAGCTCGACCTCGACTACCTCACGATCGCTCGCTTCGCGCAGCTCGTTGCGGAGCGAAAGCTCGAACACGTGGCCCGAACCTCCTGGGCCACGGAACGGATGACCCTGGAAGGACTGTTTGACCATGCACTGAGCACTCTGCGTGACTCGAAGGAGCGGGCAGCGGTGCTCGACCTCTCGTCCGAGCTCGGCAGTGAGTGCTTCGCCCAGCTGTCGCTGATGCGCGGTCGCGCATTTCTGCGGGTGGGAGCCAACTCGGTCGACACGCTCGCCGCAGCACGCACGTGGTTCCAGGAGCGCTACTCCGTTGCGCCCGTGGAAGACCGCTCCCAGCGGGTCCATGTGAGCTTCTGGACGAACGGGCAGTATGCGAATCGAACGACTCGCAGCGTCGACGTGCCGGCGTGGGAGGAGATCGGAGAGAACTACCCGCGCAGCGTCGCCGACTCTCTCTCGGCGCTGATGGCTCGCGACTTCGGCGACGAAGACAGCGGGGGCCTGATCCTCTGGCATGGCCCGCCGGGGACCGGCAAGACATACGCGCTACGAGCCCTCGCGTGGGCTTGGCGCAAGTGGTGCAGCTGCCACTACATCACCGATCCCGAGGCGTTCTTCGGCGAGCACGCGAAGTACATGCTCGACGTGCTGCTCGACGACGAGGACGACGAGGACGAGTGGCGGCTTCTCATTCTCGAGGACACTGGCGAGCTGCTAACAGCCGACGCGAAGCAGCGAACGGGCCAGGGGCTCTCGCGATTGCTCAACGTGGCTGACGGCCTAATCGGGCAAGGGCTGCGAGTTCTCGTCCTCGTCACGACAAATGAGCCGCTTCGCTCGCTTCACCCCGCAGTGTCCCGTTCGGGACGTTGCGTCTCCAACCTCGAGTTCCCGGCCTTTCCCGCCGACGAGGCGGATGCCTGGCTGGCAGCTCGTGGCGCTTCCGGCGACGGATCCGCGTGCACGCTTGCTTCGCTCTTCGCCCGGGTCAACGGGCAAGAGGAGCCGGACGTGCGCTCCGCCCGTCAGCCGATCGGGTTCCGCGTCAGCTGATCCGTGGCGCGGACCGAGCCTCCGTAGTGTCAACGGCCAGCACGCGCCCGTCGTAAGGCCGAGGTGCAGGTTCGACTCCTGCCGGAGGCTCCTCACACGCTCGTAGCTCAGCGGACAAGAGCGCTGCCGTGCGAAGGCAGAGGCCGCTGGTTCGAGTCCAGCCGGGTGTGCTCGATCCACAAGCCCGTGGTGTAGCGGCAGCACGGCGAGTTCCAACCTCGCAGGCCCGGGTTCGAATCCTGGCGGGTTTGCTCCATCCACAGCGAAACGACGAAAGGAGGAGTCATGACGGACGAGACGATGACGCTCGGCGAGGCACTGACAGTCCGCGCGGACCTGCAGGCTCGTCTGGGCGAGCTCCGCGGTCGCCTGCTGGCGGTCGCGAAGGTGCAGGACGGCGACACGCCGGCCGAGCAGCCGGATGTCCTGCTGGCCGAGTTCGAGCAGACGGCCGAGCGCCTGCGCACGCTAATCGCGCGCATCAACCGCACGAACCTGACGATCGTGACCGCGGGCGGCGAGACGCTTACGGCCGCGCTCGCGCGGCGCGACGTTCTGACGTTCCGTTACAAGGTGCACCGCGAGCTCGCGGCCGCCGCCTCGGAGCAGTCGGAGCGCTACTCGCTGCGTGAGATCAAGATGACGGCGACGGTCGACGTCGCCCAGCTCCGCCGCAAGGTCGACGAGCTCGCCCGCGAGCGCCGCGAGCTCGACGTCGCGCTGCAGGCGGCGAACTGGGCGAACTCGCTCGCCGAGTAGAGGCGGTGGGCGCGGAGAGTCGCCGTTGGGCGTGCACCAGGGCGGCAGCAGCCCGAAAGCTGCACCCACGCGATCGAGAATCGCACTGGGGTGAGCCAGGGCCGGGCGCAACGCGGTTCGAATCCGCAACCGCACCGGGCAGCGGCCGGCATCGCTCACGGTTCATGACGTAAGCGACAAGGCACATCACCAGGTGCAGACTGCGGCGGCTCTTCGCGCCCACCGCCCTTCCCGTTCGAACTCAGAGAGGAGAAAGCTGATGCACCGGCATCTGTATGCCGTGCCGCGGCCCCTTGGGTCGCGTCCGGCCAAGGTTGTCCAGCTCGAGGTGCGGCGTCAGCTGCGCCGCGAGGGGGAACGGCCGCAGCCCCGGCCGCCGGCTCGTCCGGCGGCCTAGGACGACGAGCCGCACGCTCGGCGCCACGATGGCTGAAAGCACCGGCGGCCAAGCCGCCGGTGCCCGGCCAAAGACCGGAGCCGCCTTCGGCAGCTCCGTCGGCCTGCGGCTCCCATGCGGATGTAGCCCAACCCGGCAGAGGCACCGGTCTCAGAAACCGGCCAGTGGGGGTTCGACTCCCTCCATCCGCACTTCGCGCTTGCCTCCGTAGCTCAGTGGACAGAGCAGCGGGCTTCGAACCCGCGCGCAGAGGTTCGATCCCTCTCGGAGGCTCTACGACACCATGGCCGAGCGGCGAGGCACGCGCCTGCAAAGCGCGTTCACGGCGGTTCGAATCCGCCCGGTGTCTCTGCTCTCAGCGGAGGCGTACTCGCGGATCGAGCCACGTGTAGGCGAGATCGATGAAGAAGTTCGCCGCGATCACCACGAGCGAGACGAAGACGACGATGCCGACGACGACCGGTACGTCGTCTCGATGCGTCGCGTCCACGAGTTCCTTGCCGAGGCCGTGCAACGTGAAGACGTTCTCGATGAAGACCGAGCCGCCGAGCGCGAGGCCGACGTCCATGCCGAGCATCGTCACGACGGGCAGAAGGCTGTTGCGGAGGATGTGATGGGTCACCACACGCCGACGTGACGCACCTTTGGCCCACGCGGTGCGTACGAAGTCCTCGTTCACCGTCTCCATCACGGTGGAGCGGATCATGCGGACGTAGATCGCCGCGAAGAGGAAGGTGAAGGTCACCCACGGCAGCAGCAGGTGGTAGGCCCAACGGGCCGGGCCGGCGCACGTTCCGGTGGAGTTCGGGAAGAAGTTGCAATAGTCGGCGATCGGCGTCCAGCCCAGCTTGTAGCCGAACGTGTAGGCGAGCATGAGACCGAACCAGACGGTGGGAGCGGAGATGCCGACGAGGACGAAGACCGTCCCGGCGCGGTCGAGCAGTGAGCGCGGCTTCAGGGCCGAAAGGATCCCGATGGGGACGGAGATCAGCAGCCAGAAGAAGAGACCGCCGAAGACGACGGATCCCGTGACGGGCGCGTCCTGGCCGAGGATCCAGCGCACCGAGGCGCCGTCATAGAACGAGTAGCCGAGCGAGGCGTGCCGGACGATGTTCCAGAGGAAGATCCAGTACTGCTGGTAGATGGAGACGTCCAGATGAAGCTCGCTGGCGATGCGATTCTCGGCCTGCGCATCGCTGATGCCCATCGCGGTCAGGTGCAGCGGGCTGCCCGGGATGAGGTAGAAGATCACGAACACGGAAGCCGTGACCACGAGGAAGAGCCAGACGGTCCAGAAGATCCGCCGGATCAGAAACCGGATCAGCTACGGCCCCCTCGACCCGCCATGTCCTAACACTACGGGGGCGGCGACCCCGTTCGCAAAGCTCGTTTGGATCTGCGCTAGGCGCGGGTCCCGCTGAGAACGTCGACGACCCGCTCCTCGGCGCGGTCGCCGTAGTTCGTACCGAGCTTGTCCTCGAGGATCTTCCGCAGCTCGCCGGTCTCGGCGAGCTCCTGCGTGATGTCGGCGCCGCCGACGAGCTCGCCCTTGACGAACACCTGTGGAATCGTCGGCCAGCCCGACAGCTCCGACAGCTCCTGCCGGATCGAGGGATCGGGGAGGACGTCGACCGTCGTCACCGGGGCGCCCGCCGCCCGCAGCGCCTCGAGCGCGCGGCCGGAGTTGCCGCACATCACGAACTGCGGCGTGCCTTTCATGAACAGCGCGACCGGCTCGTTCTCGATCACGTCCTTGATCCTGTTTTGCAGTTCGCTCATGCGGTTCCTCTCGTCTTGATCCGAAGCTCGTGGATGGTGCCGTCGCGCAGCGGCTCGGCCAGCGCGTTGTTGACGAGCCGGTGCTGCTCGAGTAGCGGCAACCCGTCGAAGCGCGGGCTGGAGACGGTCACCTGGAAGTGGTCGCCGCCGCCGGTGCGATCCTCGACGCGCAGCTCGGCCGCGTCGGGGAATGCGTCCTGGAGCAGCGATTCGAGGCGGTCGACGGCCACAGGCGGAGAGTAGCGACGACCTAGACGGTCACCGCGCGCTCGAGGTCGTCGAGCCGCTCGAGCCACGGCGCGGCTCCGAGCCGCTTGAAGATCTCGCGTGCCTCCGCGAGTAGCGGTGCCGGATCGTCCACGGCGAGCTCCGCCTGCTCGACGAGCGCGATTGCCAGCGGATAGGGAGTCTGCATGGCGCGGAAGCCGTCAACGGTTCGCGCGAGCAGCCCCGCTGCGCCGTCCCGATCGCCACGCAGCGCCAGCAGCCGGCCGCGGAAGCGGGCCTCCTGAGCCACGATGCGGGGTGTCCGGTCCGACGGTGGTAGGCGCTCGACCTCGCCGAGCAGCTCTTCGACCTGCGCCTCGTCGCCAAGCGCGAAGGCTGCCTCGCACGCCTCGATCCAAGCCTGTTTGTAAAACGGATGAAGCGTTGAGAGCTCACGGAGTTCGAGAGCCTCACGTGCTGCGTCAAGCGCCTCGGAGAGCCGGCCCTCGGCGCGCAACAGCATCGCTTCGAATAGCCGGTTGCCGAGGCGCGTCTGCGATTCGTCCGAATCGAGCTGGGCTGAACCGGTTTCGAAGGCGGCACGCGCTCCAGCCACGTCGCCCCGCGCAAGTGCGAGGCTCATGGTTCCGGCTGTGCGCTCACCGACGGTGCGGATGTCGTCCACCGTCATCTCCGCGACGAGCTGCTCGACCTCTTTCCAGTCACCCAAGTCCCAATGGTTGAACACGAGGTGTCCCAAACAGCGTTGCTCTGCGACGCGATCGCCCCGGCGGCGCGCCAGCTCCATTCCCTCGAGGTCGGCTCCACGCGAGTCGGCGAAGCGATCACGCGCGGCGAATTCGTAGGAGAGGTTGAACAGCGCGCGCTCGAGTGGCTCGCCCGACTCGTGCGCGCGCCCGATCTCGATCGCGCGTTCGAGAAGCGCGAGTGCCTCCTCGTACCGGCCCTGCGTATCGAGCACGAGGTGCTTGGTGTTGAGCGAGTGGACGAGAACGTCCGGGAGTACGAGCGCCTCGGCGATCTCGAGCGCACGCTCCACCCGTTCGCTTGCTGCCTCGTACTCCGAAAGAAAGTAGCGGTGGCGCGCAAGCGCCTCGGCCAGCTCGGCAAGCTCGACGCCGGGCTCGTCGTCGGCAAGCGCCGCGAACGCTTCCTCCATCCGTTCGGCGCCTCCCCTGAGATCGCCGGTGAATCCCATCGTGATGCCCATGGCGCCCGTGGCGTGCGCTGCTCGTCGTGCGTCACCCTCACCGCGGTAGAGGTTGATCGCGCGCTCGTAGAGTCCGAGCGCTTCGGGGTACCGGCCGCCGTCCTGTGCAGCGCGGCCGGCATTCTCGACCAGTTCCGCCTGCCAGAGCGGCTCATCCGCCAGCGCGGCCGCCTTCTCGAAGTAGCGCTGCGCTTCCTCTGCTGCGGCAAGCGACGCAGCGCGATCGCCGGCGAGCGCGAGCTGCTCGGCGGCTTTGCGGCGGATGGCAGGAGCGTCTGCAGCGTCTGGCGTAGCCTCGTACGCGTCCAGATAATGGGCCGCGACCACCTCGACAGCCTCCTGCTCGGCTTGTCCAGCTGCCTGGGCGAGGTATTCCGCCGCTGCGAGGTGCTTCGCCTTCCGGTCCGCCTTTACGAGCGTCTCGTACGCGATCTGTTTCAGGAGGTCCTGGAGGAAGGCGTACTGGCCGCGCTCCGGTGAGCGCGGATCCGCTTGCACGGAGAAGACCTCCTTGTGGACGAGCGAGACGAGGATCGGCTCGAGTTCCGGTTCGCTCAGGCCCGAGAGGGAGGCAACGCCGCCTTTCGTGAAGCTCTTGCCGAGGACCGCGGCGTCTTGGAGCACACGCCGCTCCTCGGGCGCAAGGCCGTCCAGCCGGGCGGCGATGAGCGCGTGCAGCGTCTCCGGCACCTCGAGGGCCTCGATCGTTCCGGTTGGGCGGTAAACATCTCCCTCCCGGGCAAGCAAGCCGCGATCGAGGAGCATCCGGACGGTCTCGACTGCATATAGCGGTACGCCCTCAGCGCGCTCCAGTATCCGCGTCCGGAGGTCGTCTGGGAGTCCCGGGACGAAGCCGTCGAGGAGTTCCTCCATCGCCGCGGAGGAGAGGGGCTCGAGCGAGAGCGTCGTCGCGTTGCGCCCGACCGTGCCGAAGCCGGGGCGCCGCTCGGCGAGCTCTGGTCTGGCGAGGGCAAGCACGAAGAGCGGGTGGCCGCGCGACCACTCGAGCAGATGCTCGACGAAGTCGAGGAGCGCCGAGTCGGCCCACTGGAGGTCCTCAAACACGAGCACGACGGGGCTCTGCTCGGCGAGCCGCTCGAAGAATAGACGCCAGGCGGAGAAGAGATCCTGTCGGTCGCCGGAAGCGTGCTCCGCAAGTCCGAGCAAATGCGCAAGCCGCGGCTCGAGCCAGCCCTGTTCGTCGGCATCCCAGATGCGCTCGCCGATCATCGTGTGTAGTTTCGCGAGCGCTTCGTCCGGCGCGTCCTCCTCGGCGATCAGCGCCCGCATACGGACCATCTCGGCGAGCGCCCAGTAGGCCACGCCGTCGCCATAGGCGAGGCAGCGGCCGCGGTGCCACAACACCTCGTCGACTGGCCCGTCGAGGTACTTCTCGAACTCCCACGCGAGGCGCGACTTGCCGATGCCCGCGATGCCGACGACCGAGACGAGGCGCGCCTTCCGTTCCTCGGCCGAGCCGTGGAAGTGCTCCTTCACGAGCCGCAGCTCGCGCGCCCGGCCGACGAACGGCGGCTCGAGCTCCCCCGCGACGCGGGCGCCGCCGCGGACGGCGGTCACCCGGAGCGCCCGGAACAACGAGAGCGGCTCCGCTTTGCCCTTCAGCTCGTGCTCGCCCGCGGACTCGTACGCGATTGCCGCTGCGGTCGCGCGTCGGGTCGCGTCGCCGACGAGCACCGTGCCCGCCTCGGCCGCCGCCTGGATGCGGGCCGCCGTGTTGACGAGGTCGCCGGCCACCATTCCCTCGCCCTCGGCGGCGAGGTTCACCGCGGCCTCGCCGGTCAGCACGCCCGCGCGCAGCGCGAGCTCCGGCGCCCCGGTTTCCTCGCCGAGGGCAGCGATCGCGGTCACGAGGTCGAGCGCCGTTCGCACAGCGCGCTCGGCGTCGTCCTCCTGTGCTGTTGGGGTGCCCCACACGGCCATGACCGCGTCGCCGATGAACTTCTCTACCGTGCCGCCGTAGATTCCGATCAGGCGGCGGCACGTGTCGAAGTAGCGGGAGAGGAGCTCGCGCACGTCCTCCGGGTCGCGCGACTCCGAGAGCGCCGTGAAGCCGACGAGGTCGGCGAAGAGGACCGAGACGAGACGCCGTTCGGCGGCCGACGTCGGCGCCGTGACCGTGGCCCCCGCCGCCTCTGCCTCGAGCGCGCTGCCGCACTCTCCGCAGAATCGCATCCCAGCCTCGTTCGCAGCGCCGCAGGTGGAGCATACGAGCGCGAGCGGCGAGCCGCAGCTACCGCAGAACTTGCGGCCGGTCGCGTTCTCGAACCCGCATTCGGCGCAGGTGATCACAGTCTGACGCTAACGCCGGTGGACGAGGAAGTCGAGGGGCCTGCTACTCGTCGCGGTTCCACTCCTCGCGCGTGTTGACGTGTGGGAACGGCTCGTCCGGGACCGGCAGCCCGAGAGCGGCGCAAAGCGGCTCCCAGCCGTCGCCCGCGCGCCACTCGAGCAGGCGATTCGCCGGGGCGTCCCGCCGCACCCCCGCGTTGTGGCGCTCGTAGAACGCCTCCGCGACGACGCGGTCGTCCCCCTCGCCGATCTCCCTTGCCAGCAGCTCCTTCGTCATCACCAGCCAGTCTTCGTACTCGGGGTACGACTCTTTCCGGAGCACGGGGAAGATGGTCGCCTCGGCGCTCTCCCACCACTGCGCCGCGCTCGAGCGGGTCGAGAGGACGATCACCGCGTCCGGGTTCGCGTCTGCCAGCTCCCGCCAGAAGGCCGACGCGGGCCAGTCGACGGTGGCGATGCAGTTCGGAGGGAACTCGCGCCAGTCCGGGGCGTCTCCGCGGATCGCGGCGCGCCACGCCAGCACGTCCTCCACGTGCGTGAACACCTCGTGCATGTGGTAGCAGCGCCCGCCGAGCAGGCGCTCGAGGGCGTCCTTCAGCGAGCGGGTCGCGGTGCGTGGAAGCCCGGCGCCGACGACCCGCAGCATCAGGAGCGCCGGTGCGCGAGGAAATCCAGCAGGTCGGAACGGGTGAGCACGCCGACCGGCTTGCCGTCCCGCGCGACGACGACGGCGTTCATGCCGCCCGTCAGCGTGGCGAACACCTCGTCGAGCGTCGCCGACGCCTCGACCGTCGCGAGCGGCGGCTGCATCGCCGAGGCGACGTCCTCGTGGAGCGCGTCTGGGTTGCCGAAGACGCGCTCGAGCAGCGCGCGGTCCTGCAGGGAGCCGATCACGTCCGCCAGCGACTCGCACTCGCCGTCGCGCACGACCGGCAGCTGGGAGATGCCGTAGCGCTGCATCGTGTCGATGCCCTCGCCGACTTTCGCGTGGGCGGCGATCGTGACCAGCTCCGGCACCTCGCCGCCGTGCTTCGAGCGCAGCAGCTCGTCCACGGTCGGGAGCCGCGCCTGGCGCTCGACGAAGCCGTGCTCGAGCATCCAGTTGTCGTCGTAGAACTTCGACATGTAGGAGCGGCCGGAGTCGGGAATGATCGCGAGCACCGTCGCATCCACCGGCAGCCGCTCGGCGACCTTGATCGCAGCCCACAGTGTCGAGCCCGCGGAGCCGCCGGCGAGGATGCCTTCCTCCCGCGCGAGCCGGCGCGCCGTGAGGAACGAATCGCGGTCGGAGACCCGCATCCACTCGTCGACGACCTTGAGGTCGATCGTGTCGGGCCACGTGTCCTTGCCGATCCCCTCGACGAGGTACGGATGGAGCTGCGAATCGTTCTCCGCCGTGTAGATCGAGCCCTCCGGGTCGACGCCGATGATCTTCACCTCGGGCTTCTTTTCGTGGAACCAGCGGCCGACGCCCGAGATCGTGCCGCCGGTGCCGACCGAGATCACGATCGCGTCGATCTCCCCGCCGGTCTGCTCCCAGATCTCGGGCGCGGTGACGTCGTAATGCGCCTGCGGGTTCGCCATGTTCGAGTACTGGTCGGGCTTGAAGCCGCCCGGGATCTCCTCGGCCAGCCGCGACGAGACGGAGTAGTACGACTCGGGCGAGTCGTGGTCGACCGCCGTCGGGGTGATCACGACCTCGGCGCCGTACCCGCGAAGCATCGCGATCTTCTCCTGGCTCATCTTGTCGGGCATGACGAAGACGCAGCGGTAGCCCTTGCCTGCCGCCGCGATCGCGAGGCCGACGCCGGTGTTGCCGGAGGTCGGCTCGACGATCGTCCCGCCGGGCTTGAGCTTCCCTTCCCGCTCGGCCCGCTCGATCATGGCGAGGCCGATCCGGTCCTTCACCGAGCCGCCGGGGTTGAGGTACTCGAGCTTGGCGAGGATCCGTGCGTGGTTGTGCGGCGAGAGCCTGTCGAGCCGGACGATCGGGGTGCCGCCGACGAGGTCGAGGACGGTGGGATACTCCCGAGACATCGGGCCAAGCCTACGCGAGGGGGGAGCGATAAAGATCACGATCATCGGCCGCGGAAATGTCGGCGGAGCACTGCAGGCGGTGCTCTCGGCGAGCGGTCACGAGGTTGATGCCCTGGGCAGCGACGGCGGCGACGCAGCCGGCGCCGATGCGGTGATCCTCGCCGTCCCGGGCGGTGCGGTCGAGGACGCGCTCCGCAGCGTGAGCGGGGTCGACGGAAAGATCCTGATCGACGCGACAAATCCGCTGCAGGGCCGGCCCGAGGGAGTCGAGTCCCTCTCGGCCTTGGCCAAATCGGTTGCAAACGGGCCGACGGCCAAGGCGTTCAATACGAACTTCGCCTCGCTCTTCGAGCAGGCCGCAAAGGCCGACCAGCGTCCCACGATGCCGATCTGCGGCGACGACGGGGCACTGGCCGTCGCCGAGCAGCTCTCCCGCGATTGCGGATACGACCCGGTCGTCCTGGGCGGCCTCGAGCACGCATCTGCACTCGAGGACTACGTGAGCGGCATCCTGATTCCGCTGGTGATGACGCGCGGGCCGCTCTTCTACCGGTTCGACTGGCCTGCACCGGGCTAGGCGAACGCCTGCTCTCCTTCCGGCTGGAGCTCTTCTCGCCGGATCAGGAGCAGCCCCGCGACGAACGCCGCGACGCTGATGCCGACGAGCACCCAGAACGCCCAGCTCGTCCCCGAGGTGAATGCCTGCGCGAAGTAGGCCTTGCCATGCGTCGCGATCAGGTTGTTGAAGTGGGTTAGCGAGACCGAGGAACAGACCGCGATTCCGACGGCTCCGCCTATCTGCTGAGCCGTGTTGATCAGGCCCGACGCGAGACCGGCTTCGTCATGCGTCACTCCCGCGAGCGCGGCGATCGAGACCGGGATGAACGCGAACGGGATCGCGAAACCCATGATCAGATAGCCGGGTAGGAGCGAGCCCGCGAACGACCCATGAGTCGGGATCTGCGTGTACCAGACGTTCGCTGCGATCAGCCCCAGGAACCCGATAGCGAGGATCGGCTTCACGCCGAAGCGGGTCGTGCACGCCTGCGCGACGCCAGCCCAGAGAACCGCAGACCCGGCCGTGGCCACGAAGGTCACACCGGTGCGAAGCGCGCTGTAGTGGAGGACCTGCTGCACGTACAAGGTGAGCAGGAAGAAGTTCGCGAAGATGATCCCGCCGAGCAAGAGCCCGGCGAAGTTCGCACCGGCGACCGTGTGGATGCGGAAGATCCGGAACGGCATCAGCGGGTCCTTGTGGCGCGCCTCGATCGCGAGGAATGCGAGGAGCAGGACCACCGCGGCCGCAATCGTGCCCAGGGTCCGGCCAGAGCTCCACCCGTGGTTCGGCGCCTCCGAGACCGCGTAGACGAGGAGCGCGAGCCCGGCTGTGACGGTAATCGCGCCGCCGAAGTCCTGGGACACCTCGCGCTCGGCGCGACTCTCGCGCACGAAGCGCGGGGTGAGCGCGAGGGCGATGGCGCCGACCGGCACATTGACGTAGAAGATCCACTCCCAGCCGAGATACTTCGTCAGGACGCCGCCCGCGAGGACGCCGACTGCTGCGCCGCCTCCGCCGAGCGCGCCCCAGATGCCGAGCGCCTTGTTGCGCTCCGCGCCTTCCTCGAAGGTCGTCATCACGATCGAGAGCGCCGACGGCGTGATGATCGCCGCGCCGAAGCCCTGCACCGCGCGGAACGCGATCAGCGCACCCTCGGACCAGGCGAGCCCGCAGAAGAGCGACGCGACCGAGAACACGACGACTCCGATGATGAAGACGCGCCGCCGGCCGAAGAGGTCGGCGAGGCGGCCGGCGAGGAGGAGGAAGCCGCCGTACGTGATCGCGTACGCGGTGATCACCCACTGCAGGTTGGCCTCCGAGAAGTGCAGCGACTTGCCGATCGACGGCAGCGCGACGTTCACGATCGACACATCGAGGATGGTCATGAAGAACGCCGCACACACGACGGCGAGCGCCTTCCAGCGCCTCGGATCAGCCTGCATCAGATCTCCTCCCCTGAATTCGCGTCATCGTAGGCAGACGAACGACCGGACCCCAAATCGACATTCCCTAGTGGCGGAAGTGGCGCCGTCCCGTGAAGACCATGGCAGCGCCGGCCTCCGCGACCGCGGCGATCACCTCGTCGTCGCGGCGCGAACCTCCCGGCTGGACGATCGAGGTCGTGCCCCCGTCCAGCGCGATCTGCGGCCCGTCGGGGAAGGGGAAGAACGCGTCGGAGGCGAGGGTGGAACCCGCGGTGTCGTGACCGAACTCCTTGGCCTTCTCCACCGCGATCCGCACGGCATCGACACGGCTCATCTGCCCGGCCCCGATTCCGATCGTCGCGAGCCCCTTGGTGAGCACGATCGCGTTCGAGGTGACGTGCTTGCAGACGCGCCAGGCGAACACGAGCTCGTCCCAGCGGCTCTCGTCCACCGAACCGCTGACGACCTCCCAGTTGTCGCGCTCCTCGAGGTCCGGGTCCGGGTCCTGCACGAGCATGCCGCCGCGGACGCGCTTGTAGTGGCGGGCCTCCGGGTCGGCTCGGCGGCGCTCGGTGTCGATGAGGATCCGCGTGCCCTGCTTCTGGCGCAGCGATTCGAGGGCTGCGTCGTCGTACCCGGGTGAGAACAGCACTTCGACGAACTGCTCCGCGAGCTTCGCGCCGAGGAACTCCTCGACCTGGCGGTTGAAAACGACGACCCCGCCATAGGCGGACGTGGGGTCGCAGGCGAGCGCCCGGTCGTAGGCCTCCTCGGCATTCGCGCCGACGGCGACGCCGCACGGGTTCGCGTGCTTGACAATGACGCAGGCCGGCTGAGCGAACTCACGCATGAGCGCGCGCGCTGCGTCGAGGTCGTTGAGGTTGTTGAACGTGAGCGGCTTCCCGTGCAGCTGCTCAACCCGGGAGAGGAGGTGGGAGCGGACGGCGTGCTCGACGTAGTAGGCGCCGCGCTGGTGCGGGTTCTCGCCGTAGGCGAGTTCGCGCTCCTTCTCCAGCGGCAGCACGAGCGTCTCCGGGAATGTGGCCGGCACGTTGAACCACCTCGAGATTGCGGCCTCGTAGGCCGCCGTCGTCGCGAACGCCTCCGCCGCGAGCCGGCGCCGCGTCTCGGGCGACAACCCGCCGTCGCGCTTCAGTTCCTCGAGGGTGGACTCGTACTGAGACGGGCTCGACACCGGCGCCACGTAGGCGTGGTTCTTCGCTGCGGCGCGCAGGAGCGCCGGGCCGCCAATGTCGATCATCTCGATCGCCTCGTGGTCACGGATGTCCGGCCGGGAGACGGTCTGGGCAAATGGATAGAGGTTGACGCAGACGAGATCGAACGTCTCGATCCCTTGCTCGTCGAGAGTTGCCATGTCCTCGGGGATGTCCCGGCGGACGAGGATCCCGGCGTGGATGCGCGGGTGAAGCGTCTTCACGCGCCCGCCGAGCATCTCCGGAAAGTCCGTGACCGCCTCGACGCGCTCGACCGGCAGGCCGAGTGCCTCGATCTCTGCCGCGGTGTTCCCGCTCGCCACGAGTTGCCAGCCGAGCTCGACCAGGCCGCGGGCGAACGTGTCCAGCCCCGCCTTGTCGTAGGTAGAGATCAACGCGCGCATAGCTCTCTCACCACCTTCGGCAGCAGCCGGTGCTCGACCTCCTGCACACGCGTTCGGAGCGTCTCGACGGTGTCGTCCGGCAGGACGGGAACATGCTCGGCGGCGATCACCGGGCCGGTGTCGACGCCCTCGTCGACATAGTGGACGGTCGCCGCGGTCTCGGCGACGCCCGCTGCGAGGACGTCTTCGATCGGATGGGCGCCCGGGAAAGCGGGCAGCGGCGCCGAGTGCGTGTTCACGATCCGGCCTCCGTAGTAGTCGAAGAAGGGCTTGCGGAAGAGATGCATGTACCCCGCGCAGACGACGAGCTGGACGTTCCGGTCCCGTAGCCATTCGGCGAGCGCGACGTCCCGCTCCTCGCGGTCGGCGTAGTCGTGCGCGTCGAAGACCGCGGTCGCGACACCCGCCTCCTCGGCTCGTTCGAGCGCGCGCACGCCGGGCTTGTTCGACGCGACAGCGACGACCGGCAACCCCGCGTCGAGCAAAGCCTGGAGGTTCGTCCCCTCACCGCTGACGAGCACGCCGATCATCTGATCCGCCCGATCACGAGCTCGCCCGGCTCGGCCTGCCTCACGACAGCGCACCAGCCGATGCCGAGGTTGAAGACCCGGCGCATCTCCTCCTCGTCGACGTGCCGGGCCAGCCAGGCGAACACGGGCGGGCGCCCCCACGCGTCCCAGTCGATCTCGACGCTCCGGCCGGCCGGGACGACACGCGCGAGGTTGCCCGCGATGCCGCCGCCGGTCACGTGCGCGAATGCGAGCGCCCGCCCGCGCAGACTGCGCGCGACGTCGAGGTAGAGCCTGGTCGGCGCGAGCAGGTCGCCGCCGTCGTAGTCCTCGGTCTCGAGCACGCGCCGGACGAGCGTGAAGCCGTTCGCGTGCACTCCGGCGGAGGAAAACCCGATCACGACGTCGTCCGCTTCGATCGCCGAGCCGTCGACGAGGGCCCCGCGGTCGACGATCCCGACGCAGGTCGCCGCGAAGTCGAGCTCGTCCTCGCGGTAGACGTCGGGCATCTCGGCGGTCTCGCCGCCGATCAGCGCGACCCCGGCGGCGCGGCAGACGCCGGCGGCGCCTTCCACAAGCTCCGCGACCTCCTCGAGCTCGACGTGCGAGGCGGCGACGTAGTCGAGGAGGATCAACGGCTCGGCCCCGCAGGTCATCACGTCGTTGATGCAGTGCGCGGCCATGTCGGCCCCGCAGTTGCGGAGGAGGCCGCGTGGGCGCGCGACCATCGGTTTCGTCCCGATCGAGTCGGTCGAGGCGGCAAGGAGGCGGTGGTCGTCGAGCGGGTGGAGGGCGGCGAAGGCGCCGAAGCTCTCCGCGCCCGTCGACTCGACCGCGGCGCGCAGCCGTTCGACTACCGCTTCGGCCGTGGCGAGCGAGACGCCTGCCGCGTCGTACGTCCGTCCTTCCTTCGCCACCCGGCGAGTCTATGGCCGGGGCTAGACGAACAGCTCGCCGAAGAGCTCCGGCCTGCCCTGCGGACCGCCGCGAACGAAGCGGACCACCGTGTCTCCGACCTCGACGTCGGCTCCGTCGCGCTCGGCATCGAGGATCTTCGCGAGCGCCTTCGCCTTGCCCGCCGGGTCGTCGGCCTTCAGGTGCAGCTCGGACAGCTGCAGCTCGTCGCCCTGCGCGAGCAGCTCCTCGATCCACTCGCGCGGAGGGTGGAGCTCCAGCCGGTAGCCGGCGTTCGTCGACACGAACGTGCGCCTGCCGCCGTGCTCCTGCACGCGCAGGTCGTCGCGCTCGGCGCGCTCGAGCGCCGTCTCGAACTCGTCCTCGTCGAGCACGAACCCGAGGTGGTCGACCCGCGGTGTCGGCCACTGGCCGGGCTGCACGACGACGTTCACAGCGCCTTTCTCCAGCTCGGTGAGCCGGAGCTTGAACCCCATCGCGTCGAGCTCGCTCCAGGACATCCCGGGCTCGTAGGACGTGAGGTCCTCGCCGATCCGGCCGTGTCGAGCCACGAGCTGAAACGCGAGCTTGCCGATGTAGCGCGCCTCGACCTCGCGGACGCGGCTCGTGACGAGGTGGTAGTGGAAGAGCTGCATCACCGCTCATCGTGCCAACAGCGATGGTCAGCCGCGCAGCCAGGCGACGTCCGGCTCCCAGCCGTCGATCGTCGCGCCGTGGCCGTGCCTCCGCGCCAGCGCCTCCGTCTCCCGGAAGAGCGCCTGCTGATCATCGAGTGCGCCGGTGCGCGCGATCCGCTCCAGACGTCCGAGGTCGATGGCGACTGGCAGGGGGTGCTCGCGGAGCTCCCACTCGAGCCACTTGTTGAACGGCCGGAGACGTCCATGGACGGCGAAGATGAACTGGAGGTACCACGCGATCGACTCCTGCGCGTCGAGAAGCGACGCCAACTCGAGGCCGACGCGTTCGTTCTTCGCCGACCGGTAGTAGGAGTTGACGTATGCGTCGAGCGGCTGTGCCGCGCCGGCCGGGTCGACCGTCGTCGCCGCACGCAGTGCATCTGCCACCTCGCCCGTCTTGTCTAGCTGCGGTGTGAGGCTCAGGAATGCCGGACGAGCCCAGGCGGGAGGATCTGCGAGGACGTCGAGCGTCACCTCCGACAGCTCCACGCCAGAGCCGTGCTCGGTTCCGTAGTCACCGAGTTCCTCACGGACGATGACGAACGCGTCCCAGTCACTCGCATCGGTGACGTACGCGTTCCGGCCACGCGAGCCCGAATGGACGATCCCGACGACGTTTTCGTCTGCGCGAGCCCGCTCGAGCAGCTCGTCAAGCACGCGCCGGCTCGAAGCGCAGCTTCGCGGCCTCGTCCGGCACCTCGGTTGGGTAATCGCCGGTGAGGCAGGCGCGGCAGAGGGCTGACACCGGGCGCCGCGTTGCCTCGACGAGGCCGTCATGGGAGAGATACGCGAGCGAGGTGGCGCCGACGTGCTCCCGCACCTCCTCGACCGACCGCGTCGAGGCGATCATCTCGGATGCGTCGGCGAGGTCGATCCCGTAGAAGCACTGGCCGACCACCGGCGGGGAGGAGACCCGCAGGTGCACCTCGGCGGCGCCCGCGTCGAACAACATCCGGACGATCTCGCGCGTCGTGTTACCGCGGACGATCGAGTCGTCGACGGCGACGACACGCTTGCCTGCGACCTCGGCGACGGGGTGGTACTTGAGCTTGATCCCCTGCCGCCGCAGCTCCTGGTCGGGCTGGATGAAGGTGCGCTGGACATAGCGGTTCTTGATCAGCCCTTCGCTGAACGGGAGCCCCAGCGCACGCGCGAAGCCGATCGCCGCCGGAGTTCCGGAGTCGGGGATCGGCAGGACGAGGTCCGCGTCGACAGGTGCCTCTTGCGCGAGCCGCTCGCCCATCCGCACGCGCGCGTTGTGCACCTCGATCCCCTCGAGCCGGCTGTCGGGGCGGGCGAGATAGAAGAACTCCCAGATGCAGAGCGCACCGCCATCGGCCAGCTCGAGCACCTGGGTCGCATGGAGGCCCTCCGCGTCCGCGACGACGAGCTCGCCCGGCGCAACCTCACGAACGAACTCGGCTCCCACGAGGTCGAGCGCGCACGTCTCCGAGGCGAAGACCCAGTCCTCATGTAGCCGGCCGATCACGAGCGGCCGGAAGCCGTGCGCGTCGCGGAAGGCGAAGAGCCGTCCTTCCGAGAGCGCGACGATGGAGTAGGCACCTTCGAGCCGGTGCATCGCATTCGCGACGGCCTCTTCGAGCGAGGCGTCGTCGTTGGCGATCAGCGCCGCGATCAGCTCGCTGTCGGACGTCGTGCCGAGCGAGACACCCGATTCGCGCAGCCCGTCGCGCACCTCGCGGACGTTGATCAGGTTGCCGTTGTGGCCCAGCGCGACCGTGCGCGCCCGGCCGTGCTGGACGAGCGGCTGCGCGTTCGCCCACTGCGACGAGCCGGTCGTCGAGTAGCGGTTATGGCCGATCGCGACCTGGCCGCGGAGGCCGCCGAGCTTTTGCTCGTCGAAGACCTGGGAGACGAGACCGAGGTCGCGCAGCGCCGTGAGCCGCCCGTGCTCGGAGACCGCGATTCCGGCCGACTCCTGGCCACGATGTTGGAGGGCGAAAAGGCCGAAGTACGTGAGCCGCGCAACGTCGCGGTCGGGCGCGTAGACCCCGAAGACTCCGCACATTACGCGACGGTCCCGATCTGGACGAAGCCGCGTTTGCCGAGACGCCTGACCTTGCTCGGCGTGCAGGCGAGGATCGCGGCGCCGCGTCGCGAGTCGTAGTCGTCCGGAAGCTCGACGTCCGCCTCGAGCCCGCCGCTCCAGGCGGTGGCCTCTGCGAGCGCGGCCGAGACGCCGCCACCTCCGACGTCGTGGCACAGGCTGAGGTGCGGCGCGGCTTTCCAGAGGAAGCGGATCAGCGCCGCCTCGGCCGTGAGCGAGCCGTCGGGCGAGGTCGCGAGGAGCACGACATCGCCGCTCTGCCAGCGGCTCGGCATCTTGCGCACGTCGGCCACGAGCCCGACGCAGCCGACGACCGGCGTCGGCGGGATCGAGGTGCCGTCCGCGTCGTTGTAGAGCGATACGTTGCCGGAGACGACCGGGACGCCGAGCGCCTCGGCGGCCTGCGCGATACCCTCGATCGCCTGCGCAAGCTCGTGCGCGATCGCCGGCTTCTCGGGGTTCCCGAAGTTGAGGCAGTCGGTGAGCCCGGTCGGCTCGCCGCCGGCGCACGCGACGTTGCGCGCGGCGCCGAGCGTCGCCTGCACGCCGGCGCGGTAACCGTCGCTCTCGCCGAGGACGGGCCCCTGCAGTGCGACCGCGAGACCGCGCAGCGACGGGCGCAGCCGCAGGACGGCGGCGTCGAGCCCCGGGCGACGCACGGTGCGGGAGCCGACGAGGTGGTCGTATTGCTCGATCACCTCGCGAACGTCGAACTCGGTGCGCTCGGGGGTGCGCACCGGACGCGTCTCGGCCTGCTGCTCGACTTCGTACCGCGGACACTCGTCCGTCAGCATGCCGGCGGGGATGTCGCCCACGACCTCGCCCTCGTGGAATGCCCGCAGAGCGCCCGAACCGGTCACCTCGCCGATCGGAGTGCACGGCAGCTCCCAGCGGGCGCAGACGGCGCTCACCGCAGCGAGCATCTCGGGCCGCACGACCGCAACCATCCGCTCTTGCGACTCGGAGATCATGATCTCCCACGGCTCCATGCCCGCCTCGCGCAACGGCACACGCTCGAGATGGACGTCGATTCCGGCACCGCTTGAAGCCATCTCCGACAGGGACGACGCGAGGCCGGCCGCACCGCAGTCCTGCAGCGACTCGACGAGGCCCGACTCGACGAGCTCGAGCGAGACCTCGATCAACTTCTTCCCGGTGAACGGGTCGCCGACCTGGACGGAGGGGCGCTTGTCGGCGTCGTCCTCGCTCAGCTCCGCGCTCGCGAGCACCGACGCGCCGCCGATGCCGTCGCGGCCGGTCGTGGCGCCGTAGAGGACGACGAGCCGTCCCCGCCCGCTGGCCTTTGCCGACCGCAGCCGGTCCGTCTCGAGCAACCCGACGCACATCGCGTTGACGAGGCAGTTCGAGGCGTATGCGGGGTCGAACACCGTCTGGCCGCCGACCGTCGGCACCCCGACACAGTTGCCGTAGTGGCCGATCCCGGCGACGGCCTGCTGGAACGGGAAGCCGGGCTCGCCGAACCAGAGCCCGTCGAGCAGCGCGATCGGCCGGGCCCCCATCGCGATCACGTCGCGCAGGATCCCGCCGATCCCGGTCGCCGCGCCCTGGAACGGCTCGACCGCCGAGGGATGGTTGTGCGACTCGACCTTGAACGCGACGGCCGTCCCGTCGCCGAGGTCGAGGACGCCCGCGTTCTCGCCGGGCCCCTGGAGCACGCGCTCCCCGGCCGACGGCAGCCGCTTCAGGAGCAGCGCCGAGTGCTTGTAGCCGCAGTGCTCCGACCAGAGCAGGGAGAAGACCGCGAGCTCGAAATGGTTCGGCTCGCGGCCGAGCAGATCTCGGATACGACTCGCTTCCCAGTCGGTCAGACCGAGAGCGCGATGAAGAGGCTGGGCGGCGACCTCCGTCAGGTGATTCAGTCTATCCGCGGCCGCGGCGGAATCTCACGCCATCCGACTACGTTGCGTTTCATCTAGTGATGCGCCGCAACCTCGTGATGCTGGTCGGGCTCGCGCTCCTCTGGGGCGCGTCGTTCATGTTCATCAAGATCGCCGACCGGCAACTCGCGCCGGCCACGCTGATCCTCGGCCGCCTCGGCTTCGGCTCGCTGACTCTCGCAATCATCGTTCCCTTCACTGTCGGGTGGCGGAAGACGCTCGCCTTGACGAAGGAGCACTGGCGCTGGCTGCTGATCGTCGCGCTCCTCAATACCGCGCTGCCGTTCTGGCTGCTCGCCTGGGGGGAGACGAGGATCGCGTCGGGCCTCGCCTCGATCGTCCAGGGAGCCGTGCCGATCTTCAACGTCCTCTTCGCGTTTGCGTTCTTCCGGGAGGTGCGCGTGACGGGGCTGCGGCTGATCGGGTTCGTGCTCGGTTTCGTCGGCGTCGCGCTCATCGTCGGCGGCCAGCCATCGGGAAAGGTGCTCGGCGCGCTGGCCGTCGTGGGGATGGCGGTTTGTTACGCCCTCGGCGGCTTGCTCATGGGCCGCCACCTGCGGGCGGTCTCGCCGATCGTGATCGCCCTCACCTCGACCTCGATCTCGGCGGCGGTGGCTCTCCCGGTCGGGGCCGTGCAAGCGCCGCACTCGTGGCCCGGCTGGGAGCCGGTCGCGTCGGTTGTCGTCCTCGGCGTCCCCCTGCTCGGCCTCGCCTACCTTCTCTTCTTCGCCCTGATCACAGGCCCGGGCGCGGCGTACGCCTCCCTGGTGACGTATCTCATTCCGCCGATCGCCCTCGCCTACGGGTCCATCTTTCTCGGGGAGCATTTCGGCGCCCTCGCCTTCGGCGGCCTCGTCCTGATCCTCGGCGGCGTCGCGCTCGGCACCGGCGCCGTTGCACTAGCCTCGCTTCGTGGCCGTCGAGCTGAGGCGAGCGAAACCGCCTGACGCGGACTTCCTGCTCGAGGTGCTCGCGGACGACGACGTCCGGCAGTTCCTCGGCCCGCGCACCGCGGCCACCCGCGACGAGGTGCTCGAGGAGATCGAGCGTTCGCTCACGGAGCCGGAACGCTTCGGCCGGTTCGTCATCGAATCCGACGGGGAGCCGGCGGGGATGCTCGGCTTTCATCTCGTGAACGAGCGGAGCAGGATCGCACGGCTCGAGCGGCTCGCGATCCACCCGGCCTTCCGCGGGCGTCGCCTCGCCGACGAGGCGGCGC
>Ga0070695_100000151_pt1 | contig 32544 bp, 28 predicted proteins | sample KBSK1252metaG_FD_65471 | JGI IMG/M metagenome (GOLD analysis project Ga0070695, IMG submission 65471) | Corn, switchgrass and miscanthus rhizosphere microbial communities from Kellogg Biological Station, Michigan, USA - KBS K1-25-2 metaG | ecosystem: Host-associated > Plants > Roots >...
CCGTATCTGTTCGACAAGGACCAGAAGGTCGCCAAGGCGTTCAAGGCCGCCTGCACGCCCGACTTCTTCCTCTTCGACGGCCAGGGCCGCCTCGCGTATCGTGGTCAGTTCGACGGCAGCCGCCCGAAGAACAACGTGCCGGTCAGTGGCGCCGATCTGCGCGCGGCCACCGACGCCGTGCTCGCCGGCAAGAAGCCGTCGGAGAGCCAGCGGCCGAGCATGGGATGCAACATCAAGTGGTATCCCGGCAACGAGCCCGCGTACTTCAACGTGCCCGTCACCCAGGCCAAGGCATAGCCACGAAGCATGCAGTACCCGTAGGGGCCGGCTTCAGCCGGCCCCTCGAATACCCAACTAGAAACGGAGACGAAGGCCGCCGCCCGCCTGGACGCCGCCGACCTTGACGCGCGTCCCCGCACCAGACCCCATCGGCAGCACGATCGTCGCGCCCGCATACTGCGCGCCGAAGCCGAGGCCGAGCCGCCGCGTCAGGAAGAACGCGACATCCGCGCCGCCGTTGACGCCGATCTTCGATCCGGCCTTTGCCGTCGTCGTCGCACCCTTGAGCGACGCCGAGTCGTACGGATACTCGTCGGTGTAAGTCACCTCGGTGATGACGTCCTGGGTCAGCTGGAAGTACGAGTAGCCGCCGAACGCCATCACCTGCAGGCGGTCGCCGACCGGCGCCATCGCACGCACCTGCGTGTGAACCGCCACTTCCTGCCGCTGCAGGCCGCCGACGTCGCCGCTGACCTCCCGGCCGCGGTCGAAGAAGAACGGATGCGGAACGTCGCCGGCCAGGTGCAGCGGGGTCGAGCGCGAGAAGCGGCTGACGCCGATGCCGAAGCCGAGGTGCCGCCACCCGATCGCGCCCGCGGCGATGTCGAACGACGGTCCCGCCTTCACCGTATAGTCCGACTGGTAACGTCCCTGCTCGGCGTTGGCCTCGAATGAATCGGCATGCCCGAAGCTGTTCGTCGTGACCTGATAGCCGCCATTGATCGAGACGTAGCCCTTCACGGCTGGCGTGAGGGACTGCGCGGACGCCGACGTCGCGGCGGCGAAGAGGAGCACGAGTGCGGTGGTGACGAAGTTCTGGTGGCTCACGATGGTTCTCCTCAAAATACGCCCACGGCCGTCCACGCCTGCGTCACCGCGCGCTCGACGGCGCTGCCGGCGCCGTAGAGATCCCGCGCCGCCTGGATCGTGGTGGCGCGCGCGGTGGCAAACGTCGCGTCCGCCGGCATCAGCAGCGTGAACGCGCGGTAGAACACCTTTTCGATCTGCTCGCGATTGGCCGCCCCGACGCCGTCGACTCTGAGGCCCGATGTGCGGTTCGTGCCCCCTTCAATCGCGAGATAGAACGCGTGTCCCGGAATGCCCGAGTTGATGTGCACGCCGCCCTCGTCCAGGTCGCCGGTGTAGCGAAGCGAATAGTGGTCCGGGCTGACGATGCCGCCCTGCATGTGCGACCGGGGGTTGGACAGCGACCTGATGCCGTTGAGCGGCGTCGAGATGCCGCGAATCGTGTCCTCGCCGAGGTCGTAGTCGGCCTGCCCGAAGCCCGCTCCGGGCGCCTGGTAATAGAACTCGACGCTCGTGCCCATGATGTCGGAGAACGCCTCGTTGAGCGCGCCGGCTTCGCCCTCGGGCAGCAGCCCGGACGTGGATTCGGTGATGCCATGCGTGAGCTCGTGCGCGATCACATCGAGCGACCCGGCGAGGTAGCCGACGTTCTCGCCGATCCCCTCGACGGAGTACTGCGGCGGGATGCCGTTGCCGAAGTACATGATGCCCGTGGCGCGGGGACCGCACGCGCCGCACCAGAAGGCGTTGACCGCGAAATCGGCGTAGTCGATCGGCAGCGACAGCGCTCCTGTCTGCGAAATGCCGTTGATCAGCGCGGTGATCGGCCGGTCGCGGTTGTCGAGGCCGCGGCGGCCGTGGCGCTTGAAGTAGTAGTCGTAGGTCCACCCGAGATTGGTGTGCGCGTCGACGGCGACGCTGTCCTGCCACTGGGCGGTCGCGTTCGACGCACGGTCGGACGGAAACAGCGGCGAACCGAGCAGCACGTTGATCGCGTGGTAGAGGCTGCCGTGCATGTCGAAGGTGCGCAGCACCGGCGGACGCAGGCGGTCGTCGGCGAAATAGGTGTCCGCCTCCTGGACTACGCTCATCTTCTTCGTATCGCCCAGCACGCCGCGCCCCGTGGCGACGACGGCCTGTGTCTGTATCTCCGAATACCGCAGCAGCTCGGCGCCGCTGTTGGCGTCGACGAACTCGCGCGCGACCGTCACGCCGCCGGCCACGATGGCGGTGTAGGCCAGCCGGTAGTCACCGCCGGCCGGGCGGATGATGACGAGCTCTGGCTCGCGCAGCAGCACGGCGCCAGCGCCGCGGGTGCGCAGCAACGCCTCGCGCGCGGCGTCTGCCGCCAGCGACGGCTCGACCGGCAGGCTCAGGTCGGGCGCGAGCTCGCCGAAGATCGAGATGGGGACGCCGCGTTCCGAGTCGCGGACGACGTCCGCGCCCCAGATGCGGACGCCCTGGTGAAACTGGTCGAAGCGCTCGATCGTTCGCAGCGGAAGCGAAGGATCGCGGTCGGCGAGACGGAGGTGCAGCTGGCCGTCGCGCGCGCGGCCGGTGACGTACGCGTCCCACTGCCGAAGCTCGGAGAGCGACGTGGCGCGCACGCGCATCGGCGCCGGCCGCTGCGCGGCGATCGGCGACTGGACGAGGAAAACCATGGCGGCGGACGCAGCCGTCGCGGCGAATATCTTTTTCACGAGGGACACCTGAAAATTCTGGGAAATCCTGGGAAGTGGGAAGAGGGTGAAAATTCGACGAAGTCTCTACATAGAGCATTCGTCCGGCGGCGCGTCGTCCAGTAGAGCGCCGCGGCCGCGATTGCCTGGATCTACACGAAAAGATTCAGCGCGCGTCCTGCACGCAGCGGAAGCCGAGATGATTGGCGCCGCTGCTGACTTCGCCCTTGCCGCGCGTGCCGACGATGTAGCGGGAACAGTACTGGTCGGTGCAGAGGAAGGAGCCGCCGCGCATCGCGCGCTTGGGCTGTGACGGCTCGTCCGGATCGAATGACGCCGCGGGGCCGCGCGGATTTCGGGCGAGCGTCCCCTGCCGCGCGAGCTGCGCGTAGTAGTCGGGGCGGTACCAGTCGCTGACCCATTGCCAGACGTTGCCCGCCATGTCGTAGAGGCCGTAGCCATTCGCCGGATACATGCCGACGGCGGCGAGGCCGACGTGCGCATCTTCGCCAGTATCGGTCACCGGGAACTGACCCTGGTGCGTATTGGCCATCCACGTGCCGCCGGGCCGGAACTCGTCGCCCCAGACGTACGGCTTGCGCGACAGGCCGCCGCGCGCCGCGAACTCCCATTCCGCCTCCGTCGGCAGCCGCTTGCCTGCCCAGCGCGCGTACGCCTCGGCGTCTTCGTAGGCGACCTGCACGACCGGGTGCTGCTCGCGGCCTCGCAGGCTGCTGCCCGGACCCTCCGGATGCCGCCAGCTCGCCCCCGGCACGTACGACCACCATTGCAGGTAATTGTCGAGCGGGACGGGATGGTCCGGTGCTGCGAACACGACCGAGCCGGCGACCAGGTTTGCAGGCGGCGCGCCGGGAAAGTCTTCGGCGCGCGGCGTCCGCTCGGCGACCGTGACGTAGCCGGTGGACTCCACGAATCGCGCGAACTCCGCGTTGGTGACGACGGTCGTGTCCATCCAGAAGCCGTCGACGTAGACGCGATGGATCGGACGCGCGTCGCGCGTGGCGAGCATCCCGACGGTGTCGCGTTCCGGCACGTCCTGCGCGCCCATCCAGAACTCGCCGCCGGGAATCCACACCATGCCGCCAGGTTCGTCGCCGCCGACGGTCGCGGCGTTACGTGCCCAGACCAGCCACAGTCCGGCGACGGCGATCGCGAGTACGGCGACGCGCCGCCACGCGGGGCGGCGCGTCTGTCGTCGTCTGCGCGCGCTGGTCGTCACGGCCGCGTCACCGCGTGGGCCCGTGCGACTGGCGCTCGATCCGTTTCTTGACGTCCTCGACGATCTGATCGACCGAGAAGCTCGCCGGCGGCTGGCTCGGCGGGTAGTCGACGAACGTCTCGAGGAACGCGGCGGTCTTCATCACGCCGTACGGCAGGAGGTAGGCGTTCTTCGCGATCCAGTCGTAGTACTGGTCCGACGTGATGTCGGCCCTCTCGAACGGATCCATCCGCAGGTTGTAGACCTTCGCGACCCGCAGGCACGTGAACGGGTTGGCCCAGATGGCCATGTTCCCCGGTTGCCGCTGTTCGCACCAGACGAACTTCAAGTCGTTCACGCGCGTGCCGACCAGCACGCCGTCGTCGTTGAAGTAGAAGAACTCGTGACGCGCGCTCGTCGGCTGCTCACCGGTGAGATACGGCAGCTGATTGTAGCCGTCGAGGTGCACCTTGTAGGTCCTCCCGCCAAGGCTCGTGCCCTTGAGCAGCCGGTCGGCGATGCTGGTGTCGCCGGCGGCGGCGAGCAGCGTCGGGAACCAGTCGAGTCCCGAGAACATGCCGGTGAGCACCTGGCCCGGCTTGATCTTTCCGGGCCACCGCACCATCGCCGGCACGCGGAAGGCGCCTTCCCAGTTCGAGTCCTTCTCGCTGCGGAACGGCGTCATCGCCGCGTCGGGCCACGTGAACATGTTCGGGCCGTTGTCGGTCGTGTAGATGACGATCGTGTTGGCGGCGATGTCGAGGTCGTCGAGTGTCTTGAGGAGCTTGCCCACGTCGCCGTCGTGCTCGAGCATGCCGTCGGCGTACTCGTTGTCGGGCATGCCGCTCTGGCCGCGCATCGACTCGCGCACGTGCGTGAACAGGTGCATGCGCGTCGTGTTCATCCACGTGAAGAAGGGCTTCCCCGCGTTCGCCTGGCGCTGCATGAAGGCCATCGCCGCCGCGGTCGTTTCGTCGTCGATCGTCTCCATCCGCTTGCGCGTGAGCGGCCCCGTGTCCTCGATCTTCCCGCCGGCGTACGAGTGCAGGACGCCGCGCGGGTGATAGGCCACGACGAACGCCGCATCGTCTTTCGGGAACCCCGGGCGCTCGGGCTCTTCCTCGGCGTTGAGGTGGTAGAGGTTGCCGAAGAACTCGTCGAAGCCGTGGGCGGTCGGCAGGTACTCGTCACGGTCGCCGAGATGGTTCTTGCCGAACTGGCCGGTCGCGTAGCCGAGCGCCTTGAGCGCCTGCGCCATCGTGACGTCGCGCGCCTGCAGGCCGACCGGCGCGCCGGGAATGCCGACCTTGGAGAGGCCCGTGCGCCAGGGCGTCTGTCCGGTGATGAACGACGAGCGGCCGGCGGTGCAGCTGTTCTCCGCGTAGTAGTCGGTGAACATCGCGCCCTCGTTCGCGATGCGGTCGATGTTGGGCGTCTGGTAGCCGACCAGTCCGTGTGTGTAGGCGCTGATGTTGGTCTGTCCGATGTCGTCGCCGAAGATCACCAGGATGTTCGGCTTCGTCCCCTGCTGCGCGTGCGCCGGCATTGCCGTCGTTGCGAGCGCCGCAAGCGCCAGCGCGGCCGGCGCCCGCCGAATCAGTTTCAGAACGGCTTTCATCGTGTCCTTCCTTCGACCGCGAGCGCTCGATTGCGGGTTCCTGACTGCTGGCGCGGCAGCGCGGCAGCATCGGCCCGGCTGTACGGTCGGCCGGGCGATGTGCAAGCCGTACTCCCCGCATCGATGGCGTGAATCTTCACGGCGGGTGATCGACGCCCGGTCGTCAAGGTCACGGCCGGCCGTCATGACGGACAAACGATGGTGCGCTCGACGCAGGCGCCGGTGGCGGCAAGTGCCTTGCTCCGTGCCGCGCGATGGAGGTGTCCATGAAGAACGGGATTGTCGCGGTTGCGCTGCTGATGGCGACCGCAGTCGTCTACGCGCAGAAGGTGACCGTCGATTCCGACCCGGCCGCGCCGTTTGCGACCTACAAGACCTACGCGTGGATCCAGGGCACGCCGGCGCCGAATCCGCTGAATGAGGACCGCCTGCACGCGGCGGTGGACGCGCGCCTGGCCGCGAAAGGCCTCGGCATGAACACGACCGCCCCCGACGCCTACGTCACGACGCACGTGACGACGAAGGAACGCCAGGAGCTCGTCGTGAACGGATTCGGGTACGGCGCCTGGTGGGGCGGCGGGTACAGCACCACGAGCGTCGATACCTACATCGACGGGACGCTCGTCGTGGACCTTTACGACGCGAAGACGAAGAAGATGGTGTGGCGCGGCGTCGCCACGGCGACCGCGAGCGACAAGCCGACGAAGAACCTCAAGAAGATGAGCAAGGCGCTCGACAAGATGTTCGAGAAGTTCCCGATCGGCTACGCGCCGACCCACTGACGGAGACCAATCCATGAACACGACGCCTTGCCGTCTCGCGAGCCTCGTGACCGTGTGGGCGGTCTTTCTCGGCGTGCACGCGTCCCCGGCGCGCGCGCAGATCCGTGGACTGGTGAACGTGAAGTACTTCAAGGAGTTCTCGAACGAGGCGACCGTCGAGGGACACTCGCTGCAGATTTCCGCCGGCGTGACATTCTGAGGTGAAAGGGTGATTCGTAGGGGCCGGCTTCAGCCGGCCCGCCGTCTATTTCCCCCAGATCTTCTTGTAGACGTCCTTGTAGCCGTTCTCCGGCTCGTAGACGTTGTTCGGTCCGCCGTCGCGACCCAGGTTCGAGGCGACGAACAGATGCGGCGGCGGCACGAACCCGCTCGGCGGCTGCGCCGCAAACGCCCGGTTCAGTTCATCGATGCACATCCACCCCTGCAGGTGCAGCGGCTCGGCGACCGTGCCGATCTGATAGCGCTTCTGACGGATGCGCTGAAACGCCGTGACCGATCCGTCGCCCGACGAAATCTGCCGCGGGTAGCCGCTCGCCGCATCGACGCCGGCCGACTGCAGCGACGGCGCCGAGAAGTCGAAGTAGAGGTCGTTGACGGCAATCGCGTAAGTCCACTGCGAGCCGTACTTCGTCAGCAGCGACGTCGTCAGGCTCGGCATGCGGTTGGCCAGGTCGCCCATCGGCGTGTCCTCGGTCTCCAGCACCTTGCAGCCCCCGCACCCCTTGATCACCTCCTCGGACGCGTTCGTCTTCGCGGTCGAGATCGTGGTGATGCTGTCCTTGAAGTGGATCACGTTGGCGGTACCGTTGGAATCGACGACGGCGTAGAGCGCGGCGGCCTTGGCGACCTCGCGCGGGTCGGTCGTGACGTTGGTGAACACCGGTGGATCGGTGACCGGACCGGGAGTCGGGCCGATGTGCCACCCGACCATCTTGATCCCGAGCATCGCCGCCCGGCGGATCACCGGCGCCTGTTCGGAGGTATCGACGTTGCCGAGGATGATGCCGTCGGGCTTGAGCGCAATCGCCTGGTTGAGCGCGGTCGTGCGTCCCTGCACCGATCCCTGGCCGTCGAGGATACGGAAGTCCCAGCCGATGACGCCGGCCGCATCCTGTGCCCCGTCGCCGGCCCCCTGCGGCCCGCCGTTCCGCTGGTCGGACGACACGTACACGATCAGCTTCTTCCCCTGCGCGGCCGGACCTGTCGTCGGTCCCGTCCACGGCGTGCCGGGCGCGGTCACCATCGCCACGTAGTCCTTCGCCATCTGCAGGTACGCCGCGTCCGTCGTGCCGCCGGCCGGCGCCGTGGAGCTCGTACCGCTATTGCGCGTGCCGCCGCCGCACGCGGCCGCGAGGACTGCGAGGAGCGCCGCCGCCCGAACCGATCGACTACACGCCATGAGGAACCTCTACGGGCGGCTTGCGGGTCGTCGCCGATCGCCGCCGCTGGGCAAAGCTCGCGAGCGCGATCGACACGAGCAGCGTGACGCCGTTGAACAGCGGCTCGACGAAGAACGCGCCGCCGAGCTGCTGGATGCCTGAGATGCCGACCGCGAGGATCAGCACGCCGATGATTGTGCCCCACACGTTGACGCGGCCGGGGCGGATGGTCGTCGAGCCGAGGAACGTGCCGACCAGCGCCGGCAGCAGGTAGTCGAGGCCGACGTTCGCCTGCCCGATCTGCAGCTTGCTGGCGAGCACGCAGCCGGTGAAGCCGACGAGGACCCCCGACGCGACGAAGACGCCGATGACGTAGGCGCGCACCGGGATGCCGTTGAGCGCGGCGGCCTTCTCGTTGGCGCCGATGGCGTAGAGATGGCGGCCGAGCGGCATCCGCTCGGTGATCACCCACAGCGCCAGCGCGAGCACCACCGCGTAGATCGCCGGGATGGGAACGCCGAAGACCGAGATCCCGTTGATGTCGACGAACCCCTCGGGCAGCACGCCGATGACCTGGCGCCCCTCGGTGTGCCAGAGCGCCAGCGCGTAGAGGATGGTGCCGGTGCCGAGCGTGGCGATGAACGAGTCGATCTGCGCGACCTCGACCAGCATCCCGTTGATGAGCCCCGCGATGCCGGCGCACGCGATGACGGCGAGGCAGGCGACCGGCCACGGGATGCCGTACTTCACCTGCAGGCTGATGGCGAGGATGTGCCACATCACGATGCCGAAGCCGACCGTGAGGTCGATGCGGCCCGCCATCATCGGCACCATCGCGGCGAGCGAGAGCAGCGCGATGATCGCCTTGTCGCTGAGGATCGATCGCGCGTTGATGGCCGTCGGAAACGAATCGGGCAGCAGCAGCGAGAAGAACGCGATCAGCGTGAGGGTGAGGATCGGCAGACCGTAGATCGGCAGCAGGCGCACGACGATCTGTCCGCGGCTCAGTCCGGCCAGGTCCGCTCGTGTGGGCTCGAGCGCGCTGGATTTCAGTGACTGCATCACTCAGCCTTCAGGCGGACCTTCTGCACGGTCGCTGACGCGGCGGCGAGCAGGTTCTCGATGCAGAGGTCGTCGCCGCTGAATTCCGCCACCACCTGCCCGCGATCGAAGACGAGCGCGCGGTGGCAGACCTTGGCGACCTCTTCGAAGTCGGTGGAGACGATGAGGATCGTGGCGCCCCGTTCGAGCGCGACGTCGAACAGCCGATAGATTTCCGCCTTCGCGCCGACGTCCACGCCCGCGGTCGGATCCTCGAACACGTAGATTCTCCCCTCCAGGTTCAGCCACCGGCCGACGACGACCTTCTGCTGGTTGCCGCCCGACAGCCAGTCGATCGGGATCGACGGGTCGTTCGGCTTCAGCCCGATGCGTTCGCCGAGCTCGCACGCCGCCTCCGACTCCGCCGAGGGATCGAGGTACGAGGTGAGCGCGCGGCCCGCCGCGACCGGGTTCAGGAACAGGTTCTCGCGGATCGAGAGGCCGGGAACGACCGATTCCGCCATGCGATCCGCGCAGACGAGGTTGATCCCGCGGGCGATCGCGTCGCGCGGCGACGAGGGCGCGACGTCCTCGCCATCGAGCACGATGCGGCCGCCGGCGATCGGCGAGAGGCCGAAGAGCGCCCGCGCCATGCTCTCCTGGCCCGCGCCGCGCAGCCCGACGAGGCCGACGACCTCGCCGGCCCGCATGCGGCAGTCGAGCGGCCCCGCGCAATCGGTCGTGACGCGATCGAAGACCAGGCGCGCCGCCCCCTCGTGACGCGCGGGCCTCCGGAACACCTGCGACGGCTCGCGGCCGACGATGAGAAGGATGCACTGCTCGGGGGTCGTGTCGGCAACCGGGCGCTCGCAGACGACGCGGCCGTCGCGCAGGATCACCATGCGATCGGCGATCTCGAACACTTCGTCGAGCCGGTGGGAGACGTAGATCATCCCGACGCCGCGCGCGCGCAGCCGCCGCAGCGCGGTGAAGAGCCGTGTCACCTCGTCGGCGGGAAGGCTCGCGGTCGGTTCGTCGAGCACGAGCAGCTCCGCGTCGGCGGCGAGCGCGCGCGCGATGGCGACGAGCGACTTTTCCGTGCGCGTCAGGCTATGGATGCGGACGTCGGGATCGATGCCGGCGCCAAGCGCCTCGAGCGCCCGCTCGGCGCGGGTGCGCGTCGCCGTCCAGTCGATGAGCCCGAGCCGCCGCGGAAAGCCGAGCATCAGCGAGATGTTCTCGGCCACCGTCATCCACTCGATCAATCCCAGGTCCTGGTGGATGAAGGCGATTGGCAGCCGGCGCAGCGCGGCGGCGCCCGCGGCCTCACGGCCGCGGTAGCTGATCCCGCCGGCGTCGAGGGGATGCACGCCCGCGAGAATCTTGATGAGCGTCGACTTGCCGGCGCCGTTCTCGCCGAGCAGGGCGACGATTTCCCCCGCGCCGACGTCTATACCTGCATCGACGAGCGCCTGCGTGCCGCCAAACTGCTTCGACACGCCGCGCATGGCCAGGAGTGGGCTGGGCAGGGAAGAGGGATCCACGGGAAACGTGGAAATTTTACAATGAGGGAGAGGTCGTTCATGAGAATCGTCACGCCGCTCGTCCTGGCGCTCATCGTGTCGAGCCTGCCGCTCGTCGCACAGGAGACGAAGAAGGTCCCGAAGGACTCGATGCGCGTCACCGTTCCCGGGTGCACGAAGGGCTCGGTGTTCACCGCGGCGGCGCGCACCGAAGATCAGCTCGGGCGCGCGGACATCCCCGAAGGCGCGCGGCTCCGCATGAACGGGCCGAAGAAGCTGATGGCCGAGATCAAGGCGCACGAGGGCGAGATGATCCAGGTCACCGGCCTGATGAAGAAGGGGCAGTACAACGAGACCGGCATCCCGGTCGGCGGCGGCGTGCGCGTCACGCCTGGCGCGGGCGGCGTGAGCGTCGGGCGCCCGTCGCCGGCGGTCGGCGGCGTCAACTACATCGACATCGAGAGCTGGCAGCCGGCGGCCGGGAACTGCCCGGGCTAGCGGGTCGCTGGTCGTTGGTCGTCCCTTCAGGACGCGGGCACCAGACGCGCGATGCGATCATCGTCCGATGTCGGGTCGCCCCGGCCGTCGCGGTTGTTCGTGCAGAAGTACACGTAGCCATCCGGCCCCGTGACGACGTCCCGCAGTCGTCCGAACTGTCCTTCGAGCAGGCGCTCCTGTCCAATCAGCCGGCGCGCGGACGGATCGATGCGAAGCCGCAGCAGCAGCGTGCCCCGCAGCGTGGCGACGAAGAGGTTGTTCGTGAACTGAGGAAACCGCTGGCCGCGGTAAAAGGACGCGCCGCTTGGCGCAATCGCGGGGTTGTAGAACGTAATCGGCTCACGCATCCCCGGCAGCGTCTCATTGCCCTGGATTAGCGGCCATCCGTAGTTTGCTCCACCCTCCACGACGTTGATCTCGTCGTTGCCGGTCGCGCCGTGCTCCGACGCCCACAGGTCGCCGGTCGCCGGGTGCCAGTCGAGCCCCTGCGGGTTGCGATGCCCGTACGAGTAGATGGGCGAGCTGAAGGGATTGCCGCGCGGCGTCGTGCCGTCAGCGTTGATGCGAAGGATCTTGCCCGCGTACGACGCCACGTCCTGCGCGAGCTCTTCGTTCGCGGCGTCGCCGGCCGTGATGTACAGCAGGCCGTCGGGTCCGAACCGGAGGCGGCCGCCATCGTGGATGGTGTTCGCGGGAATGTTGTCGAGCAGCACCACCGGCTCCGCCAGCCGCCCGCCCGACTCCCGGTAGCGCACCACGCGGTTGGCCGCGCCGCCCGACGAGCGGGCGGTATAGTAGACGTACACGAGCCGGTTCGACGCGAACGCCGGATCCAGCGCGAGGCCGAGCAGGCCCGCTTCCCCCTCCGTAAATACGTTGTCGATCGTCAGCGCGATGTCGGCCGTGCCGCGCGCGGTATCGATGACGCGCACGCGGCCGTGCCGTTCGGGCACGAGCAGCCGGCCGTCGGGCATGAACACGAGCGACCACGGTATTTCCAGCCCCTTGGCGACCACCTCGACGCGGAAGCGGACGCCATCGTCCGTGGAGAAGACCTGGGAGGACGAGGGCGTCGAGTTCTGCGAGCTGCACCCTTTCGTTTCGAGGTTGTCGACACCGGCCAGCAGCACGACCGCGAGCACTGCGACACCGCGCATGGCGTCATGATGCCACGCCTTGACGTTTCCAATCGTCGAGGCGGATCAACCCTGGTCGCCGCTGATGATGCGCAGGTAGGCCCGCCACGGTCCGACTTCGTCCGAATACTGCCGTGCGAGCACGCGCGAGGTCTGCACCACGTGATCGAGATCGTGCGCCACCCACGTGGCGAGCAACTGACCGAGCGTGACGACGCCAAGCTGCGGATGGCGCCCGCGGCGGTCGAGATCGCCATCCGTCAGCTGCAGCGACGCCAGGTCGCGGAGATTGGCCTCGCGCAGGCGCGCGAACTCGTCCAGCAGGCTGCCGAGCGTTTGACCGCGGGACTCTTCGAACTGCGCCAGCCGATCGAACGTCTCGAACGGCTGCGTCTCGCCGTGCTGCAGGATGATTCGCGCACGCGGCATCCAGTCGGTGCGCTCGCCATGAATCAGGTGGCCGACGACGTCGAAGGGACTCCAGGTGTCGCCGCCTTCGTTGGCGGCAATCCAGCCGTCCGGCAGCCCGCGCAGCAGCGCGTCGAGCGTCCGGGGTGTTCGCGACAGGATGGCGACGGCTTCTCCCAATACGAATCGACGCCGCATGCGATCGCTCTCCAAATGAGCTGTGTGCCTCGGCGACATAGTCGCACAGGCTCGTCAGGGACGTGGCGGTGGTTCCGGGGAGAAACCCGGCTCGAAGCCTCGCGCGCGCTCACGACGCTGCAGCGGATCGGCTGCGGGAGCGGGCGGCAGGATGCCGAGCCTGACCAACTGCGGACGGAATTCGTAGCGGATGTTCACCGTATGCGCGGGTGTGTCTTCGAGGTCCAGCCACACCTGCGTGACGGCGTGATCGGTTCGGCGGCCCATGCCCGTGGCAGCGAACTCGTTGTCCGACCCCCCGGCATCGCTCGAGGCAGCCTCTTGCTCGCGCGGCGCCGATGACGGCGAGGCTGGCCTCCGGCCACCGCTCTCATCCTTCGAGGTGTCCTGCATGATGATAGGCAGGCGTTCCTTGAAGAAGGCAGCGGAGATCACGCCCAGGTTCGCGGTCCTGCCGAGCGCCTGACCGTACGAGCGCTCCTCGGTCGTGAATTCGAAGCGGCGCGCGTCGAGCTGGCTCGTCTGCCACCCGCTGATGGTGACGGTCTCGTACGGGCCGAGCACCCACTTACGGGCCTCGGCCGCGGTCGTCTCGCGCGCGTCGATGGTGTTGAGCCCGTCGACCGACAGCGCCACGGCCACACGGACGGGATACGGGTTGCGCAGCCGGATGGCGTATTCCCGCCCCTTCCGCGCTTCGACGTACCAGCGCCCCTCATGCGCGTAGCGTGGCTGACGAGCGCCGTCGACGACGATGTCGACATCCCCGGCGGCGACTGATTGATCCTGGGATGAAGCCGACACCACAAGGTCGAGACCGGCGGCAAGCGCGAGGCCCGCAGCCATCAGACAGGCGAAACGGTGGTTCATACCATCCTCCCTGCCCTTAGAACGAGGGAGGCTGGAAATCTTGCAGCGTCCGGAAGGACGCCCGGGATCAGCGTGCGACCGAACGGTGACGCTCGTCCGCGCGAGAGTCGTGGATCACGGCGCCATCCGCGTTGACTCGACATCTGTTGCCGCAGCACGAGCAGGAGCAGACCTTCACTCCGCGTGGCTCGGCGTCTGTCGGCGTCAGCGTGCTCGTCTCGTTGCAGTGCGGGCAGTCAGGGAGTTTCATTCAACGTCCTCGATGCCCTTATCGGACATTGCCATCCGGCAAGAAGGACGTGTACAAAGATGCACACAATGACGCGCGCCACGCTCACCCGGCCTCGAGCCGTATTGCTGGTGACCCTGGCCGCGGTGGCGTGCGGCCGGTCTTCCGCGCCTGCGCCCGCCCTCGTGACGGTCGCCGAGCAATCCGGGTTCGTGCGAACCGGCCGCTACGTGGAGGTCGAGACCCTCTGCGCTGCATTCCAGAAGGCGTGGCCCGCGCAGGTCCGGTGCGTCGAGTTCGGACGCTCGCCGGAAAACCGGCCGCTGCTCGCGCTGGTGGCGTCGGGCGACGGCGCCTTGGACCCCGAGGCCGCGCGTGCACGTGCCCGCCCCGTCGTGTTGATGCAGGGCGGGATTCATGCGGGAGAAATCGACGGCAAGGACGCCGGGTTCCTGCTGCTGCGACAGCTCCTCGACGGCTCGGTTGCCGGGGGGCTGCTGTCGCGCGTCACCTTCGTCTTCGTGCCGGTCTTCAACGTCGACGGCCACGAACGCTTTGGGCGCTGGAACCGTCCGAACCAGACCGGCCCCGAGGAGATGGGCTGGCGGACGACGGCCCAGAACCTCAATCTCAATCGCGACTACGTGAAGGCGGATGCGCCCGAGATGCGCGCCATGCTGCGCCTGCTCGGCGAGTGGGATCCGATTCTGTACGCGGATCTTCACGTGACCGACGGCGCGCAGTTCGAGCACGACGTCTCCGTCACCGGCGGGCCCACGCTCGTTGGCGACGACGAACTGAGGAAGGCCGGCCTCGGGCTCCGCGACGAGCTGATCGCGCGCCTGGCCGCGCAGGGATCGCTGCCGCTCGATTTCTACCCGGACTTCGTCGCACAGGACGACCCGGCGTCGGGATTTGCGCTATCGGTCTCGCAGGCTCGCTTCTCCGACGGGTACTGGCCGCTGCGCAATCGCCTCGCCATCCTCGTCGAGACGCATTCGTGGAAGGACTATCCGACGCGCGTGCGTGTCACCCGCAACGCCATGATCGCGATGCTGGAGCTCGCGGCGGCGCATGGTGCGCAGTGGCTCGCCGCGGCGCGCGGCGCGGACGAACGGGCGGCGCGCGTCGGCGGCACGAGCGTGGCGCTGGCCTATGCCAGCACCGACCACGTGCAGACGATCGACTTCCGTGGCTACGCCTACACGCGCCAGCCGTCGGCGATCTCGGGTGGTCTCGCCACGCGCTACGACGCGACGAAGCCGCAGGTGTGGCACGTGCCTCTGCGCGACGAGGTGCGGCCGTCGATTTCCGTTGTCGCGCCGCGTGGCGGCTACATCGTTCCCGCCGCGCACGCGTCGTGGGTGGGCGAGAAGCTGGCGCTGCACGGCATTGCGAGCCGCGTCCTGGCCCCGGGTGACGCGCCGCTCGACGTGGAGGTGTTTCGCGCGACGAAGGCGGCACTCGCGCCGGCCACGTTCGAGGGGCACGCCATGCGCTCGGTCGAAGGCGAGTGGACTCCCGAACGCCGCGGCGTGCCGGCCGGTTCGTTGTTCGTGCCGATCGCCCAGGCGAAATCGCACCTCGTGATGACGCTGCTCGAGCCGCGCGGGCCGGATTCGCTCCTCAGCTGGGGCTTCTTCAACGCCGCGTTCGAGCCCAAGGAATACATGGAGCCGTACGTGGCCGACGCGCTCGGCGTCGACATGCTGAAAACCGATCCGCATGCCAGGGAGGAGTTCGAGCGGCGGCTGCGCGAGGACCCGGCGTTCGCGGCCAGTCCCGGCGCGCGGCTCGACTTCTTCTATCGGCGGCACCCGTCCTGGGACGATCGACTCAATCTCTATCCGGTACTGCGGATCGATCGCGAACCGTAGAGAGCTCGCCCCACCTTTTTACTTTACTTCGCGCTCGCCGCGTAGGCATCGAGCGGCGCGCGGCCGTTGGCCAGCAGGCCGGAATGCGCGAACACGACGGCCTTCACCGGCACGTTGTCGCGCGTCAGGCGCTCGTCGAGCGCGACGAGCGACGCGCGGTCCTGCGGCTGGCTGTCGCTGAAGACCCACGGCGCGCCAATCACGGTGCCGTCGCTCTTCGTGTCCGCCGCGTCGCCCATGAACAGCACGTCGTCCACGAGATAGGCGGCGCTGCCTTGCGTGTGGCCGGGGACGGCGAACACCCGCACGCGGTGCGGGCCGAGCATCAACGTGTCGCCGTCGGCGACCGTCTTCGTGACCGTGATGCCCGTCGGACTGACGGGAAAGAGGCGCGTCATCGGCCCTTTCGCGCCCACCCGGCCCTCGACGAGCGGCTTCTCGGCGTCGAGTGAGATGACCTGTGCCCTCGGAAATACCGCCACGCCGCCCGTGTGATCGGGATGGCCGTGCGTGATCAGGATCGTCGTGACCGCGTCGGGACCGAGGTGACGGCGCGAGAGCTCGGCCAGGATGGCCTTTCCCTCCTTGTCGTTGCCGGCGTCAACGAGCGCGATCTCCCGTTCGGACACCGGGATGACCCCGACGCTGACGATCCCGTCCTTGACGATGCGGAGGCCGCTCGCCTCGGCGCCGTCCGTGATCGATTGGCGGCCCATGAAGGTCGCGCCTAAAACTGCGACGACCGCGACGATGAACACGACGACGAGCAGGCCGACGATCTTCAGCGCACGCCTCATGCGGAACCCTCGCTACGTCATCTTGAGCCGCGGGAACAATTCGAGGGCGTTGTCGCGTTCGACGGCGCGCAGCTGCGCGGGCGTGAAGCCCTTGTAGCTCTCGAGCCCGCGCACGACGTTGCCCGCGCTGCCGGCGTTGCCGAGATAGTCGCTGCCGAACAGGATGTGCGGGTTCGGAATCAGCTTCGTGAAGCCGTCGAGCGTGAAGCCGTTGAAGGCCTGCGCGGTGTCGTAATAGAAGCTGAGGATCGCGGCCATGCGCGCGTTCGGCTTGCCGTCCGGCCCCGTGCCGATGCCCATGCGCCCTGTCAGGTACGGCATCGTGCCGCCGCCGTGCGACCAGATGAAACGGATGTTGGGAAACCGGGCCGCGATGTCGTTGTCGAGCACGCTCTGCAGCGTGATCGTCGTGTCGGTCGAGAGCGTGATGCCCATCGCCCGGCGATCGGGCAGCAGGTTGTACATCGGCTCGGCGCGGAAAGGGTGCGTGTAGGCCACGGCCCGGCGCCGATTGAGCTCCTCCATCACGGGCGTGAAGAGCGGATCGCCGAGATACTTGTTCCCCTGGTACTTGCCCGGGTACGGGTAGCTGCTCATGAAGGTGACGCCGTCGGCCTTGAGCGTGTCGAACGCGTACGCGATCTCCTTGAGCGCGCCGTCCACGTCGGGCAGCGGCAGGATGGCGAACAGGCCGAAGCGGCCGCGGTACTTCTGCATCAACGTCACGCCGTACTCGTTGCACTCCCTCGCCAGCGCGCGCGCCTTCGCATCGTCGCCGAAATGCACGCCGGGTTCGCTGATCGACAGCATCGAGACGGCGACGCCGTAGCGGTCCATGTCTTCGACGGCCTTGACGTCGTTCCACTCGATGATCGGCGTCTGCCCGGTCCCCATCGGCCGCAGCACCTCGCGGTACATCGGCGACGCGTAGTGGTAGTGGACGTCGATGATGCGCCGGCCCGGCGTCGGCGGAGGCAGCTGCGCCTGCTGACCCTGCAGCACATCAGGGACGAGCGCGGCCGCGCCGGCCACGGTGAGGCTCGAGAGAAACGCGCGGCGGCTGACAGGGATGTGCATGGATGGCAGACTATACACAAGTTTCGAGGAATGAGAATGCCGTTCACGCGCACGTGCATACCGTTCGCCGCGCCGTTTCTGCTGCTCTGCGTCATGGCCCCGCAGGCGTCGGCGCAGATGTTCGTCACGACGGGACGCGACACCCTCCGTGGCCTGCCAGGCGTGGAGGTCGTCATCGAACAACTCGAGCCCGAGCTCGAACGCGACGGATTGACGGGCGCGACGATTCACGAGGAGGTCGTGCAACGCCTTCGCGCCGCGGGTCTCGCCGTCTACACGTCGCAGAACGACAACCCGAGCGAGGCCAAGCCGTACCTCTACGTGGACGTGAACGCCGTCAGGCTGGGCGGCCAGAACCTCTACGCCGTCGCGCTGCAGGTGCAGCTGCGGCAGACGCTCCGCTCGCCCGTCACCTCGTCGAACATCGTCGACGCGATGACGTGGGACGCGCGCACCGTGCTGGTGGCGCCGGGGAACAACCTGGCGAGCGTGCGCCTCACCATCCGGCAGTATGTCGACCACTTCATCGAGGACTGGAGGGCGGTGCACCGGTGATTGGGCCGCCTGAAGGCGGCCCCTACGTACGGACGGCCGCCTGAAGGCGGCCCCTACGTACGGACGGCCGCCTGAAGGCGGCCGCTACGTACGGACGGCGGCGCTACGCAGTCCGTGGGGGCCGGCTTTAGCCGGCCCGATCGCTGGGCCGCCTAAAGGCGGCCCCTACGTACTGACTCGATGCTCGACCATCGGCAGCGTGAACGTCCGCTCGCCGAGCGCGATGTAGAGCTCGCCGTGCGTGACCGACAGCGAGAGCGACGTTCGCCGGTCGATCGCCGCGGCGATCTCGCCGATCGTCCTGCGATCGAAGGCGCGAATGGGGATCTCGTCGCCGCGATGGATCTTCTCGCCGGACAGCTGCGCGATGAGCTGGCGCGCATCGCGGTGGGTGTAGACGGCCACGCGGCCGGCGTGCTTGCTGCCGCGATGCAGGCGCGCGGCGTCGGGCATCCCGACTTCGATCCACGCCGTCACCCGCCCGGTGAGATCGCGCACGAGCAGCGCCGGCTCGTCACCCGATGACACGCCCTCGGTCAGCGTGATGCCTTCCTGGTATTCGAGGCAGTACGCCAGGACGCGGACGACCATGTATTCCGCCGTCTCCGACGGATGCCGGGCGACGCGAAGCTCGAGCGTCTCATAGACGCCTCGATCCATGTCCGACAGATCGATCGAGAAGTTGTAGATGGTCGAGGTTTCCGCCACGCGCTCGATGCTACGCGAGTACTATGTTTCCACGATGAAAGCAGCCGACTGCATCCTGTTCAGCGGCGGCGCGCCAGGCGCCGAAGCGGCGTTCGGCGCCTGCGCCGAGCGGCACGGTGTCGAAGAAGTCAATTTCACCTTCGAGGGGCACAACATCGATCGCCACCGCGGCGTCCGCGTGCTCAACCACGAGGAACTGCTCGCCGGCGACGTCAGCCTCGAGTACGTGTCGCGGCTGATGCACCGCCGCTACACCGAGAGTCCGACGCTGCGCCGCGTGCTGCAGACGCTGTGGTACCAGGTGAACAGCGGGCAGGAAATCTACGTCATCGGCGCCATCCAGGACGACGGCACCGTGCGCGGGGGAACGGGGTGGGGCGCGGAGTTCGCCAAGCTCTGTAACAAGCCGCTGTTCGTCTTCGACCAGGCCGCCGGCCGCTGGTGCCGCTGGACGGGGTCCGAGTGGGAAACGCTGGCGGGCGCGAAGGAGCCCGTCATCACGCACCCGCACTTCACCGGCACGGGCACGAGGACGATGCAGGACAACGGCCGGAAAGCCATCGACGCGCTGTTCGACCGCTCGTTCGGCTAATCGCGACACGCCCTTCCGTCACGCCAGCCCGCGAGCGGTGCGGCGTCCCCCTGTTGGCGGCCATCCGCTGTTTCTGTCAGTATTGCGGGCCTACGGGAGGAGTCCGAAGATGCGTGTCACCGCTTTGGTTCTGGCGTCTGTTCTCGGTGTGTCCGGCCACGCGTTCGCGCAGGAGTGGGCGCTCTACACGAACACGGAAGATGGCTTCAAGGTCGATTTCCCGGTCACGCCGACAACCATGCAGACGACCTACAAGTCGGAATACGGAGCGGATCTACCCGCGCGCGTCTACACCGCGGCCAGAGGGGCGGAGAAGTATTCGGTGACGGTCGTGGATTACCGCGAGGCGCCGCGGCTGCTCGACGAGAAAGCGAAGCTGACGTGCCCGAAGGACTTTCCCGACGAGCGCTCGTGCGGCCTGACGCTGGCCGGGCGCGGCTACTGGAAGGAAGACATGGCCGGCGCGACGCTGTATGCGACCTATCAGTTCGTGCAGCGCAACGCGAAGCTCACGCACCTTTCGTTCGCGTGGCAGGACCTGGTCTCCGGCCACGAGCTGTCGCTGCTGAACCCCGACGGCTCGCGCACGTTCGCCTTCATCGCGATGCACACGGACCGCCTCTACATCCTCGAAGGCACCGTGCCCAAGGGCTATCCGCCGCCGGCGTTGTTCCAGCAGTCGCTCGGCTACGTCGACCGCAACGGCAACGGCATGCGCTATACCGCCATCTACTCGAACATGCACGCCGAGCACCCGGACGCGTTTCCCGCCAAGCCGCCGCTGACGGGGCAGGGACGTGGCGGCGGCGCCGGTGCGCCGCCGAACGCGCCGCCCGCTGGCAGGCAATAAGGAGCAGGCGATGGTTCGTGCTGCACTGGTCATCGCGCTGCTGAGCGCCGCGAGCGCGGCGGCGCAGACGCCCCCCGCCCGGCTGGCCGACGTGACAATGTCGGCGGACGCGACAAAGCGCGCACACCTGCAGGAGATCAACCTCGAGACCGCGCGCAAGCTCGCCGATGCCTGCGTCGCGTTCTCGCGCGCGGCCAACCCCACCGGCGGCGCGACCGTCGTCGTCGTCGGGCCGTCCGGCAACATCGTCTACGCGGCGCGCTCCGACGGGCAGATCCCGAACAACTTCGACTCCGCGTTCGAGAAGGCGAAGATGGCGCTCTACATGCGGGCGCCGACGCGCTCGATGGTCAATCGCTGGGGCGGCGCGGAAGCCGCGCTCGCGCGCGCGCCGCTCAACCTCTATCTCGTCGAAGGCGGCTACCCGATCATCGTCGAGGAGATGATGATCGGCGCGCTTGGCGTCGGCGGCGCGTCCGGCGGCGACGAAGAGTGCGGGCACGCGGCGCTCGTGAAAGTGCTCGGGCCGCAGCCGCCCATCGTGCCGCCGGTTCGTCCCAATCCCGTCGGTCCGGCGGCTCCGCCGGCCGCGCAGCCAGGGAGATAACGATGCGGTCACCACTCGTTGGATCCGGCTTCAGCCGGACCTTCCTCTTCCTTGTCCTTCTCCTGGTGTGCGCGCGCGGCGCCGCCGCGGCGACCGTCAGCTGGATGGTCGATGGCGTCGAGCGTTTCGCCATCATCTACGCGCCCAAGTCGCCGCCGGCGGGCAAGCTGCCGCTCATCTTCTCCTTTCACGGCCACGGCGACGACGCGGAGAACTTCCAGTTCGTCGGCCTCCAGACCGCGTGGCCCGACGCGATCGTCGTCTACTTCCAGGGGCTGCCGAGCCGCGACGGCTATGCCGGGTGGCAGGTGGAACCGGGGGAGTACGGCGACCGCGACCTGAAGCTGGTTGACGCCGCGCTGGCCGCGCTGAAGGCGAAGTACAACGTCGACGAGAACCGCATTTACGCGACGGGGTTCTCCAACGGCGCGCACTTCACCTACCTGCTGTGGGCGGCGCGGCCGAACGTGTTCGCGGCCTTCGCGCCGGTCGCGGGACGCATCCGCGCGGCCGCGATGCCGAAAGATCCACGGCCCATCCTCGTCATCGGCGGCGCGCGCGACGCGCAGGTCGCCTTCGCGGATCAGCGCCAGGCCATGGGCATCGCGATGCGGGTCAACGGCGTCGAGGGCAGCGGGAAATCGTGCGGCGACGGCTGCATGGTGTACGGCGCCGGGACGGCCGCGCCCGTCATGACGTGGATCCACGCGGGCGGGCACGAGTATCCGCGGCCGACGTCGGGCAAGATCGCCGCGTTTTTCCACGAGCACGCGAAGGGGACGCGGGGGGAATAGGGAAGCATCCCGGATTTCCGGGTAGTATTAGCGCCGCGAGGGGGGACACGTCATGCGCGTAATCGCGATCGCCGTCTCGGTGATGCTGCTGGCCGCCGGGACGGCAGCGGCCCAGGAATGGGAGGAGTTCGTCAGCAAGGACGACGGCTTCAAGGTGGACTTCCCCGGCAAGCCAACCGTGACGGACATGACCTGGAAGTCGCAGATGGACTACATCCTGCCGGGCAAGGTGTACAGCGTGGACAAGGGCAGGGAGCGCTACTCGATGACGGTCGTCGACTACCGGCCGATCGAGCAGCAGGGGATCGAGCGCGCCAAGACGTGCGAGGAAGGCAACCAGCAGTGCCGCCAGAACGCGGGCATCATGGGCCCCGGCTACTGGAAGCATGACGAGCGCAGCGCCCTGATGTACGCGACCTTCAAGCTGATTCAGAAGGCCAAGCAGGTGACGAGCCTCGCGTGGGAATGGCAGGACATGGTCGAAGGCAACTTCCTCCAGCTGACCAACCAGGACGACTCGCGCACGTTCGCCTACGTCGCGATGCACGAGAACAAGCTGTACATCCTCGAGGGGACCGTGCCGAAGGGGTATCCGCAGCCCGGCCTGTTCCAGCAGTCGATGGGGTTCGTGGACGCGAACGGCAACGGCATCCGCTACCAGGGCATCATCTACTCGAACGCGTATCACGGCATGGGCGTCTATCCGAAGCCATCGCCCGGCGGCGGTGGACCGGGCCCGGGTCAGGGCCAGGGTGGCGGCGGCGGCCGCGGTCAAGGGGCTGGCGGCGGTCGCGGTCAGAATCCGTAGGGCGGGAGCTCGGGTCAGCGTAGGGCGGGACCTTCGGTCAGGGTAGGGCGGGTCCTTGGTCAAGGTAGGGCGGGTCCTTTCGGACCCGCCGGAATGGAGAGACACCATGCGCGTGACGACAATCGTGTTTGCAATCGCGCTGTCGATCGCTGGTGTTGCGTCCGCACAGGAATGGGACCAGTTCGTCAGCACGAAGGACGGCTTCAAGATCGATTTCCCCGGCCCGCCGAAAGTCGCCGAGACGACGTGGAAGTCCGAGTACGGCTACACGCTGCCGGCGCGCGTCTACACGGTGGACAAGGGCAAGGAGCACTACTCGATGACCGTTGTCGACTACAACGGCATCCAGAAGCAGGGGCTCGAGCGGCAGGCCAACTGCCCGGCCGGCGCCGAGCCATGCCAGGGGCAGCGCGGCGGGGCGCTGTCGACGATCGGCCCCGGGTATTCGGTGCAGGACATACGGGGCGCGCTCATCTACGCGTCGTTCCAGTTCCTCAAGCGTGACGCGACGGTCACGCATTACCTCTACAACTGGCAGGATCTCGTCGAGGGCCACGAGATTCACCTGACCAATCGCGCCGATCAGTCGCGGACGATGGCATTTGTCGCGATGCGCGAGAACCGGCTGTACGTCCTCGAGGGGACGGTGCCGAAGGGATATCCGGAGCCCGGCCTCTTCTACCAGTCGCTCGGGTGGGTGGACAAGGACGGCAACGGCATCCGGTATCAGCTGATCTACGTCAACGAGATTTACGGGCTGGGCCTGTATCCGGAGCCCGGCCACAACCAGGGCGGGCAGTTCCAGGGCGGCGGCGGACGTGGTGGTGGCGCAGCGGCGCCTGGACAGGGTCGGTAGAAAATCCCAAGCTCCAAGCTCTAAGTTCCAAGCTCCAAGTTCCGGGAAGCGGTTGCGATTTTTCCATGAGGGTTGCCATGAAGAGGATGCTCGGGGTCGTCATCGCGGCGTCTGTGCTCTTCTCGCTGCACATCCGCGCGCAACAGCCGGCGGCCGATGCCGACACGGTTATCAAGGCCGTCACCACCGCGATGGGCACCGCCCGGCTGCGAGCGGTGCAGTACACCGGCACGGGCTCGATCAACCCGACGGGCCAGGCGTACACGACCGGCGGCGCGTGGCCGCGCTACACCGTCACGAAGTACACGATGTCGATTGACTTCTCCCTGCCGGCGATGCGGCAGGAGCTGGTGCGCATTGACGACGCCAAGGTGCCGCGCGGCGGCGGGGCAGGCGGCTACAACCCGCAGACGTTCCAGGGCGGCATCCGGCCGATTCCGGGCGACATCGTGCAGAACAACACGATCGACGCGCGCGGCACGAACCAGAACGCCGCCATCCAGTTCTGGCTGACGCCGCACGGGTTCCTGAAAGGGATCGCCGCGAACCTGGCGACGGCGAAGACGGGCGCGGCCCGCGGCAAGAAGACGCTGTCGTTCATGGCGTTCAACAAGTTCCCGATCACCGCGACGGTCGACGACCGCAACGTGATCGAGAAAGTCGAAGCGCTGGTCGACATCGCGTTCACCGGCGACACGGTGCTCGACGGCACCTACACCGAGTATCGCGACCTCGACGGCATCCGCTTCCCGATGCACATCCTCATGCGCGAGGGTGGATGGCCGGTGCTCGAGGTCAACGTGGCGCAGGTGCGCCCCAACACGCAGGAGGCAATTGACACGGTCGCGCGCGCGACGTCCGCCGCGCCGGCCGCCCCGCAGGCCGCTGCGCCACGCGTCGAGCCGCAGCCGGCGAAGCTGGGAGAGGGTGTCTGGCAGCTGACGCCAAACGGCGAGGGGAGCATCCTCGTCGAGTTCAAGGACTACGTCGTCATGGTCGAAGCGCCGGGAGGCGACGCCGTGACCGAGGCGTCGATCGCCGCGGCGAAACGGCTCGCCCCCGGCAAGCCGATCAAGTACGTGATCAACACGCACCATCACGCCGACCATGCGGGCGGCATGCGCGCCTATGTCGCGGAAGGGATTCCCATCATCACGCACGAATCCCACCGCAAGTACTACGAGGAGCAGATCTTCAAGAACCCGCACTCGATCAACCCGGATCGCCTTGCGCGCGCGCCGCGTGCGCCGATGCTGGAGTTCGTGAAGGACAAGCGGGTCATCACCGACGGCACGACGACGCTCGAGATCTACCTGATGAAGGATCAGCCGCACAGCGAAGGGCTGCTGATGGTGTATCTGCCGAAAGACAAGCTGCTGATTCAGTCGGACGCCTTCATCCCGCGTCCCGGCGCGCCGCCGCTGGCGATGCCGAGCCCGTACACGACGAACCTGGTGGACAACGCCACGCGGCTGAAGCTCGACGTCGCACGCCTCGTGCAGGTCCATGGCGGCAGCGTCCCGTACAGCGAGGTGCTCGAGGCGGCGGGTCGGCGGAGATCGACGAACTAACTGCTCTCGCGGCGGGTCCGCGAAGCGCCGGCTCCGGTCGCGTCGCGGAACCCGCCCCACAACCGGCCGCCCTACAACCGCCCGTGGGGCGGGTCCCGCGGCGTTGCCGAGATCCACAACGTCGCGGACCCGCCGTCCTCCCCATCGCGAAATATCGTGAGCGGGGCGAAATGGCTCCGGAATTCACGGTGAAAATGTGCGGCCGCGCGTGGAATTGGAATTGCGGTTCACGCGGTGATGTCACAGGCCCACGCCCCGTCGATTCGCGCGATTCCCTTCGACCACACCTGGCCCGCCGGCCTGGCCACCGAGCTGCTGACCGATCAGCAGCGGCGGCACCTCGCGGAAATCGCCACGGTGCGCTTCGTCCCCCCGCGCACGACACTCTTCCACGCCGGGGACCAGGCGGAGTCGGTGTTCATCGTCTCGCGTGGCGTCATGAAGGCGTATCGCGAGCTCCGCAACGGCAAGCAGCGCGTGATGGCGTTCCTGTTTCCCTCCGACGTCCTCGGCCTCGCCGAGGGCGGCCGCTACGTCAACAACGCGCAGGCGCTGACGCCGGCGACGCTCTACGGCATCCGCATGGACACGCTCAAGGACTCGTTCCGCCGCGATTTCGCGCTGCAGTTTCATTTCCTGTGCAAGGTCACCCACGAGCTCCGCGAATCGCAGCGGCAGACCATCGGCATCGCGCGCCGCGACGCGTCGGGCAAGCTGGCGACGTTCCTGGAGATGCTGCAGCGCAACTCGTCGCTGCGCGAGGAGGCCGAGGAGGCCCCGCCCGGCTCCATCTGGCTGCCTATGAGCCGCGCCGACATCGCGAGTTACCTGGGGCTGACGCAGGAGACCCTGAGCCGCGCGGCCGCGCGGCTGAAGCGGCACGGCATCGTGAAGTTTCCCGACCGGCGTCACGTGCAGATCACCGATCGCAGCCGGCTGCACGCGCTCGCCGATCCCGCATGACGCGCGCGATCGCGGGGTACCACCTCGAGGCGCGGCAGGCGTGAAAACCGTGCAAATGCCCCGAGGAAACTCCTGCAAAGCGCGTCTAAAGTCGCCATAATAGAAACCTTCCGTTTCAACATCGAGCGCGATCCGCCGTGTACGGCGGCTGCGCATTTGCAGGGTTGTCCGCCACCTATGAGTCGTTCCCTGGTCTTCGTGTTTCTCGGATTGTTCGCTGCCGCTGGTGTCGCCGCATCTCCGGCGCCCGACGCGAACGTGCCGTCCATCCTGTGGAATCAGCCGGCGCCGCATTCGGCGGACGCCACGGGGTGCGTTCCGGCAGCGAGCCCCGTCGCGAACCGCGGCATCGCCGTGGGGCCGGATCAGAATCCGGTGTTCCTGGGAGACGTCGCGCGCTTTGCCTCGACGCTGGTGCTGGCGAAGTACGACCGGCAGACCGGCGAACGCCTCTGGTGCACGTCGTTTCAGGTGCGGGCGACCATCGGCGGCGTCCCGTTCAACGTCGCCTTCGCGCAGGCTGGCGGCGTTGCCGTCGACTCCAATGGCACGATCTTCATCGCCGGCCACGGCGTCTCGACACCGTTCTCGGTGCCGTTTCCGGGGGTACCGGGACTGCCCGCTCCGACGCCCGTGCTTCGCTATTTCGTGATCACCTGCTCGGCGTCGGGTGTGTGTGCGCCATTCGCCACGCTGATCAACCCCGGGATCACCGCGACGCACACCGACAACATTGGCGGCATCGCCATCGGCCCGGATGGGAATCCGGTGTTGACCGGCGTGGCGACGTTCCCTGCCTCGACCCCTTCGAAGCCGAGCACCTTCAAGCTGCTCACCGTGAAGGTGAGCCGCGCGACGCTCGCGCCTCTCGGCGTGGCGCAGGGTGACACCAACGCGCCGGTCACGGGCTCGCGCGTGGCCGTCGCGGTGGATTCGTTGAACAACATCGTCGTCACCGGCACCGAGGCCTCGACCTCGAAGTACGACGCGCTGCTGTCCCGGCAGCTCTGGAACGCGCGCATTGCCGGGAGCGGGGTTGCCATCACGTCATCCGGCCGCGGCGGCGATCGCGACGATCACGGGTCATCCGACCGCGGCGGCGATCGCTCGAACAACGCGGACGCGGTCGCGGTGGCGGGAGCGCCGGTCAACGACGCGTCGGGGCGCCGGCATTTCACGATCGCGGTGCTCGACGGCGCAAGGGGCAACACCGTGTGGACGGCGCCGTACAACAGCGGGTTCGACGACAACCCGCGCGACATCGCGGCGGACCAGAACGGCAACATCGTCGTCGCCGCGGACACCAGCGGATCGACAGGCAGTCCGGCGGTGGTGTTTCAGCGCGGCGTGCTCGTGAGCGTGAACGGCAGGGGACAGTTGAACTGGATGGTGGTCATCCCCTCCAGCCTCGACGATCGGAGTCTCCATTCCATTACCCGCATCGCGCTCGGCGCGGACGGCGCTCCCGTGGTGTCCGAGGATGCACGCGACGATCCATCGGCCACCGTCGCGCACCAGATCATCCAGCTCGACTTCGACCACGACCGGCACGGCCGGGACGGGCGCGATGACGATGAAGATGACAACGATGGCAGGAAGGACCGTGGGGCCCTCGCATGGGATCAGCCGGTCACCGACACGGTGACGGGCTTCCTGGTGTGCGTCGACTCGCAGCCTGTCTCGGCATGCCAGGATGTTGGCAAGCCGGAGGCGATTGTCCTCCCGTCCACGACCGTCGGGACGTTCACGTATCAGTTCGACCTGGCGAAAATCACCGCGTTGACGAAGGGCCAGCACACGCTCGCCGTCGTCGCGTATAACGGAGAAATCACCGGCGGCGAGAGCGCCGGCCTGACCGTCGAGACCGACAACGGACGCCGCCACCACGGGCGAGACTGACGGCGGCCGCCGTTAGCGCGGATTCACTTCTCTGTGGCGCGAACCCTGTCGGGTTCGCGAGGCGAGCCTGATTGAGGCTCGCCCTGCTGGCCTACACGCCCGCGGCGAAGCGCGTGCGCGCGGCGGCGACGATCTGGCCGTACTTCGCCTGCATCAATTCCCACTCGGTTTCGAGCAGCGAGAGGCGCGCGTCGTTCAACTCGGTCGACGTGATCACGCCGTTCTCGTACGAGACCTCGGCGATCGAAAGCCCTTCGCGCGCCATCTCCACGGCCTTCTGCTCGGTGGCGACGATCTCGCGCGCCGCGTCGAGTTCCCTCGACGCGGACGCCACCTCGAGCCGCGCGCTGTCGAGCGCGGCGTGGGCCGCGTGCTCCGCCTGCTTCACTCGCGCCGTGGCGGCGCCGCGCTTGGCGGCCACGCTCGGCGCGTTGAACAGCGGCACCGTCATGCTGACCCCGAACTGATAGCTGCGGTTCGTCCCCTGGAGCAGGTTGGAGAGGCCGTCCTCCTGGTACTGGAAGTTGCCGCTCAGGGCGACCATCGGCTTCAGCTCGGCGTTGGCGAGCGAGACCATGCGCTGCGCGGCCTCGCGCTGCTGGCCGATCGCGCGGATGTCGGCGCGTGACGCGAGCGCGTCGTCGAGCGCCGCCGCCGGCGGCAGGCTCGGAATGTCGTCGAGCGATCCCGCGAGCCGCAGCGGCTCTCCCTCGGGCAGCGACAGCACCGTGCGCAGCGTCTGGTAGGCGACGTCGGCGGCGCTGCGCGCGCGAATCAGCTTCGTCTTCGCGTTCGACAATTCCACTTCGGCGCGCAGCACGTCGAGCCGGGCGGCGGACCCGGCGTCGAACCGGGCTTTCGCCAGGTCGAGATGCTTCTGCGCGATGGTGACGCCCTCGTCGCTGACGCGGATGCCCTGTTCGTTCATCAGCGCCGCATAGAACGACTCGTAGACCTGCAGCGTCAGCGCCTGCCGCGAGCGCTCGACGTCGAGGCGGCTGGCTTCCTCGCCTGCCGCCTGTGCCGCGTAGGCGTTGGCGAGACGGCCGCCGGTGTAGACCGGCTGCGACAGGTCGAAGCGCATCACGTTCTCGCGGATCATGTTGGCGCGGAACGTCTGCTCGTTCGGGCCGAAGACGCCGGCCGGGATCTTGAGCAGCGGCGAGGCCTGCGCCGGGGTGTAGAGGATGTTCAGGTTCATCGAAGGCAGGAACGCGGCCTTCGCTTCCGACACGTGCGCCTGACTCTCGCGCAGCCGCTCCTGGCTGACCTTCAGCGACTCGTTGCGCGAGGTCGCCATCTGCAGCGCGCGATCGATCGTCAGCGGCTGACCCTGGCTCGCCGAAGCCGGCGCCGGATTCTGCCCGGCGAAGGCCCGGGCGACGCTCAGGAATGCGCCGAGCAGGGCGATGACCACGAGCACGCCCGTGACGCGCGCCGCCGCCCGCGCCCACGCCGGCATCGGCGCCTCTTTCCACGCCTTGACGCGGACGAGCGCGCGGTCGAGCAGCAGGTACGCCACCGGCACCACGACCAGCGTCAGCAGTGTGGAGGTCAGCAGGCCGCCGATGGTGGCAATCGAGATCGGCGCGCGGAACTCGCTGCCGTCGCCGCTGCCGAACGCGGACGGCATCATGCCGAGGATCATCGCAATGGTCGTCATGATGATCGGCCGCAGCCGCACGGGTCCAGCCTTGAGCAGCGCGTCCTTCACCGACAGTCCCTCCCGGCGCAGCTGGTTGGTGTAGTCCACCAGCAGGATCGCGTTCTTCGTCACGAGGCCCATCAGCATCACCACGCCGATCATCGCCGGCATGCCGATGTTCTTGCCCGTGGCGAGCAGCAGCAGCAGCGCGCCGACGATGGCGAGCGGCAGCGAGAGCATGATGATGAACGGCTCGATGAACGACTCGAACTGCGAGGCGAGCACGATGTAGATGAAGGCGACCGCGAGGATCAGCGCCAGGCCGAGCGCCGCCGCCGACTCCTGCATCATCTCCACGTCGCCGGCAAAGCCCCACTCGAAGTTCGCCGGCATCTGGACGGTGGACATCGTCCGCTCGATGCCCTTCGTCACGTCGCCGAGCGCATAGCCGGCCGCGAGGTCGACGCCGATCTTCGCCTGGCGCCGCCGCTGCTCGCGGTCGATGTTGCTCGGACCGACCGCCGGCGCGAAGCGCGCGACGTCGCCCGCGCGCACGGCCGCGCCGGTCGGCGAGTAGAGCGGCGTCCGCAGGACCGCGGCCGGGTCGTTGCGATATTCGGGCGCGAGGCGGACGCGGATGTCGTACTCGCGGTCGCCGTCGCGCAGCTTCGTCGGCACGATCCCTTCCACCATGCCGCGCAGCTGCGAGCCGATGCCGCCGACGCTGAAGCCGAGGTCCGCCGCCAGCGGGCGGTCGACGCGCGCCACGACCTCGGGCTGGCCGCTCTCCAGGTTGGTGCTGATGTCCACCGCGCCCGGCACCTGCCGCACCTTCGCCTCGATCTCGCTGGTGATGCGCTGCAGCACGGCGAGGTCGTCGCCGCGCACGAAGACGTTGATGGGCGGCTCGTAGGGCGCGCCCTGCATGAACTCGGGGTCGGCGACCTTGGCGTCGACGAACGGCATCGTGGCGAGCTTCGTGCGCAGCTCCGACTTGATCGCCGCCAGCCCTCGCGCGCGCTGATCCTTCTTCGTCGTCCGCACGCGGATCGTGGACGAGCGGACCTGCCCGTTGACGCCGATGGTGCTGAACACCTGCCGCACCTCGGGAATCGCCTGGACGTCGTGCTCGATCTTCGCCACCGCCGCGACACTCTGGTCGAAGGAGGTGCCCGGCGGAAGGTCGATGATCACCTGGAACTCGCCGCGGTCCTCGACCGGCACGAACTCGGTGCCCATGAACGCCATCGTGCCGAGGCTGGCGACGAAGACCGCGGCGGCGGCGGCGAGCGTCTTCCACGGGTGGTACAGCGCCCAGGCGAGCACCGCGTGGTAGCGCCGATCGAGCGCGTCGTAGGCGCGTCCCCAGCGTTCGAACAGCCGGCCGGCGCGCGTGCGCGTCCGCTCCGCCGGCGACACGTAGCGGACGAACCGCGACGAGAGCATCGGGTCGAGGGTGAACGCCACCAGCAGCGACATCGCTACCGCGAAGGCGATCGTCAGCGCAAACGACTTGAAGAACTGGCCGACGATGCCGGTCATGAAGCCGACCGGCAGGAAGACGGCGAGGATCGTGAACGTGGTCGCCATGACGGCGAGGCCGATTTCGGCGGTGCCGCGATGCGCGGCGGTCATCGGGTCCGCGCCATGCTCCATGTGCCGGTAGATGTTCTCGCGCACGACGACCGCGTCGTCGATGAGGATGCCGATGACGAGCGACAGCCCCATCAGCGTCATCATGTTGAAGGTGAAGCCGGCGATCCACATGAAGAAGAACGTCGCGATGACGGAGGTCGGCAGCGCGAGCGCGCTGATGAGCGTCGAGCGCCAGTCGCGCATGAAGAGGAAGATCACCAGCACGGCCATCACGCCGCCGAAGATGATGTGCTCGCGCACCTGCGCGATGTTCGCCTTGATGAACTCCGCGTCGTCGTGGACCTGGCGAATCTGCAGGGCGGGGAAGTTCGGGCCGACGCGCGCGAGCAGCGCCTGCACGCGCTCGGAGATGGCCGCGGTGTTCGCGCCGCTCTGCTTCTTGATCGAGAACGAGACCGCGTCGGCGCCGTTGAGGCGCGTGGTGGACGTCCGCTCCTCGTAGCCGTCGACCACGCGGCCGACGTCGCGGACGCGGACGGTCGAGCCGGCTTCCGAGCGCAGGATGACGTTCTCGATCTCGGAGACGGCCTGGAACTCGCCTTTCGTCCGCAGCGAGATCGTCTGACCCGCGCGCGTCATGCGGCCACCGGGCACGTCGAGGTTTTCCGCGCCGAGCTTCTCGGCGACGACGCTGACCGGCAGGCCGAGCGCCTCGAGCCGGCCGGGGTCGAGGTCCACCTGGATTTCGCGCACGTCGCCGCCGTTGACTTCGACCGCCGCGACGCCGTCGATCTGCTCGATGAGCGGCTTGAGGTCGTCCTCGATCTGCCGGCGGGTGACGTCGGAGGCCTGCGAAGAGCCGACGGCGAACGTCATGATCGGGAGCGCCGCCACGTCGAAGCGGACGATGGTCGGGTCCTCGACCTCTTGCGGCAGGCGTCCACGGATGGCCGCCACCTTCTCGCGCACCTCGGCGGCCGCGTCCTGCGCGTCCACCTCGAGGCGCAGCTCGACGCCGACCGTCGCCAGCGAGTCGGTCGAGCGCGACTGCACACGCTTGACCCCGTTGATGCCGGCGACGGCGTCCTCAATCGGCTTGGTCACCAGCGTCTCGACTTCCTCGGGCGACGCGCCCGGGTAGACGACGGTGACGTTGACGAACGGAAAGCTGACGTCAGGAAAGAGGTCGATGCCGAGCCGCGTCATCGACACGATGCCGAGCACCATGAAGCTGACGATGAACATCGTGGCAAAGACGGGACGACGAATCGAGATATCGGAGATCCACATACGCACCTGTCCGGACCGGCTAAAGCCGGCCCCTACGAACGAACGTTCAACGCGAGAAAACGGGATTGACCTTCGTGCCCGGCGCGACGTCGCGCCGCGCGTCGGCGACGATCACGTCGCCGGCCTGCAGGCCGTCTGCAATCTGCACCTGCGCGCCGTTGGAGACCCCTTCGGTCACCGGCACATCGCGAACGGTGCCCTGGTCGACCTTGAACACGACGCGGCGGCCGTCGCGCGTGGCGATGGCGTCGCGCGGCACGGCCAGCGCCCCCGCGACGCGCTCGAGCGGAATCGTAGCGGTCGCGTACATGCCCGACAGCAGCGAGCCGGGGTTGCTCGTGCGCACCTCGATGGCGAAATGGCGGTTGCGCGCGTCGACCTCCGGTGCGATGG
>Ga0070695_100000152_pt1 | contig 32520 bp, 35 predicted proteins | sample KBSK1252metaG_FD_65471 | JGI IMG/M metagenome (GOLD analysis project Ga0070695, IMG submission 65471) | Corn, switchgrass and miscanthus rhizosphere microbial communities from Kellogg Biological Station, Michigan, USA - KBS K1-25-2 metaG | ecosystem: Host-associated > Plants > Roots >...
ATCAACACCCTGCTCGACGCCTCCTACCTCGTGCCGAGCCGCCTGGGAAAGTGGTCACTCCGGATCCCTCGTGCTCGTCCGAGCGGCGAGCAGATCTACTTCATCGGCGCGACCAACGTGCCGCTGGACAGACTCGATCCTGCGCTCACGCGTCCGGGCCGTATGGGCCGTCACGTCTCGTTCCGCACGCCGACGAAGGATGACCGGAAGGACGTCTTCGACCTCTACCTCGGCAAGGTGGCGCACGATCCCGACCTCGACGACGCCAAACGGCGGGACGAGGTCGCGCGGATTACGAACGGCTACTCACCCGCGATGATCGACCAGGTCTGCTCGATGGCGCTGACGAACGCCCAGCACGAGGGAAAGATCTCGTTCGGCTGGGCCGATCTCGTCCAGGCGATGACGACACTCGAGTCGGGCACGGCGGTCAACGTCACCTACCCCGACCACGAGTTGCGCGCGGTCGCGATCCACGAAGCAGGTCACGCCGTCACCGCACACGTCTATCGACCCGATCTGGAGTCGAGCCGCCTCTCGACGCGCATGCGAGGCGGAGCGCTCGGCCATCACCAGACCTTCGAGCGCGAGGAGCGCTTCAGCCGCTGGCAGCACGAGGAGATGGGATCGCTCGTCCATGTGCTCGGGGCGATGGCGGCCGAGAACGTGTTCTACGGCGAGAACAGCGGCGGCGTCGGAGGCGACCTGCAGACCGCGACTGACACGGTGGCCTGGATGGTCGGCACCGCGGGCATGCGGCCGCTCCGCGTCGAGCTCAACGGCAACGTGCCGAAGGGCGCGGATCCCGACGAGGTGCGTGAGCAGATCCTGAAGCGCTTCGAACGAATCGGCCGCACGCTGATGAATCGCACCCGCGGGAGCGCCGACTTCCACGCCGATCCCATCGCCGCAATCCTGGGCGACCCCTTCAAACAGGCGGTTGCCGCGCAGATCCTCGGGCAGGCGTACGTCATGGCCGTGAACCTCGTGACCGCCAACAGGACCGCCGTCGAGGCGATCGCGACTCGGCTGGCGGAGAAGCGCGAGCTGTACGGCGACGAGCTGGTGGATCTCCTCGACGAGCAGAAGCTGGTGCAGCCGGAGCTCGACTACACGAAGGAGGAGACGTGGCCGACGATGTAGTGGCCGGCCCCGGCGCGGCGCCTGCGCCTGCGGCTGCACCTGCGCCCACGACTCGCGCCGAACGCGCGCACGCATCCGCGTACTACACCCGCTTCTCCCTCGCCTACGCGATCCTGTTCATGCTCGCCATCGCCGGCATCGGAGCGCTGGTCTTGATCCTGGTGCACGTGCACACCGCCTCCTCACAACGCTGGTCGACGTTCGTGCCGACAGGTTCCGCGCTCGAGATGGAGCGGCAGATCGCGACGCAGGTCTCCTCCGAATACGAGTCGTCGACGGCAAGCAGGCTCGTCACCGTGTTCCCCAGCACACTCGAGGCTCCGCAGCTGGTCCAGTCGAGCACCGGCCAGCAGCAGGCTGTCCAGGTGCCGATCTCGTTGATCGCCGTGCAGCCCGACGTCTCGACGGGCCAGCATCAGGAGGGCGACTTCACCTTCTTCCATCCTGAACGGACCGTCGCCTACACCATGTGCGGCTTCGGTGACACCCAGCAGAACTGCGGCGTTGCGACCGCCACCGGAGCGGATCCGGCGGGGCTGTTTCACCGCGAAGCGCTCGAGCTCGCCCTCTACACGCTCAAGTACGTCCCCGGCACGGACGCCGTGATCACCTACCTCCCACAGCCTGCCACCCCGAATGCGGCCGCAACGCTGGTGTTCATCTCACGGCAGGACCTGGGGCCGAACCTCCACCTCCCGCTCGTCCGAACGCTCAAGCCGCAAAAGATTCTGCTCGGCTCGGGAGTCCCGGACGGCGGCCACGTCGCAGCGCTGACACGGGCGCGCGTCTACACCGCCGACTACCAGACCCTGCCCAGCGACGGCACGGCCGCCCTCGAGCTGACGCCCGCCACCGGGTGACGCAGCCGGCGGTCGTCCGCGCCAAGGCGCGGCTCGACACGCTCGACTGGTATCCGCGACCGGTCCGGGTGGAGAAGGTCCGGCTGCTCCACGCTCCGTGGTTCTTCCGGCTGCCGTGGCTCAGGCGCTTCGACGGCTTCGCGTTGCCCGGGACGATCCTCGTGCGCGACGCCGATCCTCCCGAAGACCTCGTCGTCCACGAGCTCTGCCACGTCTGGCAGATGCAGCACCATCCGGTCGCGATGCCGCTCAGCTACGTGCGCCGCGGTTACACGAACAACCCGAACGAGCGCGAGGCGCGCGCCGCCGTCGAGATCAGCCGCGCTGAAGCCTGACGCGGGCGAGCTTGGCCGGATCGACGACGAAGTCGATTGCGTTGATGCGGCCGTTTGCGATCGTGAGGGCGACGACCGAGAAGACCGTCCCATCGGGCCGGCCGATGACCGCGCCCGCGACGCCGTTGACGATGGCCGGGCGGCTGTAAGGCGCCAGAGCCGAGAACCGCCGCGCCTCTGTGAGCACGGCCTCGGCACCGACGATCGGCGCGCGCGCGAGCGGGCTGCCGGGCCCTCCGTCGACGCGGAGCGTTACGTCGGGGTCGAGCATCTCGAGCAGGGCGTCGAAGTCGCCCTCGCGAGCGGCGGCAAGGAAGGCGTCGACCACACGCTTCTGCTCCGCGAGCTCGATGTCCGGCTCGCGGTTCTCGCCCTGGACGCGTCGGCGAGCCCGGCTCGCGAGCTGGCGGGCCGCCTCGGGGCTGCGACCGACGATCGGAGCGATCTCGTCGAAGGGCAGCGCAAACATGTCGTGCAGGACGAAGGCGAGCCGCTCGGCCGGAGCGAGCGTCTCGAGCACGATGTAGAGGGCCAGCCCGACGCCGTCGGCGGTCAGCGCCTCCTCCTCCGGTGTCGGGGCGCCGTCGACCGCGACGATCGGCTCGGGCATCCACGAGCCGACGAACTCTTCGCGGCGCGACCGCCGCGTGCGGAGCATGTCGAGGCACACCCGGCTCACCACCGTCGTCAGCCAGGCGCCGAGGTTCTCGACCGAGGAGTCGTCGGTGCGGCTGAGCCGGATCCACGACTCCTGCACGGCGTCGTCGGCCTCGTCGAGCGTGCCCAGCATGCGGTACGCGATGCGGCGCAGCTGGGGGCGCTCCGCCTCGAACTGCTCTGCGAGGAAGTCGCGATCGTTCATCTCACCCTGACGACGTACGGACGCCCAAAGATGTGACAACGGGAGCCGGTCACGAAACCTGCCTGCGATCCGTCGAGCTTGCAGAGACCGATCGCAAGGAGACAGACCATGCTCACCGCAGCACAAGAACCATCGTTTCTCGCGTCCCGCCGAGGCAAGCTCACGCTCGCGCTCCTGTGCGGGATCGCCTTCCTCGATTTCGTCGACGGTTCGATCACGAACGTCGCGTTGCCGACGATCCGCCGCTCGCTCGGCTTCTCCGTCGACGGGCTGACGTGGATCCCGAGCGGATACCTGCTCACGTACGGCGGCTTCATGCTGCTCGGCGGGCGCCTCGCCGACCTGCTCGGCCGGCGTCGCGTGCTCGTCACAGGGATCGTGATCATCGCGATCTCGTCGCTCGTCGGTGGATTTGCCCAGAGCGCGGGCGTTCTCGTCGGCGCGCGCCTCGCGCAGGGGCTCGGCGCCGCGCTCACCCTTCCCACCGCGCTCTCGATCCTGACGACGAAGTTCGCGGAGGGGAAGGACCGGAACACGGCGCTCGGCGCCTGGGGCGGCACCGGCGGGATCGCGTCTGCCGTAGGAATTCTCCTCGGCGGCGCGCTGGTCGAGGGCGCCGGCTGGCGCTGGGTGATGTTCGTCAACCCGATCGCGTGCGCGCTCCTGCTCCCGCCGATCTTTCGGCTGGTCGAGGGCGACCGCGTCCGGCGGCGGCTCGTGAACTTCGACGCCCTCGGCGCCGCGCTCGTCACGGGCGGGATGCTTCTGCTCGTCTTCGGGCTCGTGCGAGCGCCGATCGAAGGTTGGGGCAGTGCGCAGACGATCGGCGTGCTGGCCGGTGCCGTGGTGGTCCTCGCGGCCTTCGTCTCCAACGAGCGACGACAGCCTGCGCCGCTCGCGCCGTTGTCGATCTTCCGGATCAACGGGCTCGGTTTCTCGAACGTGACTCAGCTCGTCGCGTTCGCGGGATTCCTGGCGCTCTTCTTCTACGTCACGCTCTACATGCAGAACATCCTCGGCTACTCGGCCGTCCAGACGGGACTCGCGTACCTCCCGCTCTGCGGAATCGCCGTCGTCGGCGCGGGGATCTCGTCGCAGCTGCTCGGACGCGTCGGCACGCGGCCGGTGATCGTGGTTGGCGCGGTGATCGGCGCCGCGGGCCTCTACTGGCTGTCACGCATCTCCGTCGGCGGCTCGTACACGACCGACCTGCTTCCGGGACTGCTGCTCGTCGGCCTCGGCATCGCCGGTCTGTTCGTCGCTGTCGCGACTGCGGCGAACGCGGGCGTCCCCGCTGACAAGGCAGGCCTCGCGGCCGCGCTGCTCAACGCGTCGCAGTGGCTCGGCGGCGCGCTCGGGCTCGCGATCTTCACGGCGGTGTCGACGAGTCGCACGAACAACCTGCTCGCGGCCGGAGCGCCCTCGGCCCATGCGCTCACATCGGGTTTCCAGCGCGCGCTGCTGGTCGGGAGCATCTTCATTCTTGCCTCCGCAGTGATCGCCCTGCGTGCCACGAACACGCGGGGCGAGACCGCAGCGCCGGTGATCGAGGCGGAGCCGGAGGCTTCGCTCGCAGCCTGATGAGCGCCGAGATCTGGGAGACCGTCGGCACGATCGTCGCCACGCTGGCCCTCTTGATCGTGCCGGGTCTCGTCTACACCTGGTACGCCCTCGAGCACATCAGCCCGAAGAGATGACGCCGTTCCTTCCGCTAACTACCCGTGTGGGTAGAGCCGCTTCTCGGCCGCGATGTAGCCGGTTGCGCCGCGTACGACCTTCGCGTCGGGATGCTGGGCTTCGAGATCGAGGAGCTTCATCGACTCAGTGTCGACGGGAAGCTCCTCGTAGACCGGGAAGCGGAGCGTCACGCCTCCGCCGTTCCCCGTGGTCGTCCACTCGATCGGGTCGTACGTCGACGCGTCGACGACGTAGACCTGCTTCCCGTCGGTTGACTCGATGCGGATTGCGTCGCGGCCGCCGACGTCGACGTGGCCGGTGATGCGAGCCTGGCCGGACTCGAGCAGCTTGAGAATGTCCGAGCGGAACTCCTCGGGGGCCCGGCCGGTGGACTGCTGACGTTGCCGGGCGAGCTCCTTCCGAATGCGCTCGGCACCCTTGGCGGTCGCGATGACGGTCGGGCGGGAGCCGCCGTTCCCCACCAGATACGCCCCCGTTGCATGAGGGTCGCCGGTGAGCTTGGCGAGCTTGCTCTGGGAGACGATCGTGATCTTCGGGATGTTGGCCGCACGGAGCTCCGGGCTCGTCGCGATGTAGATCGAGTCTGTGCCCGAGTCGTAGAGCTCGTTCGTGTCGCCCTGCGTTACCGACTCCGCGCGAATCCCGTCCGACTCGACCTCGATCTGCCGCCGCGTGTACGGGGCGACGCGCAGCTGCCAGGTCTCGGAGTGCCAGCTGACCGACGTTCCGTCTCCGTTCTGCTGCTCGGCGTTCAGCTGGAAGTGGAGGATCGTGTCGTCCGAGGCCTGCAGCGCCGCCGCCGCGCGCTCGACGACCGACGGCCCGCCGCCGTTCGTCAGGGCACTCAGTAGCCCGAGCGCGCCCGCAGCGACAACCGCCAAGACGACGGTCGCCCGGATCATCCGCCGCCGCGTCCGTCGCTGGCCCAGATCGCGGCGGACCGCGGTTTCGAGCTCGGCGCCGAAGCGCTCCAGAGTTGGGGGCAGACCGGTCATGTGTCCTCCTTGAGGGGCAGGGCGGAAAGGCGCCGGAGCGCTCGCGAGACACGCAGCCGGGCGGCCGCAGGGCGAACACCGAGCCGGTCGGCGACGTCCGCGTACGGCAGCTCGTCGACGATCCGGAGCTCGAGCGCCTCGCGCTCGTGCTCGGGCAGCGTCTCGAGGGCATCGGTGAGCGCCATGCGCGGCGACAGCCGTTCCTCGACGGCGGCGTAGCCGTCCTCCGACGCGAGGTCGGTGGGCAGCCCGAGCCGGCGGCGCGCCCGCGTCTCCACATCGTTCCGACGTGCGGACTCACGGGCGACGTTGCGCGCGATGCCGAAAAGCCACGGGAGCGCCGAGCCGTCAGCCTCGTCGCGGAAGCTCCGGCGAGAGAGCCATGCCTGCGCGAACGCCTCCGCGGTGAGGTCGCTCGCCGCCCACTCGAGGCGGCGGCGGAACCAGCCGTGAACCGCGGAGGCGTGCCTCCGGTAGAGCTCGCTGAAGGCACCTGCGTCCGACTCCGCCGCGTGAATGAGCTCGGCGTCAGTGCGGTCGATCATGTGTCTCACACCCACTAATGGAGGAAGCCCGCCGAGTTGTATCCGGACGGCGTGCAAACCGCATCCCGCTGCCCTGCGTAGGACCTTTCTCGAGCGAACAAAAGGGGGAAGGGACATGAAACGTCTCGTATTGGCCGCAATCGCGGCCACGCTCGCAGCTGCTCTGGTCGCCGTCGGCGCCTCATCGGCCGGACGGCCGGGCAACCACTACAAGGTGACAGGGCTCGCCTCTGACGTGTCCGGCCTGGCGCCGGTCACCGATGCGAATCTGCAGAACACGTGGGGACTCGCGCGCGGCGCGTCGACCCCATGGTGGATCGCGAACAACGGCACTGCATCGACCTCGGTCTACACGGCCTCCGGGACGCGCGTCGACATCGGCGGGCACCCCACCCAGGGCGTGCCGGGCGATCCGACCGGCGCGGTGTTCTCAGGGATCAGCGGCCAGTTCCAGGTGGGGACGGCGGCCGACCCAACCGCGCTCGACACGTCGAACTTCGTGTTCGACAGCGAGGACGGAACCATCAGCGCGTGGCGCATCGGCTCGACGGCCGCGCAGGTGACGGTGGACCTGTCTTCCTCGGATGCGGTGTTCAAGGGCATTGCCATCTCGAACGGCCCCTCCGGGCCGCTGCTGTACGCCACCGACTTCGCCAACGGGCGCGTCGACGTGTTCGACGGCAGTTGGGGCCAGGTGAACGCGCCCGGAGCGTTCGTCGACCCGAGGCTCCCGCAGCACTTCTCGCCCTTCGGGATCCAGACGATCGGCGATCGGGTCTTCGTCACGTACGGCAAGCAGCAGCCGGGATCGGATGACGAGGCGCACGGACGGGGGCTCGGCATCGTGGACGCATACGACCTCGACGGGAAGTTCCTCGGCCGGGTTGCGCAGCACGGGCAGCTCAATGCTCCGTGGGGCCTCGCCTGGGCACCGGCGTCGTTCGGCCGCTTCGGCGGCGACCTGCTCGTCGGCAACTTCGGCGACGGGCAGATCAACGCCTACCAGGAGATGCAGAACGGCCACTTCGAGCACCGCGGCACGCTCCACGTCGCGACGCACGGCAAGCTCTCGATCGACGGGCTCTGGGCCCTCGAGTTCGGCAACACCGGGCCGAACGGTGATCCTCAGACCCTGTTCTTCACCGCAGGGATCGACGACGAGGCGCACGGCCTCTTCGGCACGATCACGCCGACGAGCTGACCAAGAGTTCCAGCGGGGCGGCGCCAGGCCGCCCCGCCCCAATCAGCGACCTTCCGCCTCGACGGTGTCGACGGCCCCGTTCCAAACGAGGTAGCGGGGCGACCGGTCAGCGGCCACGATCTGCTCGGCGACGCGCTCGGTATCGCGATCGGCGCCCCCGATGAGCATCGAGGCGAACGAGTGCAGGAACGGCAGCCCGACGAGGTACAGACCGGGCGTCGTGCTCGCACCGCGGTACTGGACCGGGTAGCCGTCCTCGCCGATCTCGAGCGGCAACCGGATCCAGCTGAAGTCCGGTCGGAAGCCGGTGCACCAAACGACGTTCCTGACGCCGAGGACGCGGCCGCCGTCGAGTACGGGCAGCCCGTCCTGGACGCCCGCGGTCCGCTCGAGTACGCGCTCCACACCCGCGCGACGAAGATCCGACCGCCGGAAGCGCAAGAGCGGCGCGCCGCCGTGCCGGATGTGCGGTCGCATCTTCCGCCCGAACGGCGTGTCGACAGTCAGGACGTGCGTCCCGGCGAAGAAGAGACCGCGAAAGAGCATGCGACCCCGCCTCGTCTCGATCGAGGCCGGAAGCTGGCCGGTGTCGCGGCCGCACAGCACGACCTCGTGCCTCGCCGCGGCCTCGTAGGCGATGTCCGACCCCGAGTGACTGGCCCCGACGACGAGCACCGGGCCGTCCTGGAGCTGCTCCGGATTCCGGTACGCGCTCGAGTGGAGTTGCGTGATCGCGGGATCGAGCTCGTCCGCGAACGCCGGGATATGCGGCTTCTCGAAGACGCCGGACGCAACCACGACCGTCTCCGCCTCGATGCGGGAGTTACCGGTGGAGGCAACGAATCGCCCGTTCTCCTGCGTAAGGGTTTCGACGGTGGTGCCGAGCCGGACGGGCAGCTCGAAATGCGTGGCGTAGGTCTCGAGGTAGTCGGCCATCTCGTCCTTGGTGGGATACGAGGTCCGACCTGCGGGGAACGGCAGCCCCGGGAGCCCGTCGCGGTTCGCGGGTGAGTAAAGCTTCAGTGAGTCCCACCGGTTGCGCCAGCTGTCGCCGATGCGGTCGTTCCGGTCGACGAGCAAGGTCTGCCGACCGCGCCGCTGCAGGTGGTATCCGAGTGCGAGCCCCGACTGGCCCGCTCCGATGATCAGGACATCTGTGCGTTCGATCGACTCCATCGCGTGCGCCTCCTCGATCCGTTGTTGACCTGATCGACGGTAGGACGCGCCCGCGCAGCGCGCATCGGGCGAATCGACCAACTTTCATGGCGATGCGGCATGGTCAATTCGGACCAGCGGTCAGACGAGGCCGTGCTCGAACGCAAACGCCGTCGCGGCGGCGCGGGAGGAAACGCGGAGCTTTCCGAAGATGTTCTGGACGTGCCGCGCGACCGTGTGCTCGCTGATCACGAGCGTTGCTGCGATCTGGCGGTTGCTCTTGCCGGCGGCCAGAAGACGGAGCACCTCGAGCTCCCGCCGCGACAGCCCATGCGCCTCGCGTTCTGGCGTGCGGCCCAGCAGCCGCTCGACGCGGGCCGCGTCGGGAACGGCGCCGAGCCGGACGAAGTCCGCCAGCGCCGCCTCGAGCTCGAGCTCGCACGCATCCGTGTCGTCGAGGATGCGACAGGCCTCGCCGATCAGCAGCCGCGTCCTCCCGACCTCGTACGGGACCTCGAGCGTCCGCCACGAGTCGAGCGCGCGCCGCAGAAGCTCGAGCGCTCGCGGCACGTCACCGGCGGCTAGCTCTACAGCGCCGCGCTCGTACGCGGCGATCGCGTCGAGCAGGCCGCTCGAATAACGCTGAGCTACGGTCTCGAGCTCATCGCAGGCCGCACGCGCCTCGTCGAGCTCTCCGGCCGCGAGCATGATCTCGACGTAGGCCGGCAGCAGAACCGCGCGCCGCAGTGGATCCGCACTCTCGGCTACGGCGCGCCGGACTGCCGCTTCGGCCGCATCCGCCTGACCCTGGGCAAGGCGCAACTGGGCGAGTCCCGGCTGCGGCTCCCACCCGGCGCGGCTGGCGGCGCGATAGGCGCGCTCCGCACCGTCGAGATCGCCCTGGAGCCGAAGCAGCTCGGCCTCGCGGTAGAGCGCGAGACCGGCGGTTGGATTGTTGGTCTCGTTGAACCGCCGGCACGCCCTGCGCGCCTCTTCGAGGGCGTCTTCCCACGATCCGCCCAGTTGCAGGATCTCGGCGCGGTGGATGAGGCAGCGCCCTGTGAAGGCGACCATGTCCGGCTGCTGCTGCCACCAATGCTGGAGCGCCTGAGTCCACTCCCGCGCCCGACGCAGCTCGAAGACCTCCTGGCAGGTGAGGATGACACCGCAGTAGGCGATACCGGAGACGACCGGCGACAGGTCCTCGGTCATCACCGCGACCATCGCCTCGTCGAGGAGATGCAGTCCCTCCGTCACGCGCGCATCGAAGACTGCGGCCTGTCCCTGCAGGAGCATGGCGAACGCAAAGAGGTCGCGATCCCCGAATCGCCGCGCGATGGCGGCGGCCTCGGCGCCGACCACTCCCGCCGCAGCCGCGTCTCCGGCCCCAAGGAGTCCATGGCCGTAAGCGATGAGGAGGAAGCCCCGTTCCACGCAATCCGCCTCGCGCTCGTCGAGGAGCCGCTGCGCGCGGCCGAACCAGCCTTCGGCCGGGCCGAGCTCACCGCGCAGGGCGAGGCTGAGCCCGATCCAGAACGCGGCCCGCGCCGCGGCCTCGGCGTCGCCGGCCTCGAGATGAAGATGGTGCGTGCGCTCGTGCGCCGCCAACCACTCGTCGTCGCGGCCGAGCATGTATGAGGCGATCGCGAGAAGGGTCAGATCCGGCGGCGCGAGTGGCTCCGATGCGTCCGCTTGCCGGAGCAGCGCCTGGGCGTCTACCCACGCGCGGGCTGCGTAGGCATCGCGTCCCCGCTCGAGTGCGCTCGCCGCCTTCCCCTGAGGCGCCATCGGCGCCGCCCAGCCTACAGAATCGGCTCTTGTTCGAGCGAAGAGCAGGCCTTGTAAAGTCGCCTGATGCACGAGATGCGGCGGCAATCCGTCGGCGGAATCACGGCCGCGATCGCCGGCAGCCGAAGCGAGCGGCACACGCGCGACAACGCCGGCGGCGCTCGTCTCGCCCTTTCGCCAACGATCCTCGATCGGATCGAGGAGCTGATCCCGCTCGGGCCGGCTGCGCCCACGCCCGCATGAAGCACGTTGTGATCCTCGGTGCCGGCTTCGGCGGGCTGGAGCTGGCGAGCCGCCTATCGGACTCGGTGGCCGACGAGGTCCGCGTGACCCTGATCGACCAGAACGACGCCTTCACGTTCGGATTCGCGAAGCTCGGCATCCTCTTCGAAGGCAAGGACGCCGCGGAGGTGCGCATTCCGTACAGCGAGCTGGCGAAGCCCGGCGTCGAGTTCCGCCAGGAGCGGATCACCGCGATCGACCCGACGGCCCGCCGCGTCACGACCGACCGGGACTCGTACGACGCGGACATCCTCGTCGTCGCACTCGGCGCCGACTACGACCTCGACGCGACGCCTGGGTTCGCGGACGGCGGGCTCGAGTACTACTCGATCGTGGGAGCCGAGCGGATGCGCGACGCGTTGCCGGCGTTCACCGGCGGGACGATCCTGATCGGCGTCCTCGGCCAGCCCTTCAAGTGCCCGCCCGCTCCGTTCGAGGGCGCGTTCCTGCTGCACGACCAGCTCGTCTCACGGGGGATCCGGGATCAGACGGAGATCCGCGTCATCGCCCCGATGGCGGCACCCGTTCCCATCACGCCGGAGGTCTCGCAGCAGTTCCTCGACGAGCTCGCGGCGCGCGGGATCGAGTACGTGGGGAAGCAGCGGGTGGTCGAGCTCGATCCGACGGCGAAGGAGGCGGTGCTCGAAAGCGGAGAGCGCCTGCCGTACGACCTGTTCGTCGGGATCCCGATCCATCGCGTGCCGGACGTCGTCGCGGAGTCGGGGCTCACCGAGAACGGCTGGGTCGCGGTGGACCGCGACACCCTGATGACTCCGTTCCCGGATGTCTTTGCCGTGGGCGACCTCGTGGGCATCCCGATGGCGAAGGCCGGCGTATTCGCGGAGAACGCGGCCGCGGTCGTCGCCGACAACATCATCGCCCGGCACCGCGGTGAGACGCCCGGCCGGCGCTACGCAGGAGAGGGCAACTGCTACCTCGAGTTCGGCGGCGGCCGAGTGGCGAAGGTCGAGGCCAACTTCCTCGGCGGCCCGGCCCCGACCGCCCGGCTCGTCGGCCCATCCGAGGAGCTCGCCGCGGACAAGAAGAAGTTCGCGTCGAACCGTCGCGCGCGCTGGTTCGGCGCCTAGCGGTTAGCGGTTTGCGTGGGAGGGAACGCCGCGGGTGATGCTACTTCTCTTACTCATATTGGCCGCGCTCGTCGTGCTCGGGGTCGTCCTCGCGGTCGTGGTGATCAAGTGGCTGTTCATCCTGGCCATCGTCGCTGCGCTGATCTGGGTGATCGCCTTCTTCTCGCGCGGCATCTCGCGGCGCGCATAGCCCGCCTACATCATCTTCAGCATCGCCCAGCCGCCGCCGCGGCGGAAGTAGCGCCAGGTGAGCACGCCGGCGACGGCGAGGAACACGATGTTCAGGTAGGTGCTGTAGTTCCAGCTCACATGCGCAGTCACGACCTTCGCGTTGCGCACCGTCGGCTGCAGCCCGATCCCCTGGAAGACGAACTCGACGACGAGGCCCGCAGCCACCATCGTCGCGTAGAAGGTTGCGACGATGAATCCGGCCATCCTCCAGCCGTAGTAGCGGCGGTAGATGTCGAGGATCGGGAGGATCAGGAGGTCGGCGAAGATGAACGCGAGGACGCCGCCGAAGCTGATCCCGCCGTTCCAGAGCACGGCGGCGAGCGGCACGTTCCCGATCGAGCAGACGAAGCTGAGGATCGCCACGGCCGGCCCGATCAGCGGCCCCCAGATCTTGGCCACCGTGCTGTGGTGCTCGAGGAACAGGCTGCGCCAGAACGAGTCCGGCACCCAGGCAGCGAGCGCCCCGGCGATCAGCAGGCCGCCGAAGATGTCGCGGCCCACGGCGGCCCAGTCCATCACGAAGTAGTCGGCAGTCGAGGTGAAGCCTGCGGGCGTGCGCAGGCGCTGCCACCAGCTCCCCTCGCCCGCCACCGACATGTCCATTGCGGCATGCCCCTCCATCGAGCCGAGCCGTCCCTTCTCCGCCTCGGCGCGCGCCTCGTCCACCAGACGGCGCTTGAGGAGGAGACGGAAGAGCAACGCGACGAAGACGATCATCAGCGGACCGCCGACGAACTCCCCCACTACGAACCGCCAGCCCAGGAGCAGCGCCATCACGATCCCGAGCTCGATCACGAGGTTCGTCGAGGCGATCTCGAACGCCATCGCCGCCGTGAAGTCCGCACCCTTGCGGAAGAGCGAGCGCGCGAGGGCCACAGACGCGTACGAGCAGCTCGAGGAGGCGGCGCCGAGCCCGCTCGCCACGAGCAGCGTGCGCGGAGAGTCGTCCGGCAGCAGCCGGCGCATCTCCCGCTTCGACACGACCGCTTGCACGACGGCCGAAAGGCCGAAGCCGAGGATGAGCGCCCAGAGGATCTCCCAGGTCATCCCGAACGCGAACGAGAGCGCCCGCCACAGCTCGTGCGGGATGTCGACTGCGAGCACTACGAAGGCGCTTCGGCGGCGTCGAGCCGCCGCCCGCCGCGTAGGAACAGCCCGCCGACGAGCAGCAGGAGTAGCTCGACGGCCGTGAGCGCGAGCCGGTTGAGCGCGACCGCGCCGAGTGCCTGCCCCGGAGTCGCGACCGCGAGGAGCAGCCCGTACATCGACGCCTCCCGGACTCCGAGCCCCGAAGGCGCGAACACGAAGACGACCGCGACGATCGCTCCAACCGCCGCCGTGCCGCCGAGGAAGACGATCGTCGACACCTCCGGATGGGCGCCGACCGACCGCAGCAGCAGCCAGAGCGCGACGCCGCCGAGCACCCACGTGCCGGCGTAGAAAAGGAGGAGCGCGGTGAGCGTCCGCCCGCGCAGGTTCGGCAGCTCCTTCGTGTAGCCGAAGCGGCGCAGCACCTTCCCGGCGAGTGGTCGGAAGACGCGCGGCTGCACGAGGACCGCGAGCACGGCCCCGAAGACGACGAGCGGCCAGGGCGACATGTCCACGTTGTCGACGAACGGCAGAGCGACCACGAAGACGATCACGCCCGCGACCGCCGAAATCCCCGCCTCGAGCAGCATCGACGAGGTGACGAGCGCCGCATCGGTCACACCTGCGCGCCGCGCCGCGACGACGCGCGCGGCCGGAGTCCAGATCCCTCCCGGGATGTACTTCGCCAGCATCGAGATCATCTCGGCTCGCAGAGCGGCCGGGTAGGACAGCTCGATCCCCCATTCCGCGAGGATCCGCATCCAGCCGATCACGAACACGAGGTAGTAGCCGCCGAGCACCGCGCAGCCAAGTGCGAAGAGCACGAGGTTGGCGTTGTTGAGGTCGTGCGCGGCCGCGTGGAGCTGGTGGCGGAGCGCCCAGCCCAGGCTGATGAAGAACGCGGCGAGCAGGACGAGCTGAACCGCGCCGAGCAGCCGGCGGTGCCGGGACGCCCAGCCGGCGAGGTCCGTGAGCCTGCTCATACAGTCACTCTTAGCACGGCGGACCCCCTGATCTCACCCCGGCGGAGGCGGTCGAGCACTTCGTTCGCCTGCTCGAGCGGGAACTCCTCGACTTCCGTCCGCACCGGCACACGCGGCGCGAGAGCAAGAAACTCCTGGCCGTCGCGCCGCGTCAGGTTCGCGACCGAGCGCACGGCGCGCTCCTCCCAGAGGAGCTCGTACGGGAAGCTCGGGATGTCGCTCATGTGGATGCCGGCGCAGACGACGACCCCGCCGCGAGCGACAGCGCGGAGCGCCGCGGGGACGAGCGCCCCCACCGGTGCGAAGATGATCGCCGCGTCGAGCTCCTCTGGGCCCGGCTCGTCCGACGGGCCGGCCCACTCGCAGCCGAGCTCGAGCGCGAACCGTGCTGCCGCGTCGTCCCCGGGCCTTACGAAGCCGAACACCCGCCGCCCCTCGTGTCGCGCGACCTGAGCGACGATGTGGGCCGACGAGCCGAACCCGTAGAGCCCGAGCCGCTCGGGGTCGCCGGCGAGGCGCAGCGAGCGGTAGCCGATCAGTCCGGCGCAGAGAAGCGGCGCCGCTTGCAGGTCGTCGTACGCGTCGGGAATCGGCAGGCAGTAGCACTCGTCGGCGACGACCCACTCCGCGTAGCCGCCGTCGAGGTCGTACCCCGTGAACCGCGCCGACTCGCAGAGATTCTCGCGGCTCGAGAGGCAGTAGCGGCACGCGTCATCCGTCCAGCCGAGCCACGGAACGCCGAGCCGGCGGCCGTCCTCGGCCCGACCGACGACCTGATGACCCGGGACGAGCGGGAGCTTCGGGCGCGGCAGCTCGCCGTCGACGACATGGAGGTCGGTGCGACAGACGCCGCACGCCGACACGCGCAGGAGGACCTGTCCCGGCTGTGGCTCGGGCACCGGCACGTCCTCGAGCCGGAGCGGCTCACCGGCCGCGTGAAGCACCATCGCATGCACGAGTAGATTCTCTCGCGTGGAAACGACGCTGCCCTACGGTTGGTACACCGACCCGGAGATCCTTCGTCGCGAGCAGGAGCGGATCTTCCGTCCGTCGTGGCAGTACGTCGGTCACACCGGGCAACTGGCACAACCCGGCTACTTCGCGACGCAGGTCGGCCAAACGCCTGTCGTCGTCACGCGCGACCGCGACGGCGAGCTGCGCGGCTTCGTCAATGTCTGCCGGCACCGAGGCTTCACGATCGCGGAAGGAGAGCAGCGTCGCGAGACGCTGCAGTGCCCGTACCACGCCTGGACGTACCGGCTCGACGGCAGCCTCCGCGCGGCACCCCGCAGCGAGGAGGAGCCGGACTTCCCGCAGGACGAGCTCTGCCTCCTGCCGGTCGCCGTCGACACGTGGGGCCCGTTCGTCTTCGCCAATGCCGGGCCGGACTCGGAGCCACTCGAGCAGGCGCTCGGCTCGCTCCCCGCGCAGGTCGCGGAGCTCGGGCTCGACGTCGACTCGCTCGTCCACCACTCGCGCTGGCAGGCCGAGATCGACGCGAACTGGAAGATCGTCTGCGAGAACTTCCTCGAGTGCTACCACTGCCAGGTCGCGCATCCCGGCTTCAGCGAGGTGATCGACGTCTCGCCCGAGGCGTACGTGCTCTCGGCCGACGGACGGCTGACGACGCAGCACGGGCCGGTGCGGACGGCGAGCCCGACGGATGTGCTGCCCCGGTCGCAGTTCCACTTTCTCTGGCCGAATCTCGAGATCAACATCTTTCCCGGCGAGCCGAACATCTCGATCGGGCCGAGCTACCCCCTGACACCGGAGCGGACGTACCGCTACCTCGACTACTTCTTCGGCCCCGACGTCAAGCCGGCCTGGATCGACGACCTGCTCGCCTTCGACGACCAGGTCGGTCGCGAGGACGCGATCCTCGTCGCGGGGGTTCAGCGCGGCGTCTCATCCGGCGCGCTCGACCACGGCGTCTTGATGAGCCGCAGCGAGCAGCTGATCGGCCATTTCCAGGCTCTCACTGCAGCAGCGCTCGCGGACTAGTCGGTCGGGCCGGACCGCGATAAAGTCACACCTCTCGCCGGTTTCGAATCAGAGGAGGGCAATTTCTGTGAAGCGTCTACTCCCGCTGCTCGCGGTCGCAGCGCTCATCGCCGTACCGGTCGCCGTGGCCGCGAGCTCCAGCTCGCCGCCGGTTCTGCACAAGGGCAAGCTCACTGTCGCGTTCGGCGACCCGACGCCGGGCTTCGCCGTGGGCAAGGTCCGCGGCACGAAGATCACCAACCCCAAGGGCTACGAGGTCGACCTCGCGAAAGCCGTTGCTGCGCAGCTCCATCTCACGCCCGTCTGGATCTACGCGCCGTGGACGAGCTTGTTCGCGCCGGGCACGAAGAAGTTCGACGTCTCTTTCCAGGAGGCGACAGCAACGGCGCAGCGTAGGAAGACCGTCGACATGACCACCGGCTACGCGACGGCGAACCAGGGCGTCCTGCTCTCGAAGAAGGCGCCCGTGCCGCACAGCCTCGCGGATCTGAAGAAAATGCAGACCTGCGCGCAGACCGACACGACGAGCCTCGACTGGCTCACCACGGTGCTCAAGCCGACCAAGAAGCCGCTCCGGTACCCGACGACGACAGCCGCCTACGAGGCCGTCCACGTCGGGACGTGCCAGGCCTTTGTGCTCGACGTCGCTCTGGTCTCGCTGGAGAAGAAGGCGCGGCCGACGGCCTACGGTCCTGTCGCGGGGCAGATCATCACGCACGAGTCCTACGGCGCAGTGCTGCAGAAGGGCTCGAAGCTAACCCCGATCATGAACACCGTCCTCAAGAAGCTGACGAAGAACGGGACGATCGGCAAGCTCCAGAAGAAGTGGTTCAACATCAACTTCTCGACCATCCCGGTCCTGAAGTAACGACGTAGCTCATGCACGCGCTGCACCAGGTTCTCCACGCGTTCTTCAATCTGCACAGCTTCACCGTGACGATGCCGGACGTGTGGGCGGGATTTCAGATCAACCTGAAGATGATGGTGATCGCTGAGATCCTGGTCCTGGTGCTGGCGCTCGCACTCGCACTCGTCCGCGGCCTGCCAGGGCCCACAGCCAAGCCGCTGCGGGCCCTGGCGATCGCCTATACCGACTTCTTCCGCGGCACGCCGATCATCATCGTCGCGTTCTTCATCGGGTTCGGCCTGCCTGGGTTGCAGCTCGGCTTCATCTCGACCCGTTCGATCACGACGTACGGCGTCATCACCCTGACGCTCGTCTATACCGCGTACGTGACGGAGGTCTACCGAGCCGGGATCGAGTCCGTCCACCCGAGCCAGCGCGCCGCCGCCCGCTCGCTCGGGCTCACGTACATGCAGACGATGCGCTACGTCATCGTCCCACAGGCGGTGCGACGGGTCATCCCGCCACTCCTCAACGACTTCGTGGGACTGCAAAAGGACACCGCTCTCGTCTCCGTGATCGGCGTCGCGGAGGCGGCGGCGCTCGCGCAGCAGGACTCGACGAAGCTCGGTGACTTCGTCCCGTATCTCGTGGCGGCGTGCTTCTTCATCTTGATCACGATTCCACTCGCCCGCTTCACCGACCATCTCGTCGTGGCTCGCGAGAGGCGCGAGCGCGCACAGGCGTTTTGAGCACCAACGGCAACGCTCCCGAGTTCGTCCACGTCCGCGGCGTCTCGAAGTGGTTCGGAAGCCTGCAGGTGCTCAAGCAGATCGACCTCGACGTTCCCGAGCACAACGTGGTCTGTCTGATCGGCGCCTCCGGTTCGGGCAAGTCGACACTCCTCCGCTGCCTCAACCTGCTCGAGCATGTCGAGGAGGGCGAAATCGTCGTCGACGGGCAGCCGCTTACGAACGCGAAGGTCGATGTCAACTCGCTACGCAAGAAGATCGGCATCGTCTTCCAGGCGTACAACCTCTTCCCGCACATGACCGTGCTGCAGAACGTCACGCTCGCGCCGCGCAAGGCGCTCGGCACGTCCTCCCAGCGGGCCGAGGAGTACGCGCGTGCGCTCCTGCGCCGGATCGGTCTCGAGGAAAAGGCGGACGAGTTTCCGGACCGGCTCTCGGGCGGCCAGCAGCAGCGGGTCGCGATCGTGCGCGCGCTCGCGATGGGGCCGAAGCTCATGCTCCTCGATGAGATCACGAGCGCGCTCGATCCGCAGCTCGTGTCCGAGGTGCTGAACCTCGTTCGGGAGCTTGCCGAGAGCGGGATGACGATGATCGTCGCGACGCACGAGATGGGCTTCGCGCGCGAGGTCGCCGACAAGGTCTGCTTCCTCGACGCGGGTTGCATTCTCGAAGAGGGCCCGCCGGCGCAGATCTTCTCCTCGCCGCGCGAGCCACGCACGCGCGAGTTCCTGTCGCGTGTGCTCGAAGCGGAGAAGCTCGCTTGACTGAAGAGCTCATCCAAGACATCCAGGCGCGCGGAAATTTCGGCTTCACGATCGCTCGCGCGTTCCGCGGAGCACGTAGCCGCGCGCCTCTCGGGATAGCCGCCTTCGTCGCGATCCCGCTCTTCTTCTGCTCCTTGATGGCCTCGACGCTGGCGCAGGAGAAGGCGCACAAGATCCAGTGGCAGGGCTGCCAACACATCTGCACCGTCTTGCACGAACCCACGGCCGCGAACCAGACGCGCATCTGGCTCTGGGCCTTGGTGCCCTCGCTCGTGCTCGTCGTGGTTGGCTTCATCGCCAGCCGGCTCCCGCTGGGCTTCTATGTCTCGTGCGTCGCGGGGATCGTGATCGCGATGGGCGTCGCCCATAAGACTGCGACCTGGGAGCGTCACCACATCGCCCGCTTCCCTCTCGGTGAGGATCTGATCCCCAAGCAGAACACGTTCTCGAACCTCTTCGATCGGGGCGAGTGGGAAAGCGATGCGCGACACACGGCCCTCAGCCTTCAGCACTGGACGATCGGAATCGCCCTCGCGGCGATGCTCGTAATGGGCCTTCTCTGGCTGCGGAGCCGCTACAAGGTGCGCCGGCCCGGAGTCGTCGGTGTTCCGCAGGAGGGCGTGCACGCGCCCGACGTCACGCCGCCGGGACTCTGATCCCAGCACGATCCGGCTCACTCCTTTAGTTTTTCGTCAGCCGTACGAGTGAACGCCGCTGGGGGGAGCCGTGGCAGAGGTCGTATTCGACGAGGTCTCGAAGGTCTACCCCGATGGGACGAAGGCCGTCAGCGGGCTGAGCCTGGACGTCGGCGACGGTGAGTTCATAGTCCTCGTCGGGCCTTCGGGCTGCGGCAAGACCACGGCCCTGCGGATGGTCGCGGGGCTGGAGGAGATCTCGACAGGCGTATTGCGGATCGGCGAGCGCGTCGTCAACCACGTCCCCTCGCGCGACCGGGACATCGCCATGGTCTTTCAGAGCTACGCCTTGTACCCGCACCTTTCGGTGTACGACAACATCGCCTTCGGCCTCAAGGTCAAGAAGGTGCCCAAGGACGAGATACAACGGCGCGTGCGAAACGCCGCTGAGGTGCTCGGGCTCGAGGAGTTCCTGAAGCGCAAGCCCCGCGCGCTCTCGGGCGGGCAGCGACAGCGCGTCGCCATGGGGCGCGCGATCGTGCGCGAGCCGGCCGCCTTCCTGATGGACGAGCCGTTGTCGAACCTCGACGCGAAGCTGCGCGTGCAGATGCGGGCCGAGGTGAGCCGGCTGCAGCGCGACCTCGGCACGACGACGATCTACGTCACGCACGACCAGGTCGAGGCGATGACGATGGGAGACCGTGTCGCCGTCATGCGGAAGGGCGAGCTGCTGCAGGTCGCCGATCCGCAGACGCTCTACGACCGGCCCGTCAACCTCTTCGTCGGCGGGTTCATCGGCTCGCCGGCGATGAACATGCTCGAGGCGACGGTGACGCGACAGAACGGCGGGCTCGCGGTGGACGTCGGCAAGCAACACCTCCGGCTCGACGAGGAGACGCTCGCCAACCGGCCCGCGCTGCGGAGCTACGAAGGTCGAACGATCATCCTCGGCATTCGGCCGGAGGAGCTCGAGGAGGCGTCACTCGAGCCGGACACGCCGCCCGATCACCGCCTGCGCGGTGTCGTCGAGCTGCGAGAGGCGCTCGGCTCGGAGCTGATGGTGCATTTCACGGTCGAAGGAACGCGCGCGGCACTCACCGAGGACGTGAAGGAGTTGGCGCACGACGCCGGAGCTCCCACCGAGGGCTCGGCGCTCGAGAGCAAGGGCTCGGGGGCGCTCCTGGTCGGACGCTTCGGCGCGCGGGCCGCGGTCGAGGAAGGGAAGCCGGTCGAGGTCGCGGTCGACACGCGCTCGCTGCACTTCTTCGACGCCGAGACGAGCGAAGGAATCTACGACGGACAGGCAAGTCAGAAAGGAGCGTCAGCGTGAGGGAGATTCACAGAAGGAGGGCTTTGCGGTTGGCGGCCCTCGCAGCGGTTGTCGCGGCGCTCGTGGCCGTTGCGGCCGGCTGCGGAGGCAGCTCGAAGAAGAGCGGCGGGAGCTCGACGGGGAACTCGAGCGTCTCCGGCTCGGTCAAGTTCTGGGGCATCTGGTCGGCAACGGAGCAGAAGACGTTCCAGAAGGTGATCGCAGGCTTCGAGAAGCAGTACCCGAACGTCACGGTCACCTACACGTCGAAGGGCAACGACATCCCCACGATCCTCTCGACTGCCATCTCCGGCGGCAGCCCGCCCGACATGGCCGACGTCGCCCAGCCGGGCCTCGTCAAGCAGCTCGTGCAGCAGGGGAGCCTGAAGCCGATCACCTACGCGGATTCGACGATCTCCGCCAACTTCTCTCCGGCCTGGAAGAACCTGGGCGCGGTCAACGGCAAGCTCTACGCGCTCCTCTACAAGGCGTCGAACAAATCGACCCTTTGGTACAACGTCAACGTCCTCAAGCAGGCCGGCGTACAGCCGCCGAAGACGTGGTCGCAGCTGGTCAGCGGCGCCAAGACGATCAAGGCGTCGGGCACACCTGCGTACTCGCTCTGCGGAGCGAGCGGCTGGACCCTGACGGACATCTTCGAGAACATCTACCTCCGGACGTGGGGGTCCGCGAAGTACAACGACCTCTCCGCCCACAAGATCAAATGGACGGACCCGTCGGTCACGAAGGCGCTGCAAAGCATGGCGCAGGTCATCGGTGACAGCTCGAACATCTACGGCGGCACGAGCGGCGCCCTGCAGACCGACTTCCCCACCTGCGTCGACTACAACTTCTCGACCCCGCCGAAGGCGGCATTCAACCTGCAGGGCGACTTCGTGAGCCTCGAGATCCTGCAGGCCACGAAGGCGAAGGCGCAGACGGACTTCAACGTCGTCCCGTTCCCGTCGATCACGCCCGGGGCGAACGCGAGGGCCGTCGAGACCGGTGGCGATCTGATCATCACGTTCCGCGACACACCTGCGATCGAGGCATTCATGAAGTACCTCGCCTCGCCGACGGCCGCGGAGATCTGGGCGAAGCTGGGCGGCTTCGGCACCGGCAACAAGAACGTGCCGACCAGCATCTATCCGGATCCGATCACGAAGGCGACCGCAGCGCCGCTCGCGGGCGCGACGGCGGTTGCGTTCGACATGTCGGACAACCAGCCCGCGTCCTTCGGTGCGACGACGGGCCAGGGCGAGTGGGGCATCTTCCAGACGTTCCTCCAACACCCGACAGAGATCTCGAGCATCCAGCAGCAACTCGAGACCTCGGCCGCGAAGGCGTACAAGAGCGGGAAGTAGGGCTTGAGCAGTCGGCCGATCGCGGTGGAGCCGCTCCCCAGGGCGGCTCCACCGGAGCCCACAGGGGGAGGACGGTCCCGCTACCTGACGGGGACGTTCTTCCTCCTGCCGGCGGCCTTCCTGCTCGGGGTCTGGCTCGTCTATCCGACCGTCTACACGGTCATCCGAAGCTTCTTCGGACAGACCGGATACCTCGGCACCTGGGTCGGGATCGACAACTACAAGACGCTGTTCACGACCTCGACGCTCACCACGGCGATCAAGAACAACGCGATCTGGGTGGGCGTCGTCCCCGCCTTCGTGACCGCCATCGGGCTGATCTTCGCCGTCCTGACGGAGCGCGTCCGCTGGGCGGTCGCCTTCAAGACCGTCGTCTTCCTGCCGATGGCGATCTCCGCCTTCGCCACCGGCGTGACGTGGCGGATCATGTACCAGCAGAATCCGGATCAGGGCGCGATCAACGCGCTCGGACGCACCATCTCCGACGCCTTCGCAGCGCCCGGAGTGCTGTCCAACGCCCTCCCGTCGACGACGACTCTTGAGCCACACGGCGGAGGACTGCTCTTGAAGACGCCGCTCCACCCGGGCGGCGTCGCGCTGCTCGGTCTGACGGGAATCGCCCCGCAGGACATGCCGAGCGGCGCGCAGCAAGCAGTGAAGCCGGCGCCGAAGAGCGGGGACGTCGAGGGCACCGTCTGGCGCGACTTCAAGCCCGGCGGCGGCAAGCCCGGCGTCGTCGAGCAGGGCGAACAGGGGCTTCCGGGCGTCACGGTCGAGCTGAAGGACTCGTCCGGCAAGGTCGTGCAGACGACGAAGACGAACCCGGACGGCACCTTCGACTTCACCGGCGTCTCGGCGGGGACGTACAACGCCGGGATCGGCGCAGCGACCTTCTCGAAGCCGTTCGGTGGCTACTCGTGGCTCGGGCCGAGCCTCATCACGCCAGCGCTCCTGATCGCCTACATCTGGATCTGGGCCGGCTTCGCCATGGTCGTGATCGCGGCCGGGCTCGCCGCGATGCCGCGCGACGTGCTCGAGGCAGCGCGCACCGACGGTGCGACCGAGTTCCAGGTCTTCCGCCGCGTCACCGTTCCTCTGCTCGCGCCGGTCCTCAGCGTCGTCTTCATCACGATGATCATCAACGTCCTCAAGGTGTTCGACATCGTGATCGCGCTCGCGCCGGAATCGACGCAGAAGAACGCGAACGTGATCGCGCTCGCGATGTGGCGCACGGCGTTCAGCGGCTTCGACTTCGGCACGGGCTCGGCGATCGCGGTTTTCCTGTTCATCCTCGTGCTACCCGTGCTCGCGCTCAACATCCGACGGTTCCGCAGGGAGACCTGACGTGGCCGCTGCCCCTGAGGCCATCCGCCTGCCCGCTCAGCGCGACACCGTCGCCGCCAAGATCCTGCGCGCCGCGGCGAAGACGCCGCTCCAGATCTTCCTCGTCGTGATGGGCCTGCTCTGGCTCGTGCCGACCATCGGCCTCTTCATCACGTCGATCCTGCCCGCGTCGGAGGTCACGAGTGCGGGCTGGTGGAAGATCTTCGCCCACCCGAGCCTGGCGACGTTCTCGAACTACAACTCCCTCTTCCACAACGCGGGCCTGACCGCGGCGCTCAAGACCACCGTGTACATCGCCGTCGGCAACACGCTGCTCGTCGTAATCGTGGCCGCGCTCGCCGGCTACGCCTTCGCCTGGCTCGACTTTCCCGGCCGCGACTGGCTCTTCATCTGCGTGATCGGCCTCCTCGTTGTGCCGCTGCAGATGGCGCTGATCCCGATGTTCAAGCTCTACCACACGTTCGGGATCGGCGGGACGACCCTGAGCGTGATCCTCTTCCACGCCGCGTTCGGGCTGCCTTTCGCCGTCTTCCTCTTGCGGAACTTCTTCATCGGGATACCGAAGGACATCCTCGAATCGGCCCGCATCGACGGGGCGAGCGAGATCTGGATCTTCATTCGCCTGATCCTGCCGCTCGGCCTCCCCGCGATCGCCTCCCTCGCGATCTTCCAGTTCCTCTGGACGTGGAACGACCTGATCGTCTCGTTGACGTTCAACGTCCAGCCGATCACGGTGTGGATCTTCGGCCAGCTGCGCCAGTTCTCGTCGAGCATCGACGTCATCGCGCCGGCGTCGTTCCTATCGCTCGTCGTCCCGCTCGTCATCTTCTTCGCCTTCCAGCGCTACTTCGTCCAGGGGCTGCTCGCCGGCTCGGTGAAATAGTGGCCCGCGTTGCCGTCGTCGGTTCTGGGCTCGCAGGGTTCACCGCGTACCAGACACTGCGCCGGGAGCTCGAGCCGGGCGAGATCGCCGTCTTCGGGACGGACGCCGATCCCGCAGCCGCGTGGCGTGTACGGGCAGCAGCGATCCGGCAGCGGGAGATGCGGTCCGAGAGCGACGGCCACTGCTTGCCGACCTCGTTTCCGGGCCTCGCGTTCTCGAGCGTCCGCCGGCGCCGGTCAGCCCGGCCGCTGCTCGAGTCGGTGCTCGACCGCTACCACCCGACCGTCGACGAGTTCCTCTCGCACGTCGAGCGACTGCGCGAGCGCAGCGGCTGGGACGAGAGCTTCGTGCAGCGGCGTGTCGGACGCGTGCAGGCAGTGGACGGCGGCTTCGAGCTCGTTGGCGAGCGCTTTCCGCACGTGCTCCTCGCGCTCGGGCATCCGGGCCTGAACCTCCCCGAGGAGCTGCGCGACGATCCACGCGTCGTTCACTCCTACGAGCCGCACGACTACGCGCCGACGGTGACCGTGGTCGGCGCGGGCCTCGCCGCCGCGACCGAGTGGCTGAACGCGCTGGCGGCAGGTGCGGAGGTCGTGTCGGTGCGACGGCGCGAGCCGGCGCGGCGCCCGCTCAACGTGCCGCGCCAGTACTTCTCCCGCCGCGGGCTCGCCGGTTACCACCGCCTGACGCCGCGCGAGCGGATCGAGCGCCTCCGTACGCTGACGGCGCCTTCGTACCCGGCGGGCCCACAGTGGGACGAGCCGCTCGACCTGGCGACGCGCGAGGGCCGGTTCCGCGTGGAGCCGTCGCTGAACGGGAGCGCGCAGGTGATCTGCGCGACCGGGTTCCGGCGCGGCTTTCGGCACGACCCGCTGCTGACGCAGCTCGTCGCCGAGCACGATCTCGCGACGGCGGACGACTGGCTCGTGCTCGATCCCGATTCGACGGTGCCTGGGCTGAGCGACGCAGGGCGGACGCTCGCAATCGCGGGCGCGCCGGCGCAATGGGCATTCCCCGCCGCCGACACGCTGGCCGGCGCACGGTTCGCCGCGCACGGCTTCCTGCGGAGGATCAAGGCGTGTCGTACACGCTGAGGGGAAGGGCCGAAACTCGCCTGGCGGCGCTCGTGCCGGTGCTTCTCGGCGCGTGCGCGCTCGCGGGTGCGCTGCATCGCTGGTGGCCGGTCGAGCTCGTCGCGCTGATGGCGGCGGTGGGCCTCTTCCTCGACCTCGAGGTCTGGCACCGGGTGCTCCAGTACCAGCCGGCGTGGGCGACGATCCCGCTCGGCGCGGTCGAGCTAGGGGCGCTGATGGCGATCGTCTACGGCTTCGGCCTCCACGCGCCGCTGCGGCCCGCGCTCGCCCTCTTCGGCGCGGGCTGGCTGGCGTCGTCCGTCTTCGCGCAGGCCGGCTTTCCGCTGTTCCGGCTCGGCTATGCGGAGGACGGCGGAGAGCTGGGACGAGTCGGCGTCGTCGCGGCGGTCGCACTCGTCCTCGCGTTTGCCGGGTCAGCGGCAACGTACGTCGTCCGGCTCCCGCCGGTCGTCCATCTCAGCGCCGGCGTCCACCAGGGCCCGCTCGTGATCACGCGACGCGAGGTGCTTCAGGGCGCGCCGGGCGCCGTCGTCCACGGCGGCATCGTCGTCGCGCACGACGACGTCAAGATCAAGAACGTGACGGTAGTCGGAGGCGAGAACGGGATCACCGTCGACCACGTCCGCGGCACGGTCATCGACGGCGTGACCGTGCAAGGAGCGAAGCTCGACGGCATCCACGTCCGCCTCGCCGGCGTCGTCATCCGCGACTGCACCGTCGACATGCTCGGCAACCGGCTCGGCCAGGGCATCGACATCTCGTTCAACATGGACATGGGGATGAGCATGGTCGAGGGCTGCACCATCGTGGGCGGCCAGCAGGGGATCACCACGCACTCCTCGTCGACCGACATCATGGGCAACCGGGTCAGCCGCACGACCCGCCAGGCGATCTCGATCGACGAGATGTCGATGGGGATGGCCTCCCACAACACGGTTCGCAACGCGCTCGGAGTCGGGCTCTTCTGCGGCGATCGCTCGATGTGCATGTTCGACCACAACACGGTGATCGGCACCCGTCCCGACACAGCCTCGGGCCTCCGAAACCGGCGCGGTTTCGGGGTGTTCGCCGATTTCCTGTCGGAGGCGACTCTCTGGCAGAACTCCCTCGCGGCGAACCCCGTCGCCGCGGGAGCGTTCACGGGTGCAACGCTGGCCACGACGTCCCAGCCCGGCTGGTGAGCAGCGCGTACATCTACGAGCGTTTCGACGAATGCGTCGAGAGTGGCGTCGACGAGCGCGAGTTCGGCGCATTTCCGAACATGCTCCACGCCGGAGAGCGGGTGCCCGACGGCGAGCTGGAGCTGCTCGACGGCGAGAGCGTTCGCCTGTCGGAGCTGTGGCGCGAGCGGGGCATCGTCCTCGAGTTCGGCTCCTTCACCTGACCGTATCGCGCAGCAGAGGGTCCTCTGCTCGACCAGCTCGCAACGAAGCACCCCGGTTACGGCTGGTACTTCGTCTACACGCGCGAGGCACATCCGGGGGAACACCTCGCGGCTCACACCACCTTCGAGGACAAGCTCACGGCGGCGCGGCGGCTGCGGGACGAGCTCGGCATCTCGCGACCGGTCATCGTGGACAACCTCGAAGACACCGTGCATCACGCCTACGGCCTGATGCCGAACATGTCCTGGGTGCTCGATCGGGGCGGGACGATCCTCTACAAGGCGGAGTGGACGTCCGCCGCGCGAATCGACGACTTCCTCGAGCGGCGGAAGGCGCAGCGCACCGGGGTCACCACGCCCGTCCACACGGAGCAGATCGAGCTGCGTGCGGTCGACCGCGACGCCTTCTACCGAGGTCTCCAGCGCAACGGCCCGCGCGCGTTCACCGAGTTCAAGCGGGCCGAGGAGATCTGGGCGGAGCGAGCACGCAGGTAAGGATTCTGTAACCAGGTTAGGGATAACCGCTAACCTGGTTATGGAATGACAGCGACGACGGAGCAGGCACTCGACGCGATGGCAGTGGCCGACCGCCTGCGCCCTACGCTCCTCCGCCTCGGCCGCGAGCTGCGTAGGGAAAAGATCGCCGGCGTCTCACCGCACCAGGTCTCGCTCCTCGTATCGATCAAATACGCGCCCGGAGTCACCGTGGGCGAGCTCGCCGCGGATGAGCGTGTGTCGACCGCCGCGATGTCGAAGCGCATCTCCCGGCTCGAGCGCGACGGTCTGGTCGCACGCACCCAGAGCGAGGCCGATCGGCGCTGCGTCGGGCTGACACTGACCGACGAGGGGCAGCGCACACTCCGGCGCGTGCGTTCTCGTCGCACAGCGTGGCTCGCGAGCCGACTCGGCGCGCTGTCGCGGGCGGAGCTCAACATGGTCGCCGCTGCCGCCGACTCACTCGCTCGGCTCGTACGCGATGAGGATCGCCCGTGACGCGCGCCGCGAAGCGCACCTTCCACAGCCTCCGCTACCGGAACTACCGCCTCTTCTTCGGCGGCCAGATCGTCTCCCAGACCGGCTCGTGGATGCAGCGGATCGCACTCGCCTGGTTCATCCTCGAGCTGACGCACTCGCCGTTCGACGTCGGCGTGATGGCCTTCGCGCAGTTCACGCCGTACATGCTCTTCGGGCTCTTCGCCGGCGTCCTCGCCGACCGGCTCGACGCGCGCCGCACGGTGATCGTGACGCAAGCGGCGCAGCTCATCTCGGCTTCGGCGCTCGCCTGGATCGCGCTCGGCGGCTTCGCGCAGCCGTGGATGCTCTACCTGATCGCCGCCGTGAACGGGACGGTGCTCGTGCTCGACGTGCCGTCGCGCCAGCAGCTCACGTACCGGATGGTCGGACGTGACGACCTGCCGAACGCGATCGCGCTCAACTCGACGCTCTTCAACGCGTCACGGATCTTCGGCCCCGCCGTCGCAGGCGCCCTGCTCGTCGCCGGCGTGGGGATCTGCTTCCTCGTGAACGCGATCAGCTTCCTCGCCGTGTTGATCGGCCTCCTCGCGATGCGGGTCTCGGAGTTTTTCCCACTCGAGGAGTTCGAGCGGCCGTCGATCCTCGCGGGAACACGCGAAGGCCTCGGGTGGATTCGGAGGCAGCCGCGGATGCTGGCGCTGCTCGCCCTCGTCTTCGTGATCAGCACGTTCTGCTTCAACTTCAACGTCACGCTGCCGGTGCTCGCGAAGGTGACGCTGCATGCGCACGGCTACGTGTACGGGCTGCTCTTCGCCTCGTTCGGAGCCGGCGCGCTGCTGGGCGCACTCGCGGCGGCGGCGCTGGGACGCGCGTCTACGAAGGTGCTGCTGATCGGCGGCGCCGTGTTCTCGGCGAGCGAGCTCCTGCTCGCGCCGCTCAACTCGGCGGTGCTCGTCGGCGTCCTGTTGTTCCTCTGCGGCGCGGGCTTCAGCGCCTGGTCCGCGAACTCGAACGCGAGCATGCAGCTGGCGGCGCCGGACCGCCTGCGCGGACGCGTGATCGGCCTCTACTTCTACGCCTTCAACGGCACGGGAGCGATCGCCGGGCTGATGACCGGCTGGCTCTGCGACGTCGGCGGCACGGAGCTCGCCTTCGCCGTTTCCGGGATCATCGGCCTATTCGCAGTGGGCGCGACCGCGCTAAGCCTGGGCTGGAGCCCTCGCTTAGCGACGCGTCGCCGGGCCGACCAGCCGCAGCACGCATAGCTAGACAGAGCTCCGGAGAGGGCCATCCGCTTCACGCAGGTGTTGCCCGAGGAGGGCGATACTTTCGACATGTACGCGACCATCGTCCGCGCTTCTCGGGCGACCTCAATTGGAAGCGCCGGGATGCTTGTTCAGGACAAGTTCCACGGCCTCAGTTTGGGCCGCTGGGTGTACCTCGATGTCGCCATCTTGGTCGTGGCTCTGAGCGTGGTTCTCTGGACTTGGGAACCGTTCGCAAGACGCCTGTGGTGGCGGAAGCCAAAACTAGATCTACGTGGCGTGGGGCAGTTCTTCCGCTCCGCGCGTAACAGTCGGAGTGAGAACGACCTTCAGGTCGTGTACGCCCGATTTCGCAATGTCCGAAACGGCGGTGGCGAAAGAGCCACCCTCGTGAGTGCCGAAGCTTGGATGACCGTGGAAGACGACAACGGTCGTCCAGTTGGCCACGGCTGTCGTGGCAACTGGGTGAACGTCCAAGCGGGCACACCTGATCCCACGAGCTTCAAGCAGGCGACCTTCCGACCGAATGGTGAGCAGTACGGATTGGAGATCGCAGCGAAGTTCCTCTGGGCAGAGGACGCCTACCTAGCCGGCGAGGTCCACCCAAATCTTCCACCAGGGAAGTACAGGATCCGCGCCTCGATCAGTGATGCAGTTCACAAGGCGACGGTGTTTGACTGGGTCGTGATGAATCCGGGTGCCAACGGCGACCTGACTACGGAAGGGCTCACGCCAAAACCTCCGGATCTCAAGCAATTGGCGCGCTCCATTAGCGAGATCGCAACGGCTTCGGCTGCGTCTGCCTCCCAAGCAGACGTCTCCGTCTCCTGGGGCGGTACTGCGCTTCCTCCAGAGGGTGGCTTCCCCAGAATGACGCGATCGATAGAGGAGGAGGGGCTGCAAATGGCTGCTGCCAAAGGCGTGGGGCGAAACGAACCGGATCCGCTTGACCTCGATTCGCTCAGAGGATTGAGGCGCAAGGGACTCGACCTCCTCAACAACAACCGGCTGGGAGTTGACAGCGCCCTCTTTGATCGGGCCGCCGCCGAGTGGATCGATGACGTGAGAGGCCTGACGGAGAACGCGGATCCTATTTTCGCCAGCTACTTCGCCATTCCGGACCTTCCTGATCAGCCGCGCTGGAAGGATCAAAGTCGCCGGATGCGAGACCTCGTGCAGCGCTTGGCTTTGTTGCTCGCGCCAATGAGTTTTCGGTTCACGTATGCGAGCTACGGGCTGGGCGATGAGACCATTGACCCGCTTGAGCGGCTAAACGCCCGAATCAAGGACGATCGGATCAACTTCATCGTCGACGAGTCGACGATGGGCGGCAGCCCTGCGACACGGGGCCAGAACACGCTGATCCTCCGCTGGACGTGGAACGGCGAAGAGTTTCAAGGGTCCTATGCCGAAGGCACACATGTTGGCCTTCCCGACTAGAGCGGTCACTCCGCCACAGCAGAGCTATTCAACGACCCAGGTCTCGCCGGAGTGGAGCAGCGCGGCGAGATCGCCCTTCCCCTGCTTCTCCTCCGCGACCCGGAGCTGCTCGGCCATCAGGTCGTCGTAGACCGGGCGTTCGATGTTGCGGAAGACGCCGACCGGGGTGCCGCCGTGCTTGTCCTGGGACACGCGCGAGAGCGCGAAGGCGAGCGCCGACGTTTCGTGGTTCGCGGAGTGCACGAGCACGCCGGCGTCGTCGGCCGCGCACGCCTCGATCGAGCCGTCCGAGCGCTGGCGCAGCGCCTTCTGCTTCTCGGCTCCCCAGACGATCGGGTCGCCGTCGCGCAGCAGAATCCGGTTCACGCCCTCCTTGTCGTCGCGCACCTCGTCGAACGCGTCGTCGTTGAAGATCGGGCAGTTCTGGAAGATCTCGACGAACGCGCTGCCGCGATGCTCGGCGGCGGCGCGCAGCACCTCGGTCATCCCCTTCTTGTCGGTGTCGATCGCGCGCGCGACGAACGTCGCCTCGGCACCGATCGCGAGCGAGATCGGGTTGAAGGGCCAGTCAATCGAGCCCATCGGGGTCGACTTCGTCACCATCCCGACCTGGCTCGTAGGCGAGTACTGCCCTTTCGTCAATCCGTAGACCCGGTTGTTGAAGAGGAGGATCTTGAAGTTGACGTTGCGCCGGAGCGCGTGGATGAGGTGGTTGCCACCGATCGAGAGCGCGTCGCCGTCGCCCGTCACGACCCAGACGGAGAGGTCGGGCCGCGTCGTCGCGAGGCCGGTCGCGATCGCCGGCGCGCGGCCGTGGATCGAGTGCATCCCGTACGTCTTCATGTAGTACGGGAAGCGCGCCGCGCAGCCGATGCCGCTGATGAAGACGGTGTCCTCGCGCGCGATCCCGAGCTCCGGCATGAACGACTGGAGCGCGGCGAGGATCGCGTAGTCGCCGCAGCCCGGGCACCAGCGCACCTCCTGGTCGGTACGGAAGTCCTTCGCCGTGAGCGCGCCGTTCCCGTTGCCGCCGTTCGAGCTCACAGGGGCCTCTCTTCCTGCTGCTTTTCGATCTTCCGCGCCTCCGACGTGGTCGCGAGCCCGTCAACGTCGTCTAACTCGCGCTGCCCCTTCCCCAGCTGCACCGGCCGGAGCTTGAGCTCGATCTTCGTCAGCAACTCGCGGAGCTTCATCAGTGTCGCGGCCTGTCGTCTTGCTGGGACGGCACCCAGTTCGTCGGGGCGGTACCCTCGCCGAACCCCAAATTGGCGATCTCCGAACCGGCCATGGTCGCCATCGCATCGATCTTGTCGACCGCGGACCTGTCCTCTCGCTGCACATGCGGCGGGCGTAGCACGTCATTGAGCTTCGTCAGCAATTTGCGGAGCTTCATGAGTGGTATGCCTCCTCGTCTTGTTGCGAAGGCGCCCAGTCCGTGGAGTTCGTCGGACTGGCCGAGTGAAGGTTTCCCGCCCTCCCGACCACGCGCCCGTCGAGCAGCGGATCGCTCCCCGACCCCTCTCCCTGCACGTGCATCGGCCGGATCGAGTCGTTGATCTTTCTCAGCAGATCCCGGAGCTTCACAGCAGTGCCTCCATGGCCTCGGCGAGCTCGGCCGCCCGTAGCGGAAAGCCGCGCACGCGGTTGTAGCCGATCGCGTCCACGAGGAACTGCGACCGCACGAGCTGCAAGAGCTGGCCGAGATTCATCTCCGGGATGAGCACCTTCTCGTAGCGGTGCAGCACGTCGCCCGTGTTGCGCGGGAACGGGTTCACGTGGCGCAGGTGCGCATGCGCGACCTGCTTGCCGGTCCCACGGACGCGGCGTGCTCCGGCCGCGACAGGGCCGTACGTCCCGCCCCAGCTGAGCACGAGCAGCTTCGCCTCGCCACTCGGGTCGTCGACCTCGAGCTCCGGGATGTCGCCCGCGATTCCCGCGACCTTCTGCGCGCGGAGCCGCGTCATCAGGTCGTGGTTCTCGGGGTCGTAGGAGATGTTCCCGGTGCGGTCCGCCTTCTCGAGACCGCCGATCCGGTGCTCGAGACCCGGCGTCCCCGGCAGCGCCCAGGGCCGGGCGAGCGTCTGCTCGTCGCGCAGGTACGGGAGGAACTCGTCGCCCGCATTCGGCTCGGTCGCAAACGTCGGCGTCAGGTCGGGCAGCGTCTCGAGGTCGGGCAGGAGCCACGGCTCGGAGCCGTTCGCGAGGTAGGCG
>Ga0070695_100000154_pt1 | contig 32423 bp, 30 predicted proteins | sample KBSK1252metaG_FD_65471 | JGI IMG/M metagenome (GOLD analysis project Ga0070695, IMG submission 65471) | Corn, switchgrass and miscanthus rhizosphere microbial communities from Kellogg Biological Station, Michigan, USA - KBS K1-25-2 metaG | ecosystem: Host-associated > Plants > Roots >...
GGGAAGACTGGTTGTAACCTTTTTCGTCGCGGCTGCTCTATAGTAGGAGAGTCATGGAAACCACTGGAATCCTGGAAAAGGCCGGCGCCGAAAGGTGGACCGACGAGGAGGTCGTTGACCTGGTGAGGGCGGGAGACACAGCCTTGTATGAAATTATCTTGCGGCGGTACAACCAGCGCCTCTATCGTGTTGCGCGTGCCATAGTGCGCGATGACGGGGAAGCGGAGGACGTCATGCAAGCTGCCTATGTCCGCGCGTACGAGCACCTGGGACAATTTGCCGGCCGCGCACCGTTCTCGGCTTGGCTCACACGAATTGCTGTTCATGAGGCTTTGCTCCGACTTCGGAAGCGAGGCCGAATCGACCAATTGGATGATTCCGACATTGTAGGCGGAGCCGGACTAAATATGGCTGAAACTTCTCCTGACCCCGAACAGATAACTACTCGAGCGGAACTCCGCCAGCTATTGGAAGAGGCTATTCTTGACCTTCCTGAACAGTACCGCGCTGTGCTGATGCTACGAGACGTTGAAGAATTGAGCACCGCGGAGACCGCGGACGCCCTGAGTCTCACCGAAGAAAATGTGAAGGTTCGGTTGCACCGCGGCCACGGAATGGTTCGCTCGTGGCTTCTCGCCCGCGTAGGTGCGAATGCAAAGGATGCGTTTCCATTCATGGGCTTGCGCTGCGATCGAGTAGTCCGAAATGTTCTCGCAAAGGTCGCTGGTTCCTGCTCGACCGCCACAATCCAATAATCTCTTCTTCCACTGCTAGAGGGTCCGTCAGAAAATCAATTCATCGATAACACCGTGATACGCTGAGTGGGTATTCGGGAGAAGTACGCGATGACACCGTGGTCCGGAAAATGGGCGCTGGTAACGGGAGCGAGCGCGGGAATTGGCAAAGCGCTGGCTGAGGAATTGGCTCGCGGCGGAACAAACCTCGTTCTGACTGCCCGGCGGCGCGAGCGATTGGAAGAGCTGGCACAACAGCTTGGTGCAGCGCACAAAATCCAGACAAGACTATGCGTGGCAGACCTGACAGAACGAGACGCCCCGGCAAAAATATTTCAATTCACTGCGCAGCAAGGAATTGAAATTGAGCTGCTCATCAACAATGCCGGATTTGGCGCGTATGGCGAACTTCCCACGGTCGAGACGCGCAGGCTTACGGACATGGTCCAGGTGAATTGCGCCGCTGTCGTCCATCTGACGCGGCTGTACCTCCCGGAAATGGTGGCGCGGCAGCGCGGCTACGTGCTGATCGTTGCCTCGACCGCATCGTTTCAAAGCGTTCCGTACATTTCGACGTATGCCGCGACAAAAGCCTTCGACCTGCTATTCGCGGAAGGACTCGCGGAAGAGATGAAGCGCTACGGTGTGCGGGTTTGCGCACTTTGCCCTGGATCGACAGAGTCGGAATTTGCGGAAGTGGCCGGCCAGGCGCACGTGGCTGCCACGAAGGCGAATCGAGAGACCGCCGAAAAAGTGGCGCGAACCGGTTTGCGCGCGCTCGCGGCCGGCAAGAGTTATGTGATTTCGGGATTGGGAAATTATCTCGGAGTGCTCGGGCAGAGACTTGTCCCCCGGCGCTTTGTGGCGCGCATCGCAGCGCGCATGTTCAGACCCAAGGAATCGTCCTAGGTCGCTCGAATAATTTCCGGCATCGCCGGCCTCCCGCGGGCGCAAGCCTGCTTTGCCTCATTCCGATTCCATTGAGCCTGCCTCCTGAAAGGCGATACCCTTAGCGGACACGGGGCGAGCGCCGCGCACGTCCAACCTGCTATGCAACCGAAACCGAATGACGGCCGGGCTGGAAGATTCCGCCGAATTGGGAACTTTTTGCGGGCGGGGCAGGAAATAAGAGAGAAAGCCGAAGCCGCACCTCGAGCAGACAATGACGCCGTAACAGGGGAGACGAGGATCGCAACACAAGATAGCGAAGTCCTTTTGTTGCGGCGTGCCGCGAAGGGCGATGAGGAGGCGTTTGCGCTCCTCTACCGGCGGCACCAAGGCGGACTCTACAGGTTTGCTTTGCGAATGACGGGAAGCGCCTGGGCAGCGGAAGAGATTGTGCAGGATGTGTTCATGACCTTGATCCGTGCACCCCAAAAGTACGATCCCGCGCGCGGCTCCGTGGGCGCGCTTCTGTTTGGGATTGCGCGCAACCGCGTGATGAAACATCTCGAACGGATGCCTCGAGAGGTTCCGCTGGAAGAGAAGAACGAAGACGGAACCGGAACAGGAATTGTCTTGCGGGATAATTTTACTCCCGCAAAGTGGGTGGAAACGCGAGAGCGCATGCAGCAAGTGAGAGCCGCCGTGCTGGATCTTCCGGCTGAATTTCGCGAGGCCGTGGTGATGTGCGAACTGGAAGAGATGAGTTACGAAGAAGCCGCGCGGTTGACCGGTTGCCCAATTGGAACGATACGTTCGAGGTTGCACCGCGGCCGCGCACTGCTGCTGGCGAAGCTTGAGATGTTGCGGGATGCGCCCCGGCGCATGAAAGTGGCGAGGTGAAGCCATCTTGGAATCGCCTGGAAGGAATGCAATGAATTGCGAACAACTTGAGGCGATCGTACTCGATATCGAGCGCGAAGACGGGCTGGACTCTGGCGCGCGAGCTGCCGCGTTAGCGCACCTGAGCCATTGCCCCCGCTGCGCTGCGTTGCAGGAATCCTGGCACGCGGCTAAAGAAGAACTGCGTGCATTAGGTGAAGAAACGCTGGATGCTGGCGCACCCGCTCGAGTGGAGATGCGCCTGCGGCAGGAGTTTCGCACTCGGCATCGCACTATGGCAGTGCGGCGTGGAGCGATCGTGGCGGGCTGGGCCTTGGCCGCTGCGGCATTGATTCTCGGAGCTGTGAGCCTGAGTAATTGGCAGCAATCGCGGCGCGCCGAGATTGCGCGGCAACAAATGGCGGCGCCAGATACGCAAGTGGCTGGCGAGGTGGCTGGAGGGCCTGACCAGGGATCCGACAATCTCTCTGCCGGCCTTTCGAACGGAGATGATTTGGGAAATTTTACGCCGCTGCCGGGAACTCTGCCGGACGAAACGGAACAGGCCGCGATATTGCGCGTGCGGATGCAGCGCAGTTCGCTTGCCGCGTTGGGATTGCCGGTGAATGAGGAGCGCGAGGGCGAATGGATCCAGGTGGATCTGCTGGTTGGAAACGACGGACTGCCGCAAGCTGTGCGGCTGGCACAGGAAGAAGACTGAATCAGGATTGCCGCGGCGAACAACGCATCGCGGTCTGGGAGAGAAGAGGAGAAGGAATAATGAATCGGAATGCATGGACGGGTACTGCCCTGTGTGCAGCATTGTTGTTGGCCGCTGGAGTTTCGCGGGCTCAGGAAGGAGCACCGCCTCCACCTGAAAAGATGAAAATGATCTCGCAAGGAGGCGCGCCGGGTGAAGGCGGACCATTCGGCCAGCGGATGGAGTTGCTGGGTTTCGAGGGATTGCATGGAGGAAAGGTCGTTACTGGCGCGCCGTTTAGCGCGGTGGCCGTCTCGGAGTCCACGCAGAGTCTGCCCGATGGAAATAACATCACCCGGAAGACGCAGACCACACTTTATCGCGACAGCCGGGGCCGGTTCCGGAAAGAGGTGAGCTTCTCAGCGGCTGGATTGCTCGCTGGTTCAGGACAGCCGCGGTCCTTCGTCGTGATTCAGGACCCGGTAGCGCAAGTGGGTTATTCGCTCGAGCCGGACCAGAAAATCGCGCGGAAGACGTCGTTTGCCGGTCGCGTGCCACGGCCGAATGGGAAACCAACGGATAGAATGAGTAATCGTCTTCAGAAGGAATTGGCAGATGGAAGTTTGAAGCAGGAAGATCTCGGCACACAGACGATTAACGGCGTGATGGCGACGGGAACGCGCTATACGCATACGATTCCGGCGGGGCAGATTGGCAACGAAAAACCGATCGTCGCTGTGTCCGAGCGTTGGTATTCCAATGACCTGCAGATCGTGGTGAAGAGCACGCGGAACGATCCTCGATTCGGGACCTCAACGTATACGGTGACGAACATCCAGAGGACCGAGCCTGCGTCTGCGCTATTTACAGTGCCGGCGGATTACACGGTGCAAGCAGGCGGGCGAGGCCATAGAGGCCGCGGGGTGGTGCCGCCTCCGCCACCTCCGAGCGACAACTAAGCAACCCAACCTTGCGCCGGTAATTGTAGTTTTAGCAGGCGCGAGTAGAACAACGATCTTCTCTCCTGAAGACGATACGCCCTTTCCGCATCTGCCCCCATCAATGCGGGAGGGGCGTTGTCGTGTTCGGAGACGGGAGACAAAGGAAGTAGAGGAAGTAAAGGAGCTAAAGGGCGAGAATTGGGCGGTCTATGGTGCGATAGGGGATGTAGAATCCGCGTGTGGACGAAAAAGAACTGGTAAAGGTGCTGGAGCAACAAGGATTTGGCCACACCTACGTGTGGCAGGATGAGCCGGACGCATTTTATCCTACGCATACGCATGAGGCGGAAACAGTACACATCATTTTGCGCGGTGAGATGACGTTAACCATGGACGGCCGCTCTGAGACATATCGCGCGGGCGCACGCTGCGATGTTCCAGCCGGGGCCGCGCATTCGGCCAAAATGGGACCGTCAGGTTGCCGCTACCTAATCGGCGAGCGATGAGTTGTGACGACCTTGAAGAGCTACTCCGATTGTTTGTCAGTTTATTCTTTATAAGAAGTTCGATGCGGATGCGGTTAGCGGGCCGTCTTTTGGTCGGATGCCCCCGTTGCCGCTGGCTAACTGATCCCTGCGATTCATCGATCTAGTTCAGTGCGTAGATGTTCCCTTCGGTGCTGCCGACGTAGATGGTGCCGTTCGCGATGGCAGGCGAGGAGAGAATCGCGCCGACGGCCATCATTTTTTGCACGCCGGAAACCATGTCATCGTAGAAAAAGTCGAAGAAGGCCGCTTCATACTTGGGAGAGCCGTCGGGCTTCGTAAAAGTGGAGCCGTTTGCCTTGGCACCATCTGTTTCGAACATCCAAGCAAATTTCTGAGCCTTGAGATCGATGGCGAGCAGCTTGCCTTCGTGAGAGCCGATGTAAAGAGTGTCTCCGGCAATCGCGGGGGACGAAAACATGGGCCAATGCTTGTTGTCGAGTGAGAAAAGCGGAGCACCGGATTTGGCGTCGAGAGCGTGGATTAAGCCCGTATCGGATGTCGCAAAGTAAACCTTGCCGTCAAAGACGGCCGGTGAAGCGATGACCCAGGAGCCCTTATTGGCAAAGAACCAGAGTTGTTTGCCCGTGGCGGCGTCGAGGGCGTAAAACTTGGAGTCGCGGCAACCGAAATAAACCACGCCGTTTGCGACCGCTGCGGAAGATTGAATGCCGACTTGATTGTGGATGTTGGGATCGTCCCCGGTCTTGAAGCGCCATTTTTCTTTTCCGGTTGTGGAATCGAGTGCGTAGAAATAGCTGTCCCAGCTGCCGGCAAAGAGCGTGCCATCGGAAATGGCCGGCGACGAATGAACCACGTCGCCCGTTTTGAATTTCCATTTGAGAGCGCCGGTGGCGCCGTCCAGTGCGTAGATATTCGTGTCGCCGCTGCCGAAATAAACAGCCCCGTTGGCGACAACAGGGGACGAGAGATAAAAATCGAAGGGGTCAGGCATGGTTTCTGCGGCGGGCTCCGCACCGTGGAGATGCGTGGCGGCGAAGCGGCGCTCGCCTGCGGTCGTAAACTTCCACTTCAAATGGCCGGTGGCGGCGTCCACGGCGTAGAAATTACTATCGAAGCTGCCGAAATAGACGAGGCCTGCGGAGACGGCGGGTGAAGAGGTGATGCGGCCCCCGGTTTTGAATTTCCAACGGAGAGTGCCATTGGAAGCGTCGAGCGCGTAGAGAAAATGATCGCTGCTGCCGATGTAGAGAGTGCCATCCGCGATGGCGGGTGACGAAAGAACCTGGCCTTTTGTGGGAAACCTCCACTTAATTTTCGTGAATTGAGCGACAGCAGGGCCGGGATAAACACCGGTATGCTGCGGATTGCCGCGAAACATGGCGTCCTGGGCAAAAAGCGGGGAGCAGAAAGCGAGCGTAGAGAGCAAGAGCAAACGTTTCACGGGAGCAGCCTCCGTTTTGTAGATAGACGGAGTGGACAGGAAAACGTTTTCGGAGGGATAGAATCCGCTGAACTAGACTGCGAATCGAAAGCCGCGAGCATTTCCTGCAAGGGACAGTTGGTGGGACGATGGCGGCGGAGTATGTTAGTGTAATTTTCCGATAATTATTGAGAACAGGACGAGGAGAACGATGGCGAAACCGAAAGTGCTGGCGACGCGCCCTCTGTTTCCCGCGGCGCAGGAGATTTTGAACGCGAGCTGCGAGGTGGACTATTGGACGAAGCCGGAACGGATTTCGAAACAGGAGTTGTTTCGAAGAGTGAAGGGAAAAGAGGGATTGGTCTGCCTGTTGACGGAAAGAGTGAATCTCGAATTGCTGAGCGCGGCGCCGAAATTGCGGATCGCAGCGAACGTCGCGGTCGGGTTCGATAATATCGATGTGGCGGCGTGCACGAAGCGTGGTGTGGTGGCGACGAATACGCCCGGAGTGCTGGATGAAACGACGGCGGACTTTGCCTGGACGCTGATGATGGCGGTGGCGAGGCGACTGGTGGAAGGAGATGCCCTGGTGCGCTCCGGAAGTTGGAAGGGATGGGACCTTGATCAACTTGTAGGAGCGGATGTGTGGGGCAAGACGCTCGGCATTGTGGGATTCGGGCGAATCGGAAGAGCGATGGCGCGGCGGGCCATCGGATTTCGGATGAAAGTGATTTATGCGGATGCGGTGCGGGCGCCCGGAGCGATGGAGAATGAACTGAACGCGGAGCGTCGCGAGCTGAATAGCTTGCTCGCGGAAGCGGACTTCGTGAGTGTGCACGTGCCGCTCCTGCCGGAAACGCAAGGACTCTTTGATGCGGCGAAATATTCCAGGATGAAGCCGACAGCGTACCTGATCAACACATCGCGCGGGGCAGTGGTGGATGAAGCGGCGCTGGTGCACGCTCTGGAAACCGGAAAAATCGGCGGGGCAGCGCTGGACGTATTTGAGAACGAGCCGTCCATTCATCCGGGGCTGAAGAGACCAAACGTGGTGCTGGCGCCGCACATCGCGTCGGCGTCAATCGAAACCCGGACGAAGATGGCGTGCATGGCCGCGGAGAATGTAGTGGCGCTGTTCAAGGGACAGCGGCCGCCGAATATGCTGAATCCAGAAGCACTGAAAGCCAGCTGAGGTAGCGCGGCGACTCCCCTATGGCGGAACTGAAGCAACTTGCCCGCCGGATTTTCCAGGAAACCATTTCGGCGATCGATATTCCCGCGGCGATGCAGAGGAAACTGCGGCGCGAGGGAACGGTGCTGCGTCTGAACGATGCAGCGGTGGATCTGCGCGCGTTTGCGAAAGTGCGCGTGATTGCGATCGGGAAGGCCGCGCACGCGATGGTGGAGGGCTTCGAAAGTTTGCTGGACGGAGAGTTTCGATTTGAAGGGATCGTTTCCGCGCCCGCGCCCCCGGCACGCGCCGCGGAAGGAATGAAATATTTCGTTGGCGGACATCCGACGCCGGATGAACAGAGTTGGAAAGCCGCGGAAGCGATTCTGGCATCGCTGAAAGAGTGCGACGAGAAGACCGTGGTGTTTTTTCTGTTATCGGGCGGAGGCTCGGCGCTGGTGGAGTTGCCGATCGATCCGCGGCAGACGCTCGAAGATGTGCGGAAATTGCATCGTGCGCTTGTGACCTGCGGCGCGCCGATCGACGCGATGAACGCGGTCAGAAAACATGTTTCCGCGGTGAAAGGCGGAAGATTGGCGGTGGCCGCAGGGCAAGCGGCGAAGCTCACGCTGGCGGTGAGCGATGTGCCGGTTGGAAAGGAATCAGCTCTGGCTTCCGGGCCGACGCTGCCCGACCCAACGACGATTGCGGATGTGCGACGCGTCATTGAGGAATATTCATTGCAAGAAAAGCTTCCAGCGGCACTCTTGCGATGGCTAGGCGAGCAGAAAATGCCGGAGACACCCAAAGAGGGCGACGCGGCATTCTGCAATTCGCATTTTTCTTTGCTGCTTGGCCTTGATGATCTGTTTCATCCCGCGCATCACGCCACCGAAGCGAAAGGTTTTCTCGCGTGCTGCGACAATACAACGGACGATTGGCCGGTGGAAAAAGCGGCGGAATTCTTGTTGCAGCAGCTTGAAGATGTTCGCCGGGCGAATCCCGGACAGCGCGTGGCGGTGATTGCGGATGGCGAGGTGAGCTCGCCGGTTAAGGGGAAAGGAATTGGCGGAAGGAACGCCGCGTTTGTTTTGGCTTGCGTGAAAAACATTTCCGGAAAACAGATTGCGGTGCTCAGCGCGGGGACGGACGGAGTGGATGGCAACAGTCCGGCGGCGGGAGCGGTGGCCGATGGAGAAACGCTGGAGCGCGGGCGGGCCATTGGTTTGAATGCCAGGTACATGTTCCGAGAGAGCGACTCGTATAGTTATTTTGCGAGGCTGGGGGATACGATCGTTACCGGGCCCACGGGAAACAATATGCGCGATTTGCGCATTTTGTTGGCGGAGCCGTGAGGATCGAACTCCGAAACTCGAAAACCGAAAATCGAAACTCGGAAACCGAAAGCAGTGGATCATGAGAGCGGGAGCGCCGCGAATGATTGCGCCCCGCAAACTTATAAGAAGATTGTCTGGTGCTGCAGGTCGATAAACCTGCCCCTACTTTGGTGGCGGAAGGCGCGTCTCGATGGTCTTGAGGCGGTCGTTCATTTCCTGCATCAGTTGCTCCAGTTTATCGAGTCGCCTGGCGACGGCGCCTTGATCATTGCCTGCGGCGGAGGCTTCCGCGGCGCCTTCGCCCTCTCCACCTTCATCGCCGGAAGCGGCGCCCTTCCCGCTCGCGTGCTTGTTCAGACGTGCGATCTGCCGTTTGATCATCGGAGCCATTTCGATGCTGAGATCGTCGCTCTTGAGCAGGGCTTCGAGAGCGGGGATGGCGGAATCGTCGCCGCGGGCGCCGAGCGCGAAGATAGACGCAAAGCGCACGGGAAAATGCGGCTCGCTAAGATAAGAAGCCAGTTGCCGAGTGATGTCCTTATTGTCTTTCTGAAGATGAGCAAGGCTCGAGATAGCTGCAGTGCGCGAATCGATGGGCTTGCCCGTCGCAGACCACTGGAGAAGCAGAGGGACAGCTTTGTCGTCCTCGAGTGACCCCATTGAACGGAGCGCGGCGTTGCGCAGAAAACCGTCCGGAGAATCGGCAGCGACGGCAGCGTCGAGAGTGGCCAGCGCGCCCGGTGCTTTGAGACGCCCTAGCGCTTGTAAAGCGGCGGCGCGGGCCCGGTAGGAACTATCATCGCCTGCGATGGAGTTCAGCTTGGCCACGATGGCAGGATTGTCCTTGAAATTGCCAAGCGCCGAGACGATGTGACTGCGCACCCAGGGTTCCGTGGCAGTATCTAGCGCGGCGAGCAGTTGTTTGGAGGCCGCCGAGCCTCCCAATTGGCCCAGAGCGTCGGCGGTATTGGCGCGTATTCCCCAGGCTTTATCGCTGCGAAGTGCGTCGCCGAGGGCCGCGACGACATCGTCCTCGACTTTAAGTTTGCCGAGAGCCGCGACGGCATCCGCGCGATCAGCGAGTTCGGTGGCGTTCTTCAACTGGTAGAGCCACTCCTTTTTTTCTTTGTGGAATTCGGCTGATTTGAGGACGTGGCCGCCCTTATCCAAAAGAACCAGGAGAGGCGTAGAGTCCGTGGGAAAGGTGAAGATTTGGGAGTCCTTGGAAACGGTCATGGGGAAAAGCTTTGGTCCCGAAGCCGTGGTGATTTCAACTTCGGTTGAAATGCGAAAAAGGCCGACGCGGCCTTCGACTCTTTGCGTTTGCTTAATGGTGAGCGCGACTTCGTGCTTTGCATCGTCGTACTTGTAGCTGACGTCGAACTTGGGAGCGCCCGCGCCGTAGAGCCACTGGCTGAAGAATTGATCGACGTTGATGTGCGTGGCTTCTTCGATGGCTTTGGAAAGATCGGCGGTGACGACGTTCTGGCCGCGATTCACTTCGAGGTAGTGCTTGAGGCCGCGATAGAAAGCGTCTTCGCCGAGCTGGTGGCGGAGCATGTAAAGCACCCAGCCGCCCTTGGTGTAGGCGTTGCCGTCGAACTCGCCGGAATCGTTGAAGTCGTGGCGGACGATGGGTTTGCTGTAGAGATTGTTCTGCCCGAACCACTGTCGCGCGCTCTCCCACCGTTCGTAGTCGGCCTGGTCCTTGCCGAAGTGCGCTTCACTCCAGATTGTTTCCATGAACGTGGCAAAACCTTCGTTGAGCCAGATGTCGCCCCAGTCCTTGCAGGTGACCAGATCGCCGAACCACTGATGGCCGAGCTCGTGAGAGATGAGGTCATCCTCGCCGGTAGGAAATTCAGGAACGAGTTTGGGATGCCGGAGCGAAGAGCTTGTGTTGGTCGTGGCGCTGGAGTTCTCCATCCCGCCGGCGACGAAATCATCGACCATGGATTGCGCATACTTTTCCCAGGGATAGTCGACACCGAGCTTTCTGCTGAAGAGATCGATCATCTGGGGAGTGCGGCCGTAATTAATCGAAAGGCGGTCGCCGCGGCCCTTGGGCGCGTAATAGTTGACGGGCATGCCGCGCCAGGAATCCTTGACCTCGTCGAATTCGCCGGCGACCACGGTGATTAAGTAAGTGGAACTGGGCTGTGACTCTTTCCACGTCCAGGTTTTCATTCCCTTGACGGCGTTGGAGACATTGATGAGCTTCCCGTTGGCAACGGTAATCCAGGAATCAGGCACGGTGAGAATGGTTTCGGTCGTGAGGCGATCGTTCGGGTAGTCGTAGGTTGGGAGATAGTAACGCGTGTCCTCGGATTCGCCCTGTGTCCATATTTGCTTGGGGCGGTCCGGATAATCCTTGTCGGGCAGGATGAAGTAGAGGCCCTTGCTGGGCTTTGCTTCGTAGTGAATAGTGACGTCGAATTTTTCGCCGGAGCGCGAAGCCGCTGGGAGCGGGATGATGAGCTTATCGTCCTTGGTCTCGAATTTGGCGGCGGATTTGTTGACGGTCACGCTTTGGATCACGAGACCCACGGAGTCAAACACGATCTTCGGGGCGCCGTCCCGCAGGATGGTGAGCGTATGAGTGACGTCGCCAGTGACTTTTTTCTGATCGAGATCGAAACGCAACGCGATGCGCGAGTGTTGCAAGTCGTAGTCGCGGCTGCGGGCGTAGGGCTCGTCGGCGCGAAGCTGGAGTGCGGCGAGCAGAATGGCGAGCACGCCGGCGAGGGCGCAGAGCGTCGGCTTGCGACGCGCACTGCAAGCACACGCAGACAAGTGGATGTTCAATTGGATTGGCTCCTTTGGAATGAATGTCCGGCTCGTTCGAGCGCGGAGACGGCTACGGCCAAACTTTCAGCGGCCACAAGCAGGTAATCGGTGTCGAACGTCGCGATCGTCAGCACACTGACTCTCGCAGCGGCAAGAGGGCCAACGAGAGCCGCCAACACGCCAACTTCCGACAACATGAACGGGCCCTGGACTTTGATGACACGCCAGCCTCCCTGAAACTGCACGCCTGAGGGAACGCGCGACTCTTCGACCATGATCGAGAGCTCTTCGCTGGTGCGCGTCACCGAGAAAAACGGGCCTTGCGTGGCCCACGCGGGAATGTCCGCACCGGACGAAAGTCCGATAATCGCGAAATTTTCCGGCAGAAGCGATAGCTGAAAACTGCGCAGGGAGAGACTCATCGCGCTACAGGAGACCCCTGACCATGCCGCCATCGACCGCGAGGGAAGCGCCGTTCACGTAGCTGGCCCGCTCCGAAGCAAGGAAAGCAACGACGGCGGCAAACTCTTCAGGCGTGCCGATGCGGCCTGCGGGAATCTGCCGAGTCCAATCGGCGAATACATCTTCCGGCGGAACTCCCGTGCGAGCGGAAATGGCCGCGGCAAGGTTATCGAGGCGCGCGGTGCGCGTGTAGCCGGGGCAAACGTTGTTGACGGTAATACCGTGAGCGGCGTATTCATTTGCGAGAGTGCGCGCCAAGCCCGTGACGGCGGCGCGTATGGAATTAGAAAGCAGGAGCCCGTCGACAGGTTGCTTTACGGCGGAGGATGTAATGGTGATGAAGCGCCCCCAGTTGTTTTTTTGCATGCGCGGAAGTGATTCCTTGGCGAAGAATACCGTGCTCATGAGCAGAAGTTCAACCGCAGCGCGCCAGTCTTCCGTATTCGAGTCCACGAACAATTTAGACGGAGGGCCACCGGAATTGGTAACACAAATGTCGAGACGGCCGAAGCGCTCTTCGACGGCGGCAAAGAAATGAGAGACCGAAGCGGGGTTTGTGACATCGATAGCTTGATGGAAGACTTCCCGACCGGTGGATTTGTGGATGAGGGCCGCCGCTTGTGCAAGGTCCGATGCGTTGCGGGCGCAAATGGCAACGCTGGCGCCTTCGCGCGCGAGTTCTTCCGCAACGGCGCGGCCAAGCCCTTTACTGGCGGCGGCAACGATGGCTACGCGTCCCTGTAGCCCCAGATCCAGATTTTCACCTCGCTCAAAAATTCCATAGTCTCGCGAATCGCGCGGTGGGTCAAATCTTCCGGATTGTTTTATTCCAGACAGCGAGCCATTTTCCGGTTTCGGCGCTCATCAGCAGTTAGGCTACCGGACGATCGTCGCGCGTTGAGAGAAGTTGCAGGCCCGGGCTTCGCGGACTCTGCTTCTGAATCACCACTCACCAGCTGTAGTGGACTTTGTAGCTCACCGTTTTCTCTCCGCTTGGCGGAATCTGCACAAGGAACTCCATGGTGCGGCTATCTAGCTTTTTGAAGGGATCAGAATTCTTGATAATGTCCCAATTCGTCCAGCGATAGAGATGCTCGACGATGCGCACTTCAACAGGCTCGCTCTTGTGATTGCGCACTTTGATGTCAAACGATTCGTCCAGCCATCTCGCATTGAAATCTGCGCGGTAATCCGCGCGGCTGCGCTCTCCGGTCATGTCAAAGGCGTTGCCCGTATAGAGGCGGATGGTTTCGTCCTTTGGGGTGTGGTCGATGTCATTCTCGCCGGTGAACTCAAGTTGACCATCATCGTCGCGCCGATAGAAACGCACGCGTCCTTTTGGAAGTGGCATGCCAAGATGATTCTCGAGGCTGTTTTTGAACTCCTGCATGACCCAAACTTTGGGGTTGGAGAGGATGCCATAGCTTTCCTGCTGGCGGATGCTCTCCATTGGCCAATTCTGATAATTTTGTTCGACTTTAAATCCATCGTAGACATAGACAGTCTTGGACTGAATTCCGGCGGCGCGGACCATTTCTACCTGCTTGGTTTCGCGATCGTGGAGAGTTGTGGGGTGTTCGAGAGTGTAGAGATGATATTCGTCGAAAGTCTTTTCTGTAACCGGTGGACCAAATTGGCCTCCACCTATTCCAGCAAACGTCGCGGCTCCCAGTCTCCCGCCCACCACCGAACCGGGAGGTGGGACTTTGTTCACATCGCCTGCCATCAACTTTAGGCGCGCATCACGAAAGGTCTTGCCGCTCTGATTGTCGAGGGTTACCCAGCCGACGAGCTCGAGCACGTTGGATTTCGGCGGCGCAATCACGTTGTAACTCGCGTTCCAGTTCATGCCGCCAGTCACATAGCTGAACTCGGCCGACGTAGCACCCGGCTTGTCGCTCAGCAGTTCCCAAGAGAGCGTGGGCTTGAGGACCGTATCGTCAGCCAGTGCAGGGAACAGGGGCTGACCCGGCAAGGAGAATTGCAGTTTGCCGTTAACTTCGATGATGGGTTGCTCGCTGCCCTGGGCCACGGCAGCCTGCTGTGCGGCATATTGTGGGCCGTACGATTGGAACGCGGCGTAATGGGGCACGTAGCCGCTGCGGATGATCTTGCCCTGCACGGTCCGCGTAGTGCCATCCTTGTCGCTCTCGAGGAAATCAATGGTCTTGCCCTCATAGAGAGAAAGGAGCAACTGCTGCGAGACGGGATCATTGCGGTAGTTCTGCTCGAGAATCTGAAGGTGACGGCCGGTGTCCAGGGAGCGCAGGATCACGGAATCGGGTTCGAGGTGAGCGGTAATGTCGGTGACCTGAAGGTGGTTAACACCTGAGCGCAAATCGAGGGGCAGCTTCTGACGTACGACGGCGAACTGCTGGTTGTAAATTGTGAGGGCCGGAGAGTCGCCCTTCTGCTCCTGCTCTGTGCCAGATGCAAAGGCCGAATTGAACTGATAGAACGCTGCCCAGAGAAGGACCGCAGATAAGCACAAACCGCCGATCCGTTTTGCGAAGTGCACGTTGATCTCCTTAGTACGGCAATTACTCGGGAAGTATACAGCTGGCACAAAATATGTCGGTACTTATCTGTGAGGAGGCGGGCAGACTCCTGGTTAGCCAGATTACCGGAAACTGATTGATTATTCGATAGCGGCCGGAGGCCCAATTGGTCGCGGTCGCAGCGGGGACGAGCCAACGCAACTCACGGATGGGCAGGGAAAATGGTGCCAAGCGGCTTGTTGGCAGCAACTGCACTGCACCATTCAGATTTGGCCTGCTGTCGCTTGCAGGTGCTTGGCACCGAAGCAGTGTCAGGGATGCTCCCGGTCTGTTCTGTCAGGGATGTGCCCGGTCTGTACCCCGTCGCCGGGACCTACCCTCCTCCCACTTATTTCATAAGTGTTGATTCTAAAAGATTTAGGTTTCGTGTAACTCGTTTAGAATGAATACTTGGGGGCGGTTCTGTAAATATTGATTCTAAAGAACTTGCTCCAGCGCAATTTGTGCGGAAGGCGGCTTGCTTCGCAAGTATCGCGAACAAGGGACTTTGGCCAAACGGGAGGCGCCGAAAAACAAAAACGCCAGCAAGGACGCTGGCGCTATGGGATCAACAGGTAGTATTACCCAAGACATATAGTATGCGAGGAGCAACTTATTGTCAAGGACAAACCAGGAAGCGAGGTAAAAAGAGATTATCTGCCTTTGGACGATATACCCAAGCGCTATTTGCTGGCTGCGACCGTCCCGTGGGAGGCGAGGTAAGCGCGGGCATGGGCGAGTTGCGGAAGATCGGAGTCGGCGGATTTCCACGCCGCCAAAAAGTCCGCGTACTCATGTGCGGCAGCTGAGAGGTTGCCAGCATGTTCGCTTGCCAACGCGATGCCGTAGAGCGGGAAGCCAGAGCGAGGGCGGTCGAGGAGTGCGTTTTTGTAGGCGGCTTTTGCATCCGTCCAGTCCGAATCTGCCATGAATGCCCCTGCTTCCGTCTCGCCAACAGGTTGAAGGAAGGCCGGAGGTTCACGGTAACCGAGGGATTTTTCTTCCCGCGCGGCCTGTGCGTAGAGTTTCTTCGCTTCGTCTGTCTGCTTCTTTGCCACCAGCAAGCCGGCACGCAGTTCCAGAGACATGATGGAGAGGTTGCTGACCAAAGGCTTGGGCATGGCGTCCGGCATCACCTGCAGCTTTGGAGGGCCGGCGTCCGATTTCTTCTTGTCTTTTTCTTTTTCGTGGGCCTTGGCGTCCTCTTCGTCTTTCAAGCGTTGAGAGATTCGCCACAGTCCCGCGTCGAACTCTGTTGACGCCGCCTCCGCGCGGGACAGATCGCGAGCCTCGAGTGCCCGCATGCCGAGCGCAAACTGAGTTAGCTGGCGCGCGAGGAATTGAAGATTCGGAAGTGTGGCGGGAAGGTCGCTAGTTTTCAGCAAAGCGAGAACCGAAGCCCAATCCGCGGAGCGTAGTGCCACAGGGAGGCGCGGATCGAGACGCGACATGGCATCGCGTGGCGACCAGGGATACAGCGTGTTCTCAAGTTCGCCGCGCGCGCCCTTAAGTTTGGCGGACAACGCGGTGGCCTCATTTAATTCCCCAAGTTCCATCAAGTTCGCGACCGCGTACATAAGGTTGTGTACGTAATTCCAGTCGTCATCGACCTGCACGTGCTGTGCCTGCATATACGCTTCATCGGCTTGCATCGAAGCTGCGAAAGATTCTTTCGCGCGGAGATAATCGCCAGTGCGATAGAAGATGTGCCCCGGCATGTGCACCATGTGCCCTGAGGTAGGCGCCAGGCGGCCAAGAATTTCGGCGCTGTGAAGAGCCTGCTCCGGATGTTGGCTCGGCTCGACGGCGTGAATCCAGTAGTGATTCGCGGCCGAGTTGTCGGGATCTTCCTTAAGCACCGACTGAAACATCGTCAGGGCTTCCTTTTGGCCGTCGCGCGGCTGATCGTCATCGTCGTAGCCATCGGAAAGCGCTTCCGCAAGAAAAATTCGCCCCTGCATGTCTTTGGGATTGCTCTTTACCAGCTTTCGGTAAAGCTGCACTTCCTTGGACTCTACCTTGCTCTTATCTTCTCCTTCGGATTTATCGGCGGCTTCGGCAGCCGCGCTCGCTTCGATATATAGGCGTTCCGCTTTGCTGGCGTGGCCTTTGAGGCTGACGGCCTTGGCTAATGCCTGGTTGGAATAGTATTTGGCATTGCTGTGACGGAATTTCTCCGCCTGATAAATTCCCCAATAGCACATCGCACAATTCGGGTCGACGCGAACGCTCTGTTCGAACGCGCGGACGGATTCGTAGTCCCAAAAATCGTGCAGCAAATTCAAGCCTTGGTCGAACCACATCTGCGCCTCGGGCGTTGCGGAGATGCGGATGTGGGCGTTCCCAATGCCGGTGAGTTTCTCCGGAAGCGGCAGCTTTTCCGGAGCCACTTCTTCGCGCATGTCCATGGAGTGGGAGCTCATGGGGTTCTGTGCGGCGACTCGCAGTGAGGAGCCGGCAATGAGAAATGCTGCGATCGCCCCGAAAGCGACGAAGTTTCGATGTGACAAACGCAAATTCAACACCGGCTCCGACACGATTTCTCCCTTTCCAAAAGAGACCTCGCTATTCTAATCGAAAACCCTGGCGAATGAGGCTTGACGAAGCGCCGAGCACCGACGAAGAAGATTGTTTGCGCTGGGAGCAGGGCGGCGCTAAGATGCAGCGAATTTCCTGCCAGTGGAGGTTTTCATGATTCGGATTACGCGCGCGATCGGGTTTCTCGCCTTTCTCGTTTTCTCTATTCGTCCCGCAAGCGGACAACAGATTGGCAGGTACGTGCCGATCCCAGCCGGTTCCGAAGCGGACCATGCGCTGACGGAAATCAACGGCACTGCGGATCCGGCGCAAAAGCTGGCGCTCATCGATAAATTTTCATCGAGTCTCGGCCAGGGTGACATGGCGATCGTGGCGGACGATCTGTACGTAAATTATTATATTGCGCAAAAAAACTACGACAAGGCGTTCGAGTACGGCGACAAACTCTTTGCGCTCGATCCGGATAACTTCGCAAACGCGGTGAACATGGTGCGCGCAGCAAGCGAGAAGAATGACAACGATAAACTTACGGCTTACGGCGAAAAGGCGTCCGGCATTCTGCAGAGATTCAAGGCGGCTCCGCCACCGGCAGGAACGGAAGCAGAGGGGTGGCAAAGGCAAAAGGCGGCGACTCTCGAGAGCAATAAGGACAGCATTGCCTACGTCGAGCAGGCCGTTTACATGGTGGCCTATAAGACGACGAATCCTTCGAAGCGGGCTGCGATGTTTACTCATTTCGCGCAGATCTTTCCCGATTCGCCGTACGCCAATCAAGCCCTGGGCGTGGCGGCCACTTCGTACCAGCAAGCGCAAAACATCCCGAAAATGCTGGAGGTGGCGAACGGGTTGTTGGCCAAAGATTCCAACAACATAGGAATGCTGCTTTTGCTTTCCGACTATTACAGCGAGAAAGGAGAGCAGCTGGACAAGGCCGAGGCCTCCGCCAAGAAAGCGATCGCGCTGCTGGGCACCGCTCAAAAGCCGGAAGGAGTGACTGATGAACAGTGGCAACAGCAGGTCTCACTGCAAAAAGGACTGGCGCTCAGCTCTTTGGGGCAGGTGAACCTTCAAAAAAAGGATAACCCTCAAGCCGCGGAGAACTTCAAATCCGCGGCACCGCTGTTGAAGGCGGACGAAGGGAGCTTTGGCCGCAATCAATATCGGCTAGGCTTTGCCTTGCTAAATTTGAAAAAAAATGCCGAGGCCAGGGAAGCATTCACGCAGGCAGCCTCGGTGAATAGCGCTTACAAGGGGCTGGCGCAGGCGAAACTGAAGTCCTTCGAAGCAGCAGCCAAGCAAAAGCCCTGAGATTGACGCCTGCCGCGGAGAAGAAATCGGACCGGGGAGATGTTTGCAGGGTTTTATTGGGGCGACGGTCAGCTCGCGGGACCTGCCGAACCTTCGCCCAGGTCTTCGGCATCCAATGGAAGGAATTCTTACGAGACTTATGACTATTGCGGCCGAATATGAATTCGCATAGGAGCGGAAAATGACAGAGATTGCGACGTTTGGAGCGGGCTGTTTCTGGGGAATTGAAGCGGCCTTTCAACAAGTGCCTGGAGTCGTTGATACGGCTGTGGGATACACCGGCGGACAGACGCCGGATCCGTCCTACAAGGAGGTTTGCACGGACGAGACGGGCCACGCCGAAGTGGTTCAGGTTACGTTCGATCCGGCAAAGGTAAGCTTCGAGCAGCTTCTCGACGTGTTTTGGAAGGTGCACGATCCCACGCAAGTGAACCGGCAAGGACCGGACTTTGGCACGCAGTACCGAACGGCGATTTTCTTTCATTCTTCCGAGCAAGAGGCTGTAGCCAAGAAATCACTCGCAACACTGGAAGCAAGCGGCAAGTTCAAACGCCCCATCGCGACGGAAATCACGCCGGCAGGCACGTTCTATCGCGCCGAGGAATATCACCAGAAATACTTACAGAAGCGCGGCGTGGCATCCTGCCACTTTTAATGCGTGTCTTCGCTTCGGTAATCGAGCTGGCCGGGCATCGTTGCCATGCAACTTCTGTCCAGGATATTTGTTTACGGGAAAAAAAACTGGCGGAGAGGGTGGGATTCGAACCCACGGTAGGGGTTAACCTACACACGCTTTCCAAGCGTGCGCCTTAAACCGCTCGGCCACCTCTCCCGCGACGGACGCAATCTTATCAATCTAACAGAAACTGCCGCTTCGCGCACAATCGGGCAACTCCGTCTGGAGGACCGAGTGAGGCGGCTTCGCACATTCATTTACGTCTGCTAAACTGTTGGGAACGGTTCCGGGATAGTGCAATCGGTAGCACATCAGCCTTTGGAACCAAACCCACGAAATCGCTAACTCCCGCAAAATCAGTAAGCGCCTGTTCTCTCAATGTGTTAGCGTTTATCTGCGTTCGCTGCCGTTTCGCTTCTTTGACTGCTTTTGACTCGTTCGGGGACATTTCGGGGACAATTTGCACTACTTTTGCGCACTCTTCATTTCATATCGAGCGATCTTCAGAAACTCCGGAATCGCGGGGGACCACCATACTTTCTCTTTTAGGTGCTCATCCCAATTTTCGCCGAGTCTATCAAAGGAGAAAGAGTAGCCGACGTCTGGTCCGCATTCCGTGTGGGTGAACAGAATCACGCAGTTAAAGCTCTCCCACTGTCCGTCTGCAACAATCGCATCTCCGTTGCCGGGATACGCCAGCCCCCCGCGTTCTTCTTTCCCGCCGTGTTCGTTAAATCTTACCTGTGGCTTACGGAAAGGAGGAAGTTCCTGGTCGCAGATTTCAAACCACGCGTTCTCCGGCTTCAGCGCCCCACCGCAGAAGTAGCATTTCAGTTTGAGTGTCTTTGGCTCCACGGTATTACCTCACCTTTTCGAGTTAGACCTTTTTGGTTTTGGACGAACGACTGTGACTCTAAATTTGCGTTTGCTTAAATCGTCAGCAAGAACGGCCGCACAACCCTCGCAGAGCCCAACACTCAGGACGTGTCCAACCGAGAGTTGAAACGTCCCCTCAATCAATATGTCCGTGCCGGGCTGCATCGCCATTTGGAACGCATGTGGACACAGCATGTGGAGCTTTATCCTTGTTTTCATTTCTGCGCTGCCTTCCGCTTCTTCTTCGGCGCTTCCTTATCCAAAAACATTTCGATGCCGGGGCGGATGAGGTCGCTCACGGGCGCGCCGGTTTTTCCGGCTGTGGCCCTTAAGCCTGTTGCGGGCCACCGGCTTAACCATCAGTGAGCGAGGAGCATCTTGAGGAGCAGATGCGTCGCGCGATAGACTGAACCGGCCGCGAAAAACAATGCGCCCCACCAAAGGGCTGAGAAGGACAAGTCGAACCATCCGATAGACGCTAGTGATTTTGGAAATGGAGTAACTGCAAGGCAAAGCACTAACACAAAAGCAGACGACCAGATCGCATCTTTTAGATACGAAACTATGTATTGGAAATAGCCCCACCGTTTTAGGCGTTGAATAATTGACTTTTCCTCGATGACGGGCAAGATGGTGACGGCCGTGACCAAGTAGGCGACGAAGATAGCGCACACGGAGATGATCTTGTTCAGAAAATCATCCTTCCAAGGGGAGTTCAGCAACCTCAGATAGGGAACGGCAACGGGAATCGCTGCTCCCGCGACTGCCATCAACCCCGGAAGGAATTTCTCGAACCAAAGGCTAGCGCTCGGCCGAGCGGGTTCCGGCACTAGATTAGGCTCTGGAGATATTCCCTGTGGCGATCGAGCGCTGCTCTCAATAAGTGCTGGCATTGGCGTGCATCCAACCTTCTCTCAGCGTATTCCACTTGGCCCGAGAATACTAGTCGGTCGCGGATGAAATCGACTACTTCAGTTTTCTCAGCTCCGGGTATGCGCCCACGAACAGTAAGCTGATTCAAATCATTCCCACCGCGAAATGCTCGGGCGACTCGTTTGAGGAGCGCAAGGTTCATCGATTCCCGGCGGTTCCCTCGTCCCATCGAAAACTTCAGGTCCACAGTTCGGGCGTTGATTTCATTTGCTGCTTCGTCAAGAAAACTGCCCATTGATGGGATGCTTTGCGAAAAGTCCGGGTGAAAAGCCGGTGCCCTGAGCTTTAATTCTACGCTTCCGATGCTGGTCATCCTTTCAAATCTAGCCCAGGCATCTTCCCGCAACTTGGGTTGGACATCGAACATTGCCCCTGTCACGTCGCGGAGAAGAGTCTCTATGCCTGAGACACGTAGAACTTTGTGGCGCTGTGTGACAAGGGTTTGGAGTGGCCGGTCATAGAGGAAATGGGCTTCTTCTGCTGCACCTTCGTTTACCTGAAAAAAAAGCGGTGCCACTTCCCCAGTTTGAAAATTGCCTTTTTCGGGGAGATTAACCTTTCGGATTCTCACGGCGAGACCAAAGGCATGAGTCTCGTGGCATTCAGGAGGAAACAGTAGGTCGCTGTGTTCAGGCCCACGGTCCTTCATCCTGTTGTTAGTCGGCAATGTCGCTGCGCCCTCCAGCACAGGCAGCAGATCAAAAGGATTACCTTGAGGGTCTATGACCTCCCAAAAATCAGCGATAACGGTTTGCATCAGTGGACCCTTTTTCGGACAGGATGAACTCTAAGACGCCTGTGCAGTAACGTGATAGCTATTTCCACAATGTGGAACTATCATGCCCTCTAGCTGATTGCAAGGGTTCGCAGTTTATATGAGTAGTTGCTGTGTGGAATCAGGCAGCAGGACTTTCTTCTTTCGACTTTTATCGAGCTGCGCCTCTTTGCGACTTTGGCGGCAGGGCGTCCGAGACGGTGGTGTTGATGGGAGTTTTGAGATTGCGACGAATACGCGCTAGTATCTTGCACATCACTTAATACTGATATTGTCTCGCAGGTATGTGGAGGTTCCCATGCCCTCTGTCTATGAGATGGTAAGTCGAGCAGCATGCAAGGCGCCAGGAAGGTTGCCCCTACGTCTGTTTCAATTTGGACCGCCGCGGCCATGCTGTTAAAATTGGAGAGTTCCGCAAAGCGTGGCAATCGCGCTGCATCAAGCTTAACTTTGGCAAGATGGAGCCTGCGATAGACCAGGTTACTGGCGAGGTCATGTATGAGAAGGGCCGCACGGACCGGCCGAATGCGAAGTCGAAGCTGAAGTTGGTCTACCATGGATTGCTGTATCATGACCTTCGGCGTTCGTTCATCAGAAACCTCGTGAGGTCCGGCACTTCGGAGAAGGTGAGTATGAAATTTAGCGGACATTTGAGCCGCCAAGTTTTCGATAGGTACAATATTTCGTCGGAGCAGGATGTGCTCGATGCCGGCGAGAGACTGGCCGCTTACCTTGAAAAGAACGGGGACAAAACAGGGCCAGCAGTGCACCAAAATGCAGCAGGTGGTTCCGTAGTGAATTGAAACAACAGCGGTTCCGGGATAGTGCAATCGGTAGCACATCAGCCTTTGGAGCTGAGAGTCCTGGTTCGAATCCAGGTCCCGGAACCAAATTATTCCCTGCTCAGGCGAAGCGCCAGGCGAATTCACAAACAGCAGAGGGCACGACCCCGGTATGATCCGTCAGGGCTGAGGGTTGCCGGCGGCGCTATGGATTATCGTCCGGATGAAATCGGCTTCGTCCTGGCTGTAGGGTTGGCCATCGGTGCGGAAGATTTCGTGAAACCAGGCCGCCGGTTCGCGATTCGTATAGGGATTTTTCCAGGAGTCCCATGGCAAGTAGGTCTGCGTTTTTCCGGCGACTAGCCCCCAATTGATGGCGGCGACGTGGTATTTCCTGGCGAGAGGCAGGGTGCCCTGAAACGTGCTGCCATTACCGCGCGCCATGTATTCGGTGCAAACCATGGGCCGGTGATACTGCTGCAGGGACAAGACGCGTTTTTCGAACACTTCCGGTTTGTCGTAGCTGTGAAAGGAAATTACATCGGAGAGCGCCAGCTGAATTTTCTCCATGGGGCCAAGTTTGTCGAGCGCCGACCAGTCCCCTTTCCAGACGCCGCTCGTGAGCGGCTGAGACGCACGCGCCTCGCGCGCCCACTCGAACACTCTCGGCAAAAGTTCAAGGACAAGTTCAACTTTGTTGCGCGGTTCGGAACTGGCATAGCTGCCGTCGTTGGTATTGTCCGGCTCGTTCCAGACGTCCCAGCCGAGAATCCTCTTGTCATTGGCAAACGCGCCGACCACACCCTTGACATACGCCTCAAGGCGCGGATATTCGCCGGGATCCTTGAGCGCGGCGGCTCCAGGGCTTTGCACCCAGCCTGAATTATGCACTCCGGGAGTCGGGGCGTGTTGCTTTCCGAGTTTTGGATTTGCATCCCAGCAGGAATCGAACAAGACAAAAAGCGGCCTGATTTTGTGTTTTTGGGCGATGCTCAGAAAAATATTGATGCGCTTCTTGAAACCTTCAGGATCCTGCTTCCAGAGCAAGTCGTGCAAAAAGACGCGCATGGTGTTGAGGCCGAGCGATTGCGCCCAACCGAGTTCGGCATCGATGCGCTGGGGATCAAAGGTCGAGGCCTGCCACATTTCCAGCTCATTGATGGCTGTGGATGGAATGTAGTTGCTGCCGACAAGCCATGGTTGACTGGCGTACCAGTCGTTCGCGGTTTCCTCGGTCCAACGCGCTGTTTGCGCATGCGAACAATTCGCGAACCCCAGAAATACCACGATAGCGGCGAGGGCGCGTTTCATCGTATTTGTTGTCTCTGCTTTCCAAAAGGATTACTTAAATCGAATTCGGGGGTCGCTGCGTCTCAAAGCGCTCCGGCCTTTTGCAACTCAGCCTTCATTCCGGCCCAGCTTTGCCTGCTGGACTCCTCGGCTGTGCCGGCGCCGCGCCAGTGGGTTTCCAGACTGACCGCGAAGCGGTAGCCGTCGCGCTTCAGCGCCGCGAACTGGCTGGTCCAATCCACGATACCGCGGCCCATTGCGGCCCACCCGTAACCTTTGCCATCCGGCTTTTTCGCGACGTCTTTGCAGTGGCAGTGACCGATGCGGTCCTTGGGCAACAATGCATATCCATCCGGGTAGGCCTGCTCGCCGCGCGACGCAGCGTTTCCCGGATCCCAGTTCAGCATCAGAGAGAGAGACTTCACTTCGGCAAGAAGCTTTGCTGCTTCCGCTCCCGTGGCGGTATTGCACGCGGGTTCATTTTCGAGGAGAAGAATCATCCCTTTCTTTGCTGCCACACCCGCGGCTGCAAGCAACTTCTCGTTCATCGCCGCACGATACGGCGCTTGATCTTCGAGGCGCCAAAAATCAAAGCAACGCACGCGGTCGGTTTGAAACGTTTTTGCCAGCTCGATGCTGCGTTCGAGAATTTCGTCTTGCTGCTCGAAGGTAAAGTCGGCGCCAAACTGCCCGCCTTTTGGACTGAATTCAGATTTTGGTGCTCCGGGCCAATCCACTTTGAAGAGCGGGCTGGCGATGTCGGTAACTCGTAACTTGTATTTCTCGAGGATGCGCCGAGCCTCGGCGATTTCCTTGGCATCGAGCTTGAGGAGATTCTTGTTCCACATGCCGCGCAACTCGATCCAGGACATGCCAAATTCGGACGAGATAATCTCGCAGGCGCGGCCGAAGTCCTGACTCACCTCATCGTTGATGACGGCAACGCGGAATGGCGAGCTCATACCTTCAACTCCCGCATTTCTTCTCGACGCTTCGCTGGACGAGAGGTCCGCCGGCGGATCAGGCAGCTCCAGAGAAGACAGCGCAACTTCGGGAAAAGCGGCTGCGCCTGCTAAAGCTCCCATGCTTGCGAGGAACTCACGGCGAGGTTTGCGAGTGAACATTGAAACTCCTTTCTGCATTTTGTATGGGGACAAGATACCGCAAGCGGTAGTCTATGGACAGCATTCTCAGAAGAAAATTGGCGGTTGGACACCGGCGCCGGATGCGGGTTTGCCACCATGCCGATCAGACCGTATGATTTTAGCGAGGCGGGGCTGAGCGTTCTTCAACGAGCAGCTCGAGGACTTGATGGCCGAGGAATCTACACAAAATCCAAAGCATATAAATCCCTGGATCATCGCTATCGCGGTCATGCTCAGTACTTTTATGGAAGTGCTGGACACTACCGTAGTGAACGTTTCGCTGCCGCACATCGCCGGCAGCCTCTCCGCAACGGTCGAAGAAGCTACCTGGACGCTGACTTCCTATCTCGTCGCCAACGCCATCATATTGCCGCTGACCGGCTGGCTGTCCAATTTTTTTGGCCGCAAGCGGATGCTGATGTTCTCCGTAACCGGCTTTACGATCGCGTCCTTCTTGTGCGGCCTCGCTCCCAGCCTTCCGTTCCTGGTTGTGTGCCGGATCGTGCAAGGCGCTTGCGGCGGAGGTTTGCAGCCCATCTCACAAGCGATCCTGCTGGAATCGTTTCCGCCGGAAGACCGCGGCAAAGCTATGGGTTTCTGGGGGCTCGGCATCGTCGTCGCTCCCATGCTTGGGCCGGTCCTTGGCGGCTGGCTCACCGACAGCTACTCGTGGCGCTGGGTCTTTTATATCAACGTTCCAATTGGAATCGTGTCGATCTTGATGACGTCGCTGTTCATCTTCGATCCGTCCTATATTCGACGCGCTTCGCAAAAAATCGACTACTGGGGCATCGGGATGCTTGCCGTGGGGATTGCGGCGCTGCAAATCGTTCTCGACAAAGGGCAGGAAAAGGATTGGTTCGGTACCGATTGGATTACCGCACTCGCCGTGATCTCTGGTGTGGTCCTCGTGGTATTTCTTTTCTACGAACTGCGAACCAAGGATCCCGTCGTCAACCTTCGCGTGTTCACGAACCGAACTTATTCAACCGGCGTATTTCTTATGTCTCTGTTAGGCGTCGGCCTCTATGGCACCACTGTGCTGATCCCGCTCATCCTCCAAACGCTTCTCGGCTATCCCGCCATTCGCGCGGGCCTTGCCATGGCGCCCCGGGGGCTCGGTTCCTTCATCGCCATGCCGGTCGTCGGCATGATCATGACCAAGTTTGACCCGCGCAAGATGCTCATGCTGGGAATGGTCGTGTGCGGGATCACACTCTTCCAAATCTCGCGCTTGAATCTCAACGCAGGTTTTTGGGACTTCTGCTGGCCACAATTCTTCATGGGCCTTTCGCTCGGTCTGATCTTTGTCCCTCTCACTACCATCAGCATGGCTCCCATCCGCAAAGAAAACATGGGAAACGCCACCAGCTTGTTCAATCTGGTCCGCAATCTGGGAGGGAGTATCGGAATTTCGGCGGTCAGTACAATGCAGACGCGTTTTCAGCAGAGGAACATCAACCAGCTTGGCGCGCACGTGACTCCTTACAACACTAGCGCGAGGAATATGATGAATTCACTTCAGGGCATGTTCGTGTCCAGGGGATCGGACATCGCAACAGCGGCCCATCAGGCGCGCGCCGCGATGTTTGGCTTGGTCGAGCGGCAAGCCAGTATGCTGGCGTACAACAGCATATTCCTGGTTCTGGCAGGATTGTTTCTCTTGATGCTTCCGTTTATTTTTCTGATGCGCCGCCCGCAATCGAGGGGTGGCCCGCTGGCCTTGCATTGAGGCGAGGCAACTCTCCTGCCGCGCGGAAAACGTCCCGCATGGTTGCCCGAGAAGTTTTGTTCGATGGAATCTGTGTTGATACGAAGCGCTGGTAAGGCCCGCGGCTCTGGGAGTTGCGGCTACTGCTCTGGGTCATACGGAATGGGCCCCGTCAGGGGTTCCATGATTTCCTCGGTTGTGGTTCCTGATTCTCGCTCGGCGGTCTTATCCAGTTTCCGCTGCACGCGCTTTTCTTCTTTCATTTTGCGCTTTTCCATTCGTTTCATTTCCTTCTGGCGCTTCTGGAATGTCGTTGTCATTGCGTCTCCTCGCAAGCGTTGCATGGCGCGGCGCAGGCCGTCGCCGCCAAGCCACATCGTGTTCCCCTACCAGCGCGGTTCGCGCGGCTGGCGCGCCGATTCGCGGTAGTCTTCGTTCGAAAAACGGTCCCGTCCGCCGCCTCCGCCCTTGCCTCGGCCACCGCCCCCGCCACTCCCTCCGCCGCCAGGCCTTCCATAACTCTTCGGCCCGCGTGGCGCTCCGCCTTCACCCTTAGGCCGCGCTTCGTTTACCTTCAAATTGCGGCCGCCCAGTTCCTTGCCATCGAGGCCGGTCATGGCTTTGGCCGCTTCCTCATCGTTGGGCATTTCCACGAACGCAAACCCTCGCGCGCGGCCGGTTTCCCGGTCCATCGCCATGTGCACGCGAGTGACCTGCCCGAACGGCGCGAACAGATCGCGCAGCTCGCTTTCCGTGGTCTGAAAACTCATGTTGCCGACAAACAAACTCTTCATCTTGATTCTCCCTGTACTCTTCGAAGCACCATGAGTGCAGGATCTCGGCAAGCTTCCGCTTCCGAGACACTACGATACACTGGCGTAAAATTGGCTGAAATCACTGGAGGGAGGGCCGAAAAGCGCGCCCTTCAAGGAGTTCAGGCAACCCTACTTCGGGAGTCTACACACAGACAATAACACATTTGGCGGCTAAACCCTTCACGCTCATTTTGCTGAAAACCGCAGCTGCCAAAACCGCTCCGCCTTCACTAACTTTTCAAAATTTCGCCTGCAGAACGCCAGGCTTGATCGATAGCAACGTCCGAATAGGCGCTGGCCCCTGCGTCCGAATTCACAATCGCAATCTTCCCGAAGGGCTTCCTGCCGATCACCCAGGATTTGTCCTCCTCTTTCATTCGGGATCGAACAGCGTGTTCGGGGTGTACGCGTAGCCATGCGCCCAGCGATTCACGGTGATGCCTCTGAGATGCATCCCGCAAGCTGATTCTTTGAGTGGATGGTGTGTGGGTTTTACAGTTCCCGCAAAGCGGTAGCCACGGGGAGGCGTGCGGCGCGAACCGCAGGAAAAAGGCCGCCCAGGATACCCATGGCCAGCGCGAACACGATCCCCATTACGAGGAGGTCCGGAGTGATCTTAAAGGCGAACGCGAGATTGGAAAAAGTCTGAAAATTGATGGTGCTTGTGGTCAAGCCGTTCAGCTTGAGCACAGCAAGGCAACCCAAAGCCCCGCCAACAAAAGAAATTAAGAGCGCCTCAATAAGGAAGGAGAAGACAACCGAAGGACCGCCAAAACCGAGAGCGCGCATGGTAGCAATTTCCCGGCCGCGATCGGCGACCGCCGAATACATGGTATTAAGCGCACCGAAGACCGCGCCGATGGCCATGACAAAGGCGACGAAACCACCGAGACGCGTGATGAGCGTGGTAAGGCTCGTCGATTGCTTCGCGTAGTAGTCGATTTCGCGGGTGACGTCCACATTGAGGCGAGGGTCGCTGGTGACAGAGTCCTTCAGTTGATTCAGGGCGTCCGGCGAAGTGAGGTGAACCGTGACGGACTGGAAAGAATTTTCGGGCCGATTGTAGGCGGCCGTGAGAAGATGCGCGTCCGCCCAAACCTCGGAATCGAAAGAGCTGCCGCCTGCGTCAAAGATCCCCACAACCTGCCAGGGCACGCTGCCAAGCCTGATGCTCTTGCCGAGTGTCAACCCGGAGTAGGTGGTGTTCGCGTTTTTTCCCACGACCACTTCGGCGAGGCCTGACTTGAACATGCGCCCTTGGACGATTTTCACTTGCTTGCGTATCTCGAGCACGTTCGGAGAAACACCGCGAAGTTCAACATTCGCGTCGGTGCCTGTGGAAATCAATGGGATCGGAGCCATGAGGACGGATTCCGGAGTCACCAGCGGACCGTCAGTGCCCCGCGCAATTCCGGGCGCGTCCTGAATGATCTTTACCGAGTCGAGCGTAACCCCACTGGTCATTTCCGAGGTAGCCCCGGCGCGAACAATTAGCGCGTTGTCCTTTGAACCGGACGCGACGAGCGTGGCCTGGAAACCGCGCGCGAGTGAGAGCATCGCTACAAAGACCCCCACGGTTCCAGCAATGCCAAGGACAGCAACGATGGTCGATGTCCAGCGCGCCTTGACGCTGCGAATGTTGTAGATAATCGGAATCGCCATGTCAGACCCTCCGCAGCGCGTTGACAACACTCATACGCATCGCACCAATGCCGGGAAGGAGGCCGCTGGCCACGCCCACGAGAACAGCGAACACCAGGCCCACGGACAGCATAGTTTTCGACAAAAGGAGAGGAGGCAGTAATCCGTTGAGCGCAACGCTTATTACTGGAATTGCTGCCCACGCGAGCAAGAGGCCAAGCAATCCTCCAAAGAGGGCGATCACCACCGATTCCACAAGCACCAGGAAAAGAACGGAACGATCGGTTACTCCGATGGCTTTTAAGACGGCCAGTTCGCTGGTGCGTTCCCGGACAGAAATCGCCATAGTGTTTCCGGTAACCAGCAGGAGAGTAAAGAAAACAACGCTCCCGATGGTCAGAATAAGGAATTCGATATTGCCGAACTGTTTGGCAAAACCGGCGGCAAAGGCTGACTCGGTTTCGGTCTTGGTCTCGGAAGTGGAGTTCGCGAACTTCGCGTCAATAGTCTTTGCGACGCGGACGGCATCGTCCGGGCTATCGAGTTTGAGGATGTACCATCCTGCGGTGCTCTTAACAGCAGCGGGAACATTCTCGTCGAAGTGCTTCCAGTGAAACCAGAATTGGCTTTCGTCGCCATCCGCTTTTTCGGTGTGGTAGATGCCATCGAGATTGAATTCCCACGTCTTGGTGGGCCCGTAAAGAGTATTCTTGATGGGAATCCGGTCACCGGCTTTCCATCCAAAGCGTTTCGCGGTGCGCGCGCCGACAACCGCGCCTTGCTGGTCCTTCACGAAGGTATTCCATTGATCATCGGGCACGATGAACTCGGGGTAAACTTTGCGATGGTTTTCGACGTCAATGGCGAACTGTGGGAAAAAGTTTTTTTCATCCTGGTAAACGCCGCCGAACCAATGATCCTGCGTCACATATTTCACGCCAGGTATCGCTCGCACTTGGTCTCCATACGATATGGGCATCGTCTGGATCAGGCCAATTCGATTGACAATTACCAGCCGATCCGCGCCGGCAATATCAATCCCCCGGCTGAATGCGCTGTTCACTACGGCTAGGAACGTAAACAGCACCAGCGCGATTGCGAACGATCCGATCGTTAGAATCAAGCGAACTTTCTTGCGAAACAGATTGGCGAAGATTAGCGAGCGGAATTTCACCTGACACCTCCTGCGACCACTCCTTGCTCGAGCTTGGAAGCTTCGACCAACACGCCTTTCTCGAGATGCAGCGTGGTGTGAGCGCGGGCGGCCACGACTGGGTCGTGCGTCACCATCAAGACGGTCTTGCCATGCTTGGCGACTAGTTCCTCAATCAGGGCCATGATTTCGTCGGCGCTTTTGCGGTCCAAATCTCCGGTGGGCTCGTCGCAGAGGAGAAACGTCGGATCGGAGACAATCGCGCGCGCAATCGTGACGCGCTGCTCTTGTCCGCCGGAAAGTTGCCGCGGGTAGTGATTCATCCGGTCCTGCAGACCCACGACGCTCAGTGCCGTCTCGACGTGCTTGCGGCGCTCTGACTTCGAGAGCTTGGTCAGCAACAGAGGCAGCTCCACGTTCTGGAACGCCGTCAGCACCGGAATCAGGTTGTACATCTGAAAGATGAATCCCACGTGGCGAGCGCGCCACTGCGTGAGCTTGCTGCCGGACATGTGCGTGATCTCGTCGCCGGCGACGGTAATGCTCCCATGCGTCGGCACGTCCAGCCCGCCGAGCAGATTCAGCAACGTGGTTTTCCCGGAGCCGCTCGGCCCCATGAATCCCACGAAATCGCCCTTGTCCACATCCAGATTGAGCCGCTGCAGCACCTGGATCTCTTCTCCGCCGCGGCGGTACGTCTTTGAAAGCCCGCGCACCTGAATCAGGCTGTTTCCGCTTCCCTGGCCATCCACTCGGATCATATTCGGCGCTCCTATTTCTTGATCTGGACGGCCTGCCCGTCCTGCATATTGGCAGGCCCTCTCAATACCACGGTATCGCCCGCGACTAGGCCGGACAGAATTTCCGTTTGAGCACCCTGCGCGTTTCCTACAGCCACCGCACGTCTCTCGAGCCGGTCGTTTTTCACAACGAACACAATCTTCTTGCCGCTTTCGTCGCGAACCGCATCCGTCGGAAGCAATGCCGCGACGGCGGTCGCCTTTGCATCGGCTTTCTTCACCGGTTCGTCACTCAGAAACGTCACTTTGATGCCCATATCCGGCAAAATTCGCGGATCCAGTTTATCGAACGAAATGCGAACCTTCACTGTCGCCTTCTGGCGGTCTGCGGTCGGGATTACCGTGCGCACGTGGCTGGGAATCTCCCAATTAGGATACGCATCCAGAATCGCGGTGACCTTCTGTCCGTCTTTTACTCGCGCGATGTAGGACTCATTGACGTCCACTTCAATTTCGTTGGACTTCATGTCTACCACGGTGGCGATGCCCGTACGAGTGAATCCACCGCCCGCGGAAACTGGTGACACCATCTCTCCCACTTGCGCATCTTTCGAGACGACGATGCCGTCATACGGCGCCGTGATCACGCAATTGTCCACGGCCTGCTGCGCTTCACGAATCCGCGCTTCGGAGGACTGCACTTGCTGCCGCGCCAATTCAATCTTGGCCTTCAGGCTATCCGCGGCGGCGCTTGAAGTATCCAATTGCTCCTGGGACTGCACGCCGGCCGAGCGGAGCTCCTGGGCGCGGCGCAGTTGAATTTCCGCAAGCCGGAGCTGCACCTGGAGATCCGCTATGGCGGCTTGCGACGCATTCCGATCCGCCTTCGCCGAATCCAGCACTCGCTTCACGTCTGCGTCATCCAGCGTGGCGAGCAACTGTCCCTGGCGCACGCGCGTCCCTTCATCGAAGAACACGCCGGTAACCCGGCCGGTGATCTTCGCGGCAATGGTGGCTCTTCGGCGGGGCGTCACGTATCCGCTCGCATTCAAAATCGCCTCGCGGCCTCCGGCCTCCGGTTTCTGCGCCGTCACGATTTCGACGACGGGTGTCTGATTTCGAAATGCAAACGCCAGTCCCGTGATGATGACGATTAACCCAAGAGCCGCGGAGGCGTAACCCAGCCGCTTCCCCGTCCGGCTGTCCGAACGGCGGCTGTCATGGATTCGCAGCGAATCCAGATTCGCCTTTGCGTGAATTTCTGTCGCCGCCATCAATTCCCTTTTCCGCTCGCGAGCGGTCCCACGCTTGGATTTACGCGGATGCAATTCGAAAGATTACAGGCCAACTCGAATATTCTGCCTTTCATTCTACCCTGCTTTATTGCATTGGGCCGGGTTCCACTGGCCGGCATCCCGGGATTTCCATACGATTATGCTCTTGGGGCCGAATATGTCGTCCGCCGCTTTGCGGCGCAACGGCTCTCAGGTATACTCTTTCTGTCGCTAATTATCTTAGTCTGTGAGATAATTAGCTGTCAAGATAAAATGAGCCGGATAAATTGCACCGCGCAGCTGCCGAGGCCTTCCTCATCCCGCAAACGCAATGCCTTGATCATTCGCGTCGGGATGGAACTCGGCCGCGAGCTCAGCACCACCTCCATCTTTTTTCACCAGGC
>Ga0070695_100000156_pt1 | contig 32250 bp, 21 predicted proteins | sample KBSK1252metaG_FD_65471 | JGI IMG/M metagenome (GOLD analysis project Ga0070695, IMG submission 65471) | Corn, switchgrass and miscanthus rhizosphere microbial communities from Kellogg Biological Station, Michigan, USA - KBS K1-25-2 metaG | ecosystem: Host-associated > Plants > Roots >...
CCGCTTAACGGCTATGCCGTCAGCCTCCGCCTCAAACAAGTCTCTGGCGATGTTCTGCAAGTCAGCGACGGCTCGCTCTACCCCGCCCTTCACAAGCTAGAGCAAGAGGGTTGGATCACCGCCGAATGGAAACCGACTGAAAATAATCGCCGCGCCAAGTTCTACTCGCTCACCCGGCTGGGCAAGAAGCATCTCGAAAAAGAATCCGCCAACTGGAGCCGCCTCTCCGCCGCCATTTCCAATGTAGTGAAACTCAAAGAGGCGTGAGCGAGCCGCACTCTCACAAGGAGTCAAAATGCGCCCCAATCACTGGTCCCACACCTTGCCGCTTAGATTGCGTTCCTTGTTCCGGCGGAACCAAGTCGAGCAAGACCTGAGCGAGGAGCTGCAATATCACCTCGACCAAAAAACGCAAGAATACTTGGCCGCCGGCCTACCGCTCGATGAAGCCCGCCGAAAAGCTCGCCGCGAATTCGGCGGCATCGAGCAATCCAAAGAGAATTGCCGCGACGCGCGCCGCGTCAGTTACATTCAGGATTTTCTGCAGGACTTGAGTTTTGGCCTCCGCTTGCTTAGGACTAGTCCCGGATTCGCTCTCGTCGCCATCCTCACGCTGGCTCTCGGCATTGGCGCCAACACCGCAATCTTCAGCGTGATTCATGGCGTGCTGCTGCAGCCATTGCCCTTCCTCAAGCAAGATCAATTGATGATGCTTTGGGAGAAGGATAGAAGTGGCACGCGCTCGAACACTTCCTGGGCGACATTCATGGATTGGAATAGATTGAACCACTCCTTCACCGGAATAGCCGCCGTCAGCTTCTGGTCGCCAACCTTTATCGGGACGCGTGACGCCGAAACTCTGAACGGCTTCCGCGTCTCATCTGCACTCTTTGATCTGATGGGCGTCAAGTTTGCGGAAGGCCGCAATTTCTTGCCGTCCGAGGACGTGCGGGGAAGCAATTTCGTTGTGATATTGAGTTACGGCTTCTGGCAGCGAAGATTCGGCGGTGATTCCGCGGTAGTAGGCAAGTCCGTGCAGTTGGGATCCCGCACGTACACGGTTGTTGGTGTCCTGCCTGCCGACTTCCCCTCCGTGCTCTCCTTTGATCCTCGCAAGCCTGCGGACATCTACACGCCATTAGCCTACGATGCGACCCTTCCGTACGCTTGCCGCGATTGCCGCCACCTCCGTGCTTTCGCCCGCCTGAGGGAAGGCGTCTCCGCCACGCATGCCGAAGCGGAAATGAATCAGATCTCTGCGAACCTGTTCCGCGAATACCCGACGGAATATTCCGCCTCTGGTGTAATCCTGACCCCGCTGAAGGATTATCTCGTGGGAGACGTGAAAACAGCTCTCTGGGTTTTGCTTGGCTCCGTCGGATTCGTGCTCCTGATCGCCTGCGTGAATGTCGCAAACCTTCTTCTGGCTTGGGCCGCGCGCAGGCAACGAGAGGTCGCCCTTCGTGCCGCTCTTGGCGCTCATCGAACTCGCATGGTCCGGCAATTTGTCACGGAGAGTTTGCTTCTCTCTCTCCTCGGCGGCGGCTTCGGGCTCGTGCTTGCCTGGAGTGGCGTCGTCTTGCTTCAGCGAGTTCGCCTCGCGAATTTGCCGCGTCTTCAAAATGTGCACATCGACGCTTGGACATTCGCATTCACATTCGGAATTTGCCTGCTCACTGGCCTTGCGTTCGGCCTCCTGCCTGCATTCCGCGCCTCCAAACTCGATCTCAACGAATCATTGAAGGAATCCGGCAAGACTACCGCTGGCAGAGAACGCCACCGTCTGCGCAGTGCACTCGTTCTTGCGGACGTGGCGTTGGCTCTCCTCCTTCTGACTGGTGCCGGCCTGATGATGAAAAGTTTCGTCCGTCTCCTCGAAGTCAAACCGGGTTTCGATTCGTCCCACACTTTGACACTCACCGTCGCTCTCTGGGGACCCAAATCCGAAGACGCGCCTGCGGTTGCATTTTTCGACCAAGTTCTCCAGAAAGTTCAGGCGCTTCCCGGCGTCAAATCGGCCGGAATTGTTAGCCAGCTCCCGCTCGGTGGGAATCTGGACATGTACGGCGTTCACGTCGAAGGCAAGACCCTGCCAAACCCCGAAGAAGATCCCAGCGCGGACCGCTATTCGATCACGCCAGGCTACCTGCGGGCGATGCGAATTCCCATATTGCGCGGGCGCGAGTTCGATCAACGAGATGTTGCAACCTCCCCATGGGTAGCGCTCGTCAACGAATCGATGGCTCGCCGTTTCTGGCCCGGTGAGAATCCTATCGGCAAGCGTTTCCGGATGGGCGATACCAAAGGACCGTGGAGAACCGTGGTTGGTGTGGCCGGCGATGTCCTTCATCGAGGACTCGATGCCCCGCATACTCTCCAAATCTATCTGCCGAACACGCAGTTCACGGATTCTCTCGTGATTTTAGCTGTTCGGACTTCCAATGACCCTGCTTCGCTAGCCGCTGCGGCGCGTTCCGAGATTGCTGCACTCGACCCGCAAGTTCCCATTTCGGCTATCGCGACGATGGACGAGGTCGTCTCCGCTTCCGTTGAAAATCAGCGCTTCGGCGCGTTGCTCTTTCTGCTGTTCGGCGCAATTGCATTGCTCCTGACCGCGGTAGGCATTTATGGAGTGATCTCCTATGGTGTCGCGCAGCGCACGCATGAGATCGGAATCCGCCTGGCCCTGGGTGCTGGCAGGCAACAAGTGCTCGGCATGATTGTAGGCGAGGCGATGAGGCCTGCGCTGCTGGGGGCGGCTCTAGGGCTATGCGCTGCCTTCGGCTTGACCCGGCTTTTGACGCGCCTGCTCTACAACGTCAAACCCACCGACCCGCCAATCTTCGCGGGTGTTCTTCTTTTGTTGATTGGTGTCGCGTTGCTGGCTTCCTACATCCCCGCACGCCGCGCCACCCGCGTCGATCCGATGGTGGCTCTCCGTTATGAATAATTCAGCGATGGGCTCTACTGCCCTTTTGCCAGGAGGCTCTTCCACCGCTCCCACGAGTCTGCCCGGGCTTTCTTGTTTGCGTCGTTCGCGTCCGGCGCTTCGCCCGCGCGCATGAAACCGTGTCCCGCGCCATCGTAGGTCACCGGCTCGAACGTTTTGCCCGCAGCCTTCATGTTTGTGATTGCATCGGGAATCATCGCGCCAATTCGGGCGTCATTGCCCGCAAAAAATCCGTACACCGGAGCTTTGATGCGCGCCATCGCGTCTTTCTCCGGCGGCGGGCCGTAGAAAACAAACGCCGCTGCCAAATCGCCGCGGTTCGTCGCGAAGCGGAATGTCTGTCCCCCGCCCCAGCAGAATCCGCCAACAAACAGTTTGCCGTTCGAGCCCGGCAGTTTCAGGCCATAATCCGCCGCCGCGTTGAGGTCCGCGGTCACTTGATCCGGATTGAGCTTGCTTACTGCTTCGTTGGTCTTACCTTGTTCAAACGACGAGCTTCGGCCTCCATTGGGTCCCATTCCGGAGAGCAGGTCCGGCGCAACGGCGATATACCCCGCCTCCGCCACCTGATCCGCCAAGTCCTGCACCCAATCCGACATCCCGAAGATTTCATGAATGATCAAGACCACCGGCCTCCTGTCCTTCGACTCCGGGTACACGACGAACGTCTCGACCGCGCGCCCGTCGTGTTTCACCGTCACCCACTCCTGGTGCCGCGGAGACTTTGCCAGCTTCTCCTTCGCCCAATCCTGCGCGGAAACTGTCTGTCCCAATGCCAAGATCAGCAAAATCGGAAATAACCTTTTCATTTTTCCTCCTTACCCCTCAGCCCCGGCACTTAAGCCGGATTCTTTTTCATTCTTCGAAGCGCTCGCATCATATCCGCTCTTCCTAGGTCACGGCAATCCCCGCTTTCGGCCTGAATCTTCGGACATGGCGTCATTCGCCTCGGCCGAATTCTTAAATTCTTGTTGCGTGCGCGCCCCGTTTCCAAGAGACTGTGCCCCTGTTTCCACTCCTTCGGAGGCGACATGACCCGGCTTCGCCCGCTTTTCCCGCTTCTTGCACTCTGCGTTCTTGTTCCTGCACTCGGGCAACCTCCTCAAATACCGACGCCTCCCAAAACCGCTCCGGCTTCCGCAGCCGCCGAAGCAAAGCCGGCAGCCGCAACACCGGCTGCCGCCGCGCATCCTCTCGATAAAGCCGATCTCGCGGCATTCTTTGACGGTCTCGTCCCGCTTCAGATGGAGCGCAGCGACGTCGCCGGCGCAACTGTTCTCGTCATGAAAGACGGCCAGGAACTTTTTAAGAAAGGCTACGGCTACTCGGACGTCACAAAGAAATCGCCCGTCGATCCAGACACCAGCATGTTCCGCCTCGCGTCCATCTCGAAACTGTTCACCTGGGTTTCCGTCATGCAACTAGCCGAGCAAGGCAAGCTGGACATCGACGCCGACGTCAACAAGTATCTCGATTTCCAGATCGCCCCGGCGTTTGGCAAGTCCATCACTCTCCGCAACCTGATGACCCACACCGGCGGTTTCGAAGAAGTCGTTCACAATATTCTTGTTGTCGATCCTAAAAAGGCTTCTTCTCTCCGCGACTTCCTGATCGCCTATCAACCTCACAGGATGTATCCTCCCGGAGAAGTTCCCGCCTATTCGAATTACGGCGTCGGCCTCGCCGGCTACATCGTCCAGCGCGTCAGCGCCGAACCCTTCGAGCAATATGTCTCCGAGCACATTTTCCAGCCGCTCGGCATGAAGCATTCCAGCTTCAACGAACCTCTGCCCGCCGATCTGGTCCCCTTCGCCTCCGACGGTTACCGGACCAACACAGAAAAACCTGCCATCGGCTTTGAAATCTTCCAGCCTGCTCCCGCCGGCGGCATCTCCTCCGCCGCGGGCGACATGGAACGATTCGCAATGGCTCTATTAAACGGCGGCGAGCTCGATGGCCATCGCATTCTCAAAACGGAAACCCGCGACGCTATGTGGACGCCCCAGTTTGCCGCTTCCCCCCAGCTGCCTCCGGGGTGCATGGGCTTTTACCAAACCTGGCGCAACAATCTCCGCTTCATTGGGCACGACGGAGACTTGGTCGCCTTCCACAGCATGTTCCTGCTCGAACCCGCACAAAAACTCGTCCTCTTCGTTTCCTATAATTCCGCCGGCTCAGCGCAGCGCAACCGCGCCGAACTCCTCGACGGTTTCGCGGATCGCTATTTCCCCGCTTACACAGCCCCCGCGGTTCAAACCACTTCCGTCGACCAGCTCAAGGACATCGCTGGCACCTATCAATCCACGCGCCGCGCCGACAGCACCAAGTTCGCTATTTCGAATCCTCCCGGGCAAGCCGTGGCCAAGGTAGACAAAGACGGCGTCTTGACCATCGATTCCTCCAAAGACTTGCGCGGCCACACGCGCAAATGGAAGCCCATCGGCAAGGATCTCTGGCAGGCCGAAGGCGATCAAGCTCGCATTTTTGCCATTCGAGATTCGTCGGGAAAAATCATCCGCCTCGCCGTCAACTTCCCCGGCGTCCAGCTCCAGCGCGTCCCGTGGTACGAGCACAAATCTTTTGTGGGAATCTCTCTCGCTCTCAGCGTGCTGATCCTGCTCATGGTTGTCCTCGCCAGTTTGGTTCGCTTGGGCAGGAAGTTGCTCTTCCGCGATCGCCCGCCATTCAAAGCTCAGCCTGGCACTGTGTGGATCTCCATCGGTCCGCGGCTCGCCGCGCTTACCTGGATTATCGTTGGAATTTGGTTCGCAGCTTTGGCCGCTCACCTTCAAAACGCGGATTTGCCCGCATTCCCCGCCATCGTGCGCTACTTTTGGCTGATCAACTGGTTCGCTGTCCTGGCCGTTTTCTTCAGCATCTTCGCGCTCGTCGCCGGAATCCGCATTTGGCGCCGCGCCGACGTCCGCGCCATCTCCCGTCTAAAATTTTCGCTGGTAGCCGCCGCCTGCGTCTTTCTGGCGTGGTACTCCATCCACTGGAACCTTATCGGCCCAATCCACCGTTTCTGACGACTGGAATGGCCCATCACGAAAGACCGCTTGACAGTAACGCATGGCGCCTGTAGATAGGTAGGGTGTCTACGGTAGACAATCCACTGCAACGTCTGGAGCTCCTCCAAGGTACGCTCGAAGTCTTGATTCTTCGCAGCTTGCAGGCCACTCCTAATCACGCCTATGGCATTTCGCAATTCCTCGAACGACAATCGGAATTCGAATTCCTTGTGGACAATGGTTCGCTCTATCCGGCCCTGCAGCGCCTGCTCCAACGGCGCTGGATTAGTTCGCAGTGGAAAAAATCCCCTAACGGTAGGCGCGCGAAATACTACCGGCTAACGCCTCTCGGTCGTACCCAGTTGGTCGCCGCCAAATCGAAATGGATGCGTTTCGTTGAAGCCATGGCACGTGTACTGGCTCCGCAAAGGTGAACACTATGCGCGAATGGTGGTCAAAGATTTGCCGCGCCTTGCATTTTCGCAGTGGCCTCGACCGCGATCTCTCCGACGAGATGCAAGCCCATCTCGACTTGATGACGGCCGAAAACATCGAACGCGGCATGCCTCCCACCGAAGCCCGCGCAGCCGCTCGCCGCGCCTTCGGCAACGTGACCAGCACGCAAGAGAAGGCGCGGGAGTCGTGGCAGTTTCCGCGGCTCGAAACCATCCTTCAAGACATCCGGTACGGCCTGCGCGGCATTCGCAAGTCGCCAAGCTTCTCCCTGGTCGTCATTCTGACGCTCGCGCTCGGCATCGGCGCGAACACCGCCATTTTCAGCGTCGTCTACTCTGTGCTTTTGCGGCCGTTGCCCTACCCGCACGGCGAGCGGCTGGTTTGGCTCGGCGAATCCACGGCCAAGGCCTCCGGCATCAGTATTACCTGGATCAATTTTGAGCACTGGCGCCACGACAACGATTCTTTCGAAAACATGGCAGCGTTCGCGGGCGAGGACTTGACCCTCACTGGCAGAGGCGACGCCGTACTCACGCATGAATGGCTTGTGACGAGCGGTTTTTTTCAGCTCATTGGCGCGAGACCGGCGCTGGGCCGCCTTTTTACGGACCGTGACGATACGCCCGGCGCTGCACCAACTGTGGTCGCGACGGCCGATTGCTGGCAGCGCAAACTCGGCGGTGATTCGAATGTTGTCGGCGAATCCGTCGTTTTGGACGGCACGTCGTATCAAATTATCGGCGTCCTGAATCCCGGATTTCAATTTCAGATGAGGCCCGTGGACTTTTACCTGCCCATTGGCCGCAACGCCAACGCCCATCACAAACGCAGCGATCATGGAAATATGCGCGCCGTGGGACTTCTGAAACCCGGCGCAACGCTGACGCAAGCGCGGACCAATCTCGACGCCATCATGCAGCGGCTCGCGCTCAGTGACCCAGGTCCCGAGGATGATCATCGCGCCTATGCCGCCTACTTCACTGAGGTAATGGCCGGCGACGTTCGCACCACGCTGCTCGTTCTTATGAGCGCAGTGGGTCTCGTGCTGATCATCGCGTGTGCCAACGTCGCAAGTCTTCTGCTCGTTCGTAGCACGGCGCGCGCTCGAGAGATCGCGATTCGCGTAGCGATTGGCGCTGGGCGTGCGCGCCTTGCCCGGCAACTGCTCACCGAAAATATTGTGATCGCGGTTATCGGTGGCGCATTGGGATTGTTTCTGGCAGGGTGGTCCTTGCGCATGCTGATACTGATTGGCCCCCGTGATATTCCGCGCCTCACGGAAGCCACGCTTGATCTTCCCGTTTTGCTTTTCGCGGCGGTGATTTCCGTCGCCGTGGGATTGCTGGCGGGACTTGCTCCTGTTTGGAATGCTGGAAAAGTTGACTTAACCACCGCGCTGAAAGAAGGTTCGCCGACGGCCAGCGCGGGGAAGCGCGGGGAAGCATTTCGCAGCACGCTCGTGATCGCGGAAATCGCCATCACGCTAATGCTGTCGTTCGTTTCGGGGCTTCTCGTTCGCAGCTTGATCGCTGCGCAACATGCCGACCCCGGCTTTGACCCTCAAAATCTGCTGGCGATTGAACTGCAGTTGCCGGAATCGCGCTATGGAAGCGCAGACAGTGTTCGCGAGTATTACGGGCAGCTTTCTCAGAACCTGCGTGCTGAACCCGGCGTCGACGACGTTGGTCTCGTGATGTGCCCACCGGGCGCCGGCGACTGCGGCGACTATTGGTATTCGATCCTGGAAAAACCGACGCCGACGCGCGACGATGTCCCTCTGTCGCTCTTCAACATCGCGGATGCCAGCTATTTTCGGGCCGCACGCATGCGCCTCCTCGCAGGACGCAACTTCAACGAGTCGGACCGCGCTGGCGGCTTGCGGGTCACGATGATCAACGAACGGCTCGCACGTCAAGAGTGGCCGGATCCGCGACTAGCGTTAGGACAGCATCTCAAGGTTGGCGGCCCGTACATGGAAGGGCCAACGCTTGAAATCATCGGAGTGCTAGCAAACGTCAGTCAGGAGGGCCTGGACGGGGAACGATCGCCGACGTTTTACTATGCGTTCTCGCAGAAGCCCGACTCGGCAATGGTGGTAACGCTTCGCACCAACGGCGACCCGGCACAATGTATGAATGCCGCTCGCCGGCAGGTTTCGGCTCTCGACCGAAATGTTCCCATTCAATCGCTCCGAACTGCCGAAGACTGGCTGGGTGCGACGCTTCAGCGCCGGCGCTTTGCGACGCTGCTGCTTGGGCTTTTCGGAGGGCTCGCGATGCTTCTGGCAGCCGTGGGGATTTACGGCGTACTGAATTATTGGGTCAGCGCTCGGCAGAGAGAAATTGCCATTCGGCTGGCGGTGGGCGCGCAGCGCTCGACAATTATGCGCTGGGCCGGATTGCATGCCACTCGCCTTGCGGTGATTGGAATTGTTCTTGGCACGCTCGGCGCCTGGAGCGCCGCCCGCTGGCTCGAGAGCTTGGTCTTCGGCGTAAAAGCGCACAACCCGCTGATGATGTTCCTCGCTGGAGGAGCAGTGATGGCCATCGCCGCGCTGGCTGCCAGCATTCCTTTGTGGCGCGCTACCCACACGGATGCCGTTCGCAACCTTCGCGAAGCCTGAGGCTCCCGGTACCTTGGCTCACCTGATCTGGCAATCTCGAGATCTTACAGTTCCCAACCCTTTCGCCTCTCGGGACTCACAAACTTCTGCGCCGCCTCCGAATTCGTTACCTTCATTCCCGCGCGGTCCCAATGCAGCCTCTCGCCCGTCATCGTCGCAACATTTCCCAGCAGCAGTGTCTCCGTCACCACTCCTGTAAACTCAAAATTCGCTCCGGGCTTGGTCTTGTCTCCCTTACACGCGTTCAGCCACTCCCGTTCGTTTCCCGGCGACCGCGGCAGCGTTTTCGGCGGTTGCTTGTAGGCGTCCATTTTGCTCTGCGGAATCAGCTTCGGATTCGAACCGTTGAACCCGCACAAGATCTTCCCGCGGTCTCCCACAAACAGCAGTCCTTCGCCCTCTTCATCTTCATGCGTCAGAGTGCGTCCTTCCTCCAACTCGTCCGGCCGAAGCGGCTTCAATCCACCGTCGTACCAATTAAATTTCACTGCAGGCATATTCCCCCGCGCCGGAAAGTTGTACCGCACAATCGACGCCATCGGATACGTCTCCGCGTAGCGGTCCGTCGAACTCGCTTCCACCGTCTCCGGCGCTTCCAGCTTCAGCACCCGGAAAATCGTGTCGTAGCTGTACGAACCCATATCGCCCAGCGCCCCGCATCCAAAATCACTCCAGCCGCGCCACACAAACGGCAAATACGCCTCGTTAAAACTGCGCTCTGGCGCAGGACCGAGCCACAGATCCCAAGCCAATCCATCGGGAACCGTCTGTGTCTCCTTTGGCCGTTCAATCCCCTGCGGCCAGAATGGCCGGTTCGACCAGTTGTAAACTTCCCGCACTGGACCGATCGCGCCATCCCAAATCCATTCGCACAAAAGCCGCGTTGCCTCGGACGCCTGATTGCCCACGGCAATCTGCGTCGCAACGCCAGTTTCGCGCGCCACTTCCGCCATTCGCCGCGCTTCATAAATTGTGTGCGTCAACGGCTTCTGGCAGAAAACATGTTTCCTCTTTTTCATCGCTGCAATCGAAACCGCCGCATGCAAGTTGTCCGTCGTGCAAACCACCACGGCATCTACATCCTTTTGCTTTTCCAGCAGCTCGCGAAAATCCGCGTACGCCGCGCAACCTTTGTAATTTCCCGAACGCGTCTGCGTCGCGTAAAGTCCATCCACAATCTTCTGACAAGGTTCTCGTCCCGCCACTCCGCTCGTCACCCGCAGCGAATGCGTCAACTGAATCGGCTCGTCGGGGCTCAGCCAATCCCAGCCGCTGTCCACACCAAGCAACTTCTGCACGGATTTGGCGAACTCGTGCGTGTCCCACTGCGGATAATTCGCGCCGCTCTTGTTCACATCGCAAACCGCCACCCCCTGTACGTCCGGCTCCTTCAAAAAGTGCAGCATCACGCGCAATCCCTGCGCCCCCACCCCGATGAACGCGATGTTGACCTTGTCGCTCGGCGGCACAAATCCCGGGCCGCCCAAAACGTGCCGCGGCACGATCGAGAATCCCACTGCCGCCGAAGCCGTCTTTTCCAAAAATTCACGCCGTGAGATACCGTTCTTCGATGAGCCATTCAATCGTTTCAAAGCTCCCATTTCGCACCTCGCCGCCGCAATTCTACAGCTACTTTAGCAACACGTCGATAATTCCCTGCGCACCGCCACGAGAGCCCTGGCCTCGGTCCTCCATGCCTCACACCTCGTGCCTTTCGGTTGGTTTCCGCGAATCTGACTGACGCTAAGCCAGCCGAGCACCACGTGCTTTTGCGTCACTTAAGCTACGCGAATGGCCGCCGCGCCCCGAATAACCTCAGGCTTAATTACGTACCTATGTATTAAATTGCACAGCGTGCGGTCCCCCTGTGTATTAGCATAAGTTTGGAGGCTCAGACACTGATGCCGAAGAACCGCATTCTTCTCGTGGACGACAACGAGGACGTTCGCGCTGTGTTCCAGGAAGGTTTGCAAAGCCACGGGTTTGAAGTGGTGTCCGCCGCAAGTGTGAACGAAGCGTTAAGGCTTATTTCTACGGAAGACTTCGACGTCCTGCTTTCCGACCTGCACATGCCCGATGCTGGTGACGGTTTTACCGTCGTGAGCGCCATGCGCCACGCACACCCGAAAGCTGTAACTCTCGTTCTCAGCGGTTATCCGGCGCTCCAGGAAGCCATGTCTGCCATCCTCCTGGAGGCTGACGAAGTCCTAGTGAAGCCTATTGGCTTGTCCGAGATTACTGAAATTATCCAAAAGAAACTCTCGGCTACTTCCTCCCGCAAGGCGATGAAGAAAGAGCGCGTCGCAACGATTCTGTCGCGTGACGTAGACCCAATCATCAGGAGTTGGTTTTCCAGCGTGGAACGCAATGAGGAACTGACTGCTCTCTCGTTAAACTACCAGGAACGCACCGGCCATCTCCCTCTGCTTTTAGGAGATCTCGTCCGCCGCTTGCGCCTCGCCGCCAACGATACAGTTCCCACTTCCAGCGCGGCGCGCGACCACGGAATACTGCGGCGCATGCAAGGCTACACGGTTCCCATGGTAGTGGAAGAGTCGCGAATGTTGCAGGTCAGCATCTTCAATAATCTGCAAAACAATTTAAGTACTGTGGATTTCAGCTCCGTCTTGCTTGACGTGATGGTCATCGCCGACGAAGTGGATTCCCAATTGAAGCAAGCCGTGCTCGGCTTTATGGCACCCGCACTAGCGAAGTCGGTGAATTAAGGGGCGCGCCACGCACGAGGTCGGAGTCTATTCCCCCATGAGTTCGCGGCTCACGATGAACTTTCCAACGCCGATCGCCCCCTCGCACGGGCTGGCTAACCTTGCCTTTCCTCTTCTCCTGGTCATGGTGCCTCTCTGGCTAGTTCTAGAACGCCTAGCCTCTCTTGCCTACGATTTGTGCTCCGCCGGTTTGATTGCTTCCCCGTACCTCGCCGCGTATGATTAGCGATTCATGCTCCCGGCTCGGCCTCATCTGTCCATAACCCGCTTCAGCTCCCGCTTTCTTCTTCTGTGGGCACTGGTCTCTGCCTTGGCTCCGTCCTATTTCAGTACTTACGCTCAAGCTCCCGCAACCGCCGAAATCCTGCCCCTCAGCGAAATTCGTCCCGGAATGCAAGGCTACGCCTACACCATTTTTGCTGGCAACCAGGTCGAAAAGTTCGACCTCGAAGTCGTCGGCGTTATGCCCAATTTCCTCGGCCCCAAGCAAGCCATCATTCTCGTCCAGCTTAAGGGGCCAAAAGCCGAGCACACCGGCGTCGTCGCAGGCATGAGCGGCAGCCCCGTCTATTTCGAAGGCAAACTCGCTGGCGCTCTTTCCCTCAAGCTCGGCGTTTTCACGAAAGAACCCATCGGCGGCGTCACTCCCATCGAGGATATACTTCATCCCCAGCCGCAACCATCTTCAGAAACCATCGCGTCACAAGCCCCGTCGCCGCAGCTTTTGCTCCCGCAAGACGCGGCTTCTCGCACAAGCCTGCCCACCGGTTCGGCCCTCGAGCCCATCGAAACTCCGCTCGTCTTCTCCGGCTATCAACCCGAAGCCCTCCGTCAGTTCGCCGGCCAACTCCAAAGCTACGGTTTCGTCGCCGCACAAGGCGGCACCGCCGCTCCCAAACCCGACGATTCACATCTCGTTCCCGGCGATATGGCCGGCATGGTCCTCGTGCAAGGCGACACTTCCATCAGTTCCGCTTGCACTGTCACCGCCGTCCGCGCCAACCGCGTCTATCTCTGCGGCCATCCCTTTCTGAGTCTCGGCGACGTCCAATTCCCCATGGCTCGCACGGAGGTCGTCACAACGCTCTCCTCCGACCTCGCTTCCACTAAAATCATCAACGTCGGCGGCTCCATCGGCACCATCACCGGAGACCATCTGACCGCCGTCACCGGCAAGCTTGGCGCTCCGCCTCCGATGATCCCCATCGACCTCACACTCGCCTTTGGCGGCGCCGAAAAGAAGCTCCACTTTGAAATGGTCAATCACCCCAAACTCACTCCCCTCCTCATCGGCCTCACCGTCTTCAACGGCCTCACGCAAAACTCTCTTTACGGCGAAGGCACCACGCTCCACCTTTCCGGTGAACTACTCGTTCATGGCCACGCACCCGTTCAAATCGAAAACACTTTTGCCCCCGGAGATTCCTTTACGCCGGACGGCCTGCCCATCGCCCTGAACATTCAAAGTGTTTTCTCGCGTCTTTTCACAAATACACGCGAAACTCCTGTCTTCGACCGCATCAACCTTCGCGTCGCGAGCGTCCCCGGCCGCCAATCCTTCAGCATTGAAAGCGCCTGGTTGGAGAAAGGTGAAGCTGCACCCGGCGAGACTCTTCGCGTGCGCGTTTTGCTCCGGCCGTATCGGGGCCACGAACGCATCGAAGAGACCACCGTGCGCGTCCCCGAGCAAGCTACTCGCGGCACCACGCTCCGCGTCCTCGTCACCGACGGCGACATGCTCAACCGCGCCTCGCGCGGCTTCGCATTTGGAGCCGCTGGGGGCGGCTCAACAGGCCTCGATCAGCTCATCGCTCTTCTCAACCGCGAGCGCCGCAACGATCGCCTCTACGTTGGCCTCTTCGTCCCCACTCCCACTATTCTTTGGGACGACAAAGAACTCCCCAACGTCCCGCTCGATCAAATCAATGTCATCGATGGCCGTCCCGCTCCCGGCAGCGTTCAAGTTCTCCGCGAATCCCTCGCCAGCGAATCTTCCATCCCGCTTGGCGGGCCTGTGACAGGGATAATCTCCCTCAATCTCCAAATCCGGTGACCATGCCAATGCCCAGTCTTCGTAAGGCTCGTAAATTCCTTACCCGCGTCGTTGCGCGAAGCAATCAGCGCGTTCATTCTTCTACTCGCCACTCGCCACTCGCCGTTCACCACTCTCTTTTCCTTTACCTCCTGTACCTCCTTTGCTTCCTGTACCTCCTTCCTTCTCCTCTTCTCGCCGAACACACCCGCCGCTGGCTCCAAACCACGTACGAAGAATTCCTCAAAGGCACCGCCCACGGTGTTGCTGTTCGCAGCGACGGCCGCCTCGAGCTCGCCCCAAAATTTACTCTCCTCGCCGACGCCGACGCTTCCTATCTCTGGTCGCTTCGCCTCGATCCCAAAGGCACGCTCTACGCCGCCGGCGGCTCTCCCGCAAAAGTTTTTCGCTTCGATGGGGCAGGCAAACCCACTGTCGTCTTTGACTCGACCGATCTGGTCGCCCAAGCCATCGCCTTCGACTCCAAAGGCACTCTTTACGTCGCCACTTCTCCCGACGGCAAGGTCTATCGCGTCTCCTCGACCGGCGAAAAAAGCATCTTCTTCGATCCCAAATCAAAATACATCTGGGACATCGCTTTTGGCTCTGACGGCGTTCTCTACGTCGCCACCGGCGACAAAGGCCTGGTCTTCGCCGTCACCCCCGACGGTAAAGGCGAACTCTTTTACGCCAGCGACGAGGCCCACATCCGTGTCCTCGCTTTCGACGCAAACCAGACTCTTCTCGCGGGCACCGAACCCAACGGCCGCGTCCTTCGCATCACGCGCCCCGATGCGAAATCCCCGCGCAAAGGAAAAGATTCCGCGGCAACCGCATCCTCCGCGGATGGCTTCGTCCTCTACGAAACTTCGAAGCGCGAAGTCACCGCTCTTTCCGTAACGCCCGACGGCTCCATTTACGTCGCCGCCATCGGCGAAAAACAGCGCACCACCGCTCCAACACCCACTACGGTCATCACCTCGCCTCAAGGAACCGCCACCATCACCACCGGCGGTGTCGCTGGCGCGATATCTGGTCAGCAGCAGCAACAGCAAATCCCGTTCCTCGCCTTCCCTCCTCTTCTTTCGAGCAGCATCTACCGTCTTTCCCCCGACGGCGCACCTGATGAACTCTGGACTTCCCGCGAAGACCTCGTCTATTCCCTTGGCCTTGCCTCAGACGGCCGCGTTCTCGCCGGCACCGGCAACAACGGCGCTCTCCTCGCCATCGATGGCCACGGCGTTTTCGCGCAACTGGCCAAGGCCGGCTCCGCGCAAATCACCGGCATCGCTCGCAACTCCGCTGGCAAAATTTTCCTCTGCACCGCGAACCCCGGAAAAGTTTTTTCCGTCGGCCCCGAATACGAAGCGGAGGGTACCTACGAATCGCACTCTTTTGACGCCCATCTCTTCTCTCGGTGGGGGCGCCTCGACTGGTGGGGCCCGCCTTCCGCCGCGGCCTCCGGTCAATCCGCAAAAGCATCCAGTGAACCGCGCCTGGAATTTTTTGTGCGCTCCGGCAACACCGATGATCCCGGCAAGGAATGGTCCCGCTGGTTCGGTCCCTATTCGAAGCCCGGCAGCACCATCGAAGCCCCGAGCGCCAGATTCTTCCAATGGAAGGCAGTGATTCACGATGGACGGCCTGGCGACGGCATCACCTGGGTCAGCCTCGCCTACCTTCCCCGCAACGTCGCCCCGGTCATCGACGCTATCGTGCTGCAAGATCCCGGCGTGCGCGCGCAAGGCGCTACCATCCTCTCTACGGGACAGTCGCCGAGCGTCGCCCTCAAGATGCCGCCAACTCCAAGCACTCCCAACGTGTTCATCGCACAAACCATCACGCCCGCGAAATTCGAACAGCCTCCGCAGGGCTTCCGCGACAAAGGCTATCAATCCGTTCTGTGGAGCGCCCACGACGATAATGATGACGATCTGCAGTACTCGGTCTACTACCGCGGCGAAAACGAACACGAGTGGAAACTGCTGAAGGACAAGCTCGACCAAAGATTTTATTCCTGGGACACCACCACTCTTCCCGATGGCGCTTACTATCTCAAAATTGTCTCCACCGACGCCTCTTCGAATCCCCTCGCCATCGCTCTCAAAACCGAACGCGAAAGCGAACGCTTCGAAGTCGATAACACTCCACCCGTGATCGAACGCCTCGAAGCAACTTCCGTGAAGACAAGTTTCGACAGTGTCACCGCCGTCGCCAGCATCGTGAAATTCACCGCGCGCGATGCGACCAGCAGCATCGAACGCACTCAATACAGCGTTGACGGAGGAGATTGGATTCTCGTTGCCCCGGTCGGCAACGTTAGCGATGCTCTCAATGAGAATTACGAATTTACGTTAAGCAATCTCGCTGCAGGCGAACACACCATCGCGGTTCGCGCCTACGACCGCTTCGATAACGTCGGCAGCGCAAAAACCACCATGGTTATTCCAGCTTCCAAACCCTGAACCGCTCTTTTGGCCCAATTTCAAATTTGATATTTTGAGTTGCTCGAATTTTGGAGATTCCACTAGACTTGCCGCCTGCAACGGGTCCCGGGGCCTTCTCAGGAGGGGCGTATGATTTCCGGTGCTCACGTAATCGTTTACACCAAGGACGCTGAAGCCGACCGCGCATTCTTTCGCGATATTCTCGGCTTCAAGTCCGTGGATGCCGGCCACGGCTGGCTGATCTTTGCGCTTCCCCTGGGAGAAGCCGCGTTCCACTCCTCCGATAAAAATGGTCCGCACGAACTCTTTTTCATGTGTGAAAGCCTAAAAACTGAAATCGCTGCGCTCGCGAAGAAAGGCGTTCACTGCTCTGCGGTTCAGGAAGAAAGATGGGGTTCAATCACGAGGATAAGGCTTCCAGGTGGCGGCGAAATCGGGCTTTATCAACCGAAGCATCCGACCGCCCTGGGTCTCAGCTCTGAAACTAATCGTCGTTCAAAATAGTCGCACTCTTAAAGCTCACGGTCTTTGGGCACACTCCCTATGCTTGAGGTGGTTTGCACGAGTCACCCGGTCCTGTCATTCACTCTGATTTGGAAGTCGAACCTAGGACATCCAGCGCTCTTGCACCGGCACCGAATTGAATTTCACGATTTCCGCGCCAAACCCGATTCGTCCATCTGCATACGCTTCGTTCTTTACGTGGACGACGCGCGCGCTGCAGTGCAGCTCTTCCGTTTGGTTCCCCGTCACTTCTCCGGGCATCCGCAGAGTCACCTCCATCGGCATCCCGACCTGTAGCGGGGCCGACGAGGCAAAATAAAATCCCCCGCGCGAAATATTCAACGCCTCGGTAAAATGCTCGCTCTTATCCGCAGCTACACCTGTGGAACGAAACCGCAGCGGTGTGCGGAGGTTGTGGCGGGCCAATTGTCTGCGTTCTGCACTTTGCATGCTGCACTCCCGCGAGCAAGGAAACCAATGAAGCGGCCCTCGCGCCGCTTGAGAAGGGGTATCTCAGCGTAGCAAACCTACCCGCATGGTCAAGCATCAATCCTTGGTACTAGAGGTACTCAGTTTACCGCCGCGTAAGCCGCTGTTATTTACGCGTCCTCGCCGCCTATCGCATCCTCCTGGATTCAGCGATCTTACCTGCCAAAAATGGCTTGCAAATCTCCTTCAAATGCGGAGAATTACCCCCTTCCCATCGGGTCGATCATCAGGAGTCAACTTCGCCGCCCGAGCCCGTCTACGGCTTTGCGGATAGTTTGTCGAGCAGTTCGTACTGTGCACGCTGCCCGTCCTTCTCTGCGTGCTGCTTGGCCGCCAGATGCATCACCTCATACCCATCTTTTTCCGTGTAGCGCGGCCACTCCGCAAGTCCCTCGCCATTGGGATTCCCCGTCTTTGCAAAGTTCGTCCAGTATGCTCCCATCTCCTCGGACAACTTATAATCCTCGGGCCGCCATGGCAGCTTCTTCGATTTCAACATTCCAAACACAAATTCGATTTCCGCCGAGTGATAAGCCGTCGGCGTCGCTCCGGGAGGCGCTCCGCTCTCCGCTAGCGGCGGTGCGTCGTCAAATTCATACCGGTAAACCGCGGCATCGCCCGTCTTCGTCTGCATCTCGATCCACTTCCACGTGCTGTAGCCGATGAAATTCGCCGTTGCCAGGAGCCCCGCCGATTCCTTCGACTGCTCTTCCGTTCCTCCCGGGAACAGCTCCAACACCTCCGCTGCATGATCTCCATATGTCTGCTGTACTTTCTTGACGTAGTTTTCCTTGCTGACTTCCTCCTTCCCAAAGAACGTGTGGTAATTCCCCTCGTCGTGATTCCATCCCGCCAGTAGCGCAACGTGTGCCTGCTCGCCATTCGCATAGATCTCCGCGGGACTCTTCGGGAAAAAGTAACCGTCAATGTTCGGCCCGAACCGGAAGGAATCCTTGTCCTTCATCGCCGCATCCAACACCTGTTGCGCGGCCATCCCGCGCAATTTCTCCAGCGTATCCGCTCCATTCGATCCAGCCCACTTGGCGGCGTCCTGCTCGCTCTGCGCCAGAGGCTTCGCCGTCAGAGTCCTTCCAAAGAACGCTCCGCTCTCTCCAATCGCGCGGTGAATCAGCCCCTTCGAACGCGGCGAAGCCATTAGCGCGCTCACGGAAAACGATCCTGCCGATTCTCCGAAAATCGTCACCTTCTCCGGATCGCCCCCGAACGCCGCGATGTTCTTGCGCACCCATTCCAACGCCGCCACTTGGTCCAACAATCCATAATTTCCTGACGCATGATGCGGCGATTCCTTGGTCAGTTCGGCATGCGAGAAAAATCCAAAAATTCCCAGCCGGTAGTTCATGCTCACAATCACGACGCCTCGATGCGCCAACGCTTCGCCATCCTGCCTGGGCTCGGACGTTGCCCCCGCCTGAAATCCTCCCCCGTAGATCCACACCATCACCGGCAGCTTCGCATCCGCCGAGGTCTTCGGCGTCCATACATTCAGGTACAGGCAATCTTCGCTCGGGCCGGCATCGCGAAACACCATGTCGCCAAATACATTCCATTGCATGCATCGCGCGCCAAACTCCGTCGCTTTTCTTACGCCTTTCCAGCTTGCCACCGGCTGCGGCTCTTTCCACCGCAACGCGCCGACCGGCGGCGCGGCGTAGGGTATTCCTTTGAATATTTGCACCTTTCCATCCGCGCTCGTGGATCCCTCGAGGGCCCCAGCTTCCGTCTTGACCTGTCCCGCAGCGGAAACACTTAGTCCTAACAGGACAATCGCAACCGCCATTGCAGCCCGTCGGATACTCTGTGCATGAATTCCCATAACTCTCCTCGGTTCAGCATCGTTACTCTCGCTGAAAACCCAAAGATAGTACCTCTCCGCAGCCACGGCGAACAATTCCCTTTCTTCTTAAATTCCTGGTATGGCGGTAATCGCCCGCGTTTTGCGTGTTCGCATTTTTCTTTCGCGGCCACATTGGCCTGTTGCCAACTCTCCGTGCCGCCGACTCACTCTCCAGAACATTCTCTCCCTATGCCATAATGAATCTCGTCTCAAGGCGTCGCGCAAGCATCCATGCAAACTTCGCATTTGCACCAAGGCATCCCATGAGCACCGCGCCACAAGTCGAATCTGCGAACTATCAGCCGCCCACCTGGGACGCTATTCGCGAGGCGCACGCACGTATTACGCCGCGCATTCATCGCACTCCCGTTCTCACTTCGCAATCGCTGGATGCACTTGCCGCCGCGCAATTTTTCTTCAAGTGCGATAACTTTCAAAAAACCGGCTCGTTCAAAATTCGCGGGGCGGCAAACGCGATCCTCTCGCTCACGGATGCCGAAGCCGCCCGTGGAATCGTCACTCCCTCGAGCGGCAATCACGGAGCCGCCGTGGCGTGTGCCGCTGCGTGGCGCGGCGTGCCTGCCTACATCGTCATGCCCAAGAACGCCCCCGCCGTGAAGTGTCGCGCGGTTGAAAGTTACGGCGGCCGCATCACTTTCTCTGAACCCACAATCACGTCGCGCCAGGAAACTTCCGCGCGCGTCCAGGCTGAAACTGGCGCTATTCTCATCCATCCCTACGACAACGACCGCATCATCACAGGGCAAGCCACTGCCGCAAAAGAACTTCTCGAAGAAGTCCCTGACCTCGACGCCGTTTTCGCCCCTGTCAGCGGCGGCGGCCTTCTTAGCGGCACCTGCCTTAGCGCAAAAGCTATCCGCGCCGATATTCACATTTTCGGCTGCGAACCCGCTCGCGCGGATGACGCCTACCGCTCGCTTACTACCGGCACTCTGCAATCCTTAGATTCGAGCGACACGATTGCGGACGGTCTCCGAGCTTCGCTCGCCCCGCGGACGTTCGCGATTCTCCAGCGCCATCTCAATCGCGTACTGTTAGTCAGCGAGGAAGAAATCATCGCCGCCATGCGCCTGGTCTGGGAACGCATGAAAATAATCATCGAGCCCAGCAGCGCCGTAGCTATCGCTCCGCTTCTCCGCCCCGGTGTGATCGCAAGTCTCAACCTGCCCGCTCGGGCGGATGGTGCGCCGCCAAAACTTGGTGTGATCTTCTCCGGCGGCAACGTGGACTTCTCCGCACTACCCTTCTGACCGCAGGCGCCACCCGGATGGCGTGTCAGCGATCTGGGGACAAACCCTCGTTGATTCGGCTTCGGAAATAGAGCTGGCCGATCGCTGTTTATATCTATCATTCTATCTGTCATAGATAGAATGATAGAACTGGGGAAGATTTTGGGGGGCGGGAAGCAGAGACTGTGGAGGTGAGTTGGTTGCGGGGAGAGCGGTGGTACGGCGATGGGAGGGAGATGGAGAACCATAGGGGATGGTAGCATGGACATTATATTTTGTCAATAGCTAACTTAGTGGTACTGATTCGAACGACGGGGCATGACAGACGGGGTGGATGGAGGGGCAAGAAGAAGAAAAGAAACGGGTAAGAGCGAAAAAAAGTGGCAGGCCACGTGCGTTGAGACGATTCGTGAGAATCTAGCGGAACTTGGCAGTGCGGAAAGCTACTTGGCATCGGTTAAGGCCAGGCCGAGAGCGGAAAGGCTGATGAACGAGGAGCGCAGACGGAGTTAAGGGGCTGGAGAGGGATGCCGGGATGGGGAGTTAGGCTTGGCTCAACCTGCTACAAATTACTGGATTTGGAAGAGCATCCGGCGAGTATTTTTCGCCATCTAAGTGTTTAGGTTAGTAGGCCAAAGGCTGAATCTCGGCAAGGCCACGGGTCCAGGAGAAGACGATGAGATTTTTGCCAGCAAGCTTGAGAGGGTACGGATGGTTGTTTCGAGGGGCTGGTGCTGCGACGCTGGCGCTATCCCTCAGCGGCCTCGCCCTTGCCCAGCAAGAGCAGCCGCCCCAACAGGCCGACCAACCTCCACAGAGCCAGCAAGAGCAGCCTCAAGCTCAGCAGGCACCGCCGCAGCAAAACAGTAATCGCCCGCCAACCTCCGTGGACCGGGTGCCGCAGAATTCTCCGCAGTCCAGTCAACCGGATCGACCTCAGTATTCGCCCCAGAATCCTCCGCCACCGAATGGTCCTGAAGACCAGTACGAACCGCCGCCCGCTCTACTCACCATTCCCTCGGGAACGGTGCTTATCATGCGCCTCAATGAACCGCTTTCGAGTGACCGCAATCAGGTTGGCGACCAGTTCGGTGGCGTTCTGGAACAGCCCATCGTGGTAAATGGCTGGGTCGTGGCACGGCGAGGCCAGGTTGTTATGGGGCAGGTGAAATCAGTGCAGAAGGCCGGCCGCGTCAAGGGGGTGTCGCAGTTGGGCGTGGAGCTAACAAACATGACCCTTGTGAATGGAGAGCAGGCCCCGATCCTGACCGAATTGTGGAAGGGCGCTGGCGGCACTTCTCACGGCGCGGACGCAGCCACCATCGCCGGTGGCACGGGCTTGGGGGCGATTATTGGCTCAGCGGCGGATTGGGGCCGCGGCGCGGCGATCGGCGCCGGTGCGGGCGCGGCAGCGGGCATTGGAGCCGTTCTGCTAACGCGCGGGCGTCCTACGATTCTGGAGCCGGAATCTCAGTTAAGCTTCCGTCTGGTCGACCCCGTGAAGGTGGACACCACCCACAGCGAGCAAGCCTTTTTGCCGGTATCCCAGGAAGATTTTGGCGGCGGCCGAGGTGACCGGCCGCGATTGCGCTATGGAGCAGGCTACTATGGCGGATATGGCCCTTACGCTCCGTGCGGATACTCCTATCCGTGCTACTACGGTCCCGGCTTCGTTGGGGTTTATTCGGGATTTGGCTGGTGGGGCCCCCGTTACTACGGCCGCGGCTTCTATGGACGGCGCGGTTATCGGCGGTTCTAATTCGAGCCGATAGACGGGCAAATCTAGAGAAGCGGGCGCCGCGGCCGAACCGAGACGCCCGCTTTTGTATATAGATTGAATTTTTTTCATTTTTTATCCGAAACAAATGGGGAGCCTTCGGGTTCTTACTCTGTTACGACCCCGCAGAAAAACAGTTATACGGATGCTGCGGGAACTTCGCGAGCAATTCCGCGGAATAAGGGAATAAAGGTCGGGCAGTTACGGTCATGTTGAGTGGAACTCGCACTCTTTGTAAGTTTGGGCACGAACCGGGGCGTGGGCCAGAGAGTTTCGGGGCCTTGCAATTTCGCAAACATCGGCAGGATGTCACCGGAAATGCTGCATGCCCTTTGTGTTAGTCTCTCGGTAGTTTCCAGGGGATGCGTCTTCGTTCCTGGCACCCAGCCAGAGCAACCATTTCGTTGCAGAAGTAATCATTAACTATACGGTTGCTTCCCGTGGACCGATGGCGGTTTCTTAAAGTGCGCGCCAAATATGCTCTGTGGATGGATCATGAAATCTAAGACTACAATTATTCGCAATACGATTTTGTTTTTTGCCGTGGCCTTTGTGTTTTCTGGTCCTCGCGCTTCGGCGCAAGCGACTCCGCAGAACGCGGCGACAGTTTCACAGGTGCCGTTTGTTCCCGCGCGCATTACCAAGGCGATCGATGATACGCAGCGCGTCACGCTGAAGGGAAGCGTTCATCCCCTCGCGCGGCCGGAATTTGAGCAAGGCGTTGTCTCTGACAATACTCCGATGAAGCGGATGATGCTGCTCCTGCAGCGGAGCCCGGAGCAGCAAACAGCGCTGCGGCAGTTGATGGACGAACAACAGAGCAAAGACTCGCCTAATTTTCACAAATGGCTTACCCCGCAACAATTCGGCCAGCAGTTCGGGGCCGCGGACTCGGACATTCAGGCCATCACGGGCTGGCTCACCTCGCAAGGATTCCATGACATCAGGGCGGACAACGGACATCTGACGATCGAGTTCTCCGGAGACGTGGGGCAGGTGCGCAAAAGTTTCCACACGGAGATTCATCAGTATTTGGTGAATGGTGAAATGCGCCAGGCAAACGCCAGCGATCCACAGATTCCCGCGGCTCTGGCTCCCGTCGTGGCAAGCTTCGTTTCCCTTAACAATTTCCCGAAAAAATCCATGAGGCATACAGTAGGTGCGTTCACGCGCACCGCCGACGGCCGCATCATTTCGCAGCTAACCGGGAGCACCAACCAGTTCTTTGCGTTGGGGCCCGCGGACTTCGCCAAGATCTACAATATTCCCTCAACGCTTGACGGCACGGGCACGAAGATCGCGATCGTCGGGTTTTCCGACATCAATATTCAGGATGTGCGGGATTTTCGCACCTTATTCGGACTGCCTGCCAATGATCCTGTGATCGTTCACAATGGACCGGCTCCGGGAATTATCAGCGAAGAGGGCGAGGCAGACCTGGATGTGCAGTGGTCCGGGGCGGTCGCACCGATGGCCCAGGTCGATTTTGTGGTTTCGGAGGACACCCAGACCGCAGGGGGCCTCGAGTTATCAGCTCTCTACGTCGTTGACAACAACAGCGATGACATCATGAGCCTCAGTTTTGGCCTCTGCGAAGCGAACCTTACGTCGGAGAATGCGTTCTTCAATGGTCTGTGGGAGCAGGCCGCAGCGCAAGGCATCTCGGTAACGGTCTCCGCGGGCGATCCCGGTTCCGCAGGATGCGACGACTTCAATGCAGAGAGCAGGGCCACCCTGGGGATCGCAGCGAATGGCATTGCCTCGACTCCGTTCAACATCGCCGTCGGCGGCACAGACTTTGATGATGTGGGAACACAGGCAACATACTGGAATCAAAATCCTGGCGCAAACGACCCGGTCACGAAGCTGTCAGCAAAAGGGTACATTCCCGAAACTACGTGGAACGACTCTTGCGCGGCCACCGCCACCCCTGCAAACCTGAATACCGTTTGTGCGACGGCTACAAACATCGTAGGTGGCGGTGGCGCGCCGAGCACCTTATATACCAAGCCTTCCTGGCAGGTTGGAACGGGAGTCCCCGCAGCCAATGTCCGCAACACCCCGGACATTTCTTTGTTTGCGAGCGATGGCCTGCAATCGCAGAGCTTCTATGTGGTCTGCGAAGCCGACGCAGTGCCGAGCAATTCCTGCAGCTCCACAGGCTCCTTTAGCTTTCTGGGCGTCGGGGGAACGTCGGCCTCAGCGCCGAGTTTTGCGGGGGTCTTAGCGCTAATCGAGCAGGGTGAAAGCAATGCAGGGAGGAGCAGGCGGCAGGGCAACGCCAACTTCGTCCTGTACAAGATCGCATCATCAGCAGCAGGCAAGTCGTGCAATTCAAGCCTGCGCACCGACCCCACGCAGCCGGCTCCCGCAGGATGCGTGTTCAACGACATCACAAAAGGCAACAACGCCGTGCCGTGTGCCGGAGGTTCACTGAATTGCAGCAGTACCACAGCGGGAACTAATGGTGTTCTATTCACCACCATCGGAACGACCAAAACGCCTGCCTTCACCACAACCGCCGGATACGATTTGGCCACTGGTCTCGGCACTGTTAACGTTACGAATCTGCAGCTCGCTTGGGGTGCCGCGGTAGGAACGTTCAAAGCCACATCAACGAGTACGAATGTCAATGGGGTCACGACGGCGGTAACGGTGAACCACGGCGCAGCGGTCACTCTCTCAGCCACGGTTACGTCCGGTTCCGGTACTCCAACGGGCGATGTTTCGTTTCCCGTTCCGACGGCAGTAAATGGAGGGGTCGGCAATGCAACGTTAAACGGTAGCGGAGCCGCAAGCCTCAGCACGACTTTCCTGCCGGGCGGCAGCTACAACGTGAAGGCACATTATGCCGGAGACGGAAATTTCGGAGCGAGTGACGATCCCACGGGAGTTCCGGTAATAGTGAACAAGGAAAACAGCAAACTCCAGTATGGAATTGTATCGTTCGGTCCAACGGGAAATATCACTAGCACAAACGCAACCGCGTTGACATACGGTTCCCCCTACATCCTGAGAATCGACATTCTGAATAGCACAGGAACAGCAACCAATTGTCAGCCGGTTGTGAATGGCGGGACCTCGGGGTGCGCTTTGGATGCGACCGGAACTGTCACCATTGTGGACTCCATCAACGGAGCCGCGGCTGTCCCGCTCGACACTGGCAGCTTTGTCATCAACAGCTTCGGCCATGCAGAGGATCAGCCAATTCAACTTACAGGCGGCACTCACGCGCTCTCGGCGACCTACTCCGGGGACATCAGCTATAACGCTGTCACCGTTCCAGTGACCGACACAGTAACTGTCTCGAAGGCTGCGACTCAAATTTCTCTCGCAGCTAATCCTTCGACGGGAGTAACGACAGCAATCCCCGTGGCCCTGACGGCAACGATCGGATCCAACAGCAATAGTGCAACTGGCACGACCGGGACAGTTACTTTCTTTAATGGCGGCGCGCAAATTGGTATCCCAATGACTGTGACGCCCAGCGCGGCTGGAAACGTCGGAGCGGGCGGGACGGCGACGCTGTCGACTACATTTACCACCGCGGGAACGAAAACGATCACCGCTCAGTACAACGGTGACACAAACTACGTGGCGTCCGCTGTGTCGTCGCCTATTACGGTTACGGTAACGCAGGCACAGGTTGGGAGCTTCACGGTTGCGGAGAGTGCGGTGACGCTGAGCTCGTCAACGGGCGCGGCCGTGAACTCGACGGTTACCGTGACGCCGAGCGGGGGATTCACCGGGACTGTTGCGGTGACGGCGGCAACGTCGACGCCAGGTGTGACGTGCACGCCGTCTCCGCTGAACATTAACGTGACTGCCGCGTCGGCGGTCACCGGACAGTTGAGCTGCTCCGTGCTTGCGACATCAACAACCTTAACGGCGTCAAACGCCGCGCAGAATCAGATGCTGGAGGCAAAGGCGACTCCTTCTCTACCGGGTGGCAAAGGATGGTGGGCGTTGAGCGCAGGTACGGGCTTTGCGGCACTATTCCTGGTCTTCGTCCCGGGCGGACGCAAATGGTATCGCGCGGCGCTTGGCCTCGGCCTGGTATGTGTGCTCGGCTTTACGATGGGATGCGGAGGCTACGGAGGAGGAGGTGGTGGCGGCGGCGGTGGCGGACTAACGCCTACGGTTACAAAATTGACCGTAGCAAGCGCTAAAGTTGCTTCCGGGACAGCGTTCACGTTCAGCGTGGCGGTCACGGGCGGCGCGCCGGCCGGTCAAGTCGCGCTCTTCGATGGTGGAACGATGATCGGCACGGCAGCCACGGTGTCAGGCGGAGCCGCGACTCCCACGGCCGCAGCACTGGCCGTGGGCACACATTCGATCAGCGCGCACTACCTTGGAGACGCGTACACGATGGCGTCAGCGAGCGGCACGATCAACATGACGGTGACAGGCACGACGACCGTGGCGATTACCACGAGTCCGGTTGCCTCGCCGACTGCGCCGGCGCTCAGCGTTACGATCAACTAACACTTAACCCTTCGACAGGACATGGAGCGGCCCCGAGGTTTGGGGCCGCTCTTTTTTGGATTTGAGAGGTAAAAGGTCAATCTGAGGGCTTGGAGAATAAGGAACAGCAACGATCAGGAATAGATCCAGCCACTTAATCGATTCGACCAATCCAGGGGCATCGAGCCCGCGAACCTGAGCCCTTCCAGGGGATGCCTGGCGGAGCGTCAGTTGACGGCGGGGGGGAAGAAAATTCCCCAAAAGTTGGGAGAGGGCGAGGTGAATTCGACGGGAACGAGCGCGCCTTCGTGGGCGACTTGTGGCGGACGCACTACCCGAGATTCGACTTTGAGCTGCGTCTTGGGATTTTCGACGACAACTTTAGTGCCTTCCGCGAGAGGCTCTGGAATAACCAACATGGCGCCGCTGGCGCTGACCGTATGAGTATGGCCTTCGAGGGGCTTCGGCTGGCCGATAACGTGAACCAGGACCGGCATCCTGAGCAGGACACGCTGGGCGCGGCGGCGTTCCTCCGCCGTTGGAGGGCGCGAAGTAACGACTCTGTGGGTGGCAGCCGGCTTGATGTTCGATTGAGGTTTCACAGCTCAAGTCCCCAAAAGTCCATCTCCGGCGCGACGAGCTCGACGCCGTACTCCCAGCCATCGGGGCGCGGAATGCCGCGCCAGACTATGACGGCCGCGTTACTGGTGTCCGTGGCAAGATTTGTAAGCGCGAGGCGGTGTTCAAGCTGAAGCTCCTGCTGCAAAACCACCATGCAGCCGTAGGGATTAACGACGCGAGTGTGGGCTTCGACGGAAATGCGCTTTCCGGAGTCGACGTCCCATTCCAAGCGGACGGGAACCCGGGAGTTCATCCGGCGGCCGCGGCGCTTATCATCGTAGCGCCCGCCTATTGGCTTGGCTTCACGCGTCTTAACCTGCATTTTAGCCTCTAGTAGGCATGCTAAAGTTGAGGGGAAAAACGGTCAATGGTACGGTCGAGTGGTGGCGAACGAAAGGATAGCTGTACCAAAGGACAGGCCCGCACTAGGGGACAGGCCGGACCTTGAGAAACCTAATCGTAAACGCGGATGACCTGGGGTGGACGGAGGGCGTCAATCGCGGCATAGCCGAGGCGCATGGCAACGGAATCGTCACGAGCGCTTCCCTGCTCGCCAATGGCGCGGCATTTGCTTCCGCCGTGGAACTAGCACGGACAACGCCGGCACTGGGAGTGGGCGTGCATTTGAATTTGAGCGATGGCGAGCCGGTGGCGCCGCGCGAGCTGGTGACCAGCCTGTTGAATCAGCGCGGCGAACTGGAAGGAAAACCGGAGAGCTTGCTGTTGCGCCTGGCAAGGCGGAGCGTTTCGCTCAAGGAAGTCGTGCGCGAGTGGGACGCGCAAATCCGGATAGTGCGGGACTCGGGAATTCGTCCCACGCATCTGGACGGGCATCGGCATGTGCATATGCTACCGGGATTGTTCGAGATTGCGCTGGGCCTGGCGAAGAGGCATGGGATCGCGGCGATTCGAATCTCTCACGAAGCGTCGAGTCTGCGCGCGGCGCTTTCTTCTGGAACAAAACAGAAGGGTGCGGTAGTAATGAGGCAAGGAGTGCAGGCGCGAGGCCTGAAACTGCTGGCGCCGGACGCGCGCGAACAAGCGGAACGCGCGGGAATCGCAAGCGCGGACTTCTTTTGCGGAATCGCGCAGACGGGAGAATTGACGCGCGAAGGTGTGCTGAGGCTGCTGGAAACTTTGCCGGCGGGCGCCACGGAACTGATGTGCCACCCGGGCTACGTGGACGCGGACCTGGCAAAATCCGGGACACGGCTGCAGGCTTCCCGGCAGAAGGAAGTGGAAATCCTGACGGACACAGAGATACGAAATCTTGTCGCATCGCAGGGGATTCGGCTGATAGACTATGCCTTCGTAGCCCAAGAAGCCTGAGGAAGCCCAGAACCGGACGCATGAAAAACGATCCGCCTATCCGATACTCGATCGTCGTTCCGTTTTACAACGAACAGGAAAATGTCTCTCCACTCTACGTGAAGCTGACGGAAGTGATGGATGCGATCGGCGAGCGGTATGAGCTGGTGTTTGTGGATGACGGAAGCAGAGACAAGACGTTCAAAGTGCTCTCCGACATTTATGAGCACGATCCGCGGGTGAACATCATCCAATTGCGGCGGAATTTCGGCCAGGCGCCGGCGCTGAAAGCGGGATTCGACTTTGCGCGCGGCGAAATCATCATTTCCATGGACGGAGATTTGCAGCACGACCCGGACGAGATTCCGCGGTTCCTCGAAAAGATCGAAGAAGGGTATGACCTGGTTAGCGGGTGGCGCGTGACGCGCACGGATCACTGGTTGACGAGACAACTGCCGAGCCGGATCGCCAATAAGATGATGGCGAAACTTTCCGGAGTGGATTTGCACGATTTTGGCACGACCTTCAAGGCGTACCGGCGCGAGGTTTTGTCGGAGATTCATTTGTACGGCGAGCTGCACCGGTTTATTCCGGCGCTGGCAAGCTGGGCGGGAGCATCGGTGGCGGAAGTGCCGATCTCGAATATTGCACGCAAGAATGGGGAGTCCAATTACGGGATTTCGCGGACGGTGCGCGTGCTGCTGGATCTGATGAGCGTGAAGTTTTTATTGGATTATTCGACCAAGCCGCTGCAATTTTTTGGATTGCTGGGATTGTTGTGCTTGAGCGGAGGCGGAGGAATCGGATTGTGGGTGTTCCTGCGCAAAGCGCTCCTGGATGAAGGGCTGCTGGCGAATCACGGACCGTTGATGCTGCTGGGAATGGCGCTGGTGATGGGCGGAATTCAGTTCATCGCCACGGGATTGATCGGCGAAATGCTGGCCCGGACATATTATGAATCGCAGAATAAGCCGGTCTACAGCGTGCGCGAATTCCGCAGCCGGCGGGAAGCCATGGCTGGCCGCGATGAACCTCCCCGAACGGCGGGAGCCGGCGGCTGGTAAGCCATTAGAAATTGCGAGCAACCTCCCACGATGATTTCGAGAGCATGAAAGTCGAAGCGCCCGCCGAAAGCAGACCCGCGCCAAACTCCACGTCGCCAAAACGCACACTACTTTACGTACTGGGTATCTTGATGTTCTGGGCGTTGATTTACGTTCCTGGGCTGGCGTCGCCACCCATGATGGACGACGCGGATTCGGAGCACGCACAAATCGCCGTGGAGATGTTGCAGCGTCACGATTACGTGACGATGTACGTGAACGGCGTGCGCTATTTGGAGAAAGCGCCGCTGCCTTACTGGATCATGGCGGGAATTTACTCGACTGTGGGCGTGTCGGAATTTTCCGCGCGATTGGAGTTCTCGTTTTTTGCGCTCTTGACGCTACTTGCGGTGTTCCTGCTCGGACGGGAAATCGCGGGCGAGGAAGCCGGCTTTTACGCGGCGGTGGTGCTGGCGACAGCCATTGGTCCATATATCTACACGCGCTTTATCATCCCGGACATCATGATCTGTTTCTGGCTGACGGTGACCGCCTATCTTTTCTGGCGGAGTTTGGAAGAGCCTCAACCTTCGCGGCTAGTGTGCTGGTCGATTGGCGCGGTGACCGCGCTGGACGTGCTGACGAAAGGGCTGATCGGGTTGGCCTTCCCGCTCGGGATTATTGCCGGCTATTTGCTGATCACGCGAAATTGGCGGCACTTGCTGAAGATGAGGCTGGTGTCAACGACTATCGTGTTCCTGGCGGTGGCGGCTCCGTGGCACGTTCTGGCAACGCTGCGCAATCCACCCGTCGGGCAGGCCAAAGGTTTTTTTTGGTTTTACTTTATAAACGATCAGATTTATCGCTACCTGAATATGCGCATCCCGCGGGACTACGACAAAGTGCCCCTCGTGATTTTCTGGGGATTGCTGCTGGTGTGGACCTTCCCCTGGACGTTTTATGTGGTGAAGAGTTTGAAACAAGTGCCGGTGCGAATGCGCGATTGGAAGAGCAACCTTGATCGGCAATCGCGGGCGGCCTTGTTGCTGGCGGTTTGGGCGGCGTTCATTCTGGTGTTTTTCAGCTTTTCGACGCGGCAGGAATACTACGTCCTTCCAGCGTTGCCGGCGCTCGCGGTGCTTTGCGGGATGTTGATGAAACGGGAGGCGGAGTCGGCGCCGGACAGCGCGCTACGCCGCAGCGGAGTTCGCGGGGCGATGGCCATGCTGGTGCTGGGCGTGATTGCGTTCGCGATAACCATCTGGATTGCGGCGGCGTCACCGGCAGTTTCGCCGAACGCGGACTTCGGTGAAATGCTGCGGCGGGCGCAAAATATGTACAGGCTCTCGATGGGCCATCTATTCGATTTGACGCCGCAAGCGATGGGCTTCTTCCGGTGGCCACTGATTCTGACGGGCGTGAGTTTTCTGGCCGGGACGGTGTTGCACTGGATTTTTCGCAAGCGCGGAGCTTCGATGAGGGCAAATCTGACGCTTGCATCGATGATGGTGGTTCTATTTTATGCAGTGCATTTGGCGCTGGGCACATTCAATCCCGTGCTGGGATCGAAGCCACTGGCCACGGCGATCCAACGCAACTATAAGCCTGGAGATATGATCGTCGTTGACGGACAGTATTCGCTCGCATCGAGCATACTGTTCTATACCGGAGTGCAGATGCATATGCTGAACGGCCTGACGAACGATTTATGGTTCGGGTCTTTGTATCCGGATTGTCCAAAAGTGTTTGAAGATGACGCTTCGTTTGCCCGCCTTTGGCTTGGCCCGGGGCGGGTGTTCTTTTTCGTGCCGAATGACGGGAACATCGACAATCTGAAAGGCATGGGCGCGCCGTATTATCTTGTGGCGCGAACAGGCAGTAAAAGCGTTTACAGCAACCGGCCCGTGACGGCCGGAGCGCCAAAGTAAATGCCAAGAGCGCTTTGTCGAGAGACCCTTGTTTCGAGGAGGTCTGCGTGAATCGCGAACAGTTTTACGCAATAATGAGCGGCGACGGGACGCTGGATTACGAATTATATTTGAATACCAAGACGCTGCTTTCCTGCCAACTGGATTACGAGAAACTGTGCAACGCAGATGAGATGCAATTTCAGATCGTGCACCAGATCGAAGAATTGTGGATGAAGCTGATGGCGTACACGCTGCTGGACATCGATGAATATTTGCAGCAGGAAAATACAAACCGAGTGATCACGCTGTTCCGGCGCATACATACGGCGCAGAAACTCATGATTCAACAACTGGCGTTGCTGGAAACGATGTCGCCCAAGGAGTATCAGGAGATTCGGAAGAAATTGGGGAATGGGAGCGGGCAGGAGTCGCCGGGGTTTCGCGTGCTGCTGAAGATGTACCAGCCGATCTGGAATTCGTTTAAGGCGAACTATCTGGATAAGCACGGCCTGACGATTGAGAAGATTTACGATTCGCAGTATAGCCACGGAGATGCGTACATGGTGGCGGAGGAGCTGGCGGAATTCGACGAGTTGTTCCAGAAATTCCGGTACGAACACATGCAGTTGATTTACCGGACGATTGGACTTGGGTCGAAGTCGTTGAAGGGACGGCCGGTGGAGATTCTCGAGGAGGGCATGAGGCACAAGTTTTTTCCTGAGCTTTGGGAGATTCGCGGGCAGATGACGGATCGCTGGGGCGCAGCGTATGGAGTGAAGAG
>Ga0070695_100000161_pt1 | contig 31981 bp, 21 predicted proteins | sample KBSK1252metaG_FD_65471 | JGI IMG/M metagenome (GOLD analysis project Ga0070695, IMG submission 65471) | Corn, switchgrass and miscanthus rhizosphere microbial communities from Kellogg Biological Station, Michigan, USA - KBS K1-25-2 metaG | ecosystem: Host-associated > Plants > Roots >...
CGCCGCAGCCCCCGTCCCCTCGAGCGCCGCCGCGGCTAGCGCGCGCTTGCTCTCCTGCAGGGAGAGGATCTTCTCCTCCACCGTGTCCTCCGCCACCAGCCGGTAGAGGAGCACGGGCCGCTCCTGGCCGATGCGGTGGGCCCGCCCCGCCGCCTGGTCCTCCACCGCCGGGTTCCACCAGGGGTCGAGAAGGAACACGTGGTCGGCGGCGGTGAGGTTGAGCCCGGTGCCCCCCGCCTTCAGCGAGGCCAGCATCACCGGCGGCCCGGCGGGGTCCTGGAAGGAAGCCACCACCCCGCCCCGGTCCACGGTGGAGCCGTCCAGGCGCACCCGGGCCATGCCGGCGGCGGCCAGGTGCGGCTCGATCCGGTCCAGGAGCGAGGTCCACTGGGAGAAGACGAGCGCCTTGTGTCCCTCCGCCACCACCGTGTCCAGCACCTCCATCAGACGCTCCACCTTGGAGGAGGTCTCCGCCTGCTGTCCGGGCACGAGCCCGGTGTGGCAGGCCGCCTGGCGCAGGCGCAGCAGCGCTTCAAGGAGACTCAGAGCGCTCCCGCCGCTCTGGAGCTGTTGAACGACCTCCGTCCGCGTCGCTGCCCTGACGGCCTCGTAGACGCGCCGCTCCTCGTCCGTCAGCTCGCACCAGAGCACGGCGTCGGTGAGGGACGGCAGCTCGGGCGCCACCTCCTGCTTGAGGCGGCGGAGGATGAAGGGGCGCACCCGCTCGCGCAGGCGCAGGGCCACATCCTCTCTCCCCTCGGCGATGGGACCGGCCACGCGCTCGGCGAAGTCGCGACGTCCCCCCAGGAAGCCCGGGTGGAGGAAGTGCATCTGGCTCCACAGCTCCTCGAGGCGGTTCTCCACCGGGGTGCCCGTGAGCGTGAGCCGCCAGCGTGCGCGCAGGGAGAAGGCGGCGGACGCGACCTGGCTGTCCGGGTTCTTGATGGCCTGCGCCTCGTCCAGCACCACCGCGTCCCACTCCGTGCTCGCCAGCATCTCCTGGTCCAGACGCAGGAGCGCGTACGAGGTGATCGTCACGTCGGCGGTCTCGTCGAGCTTGCGGCGGGGGCCGTGGTAGAGCGCGACCGAGAGCCCGGGGCGGAAGCGCGCGATCTCCGACCTCCAGTTGGGAAGGACGCTCGTGGGGGCCACCACCAGCGTGCGGCCGGGCAGGGCGCACAGCGCCTGCAGCGTCTTCCCCAGCCCCATGTCGTCGGCCAGCATGGCGCCCATCTCCGCGTCCCGGAGGAAGGCGAGCCAGTCCACGCCGCGCCGCTGATAGGGACGCAGCTCGGCGGTGAGGTCGGCGGGGAGATCTGCGTGAGGAAGATCCGTGAACCCCTCCACGAGCGCGCGCAGACGGGTGAGCCCCGGCGGTGGAGGTGCCTCCAGCGCTTCCGCGAGGCGTCCCAGATCGGGGAGCGCGGCGCGCGGGAGCGTGCCGCCCCCTGCCTCCCGCGCCGCCAGCAGATCGGCCAGCCGATCGCCGAAGCGCGAGAGCCAGTCGAGGGGAAGGGGGGCCCACCCGCCCCCCTCCAGGGGGACGAGCGACGCCCCCTCGCGCCAGGCGCGCAGCACGTCGGCCGCCGCCGCGTGCCGGTTCCCGGACGCGAAGGCGGCCTCCAGGTCGTCCCCGCGCAGGTGCACCTGGGGGACGAGCGGGGCGAATTGCGTGAACGCCTCGCGCCCCGCCCCCCTCACCGCCAGCGGTGCCTCCGCCTCGAAGGCGGAAAGCCTGGCCACCAGGGCCACCGCGGCCTCGCCGGTGAGGTGCGCGCGGACGCCGGGAGTGAGCCCGAGCTGCAGCATCACCCGCCGCGCCAGCGCCGCCTCGGCCACCTCGTCGCGCACGGGGAGGGCGCCCTGGAGGTGCACGAGCCCGCCCGGGTCCACCCGCGCGTGCGGGGGATCGCCGTAGACCAGGGTGGCCAGCGCCGCCACCGAGATCCCTTCCGGCGTGAGGTCGAGCGCCACGCGCAGCGGCAACCGCTCCACCCCGGGAAGGGCGTCCGTGCGCACCTCCACGGGGAGCCCGCGCTTGCGGAGCGACGGGATCCAGTCGTGGGTGAGCTGCGCCACGTCGGCACGGGGGACCAGGCGTCCGGGGGGGAGCTCGGCGCGCTCTTGCGGCGTCAGGAGCGGGTCCCCCATGGGCCGCAGCGCACCGTCCGCCAGGGCCATGCCGTTCGCGAACACCTGGGCCTCGGACCGGGGCAGCAGGCGCACCAGGAACCCGCCCGGCGCATCCTCCACGAGGACGGTGGGGAGCCAGGGCGCGGGGTCGGTGCGCACCGGCGTGCCCTCTACGGACACGCTCTCGGTCTTGCGCAGCGCGGAGAGCACGGGGGCCACCAGGCCGCGGGGGAGCGGGCCGCGGCGGTGCGTGCCCAGCGCGCGCTCCACCGCCAGGTCGGCCTGGGTGGACTCGAAGACGGGAACGCCGGGCACGCGCCCGGCGGCCAGGGCGACGAGGGTGGCCTCGATGGGGACGACGCGGTCCCCTGCCTCGATGGCGCGCTGCAGAGCCAGGCCCCCCGGCTCGCGCAGGAAGCGGTACACCACACGCCCGCGCGCGGTCTTGGGCCGGGGGAGCCCGCCACCCTCCTCCCGCGCCGCCTCCAGGGCGATGGCGGCCGCCGCCACGTGGGCACAGACCGGGCGCGTGCCGCAGCTGCAGTCCCAGGTGCCGTCGTCGAGGAACAGCTCCACCGTGCGGGAGATGAGGCCGCCTCGCTCCACCACGCGCAGCTGCACGCGGTCGTCCTCCTCCTCCACGCCGATCACCGCCTCCGCGCGCGCCAGCTCCACGCCGCGCGACCACACGCCGGGAAGGCAGGCCTCCTTCACGGCGTCGAGGAGGGCGGAGCCCATCAGAAAGACGTGCGGAGCCCGATTTGGAAGCGGCGGCCGAAGCGGCGCACGCCCTCGGCATGTCCGTCGATGATCCGCAGGATGCGCAGGGTGTCGTCGTTCAAGGCGTTGAAGACCTCGAGGCTGACGCCGGCGGTGGCGTGGCCCCGGATCTGGAAGTCGCGGGCCAGGCGGAAGTCCAGGTTCCAGAAGCCGGGGTTGCGCTGGTCGTTGCGCTTGCCGTTCACGTAGCGGTAGCGGAGCTGGCTGGCGGGAGGGGCGAGGCCGTAGTCGGGGATGAACCCCACGAAGGAGTCCACCGTCTCCACCGTGGAGTAGGGGAGGCCCGACTCGAAGCGCAGCGTCCCGCCCAGGCGCCAGGCCGAGCGCAGGTCCACCGCACCCGTCAGCTTGACCACGTGGCGCTGGTCGTAGGAGAGGTAGGACCGCTCCTCCTGCACCGCCGAGGGGTCGTCCCCCAGGAGCTGGTTGAACTCCTCGGCGTCTCCGATCGCCCGCGACCAGGTGTAGGACCCGTTCATCTCCCACCCGTTGGCGTGCCGGCGCACCAGCTCCACCACCATCGCCGAGTAGTCCGCGGTGTTGGCGTTGGTGATCATCATGATCTGGCCCCAGGCGGGATTGTAGGAGTAGAGGTCGGGAAGGCCGTCGGGGGAGAGCACGAAGGGGGAGAAGATCCCGCCCGGCTGGTGGAGGTTCCCCGTGCAGTCGTCCAGGCGGCCGTCCCCCACGCCGGGATCGTTGTCCACGTAATAGGCTCCCGTCACGGGGTCCACCAGGGTCTGGCCCGCTCCTTCGCTGGGGACGATGAGCCGACTGTCCAGGGAGTCGGGGACGTGGCACTGCCCGTAGTCGCCGGTCGCGCGGTTGAGGTCCACGTCCTGCAGCTGATCGCGGAAGCGGCGGCGCACCCAGGTCAGCTTCAAGCTGCTCTCCGGCCATAGCTCGCGCTCGCCGGAGAGGGTGAGCTCGTCCTGGTAGGGCGTGCGCAGGTTGGGATCCACCACCGTCACCCGGGCGTTGGGGACCACGTCGTCGCCGCGGGAGATCAGCCAGCCCGTCCCCGTGCGGTCGGCGGCGAAGTGGGCCAGCGAGGTGGGGGCCTCGGCGGCCAGGAGGGGGACGGAGAGGAAGATCTTGTCGTAGTAGCGGCCGGCGGTGGCGGCCAGCTTGGTCTTCCCCGTGCCGAAGGGATCCCAGGCCACGGCCAGGCGCGGGGACAGCATGTGGTTGCGCAGCTCGATGTTCTGCAGCTGGCGCTTGCGCCAGTCCCGGGCCTGGTCGAGGAGCTGCACGAGGGGAAGGGAGGAGGTCTCGCTCGTCCCCAGCAGCTGCGCGAAGTCGGTCGTGAAGTCCGCGGCGTCCTCGAAGCCGGTGAACGTCTGCGCCAGCGCCGTCGTCTGGTCGAGCCCCTGGGCCCGCAGCTCCTGGTAGTGCCGGGCCTCGGCCGCGGCGTCGATGGGCGCCTTGGCGCGGCCGTCGATGGCCTCCAGGTCCAGGCGCAGCCCGGCGGTGAGGATGAGGCGCGAGCCGAGCTGGATCTGGTCCTCGCCGAACAGGCCCACGCTGGTCCCCGCCGTGTGGGCCTGGGCCAGGTCAGGGACGTGGATCGAGGTCTCGACCTTGGCGGGCTGGCTCAGGAACAGGGGGGTGACGAACTCCATCTCGGCGCCCCGGCTGAGGCTCCGGAAGTAGCGCTCGTTCTCGATGCCGAGCCCGGCCTTGATCTGGTGGCTCGTGCCGCCTCCCCCGCCGAGCGAGAACGTGGCCTGCCCGTGCACGGTGAAGCGCTGGCGGTGGTCCCGCGAGTCCACCTGGGCGGAACCGGTGACGAAGCCGCTGTCCGCGTTGTGGCACTGGGCGAAGGGGAGGTTGGGGAACTTCACGGATTCCACGCACCGGTTGCGCAGTCCGGTGGTGGTGGGGATCACGTTCTCCTCGTGATCCTGCCAGGCGGCCAGGCCCTCGAAGAACATGCGGGAGGAGTAGGGGGCCGACCAGGTGGCGGTGGTGGTGGTTCCCCCGCGCTCGAAGGTGGTGGCGGAGGCGGGGGGGACGAAGGAGGTGACCCCCTGGCCGTCCACGCGCAGCGGGTCCTGCTGGTACTGCAGCGTCAGCTTGTTGCGCGGAGAGACCTGCCAGGTGACCTGGTCGGAGTGGATCCCCTGCTTGCGCTCGATCACGGCCACCTGGGTGAGCAGGTTGACCGGCTCTTGCTTGTCGATCCACTCGTGGGAGAGCCGGTACCAGAGCCGGTCCTTGATGATGGGGCCGGAGACCTGGAAGAACGGCTGCACCCAGTCGTAGTCCTGCACCTCCGTATCCGAGGCGCCGTTCCCATCCAGCTTGCTCGTGTTCCAGAGGATCCCGGCCGCTCCCTCGAAGCTGTTCGTCCCCTGCTTCTGCACGATGTTGGCGAAGCCGCCCTGGGCCCGTCCGAACTCGGCTCCCCCGCCCGAGGTCACGATCTCCAGGGCATCCACGGACTCCAGGTTGATGTAGGAGAGGAAGCCGCCGGTGAGGGGATCGGTGTTGGCCACGCCCCCCACCTGGGTCTTGAAGTCCGTGACGCGGGACCCGTGCACGTTGGGGTTCCCGTCCTCGTCCGCGTCGAGCACGCCCGGCGCCAGGGTGAGGAGCGTCTGGTAGAACCGCCCGCGCACGGGGAGGTCCTCGATGAACTCGCTGGAGAGCGTGGTCTTGGACGCCGTCTCGTCCAGCGCCACCCCCTCTCGCTTGGCGCTGACGGCCACGTCCTCCTTCATCTCGGGGAAGAGGCCCACGGGGAGGACGCTGGCCTTCCCCAGCGAGATCTTGAGGTCCGGCAGGCGAAGGGTGGCGTAGCCCGCGAGGCGGACCTCCACGGCGTAGCCTCCCCCCCCGCGCAGCACGGGGAAGGCCGCCTTCCCCTGGGCGTCGGTGACCAGGGCCGTGGGCGGGACCTGCTGGGTGGCGCTGGTGAGGAGCACGGTGGCGCCGGGCAGGGGCGACTTCGTGGAGGCGTCGGTGACGACGACCTCGAGGCCGCCGGTTTGGGCCAGGGCCGTGGAGGCGAACACGAGGCCGAGCAGGACCCCCGCGAGGCGACTCAGGTGGTGCATGAACCCGCGTGTTATCCGCGCGGACGGGGGCGCCGTCAAGGGGAGATCAGAAACTGGCGCGCAGGCCGATCTGCCAGCGCCGCCCGAAGCGGCGGACGCCGTTGACGGTTCCCTCCCGCACCTCCAGGATGCGCAAGGTGTCGTCGTTCAAGAGGTTGAACCCCTCGAAGGTGAGACCGAACACCCGCCCCTTGGAGAGGGCGAACTCGCGGGCCACCCTGGCGTCGAAGGTCCAGTACCCGGGATTGCGGTGCGCGTTGCGCTTGCCGTCCACATAGCGGTACCGGAACTGCGGCAAGGGATACGAGATGCTGTGCTCCGGGGTGGCGCCGTAGTACGACCGGACGCCGACGACCTCGGAGTACGGCAGCCCCGACTCCCAGCGCACCGTCCCCCCCAGCCGCCACTCCCGGCGGGTATCCACGGCCGCCACCAGCTTGAGCACGTGCCGCTGGTCGTAGGAGAGGTAGCTCCGCTCCTCCTGCAGGAGCGCGGGCTCGTCCCCCAGGACCTGGTCGAACGCCTCCGCGTCCCCCACCGCCCGCGACCAGGTGTAGGACCCCTGCAGCCCCCAGCCGTGGGAGTAGCGCCGGGTGAGCTCCACGAGGGCGGCCGAGTAGTCGGCGGTGTTCACGTTCCCCACCACCATGACCTGACCCCAGGCGGGATTGAGCGCGTAGAGGTCGGGGAGTCCGTCGGGGCGGTGGGCGAAGGGGTCGAAGATGCTCTGCGGCTGGGTGAGCAGTCCCACGCAATCGTCCAGCCGGCCGTCCCCCGGACCGGGGTCGGCGTCCACGTAGGCAACACCGGTGTAGGGATCGATCAGGGTCTGGCCCGAGCCCGGGCTGGGGATCATGGGATCCTCGCTCAGGCTGAACGTCTGCTCGCACCTCCCGTGATCCCCCTGCACGTGGTTCACGTCCACGTCCTGGAGCTGGTCGCGGAAGCGCCGCCGCACCCCCGTGAGCTTGAGCGAGGTCTCCGGGACCAGCTCGCGCTCGAAGGAGAGGGTCAGCTCGTCCTGGTAGGGCGTGCGCAGGTGGGGGTCCACCACCGTGACCCGGCCGTTCGTCGCCCCGCCCGAGTCGTAGGCGTACCAGTCCCCCCGGTAGCGGAAGACGGCGAAGTTCATCTCCGTGGTGGGGGCCTCCGCGGCCAGCAGGGGGACGGAGAGGAAGACCTTGTCGTGGTAGCGGCCGGCGGTCACCGCCAGCTTGGTCTTCCCCGTGCCGAAGGGATCCCAGGCCACCGCCAGGCGGGGGGAGAGCGCCGTGTCCGCGATCTGGAGGTTCGCCAGCTGGCGCTTGCGCGGCCAGCTGGCGCTCTGCTCCAGCAGGCTGGAGATCTTCGGCGACAGCGTGCCCACGATGGCGCCCAGGTCCTCCTGGAAGCTATCGCGATCGTCGAAGCCGGTGAAGGACTGCACGACGGCGTCAGCGGGGGCCACGCCCTGGGCCACCAGATCCTGGAAGTGGAGCTCCTCCGCCACCGGGTCGAAGCCCTCCTTCGACTCGCTGGCGATCTCCTCGCGGTCCACGCGCAATCCGGCCGTGACCGTCAGGCGGGGGCCGAACCGGATCTGATCCTCGAAGAACACGCCGGCGCTGGCGCCGTCGGCCTCGGACGCCGAGGTGTCGGGCACGTGGATCTCGGTGAAGTAGGTCCCGTAGTCGGGATAGAAGAAGTTCAGCTGCTTGACATTCCCTTCCACGCCGCGCTGCAGGTTGCGGAAGTAGTTCTCGTTCTCCACGGAGAACCCGGTCTTGAACTGTTGGGTCACCGCCCCCGCGGAGCCCGGCGACACCGTGACCTGCCCCCGCATGGTGAACCGGCTCCGCTGGTCGCGGGAGTCGATGGGATAGGAGCCGCTCAGGTGCCCGGTCTTCACCTCGTAGCATTGGCTGTTCGAGAGGTTGGTGAAGGTCACGGAGTAGGGATCGTCGTAGATGGGAAGACCGCAGTGGCCCTGCATCCCCGGCACCTGGGGATAGATCTCTTCCCGGTGATCCTGCAGCGCCACCAGGCCCTCGGCGAAGACGCGTGCGGAGTAAGGGGCGGTCCAGGCGAGCGAGGTCGTGGTGCCGCCTCGCTCGAGGACGTGGGAGGTGTCCGCGGGCGCGAAGGTGCCCACGCCCACGTTCTCGTACTTCAGGGGATCGCGCTGCAGCTGGAGCGCGAGCTTGTTGCGGGGCGTGACCTGCCAGGTGAGCTGGTCGGAGTGGATCCCCTGCTTCTGCTTGGTGGTCTCCACCCGGGTGAGGACGTTCACGGGGTCCTCGCGCGCGATCCACTCGTGCGAGAGGCGATACCAGAGACGGTCGCGGAGGATGGGGCCGGAGAGCTGGACGAAGGGCTGGAAGCGCGTGAAGTCCGGACCCTCGCCGCCGGCGGCGCCGTTGCCGTCGAGGAAGCTCCCCCCGAACAGGATCCCCGCCACCCCCTCGAAGGTGTTCCCGCCCTGCTTCTGCACGATGTTGGCGAAGCCGCCCTGGGCCCGGCCGAACTCGGCTCCCGCCCCCGCAGGGATGATCTCCAGGGCATCCACCGATTCCAGGTTGATGTACGAGAGGAAGCCACCGGTCAGGGGGTCCGTGTTGGCCACCCCTCCCACCTGGGTCTTGAAGTCCGTCTCCCTCGCCCCCAGCACGTTGGGGTTCCCGTCCTCGTCGGCGTCCAGCACCCCCGGAGCCAGGGTGAGGAGCGACTGGTAGAACCGTCCGTAGATGGGCAGGCTCTCCGTGAACTCGCTGGTGAAGGTCACGGAGGTCTTGGTCTCGGCCAGGTCCACCCCTTCGCGCGCGGCGCTGACGGCCACGTCCTCCTTCAGCTCGGGGAAGAGGCCCAGGGGAACCGTGGTCACGCTCCCCGCCGGCACCCGCAGGTCCGGGAGGTCGAGGGGAGCGTATCCGGCCATGCGCACCGCCAGCGCGTAGCCGCCGCCCGCCCGCAGCACCGGGAACTCGGCGATGCCCTCCGCACCCGTGCGCACGGACGTGGCCGCGACCTGATGGGTGGCGCTCGTGAGAACCACCTCGGCGCCGGCGAGCGGTCGCTTGCTCGAGGCGTCCGTGACCGTGACGCGCAAACCTCCGGTCTGCGCGGACACCGTCCCCGCCGCCAGCAGCGCCGCGAAACACACGGCCGAGCGCGTGGCCACACCCCCCCCGGGAAGCCGTACGCACGCAGTCTAGGCGCGTCAAGCCCTCTGGAGGAGACCAGGCAGCTCGGCCATGTCCCCGAAGATCGCCACCGCCCCCGCCTCGCGTAAGAGAGACTCCTCGGTGCGGGCCGCATAGCCGAAGGGCGTCATCCCGGCCCCGCGCGCCGCGTGGATCCCCACCGGCGAGTCCTCCACCACCGCGGTGCGCGCCGGAGAGGCGCCCAGGGTCTCGGCGGCGTGCAGGAAGAGGTCGGGCGCGGGCTTGCCGCGGGGAACGTCCAGGGCGCTGAACATCCGCCCCTCGAAGCGGACGATGAGGCCGGCCAGGGTGAGCGTGGTGCGCATCTTCAGGAGGTCCCCGGAGGAGGCGACGCAGACCGGCCAGGGGATGGCGTCCAGCGCCTCCTTGACCCCGGGCACGGGCGCCAGCTCCTCGCGGAAGGCGGCGAAGGTGCGGCGCTGCAGGTCGTCGAGGAACCCCTCGGGGACGGGGCGCCCCAGCACGTCCTCGATGATCTGCAAGCAGACGGGGAGCGTGCGCCCCTGGAAGGCGCGGGTCGTCTCCTCCAGGCTCAGGGGGAGGCCGATCGCCTCCAGGCGCTCGTTCAGGATCCGGTTGGCGATGGGCTCGCTGTCCACCAGGACCCCGTCGGAGTCGAAGATGACGAGGTCCCACTGGACGGCCATGCGGGCGAGACTCTACCACCACGTGGATCGGGGCCCACACGCCGTGTCCTCCGCGCCACGCGACGCGCGCCGCGGCGAGGTTTCTTCGAGGCACGCCGCTTGACCTCAGGGATCCTCCAGGAGGATCCGTCATGCGCCGCTCGCCGTTCCCCGTAGCCTTCGTTCTCGTCCTGTTCCTGGTCTTCCCCGCCGCGTCCCTCAGCCGGGTCCACGCGGAGGCGGATCCCCTGGCCACGCTGGGGGCCGGCGACCTGCTGTGGCGGTCGCCCGGGGGGCTCGTGCCCCTCACCGCGCTCGGCTCGAACGTCGAGCTGACCGTCACCGGTCCCATGGTCCGGGCGCGGATGGTGCAGCGCTTCGTCAACGGCACCGGGCAACCGATCGAGGCGGTCTATGCCTTCCCCCTGCCGGAAAGCGCCGCCGTGGACGGCCTCGAGGTCCAGGTCGGGGAACGGCGGATCGTGGGCGTGGTGAAGGAGAAGAAGGAAGCGGAGAAGACCTACGCCACCGCCAAGGCCGAGGGGAAGACGGCCGCGCTCGTGCAGCAGCGGCGGCCCAACCTGTTCACGGCCTCCGTCGCGCATGTCCTGCCGGGAGAGGTGGTCGAGGTGCACCTGGCATGGCTGCAGGAGGTCCGGGCCGAGGACGGCCGCTTCCAAGTGACGCTTCCCCTGACCTCGATGCCGCGCTGCCCGGCGCGGAGCGTGTCGGGCACGGAGCAGCCGGAGCCGCCCCTGGCCTTCCCCACCGCGTCGGTGTCGGTGGAGTTCGCGCCCGGGACCCCCGCGTCGACCCTGGCCAGTCCCTCGCACACGCTGCAGGTGGAGGGGGCGCGGGCCACCACGGGCGAGGTGCCGGCGGATCGCGACGTGACCTTCACCTGGGGCTTGCCCGAGAAGGACGCCCCCACCGGATCGCTGTTCGTGGAGGAGCGGGAGGACGGAAGCCGCTACGGCCTCCTCTTCCTGGCTCCCCCGGCGGGCGGGAAGGACGAGGGCATCCCCACGCGCACCCTGTTCGTCGTGGACATCTCCGGCTCCATGGACGGGCCTTCCCTGCGGCAGGCGAAGGAGGCGCTGCTGCGCGCCCTCAACCGCATGCAGCCGTACGACGAGCTGAACCTCATCCGCTTCGACGACCGCAGCGAGGCGCTGTGGGAGACCTTCCACCCCGCCGCCTCGGGCGATCTCGACACCGCCAGGCGCTGGGTGGCCTCGCTCGCCTCCCGGGGAGGCACGGACATCGAGGGCGCCTTGCGCCACGCCATGAAGCTCACCTCCGCGCACCCCTCGGCCACCCCCACGCGCATCGTGCTCGTCACCGACGGCGCCGTGGACGACGAGGACGAGGTCGTGTCCGAGGTGGCCCGCAACCTGGGCGACGCCCGGCTCCACGTCCTGGGGATCGGCGCCGCCCCCAACCGGGCACTGGTGCGGAAGGTGGCGCAGTTCGGGCGCGGCACCTGCACCTTCGTGGATCGGGCCGAGCGCGTGGCGGAGATCACCGACACCTTCCTCGACCGGCTCGCTCGGCCCGCCCTGACCGACGTGGAGATCGCGTGGTCGGGAACGCCGCCGCTGGACATCCGCCCCTGGCCGATCCCCGACCTCTACGTGGGGCAAGCGCTGGCGGTGTCGGTTCGCCTCCCCCAGGGGACGGTCCCCGGCGCGCCCACCCTGCGCGGACGGCGCGGCATGGAGGACGTCACGGTCACGCTCCCCTCCCCTGCCGTGGTGGAGAGGGGCTCGGGGGTGGCGACCCGGTGGGCGCGTGCCGTGGTGGAGGGCTCGCTCGACACCCTGGCTTCGGGAGGCGACCCGGAAGCGGTCCGCAAGGAAGTCGTCGCGCTCGGCACCGGCTTCTCCATCGTGACGCCCTACACGTCCTTCGTGGCGGTGGACACCACACCCCGGGTGGCTGCGGACGTCGAGGATGCGATGCTCCCGCAGTGCGGGACGGACGGGCCGCTGCGTCTGCTCGTGGGGTCGGTCTTGGCGGCGGCGGCGCTGGCCGCCTGGCTGGCCGCGCGGGGACTGCGGTGAACCTCCGCTCCTTCCTGCGTCTCACGGCGGCCGGCCTGCTGCTGGGCGCGGCCGCCCTGTTCGGCCAGGCCGCCTGGATGCGCAGCAAAGCGGCCGTCGCCTCCGTGCTCATCGAGCGCTCGCTCCAGAGCACCCTGCGCGACGGCCGCCCCCGCCGACCGTGGAGCTGGGCCGACTTCCACCCTGTGGCGCGGCTGCGGGTGCCGCGCCTCGGGGTGACCACACCGGTTCTGTCGAACGCGAGCGGCGCCACCCTGGCCTTCGGCGTGGGTCGGGTGCCCGGCACCGGGGAGCACGTGATCCTCGCCGGCCATCGCGACACCTGGGCGGCCTTCCTACGCGACGTGCGCGTCGGGGACGCGCTCACGCTCGCCGGGCCCGGGGAAGCCCATCGCTACTGCGTGCGCGCGATCCGGGTCGTCGCCGCCGAGGACGTCCGCGTGCTCGAGGGGAGCGAACACCGTCTCATCCTCATCACCTGCTGGCCTTTTGGCGGCCTGACGCGCTCCCGGCTCCGCCTGGCGGTGGAGGCGGAGGAGAACGGCCCGGAGTGTCCCGCCGAGAAGTCTTGATTCTCTGCTACCTTCATGGTGCTCCAGTCCTCTGGCCCCATTCCAAATTCCTGGCTCAGGGCTGCGCCGACTGCGGGCGAGGTCCGCCATGCCGGACAGGAAACCGCGTCTTCCCGAGGGAAGGGCCCAGCCCGACCCAGGCAAGGCCAGGGATGCGGGCGAGGTAGCCGTCACGCAGGGGGCCGAGCCCGCGAGCCTCACCGTCGTGGGGATCGGGGCCTCGGCCGGCGGCCTGGAGGCCGCCAGCCGGCTGCTGGGGGCTCTTCCCCGCGACCCAGGCATGGCTCTGGTGCTGGTCCAGCATCTGGACCCCCACCAGCACAGCATGCTTCCCGAGCTCCTGGCCAGGACGACCAAGATGCCGGTCATCGAAGCCGAGGACGGGACGCGCTGGGAGAAGAACCACGTCTACGTCATGCCCGCCAGCGCCCAGATCAAGCTGGAGGACGGCGTCCTGCGCTTGACCCCGCGACCGGCGGGACCGAATCACCCGGTGGACGAGTTCTTCGAGTCCATCGCGGCGGACGGCGGCGTCCAGGCCATCGGTGTCGTGCTCTCCGGCACCGGCTCCGACGGAACCCGGGGAGTGCGCGCCATCAAGTCCTCGGGTGGCCTCACCTACGCCCAGGACGTCGGGTCGGCCAAGTTCGATGGCATGCCCCGGAGCGCGGTCCAGTCCGGGTGCGTGGACTTCGTTCTGCCCCCCGAGGACATCGCGCGCGAGCTGGTCAAGGTGGGGCAGCATCCCCTCTGGTTCAGCATCGAGACCCTCCGCGCCGAGGAGAGCACGAGCGGAGTGGACGCCGTCCTGGCCATCCTGCACAGGGTCGCGCACGTCGACTTCTCCTTCTACAAGCGCTCCACCCTGGAGCGGCGCATCCTGCGGCGCGTGGTGCTGCACCGCCTGGAGGGGATCGAGCCCTACGTGGAGCTGCTCTCCAGGGACCGCGACGAGGCGCTGGCGCTCTTCAACGACGTGCTCATCCACGTCACCAGCTTCTTCCGCGAGCCCTCCCTGAACGCGGCTCTGCAGACGGTCGTCTTCCCCCGCCTGCTGGCGGACCGGCCCGCCGAGCGGCCCATCCGGGTCTGGGTTCCCGGCTGCTCGACCGGCGAGGAGGCGTACTCGGTGGCCATCCTCCTGGACGAGTACCTCCAGGAACAGCGGTCCCAGGTCACCACCCAGATCTTCGCCACGGACCTGAGCGATGTCGCCATCGATCGTGCCCGCTCCGGCGTCTATCCCGAGAGCATCTCCGCGGACGTCAACCCGGAGCGTCTCCGCCGCTACTTCGAGAAGATCGACCATCGCTTCCAGGTGCGGCGCGAGATCCGCGAGCGCTGCGTGTTCGCGCGGCAGGACGTCACCAAGGACCCTCCCTTCTCCCATCTCGATCTCATCACCTGCTGCAACGTCCTCATCTACCTGGGGCCGGTCCTCCAGAAACGCGTGATTCCCCTCTTCCATTACGCGCTGAAGCCGGAGGGCGTCCTGGTCCTGGGGCCGTCCGAGTCCGTCGGGCTCTTCTCCGAGCTCTTCGAGGCCCTCGATCGCAAGCACCACATCTATCAGCGGCGCCCGGTCAGCACACCCGCGGTCCTCCCCATGACGGGACGCGTCGAGCGCGGCCACCTTGGCCCGAGGGCGGAGGGACGTCCCGCCGCCGCGGATCGGGCCGTCCTGGAGCTGCACCGGGAGGCCGATCGCCTCCTTCTCACGCACTACGCTCCCGCCGGCGTCCTCGTGGACGAGACCCTGCAGATCCTCCACTTCCGCGGGCATACGGATCCCTTCCTCGAGCCCCCTTCCGGAGAGGCGCAGTTCAATCTCATGGGAATGGTCCGCAAGGGCCTGTGGGAGCCGGTGCACCTCGCCGTGCAAGAGGCCAGGGAGCGGCAAGCCGAGGTCACCCGGGACGGACTGCGCGTTCGATCGGGCGGCGAGACCCGTGAGGTCCGCCTGCGCATCCTGCCCGTCTCCGTCCCCCCGGACCCGCCGCGGGGGCTTCTGGTCCTGTTCGAAACCGTGGGGGTGGACGCGGTCCGCACCGACGAGGGGACCATCCCGCCCGAGGAGCGCGGCGACGAGCTGAAGCGGCTGAACCAGGAGCTGATGGCCACCCGGCACCAGCTCGACTCGGCGGTGGAGAACCATCAGGCGGCGACCGAGGAGATCCTCTCCGCCAACGAGGAGCTGCAGAGCAACAACGAGGAGATGGAGACCGCCAAGGAGGAACTGCAGTCGGCCAACGAAGAGCTGATGACGCTCAACGACGAGCTGCGCACGCGGAATGTCGAGCTGTCCGTGGCCTACTCCGACCTCAACAACGTCCTGGCCAGCGCCAACATCCCCTTCCTCATCCTGGGGCAGGATCTGAAGATCCGGCGCATCACCCCCATGGCCGAGAAGGTGCTGAACGTCATCCCTTCCGACGTGGGACGCTCGATCGGTGACATCCGGCTGAACCTGGAAGTGGAAGCCCTGGAGCCGCTGCTCCGGGACGTCCTGGACACCCTCGTACCCCGGGAGCACGAGGTGAAGGATGCTCGCGGGCACCGTTACCTCCTGCGCGCCCGCCCCTACCGTTCCCTGGACGAGCAGATCGGCGGCGTGGTGCTGGCATTCCTGGACATCGAGGAGGCGAGGCAGAGCGCGGAGCGCGCCAGCCTGGTCGCGCACGACACGGACGTGAAGCGGAGGGCCGCGGAGTCCGAGCGCTCTCTGAGCTCGATGATCGACGGAATGAGCGACGCCTTCTATGCCGTGGATCGGGGCTGGCGTCTGACCGTCGTCAACCAGGAGGGAGCGCGCCTGCTCGGTCGAACCAAGGAGGGCCTGATCGGGAGGGCCCTCTGGGAGGTCTGGCCCGACCTGGAGACGCCCGAGCGCCTCCGCGAGCTGCGCCGGGTGATGGACGATCGCGTGAGCGTGAACCTGGAGCTGCGGCTGGTGGCGAACGCGCGCACCTATCGCCTCCGCGCCCACCCCACTGGCGACGGCTTGTTCCTGTACCTGCTCGACGTCACCGAGAAGCGGGACTTCGATCGCCTGGCCGGCCGCGCCAGCGAGTTGGAGAAGTCGAACGTGCAGCTGGAACGCTTCGCCTACGTGGTGGCGCACGACCTGCAGGAGCCGCTGCGCACGATCGGGGGCTACGTCCAGCTACTGGAGAAGCGCCTCAAGGCGGGTCTGGAGGACGAGGAGCGAGACTTCCTGGGGTACATCACGGCAGGCGTGGGCCGGATGCAGGTCCTCCTGCGCGATCTGCTGGAGTACTCGCGGGTGGACCTCAAGAACCAGCGCTTCACCGAGGTGGATTGCGAGAGCGTCGTGGAAGGCATCCTCCTCGATCTGAACGCGGCCATCACGGAGGCCGGGGCCAGCGTGGAGCACGCCTCGCTCCCCCGTGCCCGGGGGGACACGACCCAGATCGCGCAGGTCTTCCGCAACCTGGTCGGGAACGCGCTCAAGTTCGCCGCGCTCGACCGGACTCCCCGCGTGGAGATCCTCGCCTCCCGCAGCGAAGCCGAATGGGTGATCGAGGTGCGCGACAACGGCATCGGGATTCCCAAGGAGAGCCTCGATCAGATCTTCCTCCTCTTCAAGCGACTGCACAGCCAGGAGGACTATCCCGGGACCGGCCTCGGGCTGGCGATCACCCGCCGCATCGTGGAGCGCCACGGGGGCAGGATCTGGGCGACCTCGACTCCCGGGCAGGGAAGCTCCTTCTTCTTCACCCTGCCGGTCCCCGCTTCCGGCTAGCGCCCGCCTGAGCGGGGCCTAGCGGCCGAGGCGCCGGTCCAGGGACCAGGCGCCGCTGCCGCGGATCACGACGACCAGGGCGAGGGCGATGGCGAGGAGGTGGTACTCGTACCCTTCGCCCTTCTGGTTCCCGAACCAGTTCATGAAGAAGCCGTTGGGCAGGTGCACCATCCAGACGGCCACGGCCATGTTCACCGCGATGCCGGCGGCGGCGACCCGTCCCGCCAGGCCCAGGGCGAGGGCGAGCGGCCCCAGGAACTCGGCGGCGATGGCCAGGAACGCCAGCACCGCCGGGATCCCCATCTGTTCCGTGAAGAACTGCATGGTTCCGGAGAACCCGTAGCCTCCGAACCAGCCCAGCACCTTCTGGGCGCCGTGGGGGAACATCACCAGGGCGAGGACGACCCGGGAGAGCGTGGCCACGGGGTCGTCGGTCGTGGATAGGATGGCGCGGAGGGCGGGGAGCCGTCCGGCGGTGGGAAGGGCTTCGACGCGGGTGCTCATGGGCATCTCCTTAATCGTTTGATGTCGAACGATTCGATGCTAAATTAAACCCGCGGGTTTCGGTTGTCAAGGAGAGCGGCATGGGGACGCACTACCGGGGGTCGGCGAAGGAGGTCCGGGCGCTCAACGCCCTCATCAAGCTGGTCCGGGCGGCCGGCTCGGTGGGCACCCGGATCGACCGCCGGCTGGCCGAGCACGGGTTGACCGAGACCCAGTTCGGGGTCCTGGAGGTCCTCTTGCACCTCGGGCCCCAGTGTCAGGCGGACCTCGGCCGCAAGCTGCTCCGCTCCGGGGGGAACATCACCCTGGTGGTGGACAACCTGGAGAAGCGGCGTTTGGTACGCCGGGTGCGCAGCGAGGAGGACCGCCGCTTCGTGACGGTGAGCCTCACCCCCGAGGGACGGAAGCTGATCGCCTCCATCTTTCCGGCACACGTGGAGGCCATGACCCGCATCTTCGGCGTCCTGGACAAGGACGAGCAGGAGGAGCTGGCGCGCCTGTGCAAGAAGCTGGGCCTGGCGCTGGCGCAGGCGGGGGAGATGGCGGGCTAGAGCCCGTCAGCTGGGAAGCCGCCCTCGCGCACCTTCCGCGCCTCCTCCCGCCGGGAGGCCCAGAGCGACAGTAGCGCCGACCCCGCGATGAGGCCGGACACCACGGCCAGCGAGACCAGGGTGGGGATGTGGAAGTAGTGGGCGGCGAGCATCTTCAGTCCCACGAAGACCAGGACGGCGCCCAGGCCGTAGCGCAGGTACTGCAGGCGTCCCACCGCCCGCTCCAGCACGAAGTACATGGAGCGTAGGCCCAGGATGGCGCAGACGTTCGAGCTCCAGACCACGAAGGGATCGCGGGTGACGGCGAAGATGGCGGGGACCGAGTCCACCGCGAACATCACGTCCGTGAGCTCCACCGCCACCAGCACGAAGAACAGGGGGGTCGCCAGCAGGCGGTGGTTCTCGCGCACGGCCAGGGCCTGGCCGCGGTACTCCCGGGTGGAGGGCACCGCCCGGGCGAAGGCCCGGAACCACCGGCTGCGCTCGATGTGGGGCTCGTCCTCGGACTTCCAGAAGAGCTTGGCGCCGGTGAAGACGAGCATGGCGCCGAACACGTAGAGCATCCACTCGAAGCGGGCGAGGGCGGCCGCCCCCACCGCCACGAAGATCCCGCGCAGCACCACCGCGCCCAGGACCCCCCAGAACAGGACGCGGTGCTGGTACTGCCGGGGAACGGAGAAGGTGGTGAAGAGCACCAGCCACACGAAGACGTTGTCCACGGAGAGCGACCACTCGATGAGGTAGCCGGTGAGGAACTCGAGCCCGATCTGCCGGCCGTACGCCTTCCAGATGACGGCGCCGAAGGCCAGGGAGAGGAAGATCCAGACCGCGCTCCACAGCGCGGCCTCCCGCACCCGCACCTCGTGCGCCTTGCGGTGGAAGACCCCGAGATCGAGCGCGAGCAATCCCAGCACGACCACCACGAAGGCGGCCCACACCAGCGGACTGGCGACGGTCGTCATCCACGGAAACGATGGCACATCCTGCTACCCTCTGCCGCGATGACCCTGCGCGCGCGCCTGGTACTCGCTCTCGGCTGCGCGGCGCTGCTGCCCATGGCGGTGACGGTGGGCGTGCCCCTGCTGCGGGCGGGGGCGCGGGCCGGAGAGGAGGTGGAGGCGCGCCTGTCCGCCTCCGCCCGTCAGGCGGAGCGCGTGCTCGCCCGTGAGCGCGAGGCACTGGCGGCCGCCGTGGCGCGCGCGGCGCTCGACTCCACCCTGGCCGCGGCCGCCGCTCCCCTTCCTCCCGTGGAGGACCCGGAGGCTCCCGGCCCCACCGCCTTCGCCAGCTCGGCTGCCCTCCGCGACCTGGCGGCGCGGCACCGCCTGGACCTCCTGGAGGTGGTGGACGCGGGCGGGACCGTGCTCGCCACCACGCGGCCTGTCGTGCACCGCGGCGACCGCTCGCCTTTCGCCGCCGTCCCCTCGGGGGGGACGACGGTGCTCGAGGTCTCCGACCTCGCGGGGGCGGCTCCCCTGCCCGCCCTCGTGGCCTGGTACCCGGCCCCCCTGGCCGGACGGTCGGCGGAGCTCGTGGGGGCGCGGCGCCTGGGCCGCGAGGTCCTCTCCGAGCTGGCCGACACCACCGGGCAGCCGGTCTCGCTCCTGGGGGGAGCGACGGAGCTCCACGTGCCGTCGGAGCCCCCGGCGGACTGGCGCGCGCGCGACCTCGCGCTCTCCGACGGGTTCCGGCTGCGGGTCTGGGCGCCGCCGGGGGACGTGGCCCAGGTGCGCCGGGAGCTGCTCGTGGCCTTCGCCGGCGTGGCCCCCCTGGCGCTGGGCTGCGCGCTGCTCGTCGGTGTGCTGCTCGCCGAGGGGGTGGCGCGGCCGATCCGGGCGCTGGCCTACCGCGCCGACACCATCTCGGCCGAGAGAGCAGGCCCCGTCCCCTTCGAGCGGACGGGGGGAGAAGCGCGGAACGAGGTGACGCGCCTCTCCCGCTCCTTCGACCGCATGCTGGAGGCGCTCTCGGAGAGCGAGGAGCGGCGGGTCTCCGCGGAGCGCGTGGCGGCCTGGCAGGAGGTCGCCCGTCGCATCGCCCACGAGGTCAAGAACCCGCTGACCCCCATTCAGCTCGCGGTGGAGAACCTCCGCCGCACCCGCGTCAAGGCGCCGGGGGATCTGGACCGCGCGCTGGACGAGGAGACGGCGGCGATCCTGGAGGAGGTGGGCTCGCTGCGGGCGCTGGTGGACGAGTTCTCCGCCTTCGCCCGCCTCCCCGAGCGGCGACCGGTGCCCACCGACCTCGCCCAGGTGGTGCGCCAGGCGGTGGGCCTGCTCGCCCCCACCTTCGAAGCGGCGGGGATCCGCGCCGAGGTGCAAGACGGCGGCATCCCGCGGGAGGTCCCCGCCGACCCCGAGCAGATCGGGCGTGCGGTGAAGAACGTGCTGCTGAACGCGGTGGAGGCCATGGAGGGCGTCGCCCATCCCACGCTGTCGGTCTCCCTCCAGGAGCGGGGCGGTTTCGTGGAGATCGCGGTGCGCGACCGCGGCCCCGGCATCCCGCTCGAGGTGCGCGGGTACGTGTTCACGCCCTACTTCACCACCCGGGGCGCGCGCGGCGGCACCGGACTGGGGATGGCCATCGTGCACCGCATTTTGGCCGAGCACGGAGGCGAGGTGCGCCTGGGCGATGCGCCGGGCGGAGGGGCGGAGGTCGTGCTGCGCCTTCCCCTGCGAGGCCCCGAGGGGGAAAGCGCGTAGAGGAGGAGGGTCCGGTGCCCAAGGTGCTCCTGGTGGACGACGAGAGGAACCTCCGCGGCACGCTGGCGCGCGCCCTCAAGCTGGAGGGATACGCGACGCTGGAGGCCGAGGACGGCGAGCAGGCGCTACAGCGGCTGGCAGAGGAGCCGGTGGACGCGGTGCTCCTCGACCTGCAGATGCCCGGGCGGGACGGCTTCTCCGTCCTGGAGACGCTGCGGGAGCGCGGGACCGACGTGCCGGTGATCGTCCTCACCGCCCACGGCACCATCGAGAAGGCGGTGCGCGCGGTGCAGCTCGGGGCCGCGGACTTCGTGGAGAAGCCTCCCTCCACCGAGCGCTTGCTGGTGGCGCTGGAGAACGCCCTGCGGCGCTCCCGCCTGCAGGCGGACAACCGCCGCCTGGCCGCCGAGGCCGGGCTCACGGACGAGATCCTGGGAACGAGCGCGCCCATGCGGCAGCTCGCGGAGACGGTGCGGCGGGTGGCCCCCACCCTGGCGCCGGTGCTGCTCCTGGGGGAGAACGGCGTGGGGAAGGAGCTGGTGGCACGAGCGATCCATGCCGGAAGCCCACGGCGGGAGCGGTCGCTCGTCACCCTCAACTGCGCCGCCATCCCGGACACGCTGTTCGAGAGCGAGCTGTTCGGGCATGCGCGGGGCGCGTTCACGGGGGCCACCGAGGCCCGCCGCGGGAAGTTCCAGGAGGCGGACGGGGGCACCATCTTCCTGGACGAGGTGGGCGAGATCCCGCTCGCCCTCCAGCCCAAGCTGCTGCGGGCACTGGAGAGCGGGGACGTGGAGCGGGTCGGTGGCCGGGGGCCGGAGCGCGTGGACGTGCGCATCGTCGCCGCCACCAATCGGGACCTCGAGGCCGAGGTGGCGGCGGGCCGCTTCCGCCAGGACCTGTACTTCCGCCTGCTCGTCGTCCCCGTGCGCGTCCCGCCCCTCCGGGAGCGGCGGGAGGACGTGGCGCTCCTGGCCCGACACTTCCTGGCCGAGGCCTGCCGGAAGAACCGCATCCGGTCCAAGATGCTCTCGGACGCCGCGCTGGATGTGCTGAGCAAGCACGCGTGGCCGGGGAACGTGCGCGAGCTCAGGAACGCCATGGAGCGGGTGGCCATCCTCGTCACGGAGCCCGCGATCGAGCCCCGGCACCTCGCGTTCCTGCAGACGGGAACGGCGCCGGCCCCGGCCCCGCCGCTCTCCACACCCACCTCCGAGCGCGAGGACCTGGCGAGCTACCTGGAGCGCATGGAGCGGGACGCGATCCTGCGCGTGTGCGAGCGCCACCACTGGAGGATGACGCGCGCGGCGGCGGAGCTGGGCCTCGAGCGCAGCCACCTCTACAAGAAGCTGAAGTCGCTGGGGATCGAGCGGCCGACCGAGGAGTGAGGCGTGTCCGGCGGGACACGCGCCGCGTGCCGCCACCCACGCAGGGGTCGCGGTTCCCGTGGATTCTCGCCCCTTTTTCCATGGCACGCCCCCTGCCCTAGTGCCCTCTCGGCGACCTGGTTCCCTCGGTCGCCAGGAGGTTCGCCATGGAAGCCCGCAAGATCACGCTCGCCCTCGTTCCCGTCCTCGCCGCCGCGGCCCTGGCCGCGTGCACCAGCGACGTGGGGACGTTCTCCTCGTCGTCCAATCCGTCGGCGGCGCCCGCTCCCGTCGCGCAGACGGTCTCCTCGCCCGTGCCCGTGACGGAGATCGAGAGCGCGGGCTCCATGTCCAACGGCCCGGCCACGCTGGCGGAAGGTCTCGCCCTCCGCGACGCCGGCAAGCTCGAGGAGGCGGAGGCCACGCTGGTGCGCGCCAGCGAGGTGGATCCCAAGTCCTCGCGCATCTTCGTGAACCTGGCCCGGGTGCGCCTCTCCCGGAGCGACGCCGCCGGCGCGCTCGAGGCCTCCGACAAGGCGCTGGGCCTCACCCCCAACTCCGCGTCCGCGCTGCACCAGAAGGGACGTGCCCTGGCCGGCCTGAACCGCGGCGCGGAAGCGATCGAGGTGCTCGCCACCGCCCGCGAGATGGCGCCCGAGGACGGGTACATCGCGAACACGCTGGGCTGGCTGATGCTGACCCGGGGCGATGCGGCGGGCGCCGTGCCGCACCTGGAGGCGGCGCGCGACCAGCTCCCCGACCTGGGCTACGTGCGCAACAACCTGGGCGTGGCCTACGAGCGCACCGGCCGCACCGACGAGGCGATCGCGGAGTACCGCGCCGCGGTGGCCGCGGGCGACTCGGGCGGCAAGGCCCTGAAGAGCCTGGAGCGCCTGCACGCCGATCCCCAGCCCGTCGACGTCGGTGAGGACGAGGGCCCGGTGGACGGCGGCGAGGACACCACGGTCGTTGCCGGGAAGTGAGGAGTGGGGACAGGCACCAATAAGTTCTCGCACTTTTCGTGCAGCCAGCCGACAAGTGCAAACTCTAATTGGTGCCTGTCCCCTTCTTCGCCTTCTCCTCCTCCTGGAGCACCCGCCGCAGGATCTTCCCCACCATCGTCTTAGGCAGCTCGGTGCGGAACTCGATGAGCTTGGGGACCTTGAAGGCGGCCAGGCCCTGCTTGCAGTGGGCGGTGATCTCCTCCGCGGTGGCGGTGGCCCCGGGCTTCAGGACGATCCAGGCCTTCACCGTCTCCCCGCGGTAGGGATCGGGGACGCCGGCCACCACCGCCTCGGCCACGGCGGGGTGGGTGAAGAGCACTTCCTCCACGTCCCGCGGCAGCACCTTCAGGCCCGAAGCCGAGATCATGTCCTTGGCGCGGTCCACGATGTAGAAGAAGCCGTCCTCGTCCATCCGCCCGATGTCGCCCGAGTAGAACCAGCCGTCCCGCAGCGCCGCCGCCGTCTCCTCCGGCCGGTTCCAGTACCCCTTCATCACCTGCGGTCCGTACATCGAAAGCTCCCCCACCTCGCCCACCGGGAGCGGCTTCTTCGTCTCCAGGTCCACCACGCGCGCGTCCGTGCCGGGGAGCGGCAGGCCGATGCTGCCGGGCCGCCGCGTCCCCGCCAGGGGGTTGGCGTGCGTCACGGGCGAGGTCTCGGAGAGGCCGTACCCCTCCACCAGCTTCCCTCCGGTCAAGGTCTCGAACTGCTGCTGGACCTCCATGGGGAGCGGCGCCGAGCCGGAGAGGCAGATCTTGACGCTGGAGAGGTCGAAATGGCGGACCTTGGGGTGGTGGTTGATGGCGGTGTAGAGCGTGGGCACGCCGGGAAACACGGAGGCGTGCGTGCGCTGCAGGATCTTCATCACGTGGTCGATGGGGCGGGGGCGCGGCATCACCACGATCTCCGCCCCGCACCACAGCCCGTAGAGCAGGCAGAGCGTCATCCCGTAGACGTGGAAGAACGGGAGGATCGCCAGCATCACCTCCTGCCCTTTGTCCGCGGTGGTGAACCAGGCGTCGATCTGCAGCACGTTGGCCATCAGGTTCCGGTGGGTGAGCATGGCCGCCTTGGGCGTGCCCGTGGTCCCGCCGGTGTACTGGAAGAGGGCCACGTCGCCGGGCGCCACCGCCACCTGCGGCGGATGCGGCCCGTGCGCGGCGAGCAGGGCCTGGAAGGAGAAGATGTCCCCCTGGGGGCGCACGGTGACCCGCTCGCCGTGCTTGCGCTGGACGGCGTGCACCACCGCCCGCGCCCACCAGGTGAGGGTCTCCGCCACGTCGGTGACGATGACCCGCTTCACCTGCGTCTGCCCCTGGGCTTCCTGCATCCGCGGGTAGAACTGATCGAGCAGGAGGACCGTCTCCGCCCCGGCGTCGGCGAACTGGTGGGCCATCTCCCGGGAGACGTACAGGGGGTTGGTGTTGACGGCGATCGCCCCCAGCCGCAACACGGCGTAGAACGCGATCACGAACTGCGGGCAGTTGGGCAGCATGAGGGCGACCCGATCGCCCTTCTTCACGCCGAGGTGGGAAAGGGCGAGGGCGAAGCGGCGGGTGGCCTCGGCCAGCTCCGCGTAGCGGAGGGTGGCCGGCGGCAGCCCCGGGTTCACGAAGAACCGGACGGCCACCCGGTCCGGCCAGGTGGCGGCCGCCCGGTCGAGCACCTCGTGCAGGGCCATCTCCGGGAGGTCGATCCCGTGCGGCACGGAGGGCTCGTAGAAGCGGTACCAGGGACGATCGGCATCCATCGAGCGGCGGCGCTCCCCCCGGGAAGGGTTGTCGGATGGGCCCGGGCCCGATACCTTCTCACGGTTTCTCACCCCCGCGCTTCCTCAGAGAGGGTTCATGCGCCTTCTTGCGCTTTCCGTGCTGCTGCTGGCCGCGCTCGTCCTCCCCGGCTGTGGGCCCGATCCCGCCGACGCCGCCGCCAGCCGGCCGCCCGCCGCGGAGGCGCTGGCCCCCGCGGCCGAGGCCTACGTGGGGCTGGTGCTTGCATTGGGGCGCCACGACCCCCGCGTGGTGGACGCCTACTACGGCCCCAAGGAGTGGAAGGAACGCTCCGACCAGGGAGCCCCCGTCCCCTTGCCCGAGCTGCTGGCGCGCGCGGGCGCGCTGCTCCAGAAGGTGCGGGCGGCGGGGCCCTCGGACCGCCGCAGCTTCCTCCTGGCGCAGATCGTGGCCCTGGAGGCGGATCTGCGGCGGCGCGGCGGCGAGCGCTTCTCGCTGGCGGAGGAGGCGCGCCTCCTCTTCGACATCGAGCCCACCTACACCACCGTGGAGGAATTGGAGCGCGCGCGGGCGCGCCTGGAGAGCGTCGTCCCCGGCACCGGCGACCTGGGACGCCGGGTGGAGGCGATGAAGCGCCGCTTCACCGTTCCCCCGGACAAGGTCGAGGACGTGTCCCGTGCCGTGCTCGGCGAGTCGCGGCGGCGCACCGCCGCCCACGTGGACCTTCCCCCCGGCGAGGGCGTGGCGCTCCGGCAGGTGACCGGCCCCTCCTGGGGCGCCTACAACTGGTACCTGGGAGGCCTGAAGAGCCGCATCGAGCTGAACGTCGGCCTGCCGGTGCAGGTGGCCGGCCTCGCCCACACCCTCGTCCACGAGGGCTATCCGGGGCACCACGTCTTCAACCTCCTGCTCGAGGACCGGCTGGTCCGCAAGCGCGGCTTCGTGGAGCTGACCGTCTACCCCCTCTGGTCACCGCAGTCGCTGATCGCGGAGGGGACGGCGGACGCGGCCTGGGACACCATCTTCCCCGGGGAGGAGGGACGCGCCTTCCTCCGCGACACCCTTGCCCCGATCGCCGGCTTCACCGACCGGGAGGCGCTGGACGGCTATCTCGCCGCCTCCGAGGCGATGGAGGACCTCCGCGGCGTCCGCCCCCTGGCCGCGCGCATGCTGCTGGACGAGGGCCGGCCCGAGGACGAGGTGCGGAGCTTCCTCATGCGCTACGCGCTGCAGGACCGGGAGCACGCGGATCGCGCCATCGCCTTCATCCGCGAGTACCGGGCCTACGTCTTCACCTATGCGGTGGGGACCGAGCTGATCGAGCGCGCCGTCGGCACCGGCCCCGACCGCGCCGGCCGCTTCTTCGCCATCCTGCAGAGGGCGGCGACGCCCGGCGAGCTTGCCGGCCGGACGCCGCCGCCGGGCTAGGTCAGGGGGTGTAGGGGTTGCAGGTGAAGTTCTCGCGACACGTGCACTTCGCGAACCCCCCGATGCCGCACTTGCCGCAGGCGTAGTACCCGACCTGACAGTGCGTCGAGCAGTTGCCGGCGCCGAAGATCGGCCCGATGCCGTTGCAGGACTGGCTGACCTGGTCGGAGCCGATCCGACCGCTCAGGCAGTCGTCGTCCGGGCGCTCGTCGGAGCAATCGACCGTCGGCTGCACCGGATCGCCGAGGTCCAGCACGATCTCGGCCTCGGTCCTCTGCGTGGTCTCGCCGTCGGCCCCTTGCTGCGCCCGTGCCGCCCCCACCGCGGCCAGCAACACCAGCATTCCCGTGAGCAGCGTCCTTCCGCGCATGCCGTCCTCTCCGGAGGCACCGTCCGGGACTCCGGGAAGATCGGCCGTGGGCCGGCCCTCCGCCAGCCGCGACGTCCCTCTTCCACAACGAGGGACGCGCGGCGGCGGGAAGGGACCGGTCAGGGGGCGGTCGCGGCCTGGCGCAGCCCCGGTCGCACCTGGAACTCCTGGTGCTCCGGGGTCTCGTAGGGGGCGTAGCGGAGCGGCTCCCAGGCTCCCTGGGGATCCAGCCGCGTCCAGGCGACCTCGTGGTCCGCATCCGCCCAGTCGATCCAGACGCGAGCAGCGGTGCAGTGGACGCGCGGGGCCAGCTCCCCCGCGAACGTGGACACGGCCACGATCTCGCTCTCGAAGGTGCCGGTATCCAGGCTTGCGGCCGCGATGGACCGAGGCGTCTGTCCCAGTCCGAAGGGATCCACCTCGTACGCCACCCGGAGCGCCGCGCCGTCCCAGGCGGCGCTCGGCCGCCGCGCCAGCTCGCCCGGCAGGGAGACCTGCCCCTCGGCGGACCAGGCGGACAGATCGGAGGGCGCCTGACGGTGGACGACCCGGGACTCCTGTCCCACGACCGTGTAGACGACGTGCACGGTGCCGTCGGGCTGCACCGCCAGCGCGGGATCCACCTCGTCCTCGGTGGAATCGGCGATCACCTGCACCGAGGACCAGCCCGCGGTGGTGTGCACGCTCAGCACCACGTCGTAGCCCTGCGCGACGTGCCGGGCCCAGGCCACGAGCACGCGACCGTCGGGCAGGACCTCCAGCGACGGCGTCCCGTCCCCGTTGAGGAATCCTTCGGGGTTGAGCACGATGCGGTTGAGCTCGAAGCTGAGGCGCTTCCAGGCGCCCCCCCATGGGTCCGAGTCGTCGGTGATCTGGGCGAGCACGTAGGGCACCTGCACCGATCCGGAGGTGGCGATGCCCACCTCGGCCCGAACCGGTGCAGCGGCGCTCCACGCGAGACAGCACACGAAGGCCAGGGCACCTCCTCGGATGCGATTCATGCCTCACCTCCCATCGCGGAAGCTGTCGAGGCTCCCAGCGCTTCCCGGAACGCCGACGTCTCGGGCATCGTCTCGTCCACCTTGGACAGGTACGCGCGCAGCGTGCGCTCGTTCATCTTCTCCGCCGCCCCGTCCCCCTTGGCCTGCGCGATCCGCCACAGGTAGTAGCAGTTGCGGAAGACGAGGGAGAAGAACTCCTGCTTGCGGGCGATGGCGTTGGAGCGGATCGCATAGGTTTCGGAAGGATCGAGCTCGTGGCGCTCGAAGTGGATCACCGCCAGGTGCGACCAGCCCATGGCCTGCAGCCGCTCGAAGCCGCCGCGCTGCGCGTCCTCCAGCGCCTGGTCCAGGTCCTTGAGGCCGCCGGAGAGGTCCCCGCACCGGTAGCGCACGAAGGCGAGGTTGACGCGGGAGCGGCAGGCCTCGAAGTCGCTGGGGATCTGCTGGAACAGGTTCACGGCCCGCTCGTAGGCGACCTTGGCACGCTCCATGTCCCCGGTGGCGACCATGAGGTTCCCGCCGAGGTTCTCCAGCGAAGCCAGGATCCGCACGTCGAGCCCGGCCTCGAAGGCCTCCTGCCGCGTCTGCTCCAGCACCATCCCCGCGAGCGCGAAACGGCCGAGGCGGAAGCAGCAGGTGACGAAGTGGTGCAGCACGATCACGCGATCGCGCGGCGTGAGCACGAGGCCCAGCAGCTCCTCGCACTGCGCCTTGGCCAGCTCGAACCGTGCCAGGTGCACGAGGCACTGCACCTCGCCCACCCGCAGATCGGTGCGCAGGGCGAGGTCCTCCCCCGCCCGCTCGATGGCGGCGAGGATCAGGTCGAGGGCTTCCGCGTAGCGCCCCTCGTCGCGGAGGCGGTCGAGCCGGGGCCCCAGGCCCGCGCGGTCGAGCACCGCGCTCTCGACCTTGGGGAGCTGCTCGAGCTGGTAGTGGACCTCGAACCGCTCGGCCAGGGACGCTACGGACACGCCGTAGATCTGGCCCAGAGCGAACAGGCGCGGGAAGGTCGGCAGCGCCTGGCCGTTCTCGATCCGGGAGAGGTGGGATTTCGTGATCCGTTCCGGGTAGACGGTGGAGAGCTCCTCCACCGCGTCCAGGGAGAGCTTGCGCCCTTCCCGAACCCCCCGGAGGTAGGACCCGAACCGCTTGACCCCCCCGACGTTTTCCTTGTGCTCCACCTTTCCCCCCTGCGGCGGTGGGCTCGGGACGATCTCGCCGAAACGTCCCGTCCCGGGCGGGCGAAACGGCCCTCCCAGGACAGCAACGACCCAGGAATACACGGCCAACCGGCGGCGACGTCCAGCAGCGTTCCCAATCTGGGTTGCTGATACGAAACGCCCCCCGCGCTGAGTTGGGAGGACGCTCCACCGTCGGGCCTACGATGCCGCGGCCGGGATGCCGGAGGGGAATCGAAACCGCTTCCGCGGGTGGCGGTTTGGAAACTCACGCCGGGCGGACCCGGAACCAGTGCCCCCAGGTCAAGCCGGCCCAGACCGGAATGACGGCCCACTGGCCCGCGGTGCTGTGGAGCAGCGTCAGCCAGGTATAGAGGTCGCTGTCCGGCCGCGTGCGCTGGTAATGCGTCCAGGCCAGGAGGAAGAGCACGAGCATGCCCCCCTGGAGCAACAGCAGGAGCAGCACGCCCCAGCCCATCAGCCGGAGACGGCGCGGCCAGGGGAGGGGGCTCATGGCCAGCAGCGGGGGGAGCAGGATCACGCCCGCGTAGAGCTGGGTGAGGCTCTTGGCGGAGATGCCGAGGATGTCGGACTCGGTGCCGTCCGCCTGCCCCCGGAACACCCGCCATCCCTGGGCACCGTCCGGCCCCACGTCCAGCCCGGGGACCACGACGGGAAGGAAGGTCTGCGCGGTGAAGCGGACGCCTCCCTGGTAGAGCGGGAGGAGCCAGGGAGAGAGCGCCAGTGTGGCCGCCAGCACGGCGAGGCCGACCAGGACCGTGCGCCCCAGGCTAGGCAAGGCGCGCCCGGCGCCCGCCCCGGCTGGCCCACAGAAGCCACAGCAGCGCCACGAACAGGATCATCGCGCTCTGCCAGAACACGACGTGCATCCAGTCCGCCCAGTGCGGATACCGCGCGCCCAGCCAGACGAGGCTCATCATGCGCACGAGGTTGAGGACGAGGATGGCGGGAGCCCCGGCCGCCACCCCCACGAGCTTCCATCTCCACCCGCTGGGGAAGGCGATCACGGCGGCGAGGAAGATGCCCAGCGGGAAGGCCGCCGTGCACTCGAAGATGATCCGGATCGTGGAGAGCGACGGGCACGTCACGAGGTCTCCCACGGCCCGGCAGTCCGCCCCCAGCAGGCTCAAGGCCCACGCGGTGCTCCGCGCCGTGGCCCGGTTGAGCGGGGGATCGAGCTGACGATCGAAGGCCCACACCACGATCGCCAGCTCCACACCAAGCGCCAGTGTGAACCAGAGCAGGAACCGGAGGCGAGGGTCCTTTGCCGTCATCCCCGGAAAGCAGGTCTGGCCAGGAGGTAGACGCCGCCCAAGAGCACCGAGAGGACCAGCGCCACGATCCCCCAGGGCCCGGTGGCGGGAACGCTGCTGCCTCCCGTCATGCTCTCCACCATGATCTCGCCGAAGGTCTGCGGGTTGTCGTCGATCCCCACCACGGCCGCGCCGTCGATCCCCATGAACGTGGACAGCGGGGAGTTGCAGCACAGCTTGAAGCCGAAGGGATGGGCGGCCGTGGTGGTCCCGCCCGGCACCGTGAACTGGACGACCGACTTCTGTCCCGAGCAGGTTCCCGACCCCGTGAGCGTCGCCCCCGGACCGCTGGCGGCGCAGGTGTAGGGCGAGCCGCTGGCATTCCATGCCGTGCAGAAGTCGGCGGCCAGGTCGGTTGCGTTCTTCCCGGACCCGAACGTCCCGGTGAGACAGCTGCAGCCGGAGCTGCAGGAGCCGGCCCCGCCCGTTCCCCAGTAGACCGTGGAGGTCATCCTGACGATGTAGCCGAGGCCGTCCACGAGGGCGAAATCCGGCGTGGGGGTCCCCTTCCGTCCGGTGTAGACCACGAACGCGTCCGTGGCGGTCAGATACTTCTGGATGGCGGCGACATTTGGAAGACCGACGCTGGTGATGAGCGAGTTCGCGGTGGGAAGCACCTCGCCCGTGACCGACCGCGGCAGAGCGATGGCATTGGTTCCCGACAGCGAGCCGGCGACGCCGGCGCTGATCAGGGGGAGCAGGGTGGAGTCGTCGTCGCCGTTCACGACGAGCGACGTGGGGCTCGCCGCCTGGATCAGGTAGGACTCGCCCGGAACGAGGTCGAAGCAGTCCGAGCCGGGGCACACGCACTCCACGAGCCCGTCGGTGGTGCGGTCGAGGCGCCACACATGGCTGAAGGCCGGGCTCGCCGCCACCTTCAGGACCCCGCACGAGCCCAGCGCGTTGGTGGCCGGCAAGGCGATCCACTCCTTGCCCGTGGCACTGACTCCGGCGGACGGTCCTGGAAAGTTCCAGGTGAAGACCGCGGCGTGGCTTTGGCCTTGCCAGTCCGCGAGGTGGACCGCCGCCGCCATCAGCGACACGAACAGAATTCGCCCCCAGGCTCGACCTCGTCCATGCATGGCTGTGCCCCCCTTGAGGCGCGGAGTCTACGCCACGGGGGTGCGCCCTTGTCTACGAGAATCGAACCTTTGTCGAGACGGCGACGTGGGCCGGACGCGTCCTCATCTGGATGTCGCTTCCCGTGCCATCCTGCGGACCACGTCTCCTGCGCCAGGCAGATCGTGGATCAGGCCCACGCTCTGCCCGCCGTAAAGGGGGAGCAGGTCGCGCCGGTTCTGGGCCGCCGCCTCTTCCATCACGTCCTGGAGCGCGGACTGCTGCAGGTACGGCGGCAACGGGTCCGTGCGGGACAGGTCGGCCAGCAAGGGATTGGCGATCACGCGCGCCCACCGCCCGGTCCAGCGATCGGTGAGGACCGTGTCCTCGGCCCGGGCGTTCACGAGCGCGAGCCGGTAGGCCTCCGGGGCCACCGCCTCCCGGGTGGCGGCGAAGCGCGTCCCCACCAGGGCGCCCTGCGCGCCCAGCGCCAGCACCGCGGCCAGGCCCCGTCCGTCGGCGATGCCCCCCGCCGCCAGCACCGGGATCCCCACCGCGTCCACCACCTGGGGCACCAGCGTGAGGGTGCCGATCCTCCCCTCCCCGGGGTCCAAGGGCTTCCGGAAGTGCGAACGATGCCCCCCGGCTTCGGCCCCCTGGGCCACCACCACGTCCACCCCCTCGATCTCCACCAGGCGCGCGTCCTCGACGGTGGTGACCATGGCGAGGGTGACGATCCCCCGCTCCTTGCAGCGGGCGAGCAGGTCCGTCCCCGGGTGCCCGAGGCCGATGCTCAGCACGGGGACCCGTTCCTCGAGCACGATCTCGAGGTAGCGCGGGATCAGGTCGGGAAAGGCTTGGGGGCGGCCGTACCTCGGCGACAGCCGGAGCTGCGCGCGCGCCTGGTTGGCGATGGTCTGCACGCGCTGCGCCGCCGCTTCCGTCGCCGTCTCCGGAGGAAGCGGCGGCCTCAGCTCGTCCGGCAGGAGGACGTTGACGCCGAAGGGGCGGCTCGTCCTCCGGCGCACCTCCCGGATGGTATCGAGGAGCCCCTCGGGCTCCGCCCAGGCCGAGCCGATGATCCCCAGCCCCCCGGCCTCGGAGACCGCGGCCGCCAGCTCCGCTCCCGCCAGCGTCCCCATCCCGGACTGCACGATGGGGACCGAGATCCGGAGGAGGTCGCAGAGGGGCGTGCGCAGGCTCATCGCCGCATCCTACGCCGCATGCGCGAGGCACCGAAGAACCTTGATCCGGGCCGGGTGGGGTGACACGATGGTGGCGGGCGGGGCACCGGGTAGCTCGCGTGAGCGCTTGGCAGCGATGGACGGCGACGGGCGCCTGCGTCCTCGTCGCGCTCGTGATCGCCTGGCTCGATCACCAGACCGGCCCCTACTTCAGCTTCTCCCTGTTCTACATCGTCCCCATCATGGCCGCGTCGTGGTGGCTGGGGGCCATGCCCGGTGCCATCGTGGCGGCGGCCTCGGGGGTGGGATGGCTCGTCTGCGAGCTGGCCTGGCCGGAGACGCCCAACGGCGTCCACCTGGTCTGGAACACGCT
>Ga0070695_100000166_pt1 | contig 31492 bp, 36 predicted proteins | sample KBSK1252metaG_FD_65471 | JGI IMG/M metagenome (GOLD analysis project Ga0070695, IMG submission 65471) | Corn, switchgrass and miscanthus rhizosphere microbial communities from Kellogg Biological Station, Michigan, USA - KBS K1-25-2 metaG | ecosystem: Host-associated > Plants > Roots >...
GTTATTTTTGCAGGGGAAATATGGAAGGCGCGTACGGGGAAGTGGGAAGTCTATACAGGCCCAAACAAACACAATCATCATGTGCACGTCTCAGTCAAAGCTGAAAACGGGGATGAGGCTCAAGACTGGACAGGTATCGGAGGCTGAATGCTTGGAATAAAACAAGAACCCACCATTGTTATCAACGCATTATCTGAGATGCTGCGGCAGTTACTTCCGCTTTTAGTAATCTTGGGAGTCTTTCAACTGACGCCGGACAAACTCTCAGCTCTGAGTATTGCTATCGGGTTGGTTTTAGGATTCTTTACTACTTTGTTTACCCGCTCGCAGACTGTAGCCATCGCTGTAGCTGACCGGCAGATTGAGATAGCAAAGGCGGCTGATGTGAATACTCCGAATGCGACGATTATCGCGGCTGCGGCGAAGGAGCCTAAATGATTCAAACCAGACGACAAGTTGCAATCCTCCTTCTCGTTTCAATGATCGCCTATTCGGGTTATGGGTTTGCCTGTAGCGCGAATGACGTTTCCAAAGTCAAGAAGAAGGTTGCTGATGCTGCGGCTATCCTGAATACCGCGGCAAAGTCTAACCGTTCTCTTTATCAGTCTGGAGTCTATGGCGCCGCGGGTTCTCCTGCCGCCATAGTAAAGCGGCAACAGGTGGCTCAAGCTATTCACCAGGCTAACGAATGGTTGAGCATGGCAGTTGAGCGAGCGGCCGGCCTAACAGTCGATACCTTGCCACAGGGCAAGACTGATATTGTTGCACTCCTGCAAAAAGCCTCGATAATCCTGGCAGCGGTTCATGTTGATAATGAAAACATTCAACTTGTACTAACAAGTGCGGTTACGGCAATCAACGCGGCAGTTACTTTAACTTTGGCAATTAAAGGAGTCTAATAATGGCAGCAACACTAGTGGGAATCGTCGCAGCTATTAACGCTTTGACTCCTTTAGCCACGCAATTAGTTAATCAATTAAGGGAAACTGGCGAAACCGACGAACAGGTTATCGCACGAGCAAGGGCGTTAGTTGCCGAAACCCGACAGATTACGACTGAGGATATGGGTCCACAAGCATGAACGAGGATTCAAGTTCGGAGGCGGTTTGCAATGATTCTTGTCTGCACGAAGACGGGGTCGACGGGGCGCAAACCGCCTTTGAAGTAGTGATTGAGCGTATTACCTGGAAAGAGTTTACACAAAGTCTTCGTAGGGATGGGCCTCGTAACATAGGTCCAATGATTCTTTTGTAATGAGCGACAGAGAAGTCATAGAAGTAGCCCACGGAAGCCATTTAGACAATATCCTGAATGGTTTGAACGCTGGGATCTGTTACAGGGTCATTTGACGGGCTGACGCCGATAGTTTGACGACTTCGGGGAGCAGGGTGCATCTAACAGGCGTTGAAGGGTCTCCCTGTGGGTGTGGTGGGAACTGCTTCCCGATACTTTTTAGTGTGAAATGAGGAGATAAGTGGATGGAGAAAGAGAAACCATTACAGCCGGAACTGCCGCAGCGTCCGATACCAGATCCGCCGCCCGTACCCACAGGGCCTCCAATAAGGCCCGCAGACGGCGACGATCCAGGAGTGCCGGAAGATCCAGGCAAGAAACGGTGAAAAATCTTTGGCTAGTAACTCAGCGTAAGCCATTGGAATCCGTAGAACCGATTCCGTGGTTGCGCTGGTTGCTGCGTATGTATTTCAAGTGGCGAGGTTTTGCTGCAAGAGATTATGACGGAAGGTCTTATGCATCAATCGAATATCGGGGAGTATTCGAGGATGAATGCGAGGCGTACCACGCGGCCAGGTGTGAAGGTGGGGCAGTTAAGCCAATTCCCTTTAATGCTGCATTACCGGAAGAAACAGTCCAATACTGTACTAATGATGTACCAATAGGCGAGGCGTCAGCGTTTTATCGTAAAGGGGTGCCGCTTCCATTCATCGCTGTACCTAGAGAAGAGGTCGAGCAATGGACGCGACTCGAAACAAAAATAGACGAAGTAAGGGCAGCAAGCGCGTGATGAATTCATGCAGGATAACCCCCAAGCCATGCCTCACTGGGTATTTCAGGTCTTACAATGGTTAGCAGCGTTTGGTGCAGGCGGGTTAATCGTAAAGTTAATAATACTTTACCAAAACCGAAATAAACCAGCAGCGGAGGTACACAAGACAAGCGCAGAGGCAAATGAGATATCGGTCAGGTCGAGCACTAATGCCAGTGACGCCGTTATTCGGATGATTGACAAGTTAGACGATACCTTACTAACGATTGACAGGGTACGGACCGAAAGAGACGATTTAAGACGCCAATGCGATGAGCTAATGCGTGACCACGATCTTTGCGAGATAAGAAGCAGACACCACGAGGCTCAGGAACGCAGAATGATGGCAATCATGGAGATCCACGGAATCAGGTACAGCGAGGGCGACGAACTACCAAAACCTAAAGACTCGAAAGACCCGTAGAAAGGAAATCTATGTCTCTGCTAATATTTCTTCCACAGGTGATTATGCTGATTGGATTAGTTCTCTACTTTGTTGCCACGAATGGAAAGGTTGTCGAGGTTGGCAGATTGATGTTTCTTTCTGGACTCCTGGCAACCTGTTTGACTGGAATTCGACATCCGTGAAAATCTCCGAGCTCGTTAAGAATCCCGCCAACCCAAGAATAATCAAAGACGAGAAATTTGCTCGCCTGAAGAAGTCTATCCAGGAATTCCCTCAGATGATGGAACTTCGTCCGATTGTGATCGATGAATCAGGAATGGTGCTCGGTGGGAATATGCGTCTCGAAGCTCTGAAGTCTTTAGGGAAAAAGAGTATTCCTGATCATTGGATTAAGCGAGCAAGTGAATTAAGCGAGGAGCAAAAGAAAGAGTTCATTATTAAGGATAACTCCAGCTTTGGAGAGTACGATTGGGATCTATTAGCAAATGAGTGGGGAGATTATCCGTTAGCCGAATGGGGCGTTGATATTCCTGACGATTGGGCTAAGACGCCAGCGATTGAAGAGGATGAAGCCGCAGTCGGGGAGATGATCGACCGTGCGGCTGAATTACAGGTCAAGTGGGCGACAGAAACGGGACAGTTATGGGAAATCGGCAAACATCGGCTCTTGGTAGGGGACGCTACAGACAAAGCCGACGTGGGGCGACTGTGTGCAGACAAACAGGCTCAGATGGTATTTACCGACCCTCCTTACGGCGTTGATTATGATGGCGGAGCGAAGAAGCGCGAAAAACTTGCCAACGACCACATTGGATCAGATGTCTATGGGAAGGCCCTGCCTCATCTGCAATTTGCCGCAGACGATCAAGCTGCTCTCTATTTATGGTATGCGGATGGTCACGTCGCGGCAGCGGCAGCGGCAGCGGCAGCGGCAGGATACGTTATTACCGCGCAAATTGTTTGGTTAAAAAACAATGCTCAGTTTGTTACTTCAGCGCACTACAAAGGTAAACATGAGCCTTGCTTCTACGCTCACCGCAAAGGTAAGAGTGCGCGATGGTATGGGCCAAATAACGAAGTAACGGTTTGGGAATGTGATCGAGCACAGAGTAATGATTACCATCCAACCCAAAAGCCAGTAGCATTAGCAGAGCGGGCGATGAGGAATAGTTCTATTTCTGGTGATATTGTGCTTGATTTATTCTTAGGCGGCGGAGCCACGATGGTTGCCGCTGAACAGTCGGGTCGTGTGTGCTATGGATTGGAAATCTCCCCTGCTTACGTAGCTGTAAGCCTCGAACGTCTCTCTGCTCTTGGTCTTACACCTAAACTAATTGAAAACGAGTAATAAACGATTGTGGGAAGGAAGGATATAGCAAAAGACGGTAAGAAGTTCTCATCTGAGTACCAACCAGAGAATCGAGGAAGGCCAGAAGGTTCTAAGTCTCGCTCAACAATATTAAAGAAGTGGCTTACCGCTGAACTTGATATTGTTAATCCGATAACAAAGGACAAACAAAGGGGAACGGTAGAAGATGAAGTGATGTTAGCTTTAGTGACAAAGGCTCGAAGGGGTGACGTTCCGGCCATTAAAGAGATCCTGGATACGATGTATGGGAAACTCACTGATAAGACCGAACTCGCAGGGAAAGACGGAGACCCGATTTCAATTAAGGTAACTTATGCCGATAGCCGAAAGGGAGTTAAAGGTAGTTCTTCCTCGTCCACATCCTAGACAGGCGGAGTTCGTTGAATCTACGGCAAAGCGAATCGTTGTTAGGGCTGGCAGACGTGGAGGTAAGACGGTTGGGGTCGGTATCAGGGCAACGAAGAAGTTTCTCGAAGGCCGCAGGGTTTTATACGCCGCTCCCACGCAGGAACAAATTCAAAGGTTTTGGGTAGTAATCACCAGGGCATTACACGAACCCATAGAAGCCGGAATCTTCGTTAAGAATGAGACTTACCATACTATCGAGTTACCAGGAACCGAACAGAGGATAAGAGCCAAGACCGCCTGGAATGCCGATACATTACGTGGTGACTATGCCGATGAATTAATCCTGGACGAGTTTCAGTTAATGAATGAAGAAGCATGGGGCGTCGTTGGAGCTCCAATGCTGATGGATAACGACGGAGATGCGGTCTTTATTTATACGCCTCCATCACTAAGAAGTCGTAGTACAAGCAAGGCAGACGATCCACAGCACGCGGCTAAATTCTTCAAGAAGGCCAAAGAGCGACAGGCAGAAGGTGACAGGTGGGCAGCGTTTCACTTTACCAGTCACGACAACCCGCATATTAGTGAAGAAGCTTTGAATGAGATTACTTCCGATATGACCGCTCTCGCGTACCGGATGGAGATTAAAGCCGAAGATATTGACGAGTCCCCAGGAGCGTTATGGACAAGGGAACTAATCGAGAAGACAAGGGTAATCAAGCATCCAGACTTTGACAGAGTTGTTGTTGCAGTCGATCCTTCAGCATCCAGTACCGGCGATGAAGCGGGGATAATCACAATGGGGCGGGCGAACAAGGAAGGATACGTAATAGGTGACGACAGCATCCAGGGAAGTCCGAAGACTTGGGCAACGGCCGCGGTAACTGCGTATCACCGGCACAAAGCTGATTGTATTGTTGCTGAAGCGAATAACGGCGGGGAGATGGTTGCGCTAACAATTGCCACTGTAGATCCGCATATTAAGGTAAAGTTGGTACATGCTTCGCGGGGGAAGCAGACAAGAGCGGAGCCAGTCGCAGCTGTCTATGAACATTTGAGAGGGCATCACGTGGGGAGTTTCCCACAGCTAGAAGATGAAATGTGTTTGTGGACACCAGGCGATCCGAGTCCGAATAGAATGGATGCAGCTGTTTGGGCGGCTACGGAATTGGAGTTGGCGCAAGGGCAGCGGGAATGGGTGATGTACTAATGGAATTCCTTAACAAAGTTCAGAATCTATTCAGCTTCAAAGGTGATCGGCCGAAGTTCGATAAGAGTCCATCGTGGGAGAACTCCTGGCAATGGCTCACTCCTAGATTATTCAATACCGGCGCCACAATAGACTATCGCGGGGAGGTAGGACCGCTAGAAGATAGTTCTTTAGTGATGGCTGTCGTCAACTGGACTGGCACTCAGTTTACCGAAGCTCCGCCGGTGGTTCAGAAGCCCGCTAAAGAGGGCTCGCACGAAACGGTAGTTGGTCACGAAGCGACGGAACTCTTACTCCGTCCGAATCCACATACAATCTTCGAGGATTACTGTGGAGTAATGTCTTTAGACTGGTGGATCGTTGGGAATCACTACTGGTACAAAGTTAGAGACGGGTCAGGGAAGGTTATTGAACTTTGGTATCTGCCTTCCTACATGGTGGAGCCAAGATGGCCGGATGATGGCGCAAGTCCTCCGGTTCCAAACGAAGGGAATCTGGATTCGTTTATTTCGCATTATGAATACACCGTACCAGGTAGCGATCCAGTCCTTTATCCTGCGGCTGACATAATTCACTTCAAAAGATTTGTAGATCCAACCAACAGGCGTAAAGGTATCGGAGCGTTTGGCTCAGTCATCCGTGAGATATACGGGGACAACGCTGTAGGAGCGTTTACCGCGACTTTAATGCGGAATATGGGCATGGTTCCCTACTTACTGTCTCCGAAAGAGACTGGAGTCAGTATTACCGAAACCGCCGCGAATGCAATCAAGGACAATTGGCTAGCAAAGACACGGGGGGCGAACATCGGACTACCGATGGTCAATGCTATTCCCTTACAGGTTGATAAGCTTGGATTAAATCCCGAAGAATTGGATCTTTCTAAGCTAAGAATGATTCCTGAGTCGAGAGTTGCGGCGGTTACAGGAATTCCCGCAGCGATGTTGCAGTTTATGGTGGGGTTGGAAAACGGAACTTCGTTCGCTGCATACCGTGAGGCTCGACAGCAGGGTTACGAGTCGGTTGTTATTCCTATTCAACGAATTATGGCCCGCCAACTAACAGCTCAGTTACTCCCTGAATTCGACAAGACCAAAGGGTCACGAATCTACTTCGACACCTCTCAAGTGAGAGTCCTACAGGAAGATCGAGATGCTTTATACAAACGTGCGGTTTTAGCTTTATCGGCGGGAGGAATATCGAGGAACCAGTTTGCCGCGTCATTGAATAAGCCTTTACCGGACAAAGAAGAAATCTTCTATGTGCCTAATACGGTAAAGCCGATGACACAGGAGTTAATCGAAGAGACAGCAGGTGAGATACCAGAACCTCCGCCACCCGCTCCCGTAGTTGATCCGAATGCATTAGCGAAGTTTGCTGATATGGAAAGAATGTTTGAAGCGTTAGAAACAGAGATGAAGGGCTTTGCCCCTAATCGATGACCCTCCAAGAGAAAGTAATCCACCTTAAACTTCAGGCGGCAATGGCCGCTCGCCATGCTGCGTTCTGGCAACATGCCATCGACCAACAAGGTGAAGAGAAAGCCACAGAATTCTATAAACATTTAGGTCTGAACCACATCGAGGCCAAAGCTTTCGATTGGGAAGGCTTAAGACTCTCCAGATTACCCAAACAACATGAAATCACCGCAATAAAAGGTATTGCTTCCGCTCAAGAGAATTCAAAGGAAGAAATAACTAAGATTCTCTTAAAGCTCCGCACTCAATTGATCTCGGATGGAATGAAGGGGATTAAGACTCTCTCCCCTGCTGATTACCACGTTTTGACCTTAAGGGCGTCGACAGACGCGAGGACCCTTCTACGCGATCGGTTAGTCAAGACCCATAAGCAAGGCAGAATGCTTGTTGCTTCCGAGCTGGGCAAGAAAGCAGCGATTGATGATGAAGACGACTTTGACGATCTGGATATGCTGACCGATCTAACGAACTCACGAGTAGCGAATGACGTCCAGGCGCGAATCATTGCCGCGGCAGGAAGGTTTGCGACTTTAGGTTTAACCGGCGCTGCTTTGTATTCCGCCATCCAGGAAGATATCAATACCGGATCGGTTTCCTACATCGACCGTACGAGCACAGGGTTAGCCAACAAGGTTATCAATATCGGGCGGGCAGACGAGGCTGAGAATCGGAAAGACGAATGGGGCAGGGTTGAATACTCCGCGCTCCTGGATAACAACGTCTGTGGCCCGTGTGCTGCAGCAGACGGGGAAACAGGACCGACTGAGACAGACATAACACCCGCTCCGAATCCCGACTGTGAAGGCGGCGATTGGTGTAGATGCTTTCACGTCTTCATAAACGAATGAGCAAATGGAGCTTCTTTGACAAGCGAGTCTGCCTAACTACCCATCCGGAAGAATGGGAACTAGGGCAACAGGAATTCGATAGAGTTGGGTTGAGTGTGGAAAAGTTTCAATCTCTCCCGATTGATGACGATAAAATCTTAGGACCACATCAGAGCTTTTCAGGTTCAGTCAGGCAGATACTTTCAGAGTTTAATGAGTCGAACGCTCAAACACTTCTACACGTCGAGGATGATTGTTTATTCCGTGACTTGTGGCATTTAGAATATGCTTTACATCAACTGCCGGAAGATTGGGACGTTGTTTATCTAGGGGCGAATTTAGTTCTTTGGGAGCATGAAAAACCTTTACCACCAACCAGGTATTCAAGCCGACTGTTTAGAGTGTACGGAGCATGGACAACTCATGCGGTGGGATTTAATAAAAAGGTGGTTCCGTTTCTATTAGAGAATCAACCAGGACTTTCTGAGAGAATGTTTGATAACTGGATGAGTTCACAACTTCCGAATTTGAATGCTTATGTAGTGGCTCCGATGGTCGCATATCAGAGGGAACGGTTTAGTTCGATATGGAATCGCCACGATGACTACACGCCTATCTTTGAAGAAAGCGATCGGATGCTGAGATGATCCATCTTGTTACCTTCTCAGATGAAAGCATGAGCCGCTCGCGGGAACTATGCATGTCAAGCGCGTCGGATTATGGCGTTTCTGAAGCGCACGGGTGTGATATTCAAAGTTTACAAACATTTCGTGAGTTTCGAGACAATAAGAGGCTGTTTTGGGGCGACTCTGCGCGCCAATTGAGGGCCAACCGGACACCAACACGCGGATTTGGGTTTTGGTCATGGAAGGCAATGCTGGTTGGCTACTTCTTGTCCGACTCCTGTGAGAACGGCGACATTCTCATCTACGCCGACGCGGGAGTCGAATTCCTCAACAACGTCTCCCACATCATTGACCGAATGGATCAGGACATCTTTCTATTTGCGAATATGTGGGAACACGCGCATTGGTGCAAGCGAGACATTATTGACGCGATCATGCCTGGTGCTCCGTGGGAGTGTTTTGGGAAACAAGTGCAAGCATCTGTAATCTTCTTTCGCGTCTCTGACTACACAAGAGCCTTTGTTAAAGAATGGTTAGATTGGTGTCTATTTGAAGGTGGGCGATTGATAGACGATTCTCCAAGCAGGGGAATGAATCATCCGGAGTTTCAGGAAAACCGATGGGATCAGGCAATCTTAACGACCTTGGGTTACAGAGAAGGCGTTAGACTTCATTACTGGCCCGCGTCGTACTGTGATGGGGCGGCGACTTATCCGCGAGATTACTTAGACGCTCGCTCAAATCATCCTGAATTCCAGGAGAATCGCCACGATCAGGCAATCTTAACCACGATGGCTTATCGAGACAGATTAGGGTTTCATAAGTGGCCCGCAAGGTACAATTTAGGAACTCCATACCAGTTTGATTATGAGCAGGGACATTATGAGGACTATTATCCGACCTTGTTTAATCATCATCGGAAACGAAACCACGAATGGACTAACGCGGCGTGAATAAAGTCTTAGTCACAGGCGGAAACGGCTTCTTAGGCCAGCACGTTGTCAGAGAGCTCGATTCTCAGGGGTATGAGGTCTTTATTGCCTCCAGTTCTCAATACGACCTGAGAGACCGCTACTCCGCTGGCCGGCTGATATGGGATGCCAAGCCTGACTACATAATCCACCTTGCTGCGATTGTTGGTGGAATAGGATTCAATCAATCTAACCCCTCAAAGTGTCTTGCTGATAACTTGGCAATCAATCTCAATGTCTTACAACAGGCTTTAGCTTATTCCTCATTGAAGAAGTTTGTAGCGATTGGATCTGTCTGTGCTTATCCGTCTGAGACTCCAATACCGTTCAAAGAGACGTCATTATGGGATGGGTATCCGGAACCAACGAATGCGCCTTACGGACTCGCCAAGAGAATGCTGTTGGTTCAGTGTCAAGCATATCGACAGGAGCATAAGTTTCCGGCGATCTACTTACTGCCGACTAATCTCTACGGTCCAGGGGACCACTGTAATTTAGAAAACTCTCATGTGATACCGGCAATCATCAGGAAGTGCGTCGAGGCAAAACGAGACTGGCAGAAGACCATTGAGATTTGGGGAACTGGAACGGCTACGCGAGATTTTCTTTATGTTGCTGACGCGGCGAGAGGAATCGTGGCCGCGATGAAGGATTACGATGGAGCGGATCCAGTTAATCTAGGCACAGGGGTTGAGACTTCCATTAGTGAATTAGTAACAAGGATTATGGTTGCGACAGATTACGTGGGTGAAGTGAAGTTCATTTCGGATCGGCCGGATGGTCAGAGTCGGAGAGTGTTGGATACCAGTCGAGCAAAAGCCTTTGGTTGGGCAGCAACAATGGGTCTGAGTGCCGGACTCAACCGGACAGTCAAGTGGTATGAAAAGGTAAGTCAGACTGAAATTGAATATGCTTAGTTTCCTGGCAAAGTACGGCAGAAATATAAACTCTCAATTCCTTGAGGATGGGGTTATTGAAGAGTGCGTAAAGCGGATCGGCATCGAGAAGGGTTATTGCGTCGAGGTTGGCGGCAATGACGGTATGTGGTTGTCGAATACGCGAGCTCTAATTGACAAGGGTTGGCATGGCACATTTATCGAGGCCGACTTTCGCTTACATCAGAAGTGTAAAGAGAACTGGAAAGACAATAAACGAGTCAGATCCGCGTGTTCGCGGGTGAGTGCACAGAATATAAACGCCTTTGTTACCAATGATTGTGATGTATTCTCGTCCGACACAGACGGGATTGACTACGAGATCTTCAAAGCATTAAAAGCCCGACCAAAGATTTGCATTGTCGAAATCGATTCAGGGTTTCCACCGGAGAGTGAAGAATTCAATTCAGATGGCGCCCCTGGTTACAGGCCGATGCTGAAGTTAGGAATTGAGAAAGGTTATTTTCTTCTCTGCCATACCGGAAACATGATCTTTGTCCTGAACGAGTATCGAGATTTATTTCCGGAGATTAAAGGGGATGGGTTAAGCAATTCAGAGCAGTATTTCAATCCTATGCACTTACGGGAGGTTGCGGCGTGAGTGAGAAGGTTATTGAGACGAGACATCCGGTGCGATGCGATTATAAGCATCCTCCGCATGACCCGCAGGAAGCCGTAGCGTTTGTAGCAGCTAAATTTATTCAACAGATCTTTGGGGATAAGCGCGAGATCTTTGGTTGTACTGTTAAGCCCGACCCGTCAATGGGAAGCGGCATTCATTTCCCTCATAGCGAGGGGTATTGCGACATCTACAACATTTGAATGACGAACATTTGCACCTTTTCAAAACTAGGTCGGTGGGGTCGAGCTGCTAATGCGTGGTTTCAGGTAGCAGGGACGATAGGAATCGCTCGTCGTAACGGGTTTGATTTCGGCTTTCCACTGTTACAGAACCACGATGGCCGGAACTTTGAGCCGGACATTGACATTGATATGTACAAGCGGTTCCTCAATCCCCTACCGTTGTATGAGGGTCCGCAGTTACCCGTCTATGACTGCCCGTGGGGTTACAGACATATCGACCTGAACCAAAGCACCGACCTGTTAGGCCATTTCCAGTCGGAGAAGTTCTTTAGCCATGCAATAGACGAAGTTCGCTATTACTTAACGATGGTGGATGAGCCTCCATTAAATGACTATTGTGCAATCCACTGGAGAGCTGGAGACTACGGAGAAGCGAAGTCAATTCAACACCCTGACGGGAATTCCTACCATCCGAGAATGGCTTTAAGCTACTATGAACCGGCAATGGCGCAGTTTGGCAGTAATCAGAAGTATTTAGTATTTAGTGACGATATCGAGGGCGCCAAAGCGATGTTTGGGGATCGGGTAGAGTACTCTGAAGGTCGAGACTACCTGGAGGACTTCAAACTATTAAAACGCTGTCGCCACTTCATTATTGCGAATTCCAGCTTTAGTCTATTGGCGGCAATGTTGGGAGACGCGGACGATAAGCAAGTAATCGCTCCTGTGCCGTGGTTTGGTGGTCCGTGGTCGGATTGGGATTCGAGGGACTGTTATTCTCCTGGCTGGAAGGTAGTCAACTGGCAGATGGGAGAAATTAAGTTAGCGGCGTAGAGTATTTTTACCCCAATGAGTCAACCCCCAAACTATACAGTTTCGAATGTTGCCCGTCATATGAGACCGCCTCCATCCGATCGTCCAAATCCAGCCTCTACAGGCGGGTCAGAACGTAAGTCTGCCGAACGTGATAAGAATCAGGAGATTGAGAGTATTAAGCGAACGCTTTATAATGCGCTCGACCGCCTGGAGAAATTAAAGAAGTCTTGATAATCATTTAGCGAGCCAAGAGAGCGGCAAACGTCCGTTTCCAGCCCGCCGATTTCCTTAACCGGAGATTGGGCGGGCTTTTCTATTGCCTGGAGCACATTAATGATCGAACGTAAGTCCTACCCAATTGCAGGGCTGAAAACAGACGATACCGGAATAATCGAGGCCATTGTTTCAGTCTTCAATAACGTCGATTCAGGCAATGAAATCGTCCGTCCTGGATTCTTCAAGAAGTCCATCGAGAAGAAACTCCCGAAAGGTGTTTGGGCGCACGACTGGAAACAACCGATCGCCCGAACCCTCGAAGCTGAAGAACTCCTACCTGGACACGCTTCCCTTCCCGACCACTTAAAAGAACTTGGCGGAACCCGAATCAAAGGTCAATTCAATTTAGAGACTCAACGAGGTCGAGAGGCTCATTCAGATATCAAGTTTGGAATCGTTGATGAATTCTCCATTGGTTACAAAGTTACCAAAGACGGAAAAGACGAGAAGACAGGAGCCAGGGAGTTAATCGAGGGCGAATGGAAAGAGTGGTCCCCTGTTCTCGTTGGTATGAATTCCGAAACTGCCCTTTTATCAATCAAGGATGAAAGCTCGCTTGCAGGGCTGACATTCGAGGAACACTCCCAATCAGTGCTTGCAACTGTATCGGAGTATGTAGTTCGCGCAACCGAAATCAAAGAGATCCGCACGAAAGAAGGCCGGACCCTTTCTACCTTAAACCGTTCGAGACTTTCAACGCTGCTTGCCAGTTTGAAGTCTGTCTCGATGGATATTGAGGGCTTGTTAATGGAAACGGAGCCGAAGTCTGATTTGTGCAATCTCCGAGCCGAATCACTACGCCTAGAAGGTGAAGTCCTTTCCCTTCTAGTTAAGCACTGAGGAGAAAAAATGACACCAGAAGATCGAATGTATCAGGAGAAACTAGAACTCCTGAAAAAGAAAGACGCCGAAAGGAATTTCTTTTGGGATGAACGCAAGAAGGCGGGCAACGAAAGTGATCCCGTAGGTGACGAAGCAACCAAGATTGCGGCGATTCACACGGAGCTAAAAGCTCTTTCTGAAGAAGTCGCCAACCTCGACAACCAAAGAACTGTAGCGAAGAACGCTGCAGACATTCTTCAGGCAGCAAGTCAGCCGGTAAACCGTCCTAACTTCGGGAACGGCAACCAGCAGATGATGATTAAGTCTGTTGGGCAGGAAATCGTCGAGCATCCACAATTCAAAGCGTGGGTAGCGAAGGCAACTGACAACGGCAACGCCGAAATCTCCGACTCGACAAGTCTTAAGGACTTTCCACAGATCGACCTTAAGAACCTTCTGTTGAGCCAAAAGGGGTTGGTCTATACCTCGAACACTTCAGGCGGGGCATTGGTTCGCAGAGACTACTACCCGACTGTTGATCTTCCGCTGCGTCCTTTGACGATTAGAGACGCAATCACGATTGCTCGTACAGGGTCAAACCTGATTGAGTACGTGCGTGTTACGTCGAAGACTCGCGCAGCGGCGATTGTTCCGGAAGCCACGGCAACCACTTCGACAGGCTATTCCAACGCTGCGAAACCGGAAGCGAGCATGGCACTTGAGATCGTGCAAGCGGCAGTTAAGACCATTGCCGTTTGGATGCCCGCCACTCGTCAAATCCTTTCAGACGCTCCCCAACTTCAGTCAATGATTGATAACTTCCTGATGACTGACCTTGAGTTGGCACTGGAAGAAGAAGTCATTTCGGGCGTGGGTGGTGCGAGTCACTTTACGGGTATTGAGAACACAACTGGAGTAACGCCGCAAGCGTTTACGACAGACGTTCTTACCACCACTCGAAAGGCCAGAACAGCGGCTTTGATTACCGGCCGGACCGCTTCGACGGGTTATCTGATGAATCCCTACGATTGGGAAGCATTGGATCTCACTAAGGATGCAGAGAATCGGTACTACTTTGGTGGGCCGTTGAGCATGGGAACCAAGATGCTTTGGGGTCTGCCAGTGTTCGAGTCGGAAGTGATTCCGCAAGGAACGGCGTACACAGGAAATCTCAAGACAATCATTGTTTGGGACCGTGAACGTCCGACCACGCGAGTTGCTGAACAGCACTCGGATTACTTTACGCACAACATGGTTGCGATCCTGACTGAGTTACGTGCGGCAATGGGCGTTCTTCGTCCAGCGTCGTTAGTCAAGATTGACTTGTTGGCCGGTGCAAATTCCTAACGGCGCACACTGTTAGGCTGAACGGGCGACTCCTTCTTACTCCCGTGGAGGGAGTCGCCTTTAACTTTTAGATATGTTTCCAAATCTTTCGATGGACAATCGCGTGAACGGTCGAAGGCGCAATCCGGAACTTCTCTGCCAAAGCGGTAATCCCGCCATTTTTGCGGGGGATATAAGTCGTCCGAATTTCTCGGACAACTGCCTCATTAAGAAGGGCCATCGGGTGCGATTCTCCCGCGCTGTAGTGTCCAGCGTTTTGTCTATCGACCATGTTATCGGCTGGCGTTCCGGCATACAGGTGATCGGGATTTACACAAGGCGGGTTATTGCACTTGTGAAGAACGCGCAAGCCTTCCGGAACAGGACCGTTTCTACTCTCGAAAGAGACTACGTGTGCTCGACCAATTCCGGAAAGTCCGTAACCGTCTTTATCGGTTCGACCAAGCCACAGCCAACAAGTGCCGGACTTGTCGACCTTCTTCCAGAATCGATTAAGAGCGCGTTCCCTGTCTCCCGCGTGGTAGCAGGATTGAGAGCAAAATTTAGTGATATTGCCAGTCCAGCCAATGAAAGGCTGCGTACATTGCTGACAGACGGATTGAGTTTTTAGTTTCGCCATCATGGTTATTATAGGATATTTTCACTTGGCAGTGCCAGAACATAATGCTGGCTCAGAGACAACAGTCTGGGCGGCTTTTCGTGCAATGGCCCAACGCGGACATATAGTCAAAATCGTCTGCGATAGAAGCGTCACAGCCCCGTATACATTTGAGGGAATCGAAGTCGTCCGCCCTCCACGTCGAGGACTTCAATCGTGGCTAGAGAACTTTGTTAAGGATGCGGATCTGTTAGTTACGCATCTCGACCTAACGAGTCAGGCAATGACTCTAGCAATGGCGGCTAAAAAGCCTTTAGTTCATTTCATTCATAACGATGCACAGTTGATGTACTGGAGAGTAGACGCGAGAGTCCCTTATAAGAACGCATTAACAATCTTCAATTCAAATTGGTTGGCAAATAAGCCTAGCAGTTGGGCAGGGCAGGACTTACCGAAGGATTGGGAGTCACCACATTCAATTATTGTTCATCCTGTAGTTGAGCCGGAACACTATCGCTGTGAACGGGGCGAATCAGTCACTTTAGCGAATCCTACGGTCGGTAAAGGTGCGGATACGTTTTACAAGCTAGCCGTGAGGATGCCCGATCAGTCATTCATAACCGCTCAAGGTGGGTATGGAATTCAGGAAGTATGCAGACCACAGAATCCGAGTGCTCATCCACATCCGTTTTACGATGACCAGGGGACCGAAAAACCTTGTTACGGATTACCAAACGTCACTCACCTAAAGAACGATCCAGACATTAGAAACATCTTCCGCCGTACTAAAGTCTTATTGATGCCCTCTGAATATGAGTCTTACGGGCGGGTAGGGGTCGAGGCCGCTTGTGCCGGTATTCCTACTATCGCCCATCCCACTTTAGGGTTGTTGGAAGCCTTTGGCGAAGCGGGAATCTTTATCGACAGGAACGATACGGATGCATGGGAAGCGGAACTCAGAAGATTACTTACTGACGAGGTTTATTATCACAAGCGATCTCAAGATGTCTTAAATATGGTCGAGAAGTTTGACCCTGAAAGTGAGTTTGACCGTCTTGAGGAAGCGTTACTTGAGACAGCACAGAGAGTTAATGGAGAGGTATCACCGATGATTTGGAAGTGTGACCGATGGATCTGGAAATTGGAAGATGGGAGTTTTCGAGCGACAACCGACCAAAGGATTCCACCTGGAGCCGTAGTCCTGGCTTACGGTAAGGGATCAGAGGTTCCGGAAGAAGTCGCAAAGGCTAACGGGTGGATAATGTCGATGGTCCAGCCGAAGTCTGTTCCTGATCCGGAAGAAAATAAAGCTATAGAAGGTCCAGCGGAAAACAAACAGAGAAAGCGTAAGACAGCATAATGGCGGACGACGTAACCTATACATCTACCGCTCCAGCGGGCGTTCCGAATGCTACTAAACAGGTAACAGACGAACACGCGACACGCGGGCATATGCCTATAGTGAAGTTGGCGTATTCAGCCGATGGCGATGCAACTCCTGTTAGTGCGGATGCCAGTGGTTTACTCGTTAATCTCGGAACCAATAATGATGTTGTCGTTAGTGACGGTGGGGGATCGCTTACCGTTGACGGGCCACTAACGGACGCTCAACTGAGGGCGAGTGCGGTTCCCGTCTCTGATAATGGTAGTTCACTCACAGTCGATGGTCCTCTGACTGACACGGAATTAAGGGCAACTGCGGTTCCTGTTTCGATGGCGTCTCCACCAACAGGATCGGCAACTGCAGCAAACCAGGCTACAGAAATTACCGCATTAGGTTCGTTATTAACTGAGCTACAAACCAAAACCGAACCCGCAGATCAGCAACATACAATCGTTGATTCAAGTGCGTTACCTTCCGGAGCGGCGACAGGGACCAAACAAGACACAGGTAACGTTTCTCTCGCCTCGATTGATACTAAAGTTCCGGCATTAGGCCAGGCTCTTGCGGCTGCATCGGTTCCGGTAGTTCTAACTGCCGCGCAACTCACGACGATTACTCCACCAGCAGCGATTACCGGCTTTGCCACAGAATCGACTCTCGATACCCGTACAGGAGCATTAACCGAAACGGCGCCGGCAACAGATACCGCATCATCGGGAATCAACGGACGTTTACAGAGGATTGCTCAACGCATTACGTCTTTAATCGCTCTCATTCCCGCATCATTAGGGCAGAAGGCTAAAACTGCCTCCTTTGCGGTTGTCCTGGCAAGTGACCAAGATCCAATTGCAGCGACTCAATCAGGAACCTGGACGGAAGCAAACTCAGCGGCAATTGCAGCGTCCCTTTCTGTAGTTGACGATTGGGACGAAACCGATCGAGCGAAAGTCAACTCGATTGTCGGGCAAGCTGGAGTAGCAGCGGGCGCGGGCGCGGTTAGCGCGACAGTTCAGCGGATGACACTAGCCTCTGACGATCCGGCGGTTGCTTCGCTTTCGGTAATAGATGATTGGGATGAATCCGATCGGGCAAAGGTCAATCCTATTGCGGGTCAGGCGGGCGTACAGGGCGGATCTGGAGCGGTTTCAGCACTCACCCAAAGAGTTGTACTGGCCACTGACGTTGCGTTGCCAGCAGGAACGAACGCAATAGGGAGCATTGAAGGAACCGTAGCCCATGATTCAGGTGGAACCGGAATCAAGCCTTTACTTCAGGGGGCGTTAGCGAGTGCTCACGGAACTAACCCCACCGCGGTAACGGCAGACGATATAACTAGACTATTAGCGAATCGGGCGGGCGTTCCCTTTGTTATTGGAGGCCATCCGAATCCTGTTTGTGTCCGACTGAATTACACTTCAGCACAGACAGATGTTGCGATTGTCACCGTTTCCACGGGACTAAAGATTGTCGTCACAGCAATTGATGTGATGGCAGATCACGCTAATGCAGCAGACGCTCAAGTGCGAATTGGGTTTGCGGCGACAACGACGCCGACGACAACAGGTGTGATTTTGTCTCATGCGGGAATAGCTCCAGGATCAGGAATTAGTAAAGGCAATGGCGGGGGGATTTTAGGTGTTGGTGCTGATGGCGAGGATTTAAGGGTCACAGGCGAGGCAGCTTCATCGGGAATGGACATTGTAGTTACTTATTACACGATTGAATCATAGTCAATGGCAATAGCCTTTGTTTCAAATCGAGCGGGTGCGGGTAATGGTAGTAGTTCTAGCACTCTTGCGTTCAGTCCAGTTGTTACCTGGACAGCTGGTAACTTGTTTTTGTTATGTATCGTCTTTGACAATGTTTCTACTACTGTTAGCAACTCCAACGACTGCACCGGCGTTACCGACACCAAGAGCAATACATGGTCAAAGGCCCATGAGCGTACGCAGTCAAATGGCGCAGCGGCTGATGGATGTACGGTTGCGGTTTTCTATTCCAAGCTCACCGCTAGCATTCTGACCTCAGACACGATCACGGTACAGTTCAGCGCCAGCGTGACTGATAAAATTTCCGTTGCTGCCGAGTTCACTATCGGCGGTACGCCCGCGCTCGAAACTACTAAAGATCAACACAGTCTCGCCGGCAATGGCTACGGCAGCAATGTTATCGGCAGTCTCTCCTCCATCGAACGCCTATACGCAATGTATGGCGGTAAGGAATCCAACTCTGTCAACGCGCTAGACGCCCTGTCTACTAGTTTCAGTGCTCTCAGTAATGCTCGCTCACGCAACAACGCTGCTGCGGTACGTACTTCAGGTGAATATCGAATCAATACGAGCACAGGTGAGACCAGCAATCCCACGCACACCATCAGTGCCGACACGGCCAGCGTGTTCATAGCTATTTCTGAGGCGACAGCAGGAACGCTCCAGGACATTATTGGGGGTGGAGTGGTTCCCTTTCCGCGAACGTAATTATGATGATGCTTTTATTTAGCGGAGCTTTTACTTCGACTGTACCAACGGCATTAACCCCGCGCTATACGCAATATATAAGTGCAGAGAATAAGGTAATAAAGATTAGCGACGAGGACGCAGAGATAGACATTTCAGCGGAGGACGATGTTTACAAAGGAACCAACTGAGGTAAGGATCTTCCAAATTGGCTGGCTCGACTGGTTAGGGAGTTTGACTATTTCTACGTCTGTTTGGTCCGTACCTTCCGGAATAACGAACGATTCAGATACCAACACAACCACAGCGACTCAGATTCAATTATCGGGCGGAACGTGGGGCGTAACTTACGAACTTACGAACACGATTACCGCCTCAAATGGTGAGGTTGAGACTCGAACTCTAATAGTCACGATTCAACGATCTGTTTCGTATTGCACCCCATTGGAAGTCAGGCGGCGAATGTTTGGCGGGTCCGGATCGGGAGGATCAGCGACGACCACCGCTCTGCCACAGGCAGAACTCGAAGCATTAATCGAACAAGCAAGTCGAATGTTTGATCTTGTCTGCGGAGTCGCCCCAGGATATTTCAACGCCGCACCTATTCCTATCGCCACCTCGAGAACAATCTACGGCGAAGGTACGAGCTATCTAAGACTCCCTCCCTACGTACCAGGATCGCTAAATACTACTCTGACAGTTCCGACTAATTACACGGCTCCGACTTTTATTGAGAAGGATGGTTTCCTGGTCTTAGTAGATTCAAACGGTGTCGCACCGCAGGGGATCTGGAGATATCCGCCTTACATAACAGGATGGTGGGAAGGTGTTGGCATTACCGTTTCGGCAATATGGGGATTTCTTGAGACGCCGGCCGATATCAGGATGGCAACCATTGAATTAGTTATCAATTTGAAGCGAGAAACCGATCCAGCGGAACTAAAGCTCACGGACATAGAAGGTCAGCCCTTGCGCGAGAAACTTCCACCTAGAGTCGCGGAAGTCGCAAGAAGGTACAGACCACAGGTGGGAGCCGCCTTTGCTTAGATTCTCCGCTGAAGTTTTAGGCGTTGAGGTACTGGATCGGGCCTTTAATCGCGTCAATCAAGAGATTTCGGATTTTAGGAACTTTTGGCCTGGGGTTATTACTACTTTTTACGAGATTGAGACTGAGCAGTTTCGGTCTGAGGGCGCTAGTGGTGCGTCTGGCAAGTGGGCGGCTTTAAGTCCAGCGTACAAAGTCTTTAAGGAACGAGACTTTCCAGGCAAAACGATTCTTCGCAGAGAAGATGCCTTATACGAATCGATGACTGGTCCGGATGCTTTGGATTCGATTCTCAGGCCCGATAGGGATGAGTTAGTAATTGGATCGGCTGTGCCATATGCGCTGATTCATCAGAAGACTAGACCAATCATTTCACTGAGTGAAGAGAGTAAACGAAGGATGGTTAAAAGCATTCAAGTTCGATTAGTCGAGTTTGCCCGCGCAGCGGGGTTTGAGGTTCAGGGAGAGAGAGCGGCTTAATGGTCTGGACGCCTAGATATTACGCAGTTCAAGAAGAAGGTGTAATTGAAAACGCCCTATTCATTATTGCGCGTGATTTCAAGGACGCTCTTGATGTGTTCTACCCGATTGAAGCTTTACTGAATCCGGACGATCCGGCATACCTGGAAGACTTTCAAGAAAGGTCTTTAGGCCAGATTCAAAAACTTGTATTCCCTTGTCTAGCCATCGGCCCGAATCGGAATGCCGCGACAGAATCAGACGCTAGAGACAGGTTAAGGCAAGCGGTCAGGTTTGATATTTACGTTGGGGTAACGGCAGATTCAATGGCGAATGTGACGCAAAAGATAATGAGATACATGGGAACTTTGGATGCGGTCCTACGCTCCGCCACTAAACCGGATTGGAAGCGTAATATGTCAACCATAATTTTCGGGATTGTTCTGGAAGCAGAGCACGTTTACGGGTCGATTAGAGAGCGGGAGTCTATCTATTTCCGTGACGCTCTTATGCAAGTCACACTCGCGTTTAACGAACAGTAAGGAGAATAACGATGGCAGGAACAGCAGACAACTTTGTTACCGCTGATGTAGGAATCGGGCCAGGTAAATTCTACGTCGACTTGGGGACAGGCACGAACGGTATTTGGAGCGGAGCCGCGGGTGTGAGACTTATTCTTCACTCGGACGGAACCCCCGACTCGACGCAGAACCCCAACGCTTTACATATTGGCTGGACGGATGCGGGAACTCAATTCTCAATCAAGCCAACCTTTCAGAACTTCTTTGCTGACGAGTCACCCGACCCAATCATTTCGAGGGTAACCGCACAGGAAGCAATTCTTTCCGGCTCACTTCTTCAGGTTATGGATATGGATCTTGTCGAGATTCTGAATCCTACGGCAACAAGAAGTGACGTGATGGGGTCAACCGGTGTTACCTTTGGAACGGCTTCTCCAATCTATACGTCCGTAGCTTTGATCTGGCCGATGGAAGAAGATTCCACCAGGTTTGGAGTTGTCCATCTGTACAAAGCGTTCAACGATGCTGGATTGGCCGGAAACATCACATCGAAGGATGTAAGCAAGTCGCCTTATGCGTTTCGAGGGTTGGCCGTTTCCACAAGAGCAGCAACGGATCGTGTAGGACGATACTTTGTCCAGAATGGTGGTGCTCAATCGTAATGAAAGCAATGACACCGGCGGAATATGCCGCCCATGCTGAAAAAGTCAAAGCTAAAACGGCAGCGCCAAGCGAAGCTGTCACCCTGAAGAGTGGGTCTAGATTCGAGTTACGAAGAATCGATCTTCAGGGTATGGTTCAGCTTGGCGTTATCCCGCAAGCCCTCGTCGCGGAAAGTATCAAAGCACTCAAAGGTAAGGGTCAGTATACGCCTCCGAACACAGTCGAATTGAGAGTTGAGAGCTTAATTCTCAAGCGGGAAGTCGTGGCCGCGTGTTGCGTGATGCCTCCGTTTAATGAAGAAACGGCCAAGTCGTTTCTGATGGAAGACTTTGAAGAGATTTACGAGTGGGCTATGGGGCATCAGGGGGTGGAGGTCGCGTCTCTAAAATCCTTTCGTAAGGGACGAGGAAGGGGAACTGCTCGAAGTCGCACTCATGGGAAGGAACTTCAGCCAACGTCCGAGTCATCTGCTACAAATTGAAGATGACAAACTAGCGTATGACTTTGACCGATGCTGTAATATCCGGCTCCAGATTTACGACATTGAAAACGAGAAGCGTAGACTTGAAGCAATGAGCATGGGAGGTTTGGGAGCAATGTTTCACGAGAAACCTAAAGACAAGCCTATGCCAGAAGGATCGTTCTGAGCCACCGACTGACAATTGAGAATCGCGGGAAGTCGTCAGTCCTTATTTGTTCTGATTGTGGGCGTCCATTTTTAGAGATAGCCGAAGGTGAGATAAGGATCGATTCAAAGCATGGGAGCAAGACCCATAAAAACATTCTAACGATTGACCATCTGCGGTTGATAGCGTTCGAGGTTTATAGACAGTCACATCCCCCTGAAGGATGGACATTTTAATAAAACGTGATGCCTTGTGCGTCCTAATTAGTTAGGGCGCATTTTCTTTTATGGCTTCTGATCTCTCATTACTGTTTAGACTAAAGGCTGAGAATCAAGCGTCCCCTGTTATTCACCAGGTACAGGCGGATTCTAAAAAACTCACTCAGTCGGTATCGTCTGACTTCTCCGCACTCGCACAGGTAAGTAATTCCACGTTAGGCAAGATCACTACTTCACTAACTAACTTCTCGGGCTCGATTCCCATTGTCGGTAATGCTGTCTCAAGTCTGACTTCTGATCTGTCGTCGATGGCGACAGTGACAGAAGGAGCAGGAGCGGAGTTTGCCGCCCTCGCCGGTCCGATTGGTTTGGTTGTTGTCGGTACAGCGGCAATGGCCGGTGCTGTCGTCAAACTCGGAGAGGAACTATTCACGCTCGCCAAGATTGCCGGTGAGACACAAGGAAAGTTATTCGACCTCTCACAGCAAACAGGCGTCAGTGTTGAGACATTAGCCGGACTTGAGGAATTAGCCAAGACTACTGGCGGAAGTATTGAGTCAATCGCTCAATCCCTTGTTGTATTTCAGGGGAACATTGAGGCCGCGCAAGATCCGACAAGTAAGCAAGCGGGACTCTTTAAGAACTTAGGCGTTGAGGCTACCAACACAGAAGAAGCGTTACGACAGACCCTCGAAGCAATCAACAAGATGCCGGAAGGGTTCAGGCAAACCAACGCAGCCGCAGAACTGTTTGGTCGACGTGGTGGTAAGCAATTCCTGGCAATCCTGAAAGAGTCTCACGGGGACATTGATCAAACCATTCGAGAACTTCAGGGTCTTGGATTAGCGAATAGCGAGAACGCTAAGAGGGCCGACGAGTTCAATGACGAGTTAGTTCATTTACAAACCCAACTGACCGCCATCGCTGTAACTATCGGCAACGATGTTATCCCAGTCATTCTTGATGTACTGAAGGATTTAGAGAAAGCCCTTAAGGATAACAAAGAGATCATTGACGCGGTTCGGGTCTCCGCACAGGGTTTAGCGATTGCGATTGGTGCGCCATTAAAGGGGGCGATCTTTGCTCTCAATGCAACTCTGGAGAGCGCAAGGCCAGCACTGGAAATCTACAAGGAACTACTTGAGGCCATCGGGGCGGCAGCTCAGTTAGTTACCAATACAGTGCCGAACGTTGGTGCTAACGCGATCGGGTCGATACCTTTGGGCGGCGATACTGGGGAAGAAGGATTAAAGGAACTAGAACGCCTGTTGAAAGCGGCTCAAGGGACATTAAATCTTGGACCTGGAAAACCTTTCAATCTAAGAGAAATCTTCGGGGACGCAAAGAAAACAAAAGAGGCGGCCGATCCTGCTATCGCACTCCTGAAACAGTTACAAGGTGAAGTAAGGAACCTGGACAACGCGACGAAGGCGGAGATTGTTACAGCTGAACTCCTCGACAAAAAATATAAAGATATTAGCCCTACGTTGCGAGAGCAGATTCTATTAACCGCTCGCCTCATTGATCAGAAGAAAGAACAAGCCGAACAGGACGAGATTCTTAAAGGTGCTGCGGAGGAATTAAAGCAACATATTGACGCCGAAAAAGAAGCTTTAGAAAACTTCATTGAGGCTCAGAGGAAAGCACTCGAAGGTCCGCGATCCGAACTGGACAAGACTGAAGAATTCATCAAGCGGTTTAGCTTTGAGTTCGGAAATCTCAGTGGTGCGTTGGACGAGAATATAAAGTTTTGGTTGCGATTCAATGCCGCACTAATCGACTCAAACAGGCATCTTGAAACTCTAAAGGAACAATTAAAAGAGGTTGCGGATCTTACTCCAGCAATTCCTACGGCGGCGATTCCGAAACTTCCGAAAGGCATTGTCTTTGACGACTCCGAGCTCGGACCTCCACCGGAAGCAGAGAAAAGATTTAGAAACCTTCAAGCCAGTATCGATGATCTAGGGACTTCGTTTGGGAACCTATTTGATGCCAGTAAGGACTTTGGAATCCAGTTTGGGGATGTTATCGGGGGAGCGGTTGCCGATCTGGCTCACGGCATCGGGGATCTTGTCGAGCAGTACGTTCTTTTAGGCGAAACGGCGCCCCACGCCCTTAGAAAGCTCCTGGCTAGTACATTGGCGCACGTAGCCGCAGAAGCGTCTGTAAAGGCCATATTTCAATTAGCAGAGGCATTTGCTTCGTTGGCTATTGGGGACGCAAGGGGAGCGGCGTCACACTTTACCTCTGCCGCCATCTTCGGCTCGATTGCCGGTGTTGCTGCGGTAGCTGGACGAGCGGCGGCGGGGGACCTATTCAAGCCACAAGCAACAGGAGCGACGGGTAGCGGTCAGTCAGGACCCATCCAAACGATTACAACCGGCCGAAATCAACAATCCGCTCAAGTGGTTCACGTGGTCGAGGTGAGAGTAAAAGACTCGGAGTTTGGTCGAGCGGTTACGGCTCATGTAGTTAAAGACATTGGCGACGGTGGACAGATACGAGAAGTTATACAAAACGATGGAAGGTAGTTATGCCAGAAGCGACATTTCCAACTCCCTTACATAGTCAGACCTATGACACGGGGCCGGTATATCTGAAGTATTTGAAGCGTCCGAAAGCGTGGGATGAAGTCACTGTCTTTAGTGAATTCGAGGATGGTGGGAAAGATATTCTCGAACACGCGAGTAACGCTCCGCAGTATTGGGAACTTGAATACAACGGACTCGAAGATGAAGACGCGAACATCCTGGACCAGTTTTGGGATGCTCACAGACTGTCAGTGTCTTTTACTTTTATAGAACCTCGTGACCATCCGTGGACGGGAACCGAAGGAGCCACTTATACGGGTTGTTATTTTGCGGAACCTATGTCCAGGAATCACGACAAGGTATGGATTCAAAGTAGAAAAGTAGTCATCGTCAAACGTCCAGCATGAATGTAGCAACCGCAAGTCTAATCTCAACTCTTACCTCACGGTCAAAAGACTTACTCTGTTTAGTCGAATTCTATTCAGCAACTTATACGCCAACCGTACACGGGTTTGAGCCTCCTTCCGCGGTAGCCAGGTTTGCAACAGAGACATGTTCTTTTCTTTTGGATGGCACAGTCGGAGCGGCGAGTTATTACCGCGAAGCTCTTTCGATGCCAACCCTGACCAGGAATTTAGGTAAGCAATCAAACTCCTGCACAGTCAGATTCTCGAATGTCTCTCGACGTCTTGCGACTTTCATTATTAACAACCACGTCGAGGGAATGCGGATGGTTATCCGTATTGTTTCCCGCTCGAATCTTCTGAGTGACTTCGGGGTCTTGGGTAACGGTTGGGTGCTGTTTATTGGCCGCTGTGGCCCGCCCGACGGGTTTGATCGTAAGGATGCGTCTATTACTGCCAAACAAGATTTAGGGCAGATTGAGGCTCAAATTCCTCCGCGAGACTTTCAAAGAACTTGTCCATTAAAGTTCAAAGGTGAAGAGTGTTTGGGTACTGAAGTTCTGGCAAGTAAATCCGCGGCTTATCAGGCGGCGACGGTTTGTAACAAGTCATTTGTTCAGTGCACTGACTACGCGAATACAGAATTCTTTCAAGGCGTCCGAGTTGTTCAGATTGAAGGATCGTTTAGACATCGACCGCATCAGGGATTCTTTACCAAACTTATTAAATATGCCGCTCCCCTAATTTACTTCGCCTTCCTTCGAAGGAAGAATGTCACAGTCGGATCTTCTATCGAAGATGGAACACCTTACGGGAAAGCCATTCCGGTAGTTTTAGGACGCTGGCAGATGTCGGGCTATCCGCTTCAATTTCACGATCGCGGAACGGCAATAGACTTCCTAATGGCGTTCTGTCGTGGGCCAATCTCCGACTTTATAAACATCCGGAATAACACGGTTGGATTTACCGATCCTTTAAGTATCGTTGAGCATTATGGCAACTATGGTGGAGATACTAACCAGGCGGCGGATGCCGTATTTCCTGAAGGTCAGTTCTTTTCTCGACTGGCTTACATAACCGGATACGTTGCAGGGTCAGACATTGCAGTTGAGGAACCGGCGCCGGATATATCAGCAATCGTTAAAGGAATAGCGATTGGGCAGTTAGTCAATGGAGACTACTTCAACCGGCAAGGTACGGGAACGGTTTACGGGGAGACTGTTACCTATACAGAAATCTTCACTCACTGGCCGGATAATCCAGTGGAACAAGTTAGGTATGTTTTAAGAGATCCGGCCTTACTAAATCTTGGTCCGACAAATACCTGGTTAGACCACAGACGCACCGGAGTTACAAGTGTTTATTGTTTAGGTGGAGTTCAAGACCTAACGAATGCTGAAAGGTTGATTCTACCGAATACTGAAACAGGAAAAGCGGGCGTTGACTATCACCGGTACCATACAACTGGATTATTAGTTCCTGAAAGTTATCGAGTTGGAGTGCAGCAATATCCTGTACCACAGGCTGACAAGGAAGTCACTTATGAGTATTACAACCCCGCGAGTCCTCCCGCATCGTTTCCGATTAAGACATGGTATAGGAAAAGATTCACTTCAAACATCGCACTACAAGAACGCAAGAAAGCAATTGATTTTGTAAACGACACTTTACTTCCTACCTTCAGAGGGTATCTAAGCTGGAATGGATTAGGAAAGGTTGCGATTAGATGTGAACGTCCGGCTGATTCTGTTTTAGTTCGTGGGGCGAGTATTGTCGGAGCGACAACGATCAAGGTAATGGATGTCTATCCGTGGACGTTTGATGGGAACGAAGAAGAGAATTCGAAGATAGGCAAGATCCTAATCGGGGTTGGGTTGGATACTTCCGAAGTTCGGTCAGTCACGAATACTCACTACACCGCAGATGGGAATGCGATCACTCTTACTGCTTCTGTAACCGGAGGAGTTACAGCTACCGCATCAGGAGCGACGTTCACTGGCGGCTCATCAACAGTAAGGGCTTCTGGCTCAGTTGTTATCGGTGGAACTCCGGTTTCAGGCGACACAATCTCTGTTTTTATAAACGGGAATGAATGCTTCTATGAAGTGATTCCAGGAACCTACGGATCGGGTGCGGGTACAACGGCAGGGGTGGCAGCTTGTCTTGCCTTTGCTATTAACTCTCATCCGATTGTTAGGACATTTGTAGAAGCCTATACAACAGGTTTTGGCGACACAACCGTTGCTCTCATTTGCAAAATGGGAACATTGGATCTTTCTTCTGCTTTGGAAGAAGCCCACGGTGTAGACGAAGAAACGATCCGAATAATGATGTCGTTCGCGGGGAAGGCTCTTACTTACGCAGACACGACAAAAGCGAATGTGTTAAATGGATCGTTTAAGTACCTCGGCTCAAATGGTCAGACTCGCTATAATCAGTTCAAAGGAACATTCCACGACCCTTTAAGAGACTTTGCGGAACAACCTTTAATAATTAACGACTACGACCATCAGGACGAAGTCAATAAGGTTCTCACTCTTGAGATTGATCTATCGGCGGTTGATAACTATAACCAGGCGTCACGATTACTCAACGGAGCAAATGCGAAGTTTGGGGATGGTTGCCAATTCTTCGGATGGGGTTCAAATGGTTTAGCGTTACAACTCGAAGAAGGTGACAGAGTTTGTATCAATGACGATTCTGGAGGCTGGAGAAACGTCCCAGTTACGATTGAACAACTAACAATCAATTCTAATTATGAGATTAACTTTCTCTCCCGTATTTACTCAACCTCATTCTTCAATGATTCAGTCGAGGAAACAGACGTTCAGATTGCCTCTGCCTTAGATAACTTTGGTGGAGGACCACCGGACATTTCATTTAATACCGTAGATTTCCCTCCTGATGGTTTGATTCAGACGACAAGCGGAGCGGCAGGAATAACTACAATCCGAGGGGGAGCGATATTCGGCGCTACGGTCTATATGCAATATGGGAAGGTCTCAATTAAGAGACCAGGTGACACGGACTTTGAGCAGATGACTATTCTGCATCCTGATTCAAATTTGGAAGCTACGTTTGAATTCATTGCGTCAGTCGATGGTCTATACACAGTGCAACTCGAGGTCTGTGGGCAGTGGGGATGCAATACAACTAAACCGACTGCAACGATCATTATTGGGTTCGGAACGACAGACGGATTAGCGGCAGAGGACGGAACACTACTGCTTGCCGAAGATGGAACATTTCTTTTAGCGGAGTAATCTAATGCCTAATGAAAAAGTAAGTCAAAAGCCTTCGATCACTACGCCAACCAGCGATGATCTAGTCTATCTCGTGAACGACCCTGCGGGTACGCCGACCAGCGGGCAATCATCGTTGACAAATCTTACAAAGGGTATTCCAGCACTCGTTGGAGATTCGGGATCAGGCGGAACAAAAGGACTAGCACCGGCTCCAGGCGCGGGCGATGCAGCTGCAAATAAATTTCTTCATGCTGACGGAACCTATAAGGCTGTCGCGGGCGCGGGTGGTATTGGCGGATCTACAGGGTCAACAGATAACGCAATTATCAGAGCCGATGGTACAGGTGGCGTAACTATTCAAAGTTCTGCCTTGACGCTTGATGACAATGGGGGACTAACATTCCCAGAAATTTCCGCACCTTCGACGCCCGCATCTGCAAAGGTTGTTTTGTATGCCAAGTCTGATGGATTGCTTTACTCCAAAGACGATGCAGGACTAGAAACAGTCGTTACAGGTGGGGCGGGTGGTGGGGGTTCCCCTGGAGGCTCTGACACTCAGGTCCAGTTTAATGATTCCAGTTCGTTCGGCGGTGATGCCGATCTTACTTGGAATAAAACAACAAACACGCTGAGTCTTAGTAATGGGGGCAGCGCCGCCCCTGTTCTTACGACCACAAATGACGGAACAATAAAAGTTGCAAACTTGCTTGCATTACTCGGCAGCGGTTCGACTGCCCAATTACGGTTGGGTAAAGATTCATTTATCCAATGGACCGATAATTCCTCCTATGCTTCTGGAACTCTTAGAATTGAACTTACAAAGAATGCCACACCAGGATTTCTAAATCTGACTTCAGGCAGTTTCGATACGGTTGGATGGTTGTTACAGCAAGGAGAAGTCCGATGTACTTCTAACTTTGCTAAGACTACGGATACTACCCTGGCAAACATCACCGGTGTTACTCAAGCTCTGACAGTGGATGGCTCAGGTGGTTATAGCAATGGCGGTATTTCTGGCAATTATTCTTTTGAGTTTGAGGCTGATGTGGATGCTGATGCGACAGGTGGTTATAAGTTCGCGGTGGCCTATTCAGCTTCAGTAACCGCAATTGCTTACACCATCCAGTTCATTGCTAATGGTACACCAGGAACAATTGACCTTGCATCCAGACAAACGGCATCAGGAGGCTCGGCGGGAGCGGCTGGAGCCACCGCTGGCCGCGTACGCATCGCAGGAAGTATCACGGTTGGAGCTAATGGCAATCTGACGGTGCAGTTCGCGCAAAATGTCTCGAATGGAACGAGTACCGTACTAACGAACGGCTCTTTCCTTCACGTCAAATCAATTCTTCGCTAAGAGGGGGTACTAAAGAATCCGCTCTCTAAAACAGGTGTCGCACAGATCCGTAGCATCGAGTTTTTGAGCTTCGACAACGACTCTTGAGCAGGAATTACAAGAGGTAAGGTTGAGTAGCCAAAATAAAAGGTGTTGTAGTTTGATTCTCATTTGGGGTCTCCTTGCGAGTTCTCTAGCAAGTCTTAGTCCAGTTCATAATCCTAAAGTTCTCCGATTCCCACTCAATCTGATGTAGCAAATCGTTAAAGGCTTATACCTTCTGAGAATAAACCTTTATTTTTATCTATTATGACCAGGTGCGACCAAACCCTGAAAGTCACCCCTGGAAACGCGGCCGACATCCGAAGACCCTGGCAAACCTTCGTCCGAATCCTGAAAACTTAATGCGGTGCGAAATCCCTGTCGAGCGGCTACAAAGAGCATTAAAACGCAGCGGCCTCAGTAAGTCAGAGTTGGCTCGAAGAATGGGCTGGATGAGACTCAAGCCTGATATTCACAGGGTTAGTTCGTACCTGGGCATAGAAAACCAATCGAACGGCTCGAAACGTAAACACGTCAGTTATGAAGTTGCTTTGCGATTATGTCGAGCGATGAATGCGTCTCCAATTGAGCTTGGGTTATGAAGAAGAAAATTGCAGCCATAACAGGCGCGATAGCTTTAGCGGCAGCAAGTTTAATGTGGTGGAATAAACCTCAAATTCCCCCGAAACACAAATGGCCGGCGTGTCAGGGGATAAGCGACATACCGGCGACTAAAGTCTCAGATCGGGATTGGCAAGCAACAACTAATCTGAGACCGACTAACGCTCCTTGCTATTTAGATGTTTGGGTACAGTCTCAGCAGAACGGGGTAACGGTGAACGATAAGGTTGTGAATCGAATCTATATTACTCCTTAAGCGGGTCACTTAACCTCTACTTTCTCAAGAGCAGAAATGATTGCGTCCAATGCTCTCTGGTCTATCTTGCGTAGCTCAGCACCGTCCCACCATTCATCGAAGTTACGCACCTTCTCAATCATTGCGCTGCGTAGGGCTGCGGCATCAGAAGTGGCTGGCTGTACTGCTGCTGGTGCCGGAATCTCGTCAGTGTTTCTAATGTGTCGGCCCATGTCATAAAGCAATTGAACTTCGGGAACGTCCCATCCAAAGGTTACACACCCTTCATCAACTGTTTCCTCTGCTGCTGGTTGGGCGGGAAGGGCGGCGATTAATGAACCGATGGCCTCCGCTTCACGCTTGCACGAGTCGAATACATCATACCCACCGAGGTCGTCACGTTTGAGTGCTTTAATGCTTGCGTCGTAATTCTGCTTGGCGAGCCGTTCACAAATCGCCAACGCTTCTGCTCTACTAATCAACTCCCCTGCTTTTACTGCTAGTGGTCTAGCTAAGTCAGCGCGAGCTGCAAAGATTTGCGCTGCTTCGTCTCGTTGTTTGATTAACAATTTCACGTTCTGAAGTATGTAACTTGCGTCACAATGAAGTAAGGTTGTTAAGTGTTCGATAAGAGGCGTCCAGTTTGAACTGCCTTGTTCGATGAGAGTCGGTGCTTCATTGTTTGTAGGCATGATTAGTACCTCGGCTTTCGTGCAAGTAAGTCTTTTGCGGCTTGGTCTAGGTTTGGGTCGTAGCCGCGATTAGCAAGCACGCTGCAAATCCCATCCATTGTTTCGTCTGTGCTTGGCCCTTCTTCCCATCCCTCTCG
>Ga0070695_100000168_pt1 | contig 31403 bp, 28 predicted proteins | sample KBSK1252metaG_FD_65471 | JGI IMG/M metagenome (GOLD analysis project Ga0070695, IMG submission 65471) | Corn, switchgrass and miscanthus rhizosphere microbial communities from Kellogg Biological Station, Michigan, USA - KBS K1-25-2 metaG | ecosystem: Host-associated > Plants > Roots >...
CCGGCGGCCACAGCTTCCGCTTCGGCGGCAGCGTGACGAAGAACGCCACCGATGGCATCCACTCCTTCCCCGGAGGAGGGACGTGGACGTTCGCGAACCTGTCGAACTTCCTGCACGCGACGCCGTCCCTGTACCAAGGCCCGTGCAATTTCCAGAACGGCAGCCCCGGCTGCGTGTTCCCCGATGGCTCGCCGCTGCTCTTCCCGAGCGACCTGCGCAAGGCGAGGTCGTGGGACTTCACGATGTACGCGCAGGACGATTGGAAGATGACGCCGAGGCTGACGTTGAACCTGGGGCTGCGCTACGCGCCGTCGACGATCCCGTCCGAGGCGACCCATCAAACGTTCGCGCTGCTGCCCGTGCCGTTCGGCCCCAATGGCGGCGATCGCAACGCGAGCGTGTCGTCGCCGCCACCCGAGCGGTTGACGGCGATGAGCCACTTCTTCCTGCGGAACCCGTCGCTACGGACGTTCGATCCCCGCATCGGCGCCGCCTGGGATCCGTTCGGCACCGGAAAAACGGCCATCCGCGGCGGCTACGGCATCTTCCACGCAACCATTGCGTGCCGCGATTACTGTTACGGCGCGTGGTTCACCCAGCCGTGGACGGTCAGGACGATCACCGACCCCGGCGCGCTGGCCACCTTCCCGCGCCCGTTCCAGACCCGCAGCGAGACGGCGACGAGCGCGTCGTGGGGAACCAATCCCTTCCAGACGACGCCGTGGATGCAGCAGTGGAACGTGAGCGTGCAGCACGAGATCATGGCGAACACCGTCGTCGTGGCGGCGTACGTCGGGTCACGCGGCGTGAACATGGTCGGACAGCGGGACGTGAACCCGCCGCTGGCGAGCGGCGCGCTGACGCCGTATTTCAATACCGGCGCGATTGCGCTCAACCAGAATCAGACGCTCGTCGCGAACTTCCCCGGGTACCTGGATAACCTCGTGTTCGTGACGGGATCGGGCGCGCGCACCGCCGACGGCCTGGAGTGCCGCAGCGCGACGTGCACGCTTGCGACAGCCGACGGAAAGCCCATCGTCAATCCGGCGTCGGGCGAGATGTCGTATACACATGTCGTGCGGACGGGTACGACCTACGCCGCGCTGGCCAACAGCCGCTGGAACCCGAACTTCGGGAACTTCACGTCGGGGGTGACGGACCTCGACTCCAGGTACGACGCGCTGCAGGCCGGGATCAATCGGCGCATGAGCCGCAACCTGGCCGCCCAACTCTCCTACACCTATTCGAAGTGCACGGACGTCAGTTCCGGCAACTGGGGTCAGGAAGGCGGGACGATGATCCTGAATCCCTACGACGTCGAGGACGACCGTGGTCCCTGCACGTTCCAGCTCACGCACAACCTCTCGGCCAACGGCGTCTACACGCTGCCGTTTTCGGGGAACCGTCTGCTCGACGGCTGGCAGGTGAGCGGGATCTTCTACGCCAGCTCCGGTGGCGAGTTCACCATCCCCGGCATCCCGGCGCTCGGCAGCAACCCCGGCGCAACCGCGAACAACAATCGGGCCGACTACGTGCCCGATGCGGCCGGCTGCAATGCGGAACCGATCTACAAGGATTTCAAGACGAGACTGAGGAACGGGTTCCCCGTGTACGTGAACAACGCCTGCTTCCGCGTGCCGGCCGTGGGCGAACTGGGGAACTCGCGCAGGAACGGCTTTGTCGGCCCGACCCAGTGGAATGTCAACATGTCATTGCAGAAGAGCACGAAGATCAGTGCGTCCGCCCAGCTCGAGCTGAGGCTGGAGGCCTTCAACGTGTTCAATCACAGGAACTACAACAACCCCGGGTTCGGATGGACGCAGGGCGCTCCGACGTCCGCGGCAAGCTTCATGTCCGGAGTGCCGAATACGACCGCTGGTACCATCACCGATCTCGTGGGGACGATGCGGCAGGTTCAACTGGGCGCGAAGCTCATCTTCTGATTGGCGGAGGATCGTTGTCATGAAAAACATTCGAAGCGTGATGCTGTTTGCCGCGGGTATTGCCGTGGGCGCCCTGCTGACGCAATCGACGGCCGCGCAGCAGGCTCGATCCACCGGGCACCGGATCAATCACGTCGGCATCAGCGTCGCCAACTTCGACGAGTCGCTGAAGTTCTACACGCAGGTCATGGGCTTCAAGGAAGCGTACCGGTTCCCGAGCCAGAACGGCCAGCCGAGCACGACGTTCCTGCAGGTCAATCGCGATACCTTCATTGAGATGGCGCCAGCCAACGGCAGGCCCGCCGGCTTGACGCACATCGGCCTGTACTCCGACGATGCGCAGGCCACCGTGACGCAGCTCCGCCAGAAGGGAGCCATGGCCGGGGACGTGCGGCCGAGCGAGAACAGCGGATCGCGCCTCTCGAACGTCACGGATCCCGATGCGATTCGCATCGAGATCAACGAGCAGCCTGCCGGATCGCTGATGCGGAAAGCGATGGAGGCGTGGAAGTAGGGATGGAGGCTTCGATGCACAGGACAGTCGTCACGCTCGTCGCGCTCGCTGCTGGCCTTCTGATCGGGTCGCGTCCGGTCGCGGCGCACCACGGTGCCGCCGCCTTCGAGAACGACCCGGCCAAACGCCAGGTGCTGAAAGGCACGGTGACCGAATGGATCTGGGCCAATCCACACACGTTCCTGCAGTTCGACGTCAAGCGTGACGACGGGCAGACCGTGCACTGGGTCGTCGAAGCGAGCAATCCGCCCGACATGCAGAACCGCGGGTGGACCAACAAGAGCTTCAAGGCGGGAGACGAGGTCACCGTCACCGTGCGTCCGGTGAAGAGCGGCGCACCGGTGGGAAGCATCATCCAGGTTCAGTTTCCCGATGGCCACGTGTTGCGGGCGGTGAACGAGCCCGCGCCCGCGCAACGACAGCAGTAGGGGCCGACCTTCGGCAACATCGACAGGAGGGGCCGACCTTCAGGTCTGCCCAAACCGAGATCGGGAGCATGGTGATGAAGATGCGTCTGATGGCGTTGTTGTGTGCCGCGAGCGTGGCCGGAGTGATCGCGCTGTTGTTCGCGACGCCGCGCGCGGCGTTCGGTCAGGGTGAAGTCCGGCAGCCGGGGGCGGTCTACGACTTCGACTTCAAGGGTGAAAAGCCGGCGCCTGCCCCGCGCCGCGACATCAGCGGCGTCTGGGAGCCGGCGGCGAACGCCTCCGCGGGCATCAACGCCAACGGCGCGCAGCAGATGCCGTCCGACGGAAAGCCGGAGCACGAGCTGCCGTTTACGCCCGAAGGCAGGGCGGCCTTTCTGTCGCACAAGCCGACCTTCGGCGTGACGATGGTGCCGTCCGCGCTGACCAACGACCCGATGCCCGGGTGCGACCCGCAGGGGTTCCCGCGCATCGTGCTGCACAACTTCAGGACGAGCCGGATCATCCAGACCCCCGAGAACGTGGTGATCCTCTACGAGTTCAACAAGAAGTGGCGCACGATCTGGACCGACGGCCGGGCGATTCCGAAAGAGGTCGACGAGCCGCGGTGGTGGGGATATTCCGTCGGCCGCTGGGTGGACGATTTCACGTTCGCCGCGGAGTCGTACGGGTTCGACGACCGGACGTGGCTCGACAACGCGGGCCGCCCGCACAGCGATGCGATGCGCGTCCGCGAGGAATACAAGCGCACCGATCGCGACCACGTGGTGCTGACCATCGTCGTCGACGACCCGAAGTTCTACACGAAACCGTGGACGGCGCTGATCCTGCCGCTGCGGCTGCAGTCATCGCACTTCGACATCCGCGAGATGGAGTGCTCGCCGAGCGAGACGGCGCTGTACAACAAGCTGTTTGCGAATCCAGCGGCGGGTGTCGAGGCCAAGTAATCCGGCCGTCCACGCCCGCCGCCGCACGTCACTGCGCCTTGCTGTAGGTCAGCGTCGCGTTGGTCGACGGTCCGGGTTGCTCGGTCCCGCGCGCGATCGTCAGCGTGCCGCTGTTGAACGTCATCACGTCGCGCATCTGGTTGAGCGCGGTGTTCCACGTGAAGAGGATCAGCTTGCTGCCGTCCCAGCGCGCCTTCGTTCTCCACTTCACCGTCGCCGTCGTGCCTGATTGCGTGACGGACGGGGCGTCCCAGATGGTGTCGCTGCCATCCAGTTTGTAGACCACGCTCATCGGGGTGGCGCCGTACTGCCCGCTCTGGATCGTGATCTCCGTCGGACTCTGTTTGATCGAGACCGTCGGTGAGGGCACGCCCCATCCCGCGGACCCGGGATAGTTCGGCGGCGTGGTTCCCGACAGCCTCCACGTTCCCGAGAAGTCAGGCTTTGCCTGTGCCCACCCGGCGGAAGCACCGACGGTGAGCGCGACCACCAACAGCATGCCGTGCCTGACGATCATCGCGACCTCCTGCAAGGCGGACCTGAAGGTCCGCCTCTACGTCCACTCACTCAATTGGTTCGGCCGGCGGCCATCGGCATCAGCGAGCGCCCCCACACCAGCTTGGTCGGATCCGCGCCGGGCTTCGGGTGGTACTTCTGCGTGCGTCCGCCGAACACTTCCGACAGATACAGGTTGCCCTCCGAGTCCGCCGAGATCTGATGCATCGCCCACGTATACCCGGGTCTGGTGCCGAACTGGCCGAACGAGTACTCCACGTGGCCGGAGAGATCGAACTTGACGATCCGGTCAGTGAGGCTGTCGACGGCCCAGACGTGCTCGTCGGCGCTCATCAGCAGGCTGTGCGGCGCGATGCCCGGCCACTCCTCGATGAACTTGCCGTCGGTGTCGAACACCTGGATGCGACGGTTGCCGCGGTCCGAGACGAAGACGCGCGGCGGCGATCCACCGACGGCGATGCCGTGCGGCGTGTTGAACTGGCCCGGGCCCGTGCCGCGCGTACCCCACTTGAGCAGCGCCTTGCCGGTCTTGTCGAACTTCACGACGCGCGTGTTGCCGTAGCCGTCCGCGACGAAGAACGTGCCGTCCGGCAGCCAGTCGATCATCGTCGGGCGGCGGAAGCGCGTCAGGTCGTCGTTCTCGCCGAACTCGTCGAGCATCCCGAGCGTCTGCACGAGCTGCTTGCCGTCGTGCGTGAACCGGTAGATGACGTGGCGCATGTCGTCCACGACCCAGACGAAGCGCTGCGGATCGTAGGGGCTGATGTAGACCTGGTGCGGGCCGCGCCCCCAGTCGAACAGCTTGTCCCACTGGTTCCACGCCTCGATCAGCTTGCCGTTGCGATCGACGACGACGATGCAGTTCACCATGTTGGCGATCGGCTGCGTGGCCGCCATCTGGTTGAAGAAGCCCCAGTTGCCGGGGAAGTTGTTGGGGACCTTGTCGGGCAGCTTGAGCTCGCCGCGGTTCGCGAGATAAATGCGATCGGCGGACTCGGCGAAGACGCCGCCCTGCGAGCCCCAGATGTAGCCGGGTTTGGGGTACGGGTGCGCCCACTGCGGCCAGTTGGGATCGGGGACCTCGTATTGGCCGGTGATTTCACCGGCGCCCCCCTTCGCAAACGTCGGCTCACCGTTTCTCTGCTGGAGCGAGGCCCGCGGAGCGAGCACCAGAAACCCTGATAGAACGACCAGCCAGGCAGCGATCGACAGGCTGCGCCTGCGCATGCGGACCCTCCTTCCGGCGTGTGCGGCCAGAAGTTTACTCCTCTTGACCATGTCTTGACGGGAGTGTTACAACGCCCGTGGCCAATCGGGGTCAGGGGTTTTCGGGACCAACGAGACGAACGACCAGGGGCCCGCGGGGCGGGGACGAATTGGGGGGGCGATGAGATCCGTGCGCGCTACCACTCTGCTGATCGGGATTCTTCTTCTCGCGCCGGTTGCCGCGCTCGCGCAGAGCAGCGTCACGGGCGTCGTGCGCGATTCATCCGGCGGCGTGCTGCCGGGTGTCACCGTCGAGGCGGCCAGCCCCGCCTTGATCGAGCAGGCTCGAACCGTCGTCACCGACGCGCAGGGTCTCTACCGCATCGTCGATCTGCGTCCCGGCCCATACACCGTCACGTTCACGTTGCAGGGGTTCACCGGCGTCAAGCGGACCGGCATCGAGCTCCGCGCTGAATTCACCGCCACCGTCGACGCCGAGCTCCAGGTGGGCACGGTGGCCGAAACGATCACGGTCTCCGGCGAGGCGCCGCTCGTGGACACGCGCAGCGCCCGCGCGCAGACGCAGTACGCGTCCGAGACGCTGGAGGCGCTGCCCGGCAACGGGCGGCTGTCGACGTTGATCTCCGTGCTGCCCGGGGCGGTGCTGAACAACGAGGGCGATCGTGCCTCCGGCGCGTTGAGCGACCGCTCGCAGACGCGCTTTGCGATTCACGGCGCGCCGAACGCGCAGCCGGTCATCGACGGGATGAACACGGAGATGGCGGCGTCCAACACCGGCGTCTTCGTCTGGAACGGCATCACGTTCCAGGAAGTGGTCGCCGAGACCAGCGGCATCGGCGCCGACCGCGACACCGGCGGCGTGCAGCTGAACATGATCCCGAAGGACGGCGGCAACATCTTCTCCGGGACGGCGAACCTCGCCTACACCGGCCCGGACCTGCAGAGCAACAACATCGGCGACGAGCTGATCGCGCGCGGCCTCAACACGTCCACGCAGGGGCTGGCGTCGATCAAGAAGTTCGTCGAGGGCGCGGTCGGCATCGGCGGGCCGATCAAGCGCAACAAGCTGTGGTTCTTCGGCGCCGCGCGCCGCAGCATCACGCAGCAGTATGCCGCGGGCATCTACTGGAACAAGGTGCAGCAGCCCGGGAGCCTGCTGTATCAGCCGGACCTGGATCGGCCGGCGAGCAGCAACGACTTCTACCGGGACTACAGCGTCCGGCTGACGCTGCAGGCGACCGAGAAGCACAAGCTCGTGGTGGCGGGCTCGTTCCAGCACAACTGCAACTGCGTCTACGCGCTGTTCCGGCCGCAGGGCGGATCGCTCGTCACGCCCGAGGCGGCGACCGAGCACGAATACGAGCCGGACTACAACGTCACGGGCACGTGGACGTTCCCGATGACGAGCCGGATGCTGCTCACGGCGGCCGGCGGCGCCAATCACATCACGCAGACGAACAAGCGCGGCGCGGGGGTCGACGCCAACAGCATCCAGATCACCGAGCAGTCGCTCGACCTGAAGTACGGCGCGGCGTACGGCGCGACGGCGGGCGGCTCGTCGTACTCGACGCTGCCGCGGTCGCAGTACCACCAGCAGTTCGCGGTGGCCTACGTCACCGGCGCGCACAACTTCAAGAGCGGCGTCAACCTGCGAGAGGTGAAAACGGGCGACAACGCCAAGTACGGGTCGGACCTGTTCATGGCGAACCGCGCCATCCTCTACACCTTCAACAACCAGCGGCCCGTGTCGCTGCAGCTGCTGGCGACGCCGACGCACTTCGAAGAGAGCGCGCTCGACGCCGCGGTCTACGCGCAGGACCAGTGGACGGTTCGCCGCCTGACGGTGAATCTCGGGCTGCGCTACAACGACGTCGACATGTCGAGTCCCGAGCTGATCTCGCCCGCCGGGTTCTACGTGCCCGAACGGCGCATTCCGGCCGCGGACCACATCCCGCACTGGCGCAACCTCAGCCCGCGCTTCGGCGGCGCGCTGGACCTGTTCGGCACCGGCAAGACCGCGGTAAAAGGGTCGATCGGCCGCTACCCGGACATCATCCGCGTCTCGCCGGCGAACCCCGCGAACCTGTTCTCGCTGACGACCAACCGTTCGTGGAACGATACGGTGTTCGGCGCGGCCGATCCGCGCAGCGGCAACTTCGTCCCGGACTGCGATCAGCTGAACCCGGCGGCCAACGGCGAGTGCGGCGCGTGGTCGGATCAGAACTTCGGCCGGCCGCGCCTCTCGACGCGCAACGCGCCGGACTCGCTGAGCGGGTTCAACAAGCAGTTCTACAACTGGCAGGCGTCGCTCTCGTTCCAGCACGAGTTGACCGAGGGGCTGGCGCTGAACGTCGGCTATTTCCGCACCTGGTACGGCGGCTTCCTCGTGACGAACAACCAGGCGATCCCGGCGTCGGGCTACGACTCGTATTGCATCACCGCGCCCAAGGACAACCGCCTGCCGGGCGGCGGCGGCAACCAGATTTGCGGTCTCTACGACGTCAAGCCGGCGTTTTTCGGGCGGGTTGACAATCTGGTCACACAGGCGTCGAATTACGGCGGCCAGGGACAGGTGTACAACGGCGTGGATCTCACCCTCAACGGGCGGTTCGGCCAGGGTGGGCAGTTTTCGGGCGGGCTGAGCGCCGGGCGCACGGTCACCGACAACTGCTACATCAACGACAACGCGTCGCTGACGGCGCCCGTGTTCCTCAACGTGCCGGCGCTGCCGGCGACGTCCACCGTGCCGCGCAACACGGACTTCTGCCACGTGGCGCCGCCATGGTCGTCGGGCACGCAGCTGAAGTTCCTGGCGGTCTACCCGCTGCCGTGGGACATCGAGACGAGCGCGATCGTGCAGAACAGCCCGGGCATCCCCATCACGGCGAGCCTCGTCATCCCCAACGCGCAGGTGCAGGGCGTGCTCGGGCGCAGTCTCGCGGCGTGCCCCGCCACCGGCGTGTGCACGCAGACGGTCCGCACCGAGCTGATTCCGCCGAACACGATGTTCGAGCCGCGCCTCACCCAGGTCGACCTGCGCGTGTCGCGCTCGTTCCGCATGATGGGCACCGCGCGGCTGCGCGGCAGCCTCGATATCTACAACATCTTCAACGCGAGCAGCGTGCTCAGCATGACGCCCACCTACGGGGCGTCGTGGCTGAATGCCGCGCAGGTGCTGAGTCCACGTTTGTTGAGAGTCGGCGCGCAGCTTGACTTCTGAGCCTGGGCGCGGGAAGGGTGGAGGGACGCGATGCGCATTGGGTTGACGGCATTTTCGGCGCTCGTCGTGGCGGCGGTCATCTCGGCGACGGCCGTGACCGGCCAGGGGCAGGCGCCGCCCGCGGGGCGCCAGGGACAGCCGGCGGCAGCCGCCGCGCCACGTCCGGCAGCGGCGCCGGCCGCGCGCACTGAAGACGGCAAGCCGAACTTCAACGGAATCTGGCAGGCGCTCGGCACGGCGAACTTCAACATCGAGGCGCACAACGCCGAGCCTGGGCCTCACCCCGAAATCCTGGGGGCATGGGGCGCCGAGCCGGGAGGAATGGGCATCGTCGAGGGAGGCACCATCCCGTACAAGCCCGAGGCGCTGCGGAAGAAGCAGGACAACTTCAAGAACCGGACGCTGGTGAAGGTGACCAACGACCCGCACCGGTTCGACACCGGCGACCCGGAAATCCAGTGCTATCGCCCGGGCGTGCCGCGGGCGAACTACATGCCGTTCCCGTTCCAGATTTTCCAGAACCGGGACCAGATCCTCATCGTGTACGAGTACAAGGGCTCGATGCGCACGGTCTTCATGGACAAGCACCAGGACGCGCCGGTCGACTCGTGGATGGGATGGTCCAACGGGCGCTGGGAAGGCGATACGCTGGTGATCGACGTGACCGGCTTCAACGGCCACCAGTGGCTCGATCGCGCCGGCAACTTCTTCACCGACACGGCGCACGTCGTGGAGCGCTGGACGCGCAGGGACGCCGACCACCTCAATTACGAGGCGACGATCGAGGACCCGGCCACCTATACGCGGCCGTGGAAGATCAGCTTCCCGATCTACCGCCGGGTGGAGCCCAACGCGCAGCTGGTCGAGTTCAATTGCGTGCCGTTTGTCGAAGAAATGATGTACGCGCCGATTGGCCTGTACAATCCACCTAACCGATCGTCCCGGTGACCGGGGAGGACATGCAGATGCGGAATCGGATGCTCCGGACAGCCAGCGTTCTCATAATCGCGACAGTCGTGGCGCTGTCGATGGCCGTCCTCGTGGCGCAGACGCCGTCGGCCAAGCCGGCGCCGTCGGGGAAACAGGCGCTCCCGTCGACGACAACCGACCCCGAGGAGGCGATCAAGGCGGCCGCCGACGCTTTCAAAAAGGAAACCTCGCTCAAGGCGTACGTCGTCCCGAAGACGCCGTGGGGCGACCCCGACCTGCGTGGCGTCTGGAACACCGCGACCTACACGCGGCTCCAGCGTCCCGAGGAGCTGGGCAACAAGGCGTTCTACACCGAAGAGGAAGCGATCGCCGAGTACAAGAAGGCCGCGGAATCGGACGCGGAGGTCGACCCGCGCACGGTGCACTACGACTGGAAAGAGTACGCGATGGACGCGTGGCAGGGAGGGACGAGACCGAACCTCCGCACCTCGCTCATCGTCTCACCGGAGAACGGACGGCTGCCGCCGCTCGTCGCGGAGGCGCAGCAGCGCCGCCAGGCCGCGGCCGCTGCCAACCGCCAGCGCGACCCGGCCGTCGGCATCAAGACCTTCGGCAACCTGTACACGCGCTGCGTCCTCGGCCTCGGCGCCCTTCCGCTCGTCCGCGGCGGCATGCCGGGAGCGGATTCGGCGGCGGCCGCGGCCGGCGTCACCGCGGAGGCGTTCTTCTTCCAGAGTCCCGGCTACCTGACGATCGTCATGCAGTCGAACAACGACGTGCGTATCATCCCGACCAATGGCAGCCCGCACGTGCCGTCACAGGTCCGGACGTGGCTCGGCGACTCGCGCGGGCACTGGGAGGGCAACACGCTCGTCGTCGAGAGCACCAATTTCAACAGCAAGGAGCCGGCGACGAACTTCCTTGGATCCACGGATCAGTTGACGATCGTGGAGCGCTTTACGCGTGTCGGGCCGAACACGATGCGGTACGAGTACACTGTCACCGACCCGAAGACCTGGACGCGGCCCTGGTCGGTCGACACGACGATGCCGAGGGTGGACCCGTCGCTGATCTACGAGTTCGCCTGCCACGAGCAGAATTACGGGCTGATCAACGTCGTGACCGGCACGCAGATCCGGGAACGCGATGGAACGCGCGACCTGCGTGGCTTCGGCGCACGGGGCGATAATTAACCTCACCATGACGGAACGTACGAACGAAGGAGAGCACCAGATGCGGATGACATTAAAATTCCTCGGCGTCATTGCTGCCCTCGGTCTGCTGCTGGCCGCGGTACCGGCGCGTGCGCACCACTCGTTTGCCGCGGCATTTGACGAGAACAAGCCGATCAACCTGCAGGGGACCGTCACCAAGGTCGAACTGGTGAACCCCCACGCGTGGATCTGGCTCGACGTCAAGGGCGCCGACGGCAGCGTGACGAACTGGGGCGTCGAGGGCGGACCTCCGACCAACCTGCTGCGCAACGGCATCACCAAGACGAGCCTGCCGATCGGCACCGAGATCAAGCTGTTCGGCTATCAGGCCAAGAGCGGTGAGCCGAAGGGCGTCGGCGTGTTCGTCGAGTACCTGGACGGCCGCAAGGTGTTCATGGGCGGCTCGGCTCCGGGCGCTGACGGCCAGCCCTCGAAACAGTAGGGTCGGTTCACAGACCTGCGCGATCAGCGGGGCCAGGGGCGGCCTCTGGTGGAGCTCTTTCGTTTTTTCGAGTGGCTGGGCAACACGCCGTGGAGCATCGCGCTCCACGAATCCCGCTACGTGTTTCTGTTCGTCCTGATGCTGCACGTTCTGACCGTGAGCGTGTTCGTCGGGACCGCGGTGATGATCGACCTGCGGCTGCTGGGCCGGACCATGACCCACGTGCCCGCGTCGCAGGTCATCGCGCGGCTCGTGCCCTGGAGCGAGGCCGGCTTCCTGGTGATGGTCGTGACCGGCTCGCTGCTGTTCTACGCCTCGCCGCTCGCCCGCTACGAGAACGTCTTCTTCCGCCTGAAGATGGCGGCGCTGGTGATGGCGCTCCTCAACGCCTGGGTGTTCCGCCGGACGGCCTACCGCCGCGTCGCTGACTGGGATCTCGATGCGGTCCCGCCGCGCCGCGCCCGCGTCGCCGGCGCGCTCTCGCTGGCCCTGCTGGCCTTCATCATCACGACGGGACGGATGATGGCGTATTCGGCCTACTGGTTCGGCTGAGAGTGGATTCCGGCGTACATTCGTAAATTCCGATGTCCGTCCTAGAGTTCTGCCGCTGGGTGCAGTATTCCGCGCCGCTCGTCGCGATGCGCGCCTCGCCATGGGTCTTTCCGGTGATCGCCACGATTCACCTGATGGGGCTCGCGTTGATCGGGGGAGCCGTGCTGATCGTCGACCTGCGGCTCCTGGGGTGGGGGCTGCGGGGCCAGCCCGTGGCGGCGCTCGCGCACGACGCGGAGCGGTGGCTGTGGCGCGGCCTGCTGGTGATGGTGTCCACCGGCATCCTGCTGTTCATGTGCTTCGCGACGAAGTACTACTGGCTGACGTTTTTCTGGGTGAAGATGGCGGCGCTGATCCTGGTCGTCGCCTTCACGGTGTCGGTCCGCCGGCGGGTGGCGATGGCGCGCGACGCCGACGCCAGCCCGGCGCGGTGCAAGCTGGTCGCGCTCGTCTCGATCTCGCTCTGGACCATCGTTGCCCTTGGCGGGCGCTACATCGGCTTTCCGTAGGAGGTTGTGCATGGCGTGCTGCGGCGTCCGGCGGGTCCTCGTCATCGCGATCCTGGTCCTCGCCCCTGCGTACATCGGACTGGCCGCCGCGCAGGCGCCAGGCGGACGCGGCGCGGCGCCCGCCGGCCGCGGCGCCTCGACGCCGGCCGGGGCGCGCGCGGCGGCGCCCGCTGCCGCCCCCGCCGCGGCGCCGCAGCCGCGCATCTACGCGAACATGCTGCAGCTGATGCGCGGCACGCTCTACCCGCAGTCCAACGTCATCTTCACCGCGCAGGTCGAAGACCCCGCCTCCTTCAAGCCGGCGGCGCACCAGTCCACCTCCTCGGATCCGTTCACCAGCGCGTACGGTGGATGGGAGGCGGTGGAGAACAGCGGCATGGCGATGGCCGAGACGGCGAGCCTCCTGCTGGTGGCCAGGCCGTGCGCCAATGGCAAGCCGGCGCCCGTTCAGAACGCCGACTGGCAGATGTGGGTGCAGGAGCTGCGCGAGGCGGCGCTCGGCGTCAACAAGGCGGGCCTGGCCAAGAACGACGACGTGGTGCTCGAGGCCGCGGACAAGCTCGCCACGGCCTGCCTGCACTGCCACGCGAAATACCGGAACGTTCCCGGCGGCATCCCCAACCGCTGCTGACTGGGGCTTTCGGTCGGGATCCGGGATCCGGGGTCCGGGATCCGGGGTCCGGGATCCGCTGCAGTCCCTGAGGAGCTGTCGGATCCCGGATCCCGGATCCCGGCCTTGGCGGCGGGATGTCTACACCCGCCGCCTCCGATTAACGGGTCGAGACCGACGATTCGGCGACGACCGGGTTGGTCAACGCGCCGATCCCTTCGATCTCGCACTTCGCCGAGTCGCCGGCGCGCATCCAGCGCGGATCCGGCCGCTCGAGATTGGTGCCCGCCGGGCTGCCGCCGGAGATCACGTCGCCGGGATTCAGCGTCGTGATGTTCGAGGCAAACGACAGCAGCTCCCAGATGTTGTGGCTCATGTTGCGGGTGTTCGAGTCCTGCATCACCATGCCGTTCAGGTACATGGTGTGCCGCGTGTTCATCGGGTCCTTGATGAACTCCTTCGGCACGATGTACGGGCCGAGCGGGCCGAACGTGTCGTGGTTCTTGCCGATCAGCCAGTCGGAGCCGCCCATCTTCCGGTCGCCGCGGCCCTGACGGTCCGAGACGTCGTGGTGCGCGGTGTAGCCGAAGATGTAGTCGGCCGCCTTGTCGACCGGCACGTAGTGCGCCGGCTTGCCGATGACGGTGGCGAACTCGCATTCGAAGTCGATCTGGACGCGCCCGCGCGGCACGACGATCGGGTCGTTGTTGCCGACGATGACCGACGGCGACTTCAGGAACAGGTACGGGTTGTCGCGCGTATCGCCCGGCTTGCGCTCCCAGATCCCCGGCGCCGACACGGCTGCCGGCGCCGCGGGCGCCGCGCCGCGTCCGCCGCCACCCGCCGGAGCGCCACCACGCGCAGCGCCGCGCGCCGCGTTCGTCGCGATCCCCTGCTCGTGCTCGACGTAATTGCCGCCGGCATTCAGCTGCACGGTCGGCCGCACCGGCGGCAGGATCTTCACCGCGCTCACGGCATAGACGTACGCCGGCGCCCCCGTGGCGGGAACGGCACGCGCAATCGCCATCAGCCGCGCCCGCCATTCGGCGTCGTAGCGCGCGATCAGCTGCTTCATGTCCGCCGGCGCGGTCAGTTTCTGCGCTGACGCGTTGGCTCCTTCGTAGGCGGTGTTGGCGCGGGCAATGTCGACGATCTGCGCGTCGCGCAGCACCAGGCCGACGAAGGTGCGCCCGCCCTGCTCGAAGGTGCCGAGCTTGAAGGTGACCGCGCCAGCCTGCGCGCGAAGACCGGCCGAGGCGATCACGGCAACCGCACCCGCGACGACCAACGCCCCCAACGTCCGATTGATTCCCATACTCTCCTCCATCATCAAAGGCTACGCCGACTCTTCAGGTCCGCCTCGAGGCGGACGCTACCGGTGGAGTCCGGCTTCAGCCGGACCCCGCACGTTTCTACTTCTCCGACTGCAATTTCGCCGGCGCGGGCTTGGCGAACCTCGCCGCGTCGATCGGCACGTTGGCCTGCACCTCCGCGAACTTCAGCGTCATCTGCATGTAGGTCTGCGTCAGCGTTCTCGAGAACGGGATCTTGACGCCGAGGCCCGGCAGCTCACGGTAATCGGCGTAATCAATCTGCGTCGGCACGAACGCGACCGGCGTGACCGTGAAGCGCAGCAGCCGCACGAGCAGGCTGCTCGCGGGATCGAAGAACAGCTGCGCGACGCGGTCGCCGTTGACCGTCGCCTGCAGGACGATGACGTCCTTGTCGTTGAGGATGGTGTGGCCGGCGCGCCACTGTGGATACGCCTTCTGCAGGCCGAGCGGGAAGTTCGCCAGCGCCGCCAGGCGCGCGCGATCGATGTTGCCGCCGGTGAGCGTCAGCAGCGGCATCGGCTGCTCGGGACCGGCCACCCACGCGTTGGTGCCGTTGAACACGCGCGTGCTCGTGCCGATCGTGAGATGCACGACGGTGGTCTCCTGGTTCGGCGCCTTCGCGTAGAGCTCGATCGGCACGGTGCTGAAGTCGGTGTCGAAGCCTGAATAGGTGCCCTTCGCCGCGTAGCTCGTGAGCTTCGGCAGCTTGTCGGCGCCGCCGAGCGCCTGGATATATTTCTCGAAGACCTGGTTGACGTTGATGCTCGCGTCCGTCAGGAAATCGCGCGCGTCGGGATCGAGCACCGGCTCGCCGTACTGCGACATGAAGCTCGGGTCGGCCTTCGGCGTGTTGCTGCCGCCGTGGCAGGTGAAGCAGGTGACCCGCGGCGCCCCGTTGAAGAACTGCTTGTTGATCGTGTTCATCATCGTGATCATCTGCCGCGCGCGCTGGATGCGCGGCGTCTGCGTCGCGAACGCCGACTTGTCGAGCGCGGCGTTGGACGCGTGGCAGAAGGTGCAGTCGTTGCCCATCGAGCTGGCGAAGGTGCCCATCACTTCGAAGAAGGTGTCGACGGGAATGCCGCGCAGCAGCTGGACGGTCTTGAAGGTCTCCTCCACCATGGGGACGCGTTCGCCGGCGCCGGCGGCGGCGGCTCCGCCCGGCCCTCCCTGCGCTCGTACACCAGCCACGGTCGCCAGGCACGCCACGGTCACCGCCGTGGCGCACGCGAACACTCGCCTCGCTCCGACTGTCATAGGTGGTCCTCCGTAGAAGGGGTGCGCGGACACGCCCCCAGCACCGACGGAGCATACCGTAATCTTCCGGCACCGCAATGCGGAATTCAGACGTATAATCCCCGCGTTTTCGAACCACGAAGGCACCCTTCGGGTGCACTCACGGAGCCGACGAACAATTGTCTTCATGAAGAATCCGTATCGTATTGGTGGGCTTCGTGCCTTGCACGCAGCGCCTTCGTGGCTCCCGGCAAAAAAGGAGGTCCGCATGAGACTCCGGTGGAGCGTGCTGTTGTTGACGGTGATGACCGCGTCGATCGGGCTGGCCCAGGCGCCGACGACGACTACTGTGAAGGCCCCCGGCGGCGACATCGTGATCACCGCCCTCGGTCACGCCAGCGTGCAGATCGAGCAGGGCGGTAAGGTCATCATCGTCGACCCGGTGACGATGATGGCGGATCTGTCGAAGGCGAAACAGGCCGATCTCATCCTCGTGACCGACATTCACGGCGACCATTACGATGCCGCCGCGGTCGCGAAGCTGCGCAAGCCGGGCACGCCGGTGGTGGTCCCGCAGGCGGTCGCGGACATGAAGCAGATCCCGAACCCGACCGTCATGATGAACGCGACGATGCGGACCAACGAGCAGTCGCTGGCCGGCATCACCGTGATCGCAGTGCCCGCGTACAACGTCCAGCGTGGCCCGGCGCCCGGGCAGCTCTACCACCCGAGAGGGCGCGGGCAGGGCTACGTGCTGGCGTTCAGCGACAAGCTGGCGGCGGTGCGGCAGAAACAGGCGGGACAGGTCTACGTCGCGGGCGACACCGAGTGCGTGCCGGCGATGACCACCTGGGTCACGGACGTCGACGTGGCGCTGATGCCGATGAACCTCCCGTACACGATGACGCCGGCCGAAGCCGCGACGTGCGTGAAGGAGTTCAAGCCGAAGATGGTGATCCCGTACCACTACATGGGTCAGAACCCGCAGGAGTTCGCCGACGCATTGAAGGGGAGCCCGATCGAGGTTCGCCTGCTGAACTGGTACCCCAAGAGTTAAAGGAGCCACGGAGACACGGAGAAGACTTGTAAAAGTCTCCGTGTCTCCGTGCCTCCGTGGCCCGTGGAAATGAAAGGCGTCCCGCCTTCAGTTAGAAGCCGTACTTCACGCCAAACTGCATGATGCGCGGCGCGCCGGCCATCGACGTGATGCGGCCGAACGCTCCCGAGCTGAAGTTCGTGTGGGTTCGATCGGCGTTCATCAGCGTCGGCGGCCCCCAGTTGAACGTGTTCAACAGGTTGAAGGTCTCCACGCGCAGCTCCAGGTTCCGGCTCGCCGCGAACGGCAGCAGGCGCGAAAACGCCACGTCGAGCGTGCGGAATCCCGGTGCTCTCACGCTGTTGCGCTGGAAGTTGCCGAGCGTGCCCGGCGCCGGCAGGGCGAACGCCGCGGGATTCAGCCAGCTGTTCAGGGTCTTGTCGCCGTACGGGTTGTCGAGCACCTGGTCGACCCGCTGATTCTGAATTCCCGTGAACGCGCGGTCCTGCCCCGCGATGACGTTGATCGGCTGCCCCGAACGCGCGCTGAAAATGCCCGACACGCGCCAGTCGGAGAACGCGACGCGCAGCGCGCGGTTGTCGAAGCGCCGCACCTGCATCCCCGCGGTGAACGTGGCGATGTGCGTCCGATCCTGATCGCAGGGGCCGCGGTCGAATTCCGGGTGCGCGGGATCGGTAAAGCCGTTGGCAATCTGCGGGAAGCCGCCGGTCTGGAACGCCGGATCGCCGTAGCAGCGCGACAGCGTGTAATTGCCGCTGAGGCTCAGGCCCGTCCCGGCGCGGCGCTGAAACGACAGCTTCATGCCCCGGTACGACTGCTCGCCCAGGTTGGTGTGGATGTCGAGATTGCCAATCAGCGCCGCCGCCGCGGGATTCTCGTTGTTCAACGAGAACACGCGCCGCTGATTGAGATTCCCGTTGGTGCTGCAGGACGGGTAGAAGACGCCCTGGAGCGTGCACGGGCCGGTGCCGAGAAACACGCCCGGATTGATGGCGACCTGGTTCCACAGACGGTCGGTGTAGCTGCCGATGTAGCTCGCTTCCACCTGCCAGGCCCGCCCGAGTTGTTTCTCGACGGTCAGGTTCCACTGCTGGATGCGGGGTGAATTGATGTCGGGATCGACGGCGCCGAATGCCCCGTAGGGGATGAACGGCGTATTCCGATTGGTGAGAATCGGATGCGGATCGCCGCCGAACTGCGTGTAGGGGTGATCGAAGCCGCCGGGAGGATCTTCCACGAGCGTGCGGTTGCCGAATGGCGGCGAGTTCGCGTTGATCAACTCGTACTCGCCGTTCGGCAGGTCGTAGGTGAGACCGTACGACCCGCGCACCGCGGTGCGGCCGTCACCGGTGACATCCCACGCGAGGCCGAGGCGCGGCGACAGGTTGAACCACTGCTTGTTCAGGCCGCTCCGGCCCGGCGGGAAGCCCGGATCGCCCGGGTAAATGAGACCTGCCGGCGCGTTGACGTACTGCTGTGTCTTCACGTTGTTGTCGAAGTTGTCGCGGTTGAAGTTGTAGACCGAGCCGTTCAGCACGCTCTGACCGAGGTACGGCTCCCACCGCAGCCCGGCGTTGAGGGTGACGCGGCCGCTCATGCGCCAGGCGTCCTGCGCGTAGAAGCCCGTGTACCACTGGTCCATCGGCAGGATCGCCGGTCCGCCATGTTCGAGCCGGCCGACCCGGCCCATCATCAAGTCGGCGAGGCCGAGTCCCGTCAGCTGTCCCGTGAAGTTCCAGTTGCCGCCCGAGCGCGCGTGCGACAGGAAGTGGAACGTCCAGTAGGCGAGGCTGCCGCCGACCGCGAACTGGTGGTCGCCGCGCACGAGCGTGATGTCGTCGCTGACCTGCGACGCCTGCATCGTGAACCGGCTCGGCCCCGGGTTGTTGATCTGGAACCCGTTGCCCGAGACGATGAACACGCCGACATGCGGCTGATAGCTGTAGACATCGGATCCGATGTCGTGCGGCTCGAAGGTCTCGGGCGCGAGACGGTAGACGCCGCTCCGGTTGTAGGTGAACCGCAGCGAGTTGACGGTATTAGAGCCGAAGACGTGGGTGTCGCCGATCGCCAGCGAGTGCGCCAGCGCATCGAAGCCCAGCACGTTCGTGTTGTTCGAGGCGTCATACAACGAGAGTGCGGTGTCGCCTTCGCGCATCGGAATCGGCTTGTCGAACTTGGTGGCCATGTAGCGGCCGAAGATCGTGTCGTCGGCGGTGCGCTGATAGTCGACGCGTGAGACGTACTGTCTCTCGTCGCTGTCGTTGCGCAGCGTGTAGGTGACCTGTCCGCACGGATCGGTCGTGGTGGGGAGGAACTTCACCAGGTTGAGCGCGGCGCGGCTGAACTGCGAGGGGTCGATGCGGTTGTTCACGAAGCCGCCGCGCAGCGTGATCTGCCGGCCGCCGTTGCACGCCGGGGAGGCGAACGTCGAAAAGTCGCCGGCCAGCATCTGGGCGGTCGGCACCCAGGCAATGTTCGCGGCCGGCTGCTGCCGGAGGACCGTGGCCTGGTAGCCGCCGAAGAAAAACAGCTTGTTGCGCACGACCGGACCGCCGAACGTGCCGCCGAACTGGTTGCGGTTCAGCCCGTCGTCCACGCGCTTGCCGTTCGGGCCGATCGACGCGAACGGGTTGGTCGCGTTGAAGCGCCGGTCGCGGACGAACTCGAAGGCGTTGCCCGAGAAGCGGTTCGTGCCCGACTTCGTGACCGCGTTCACCGCGGCGCCGGAGTGGATGCCGTTCTGGGCGCTGAGGCCGCTGGTGGCCACGCTGAACTCCTGCAGCGCGTCCGGGAACGGAAACGGCATGTTGAGGTTGTCCTGCGGGTTGTTGTGCATGGCGCCGTCGAGCACGTACGCCACGCCGAACGACTGACCGCCGGCGACCGACACGCCCAGGCTTCCGGGCAGCGCGCGCTGCGTCGACGTGATCGTCTGCACGGCCGCCCCGGCGATCATCACCAGTTCGACCGGGTTGCGGCCGTTGAGCGGCAGCGCGAGGATCTCCTCATTGCGCACCACGGCGCTGATGCCCGCGCTCTTCACGTCGACCAGCGGCGCCGCGCCTTCGACGGTCACGGATTCCTCGAGGCTGCCGACCACGAGCGATACGTTGACGACCGGTGACGCCGCGACCTGCAGGACGATGCCGGTCTGCACGTAGGTCCGGAAGCCGGAGAGCGCCGCCTCGAGCCGGTAGGGGCCCGTCGGCAGGTTGGAGAGGATGTAGCCGCCGCTGCCGTCGGTGACGTCGCTGCGGACGAAGCCGGTGTCGGTCTGCGTGGCGGTAATGGTGACGCCGGGCAGGACCGCGCCACTCTCGTCGGTGACCCGGCCGCTCAGTTGCGCCGTCGACAGCTGTGCGAAGACGCTGGTGGTGGTGAGAAGAAGACAGAACGTGCCGAGACAAAATGCCTGGAGCAGGCGCCTCATAGGTCCTCCCTGGTGGTTGCCCTGTGTCAGAACCCGTACTTCACGCCGAACTGCATGATGCGCGGCGTCCCGGTCATCGACGTGATCCGCCCGAAGGTGCCCGAGTTGAAGTTCGTCACCGGGTTGCCCCAGTTGAACATATTGAACAGGTTGAAAACGCCGGGTAAGACGGCGCCACTCTCGTCAGTGACCCGGCCGCTCAATTGCGCCGTGGACAGCTGCGCGAAGGCCGTGGCGCCGGTGACGCGAAGACAGAACGTGCCTGGACAGAATCCCCGGAGCAGACGCGTCATACGTCCTCCTGCTGGTTTCCGCGCTGAAGAGCACGCCGGACGCGAGCGGGGGTCCTACTTGGGAACCGACGCGTCCGGTCCGCCCGCGACGAACAGCTCGCGGCCGTCGCTCGCCTTCTTGATCGAGACGAGAGAGCCGCGGGTCTCGATGACCTTGCCGCCGTAGGTCGTGAAGGTGACCTTCTCGCCCGCGACGAGGTCCTTGGGTCCCCATCCCTGCCGGCGCACGGTGTTGGGGCTGGTCATCTCCATGTTCCACGTGGTGACCTTCCCGCTGGCGTCGGTCACGTCCACGTAGACCCGCATGTGCGGGTTCTGCCACTCCACCTTCTGCACGACGCCGCTCAACGTGAACTTCTTGCTCGCGTCGTACTCGGTGTCGAATCCGTGATGGGCAAGGGCCGGGGCTGTCGCGATCACGCAGCCCACACCCGCCAGCAGCATTCCGAGCTTGGTTCGCATACGTCCTCCGTCTATTTCTCTCCGCTATTCAGCCTGTAGCCGCCCGCGATGCCCGCCTGGTTGTTCTCCGTGCAGATGTCTTCCATCAGCTCGACGTCCTGGCGGACGCGCCTTCCCGTGAACTTCAACTGGACCGTCTTCGAGTACGCGCCCGGATCGTCGATCGTGAAGTCGTTGATCAGCGTGCCGAAGTTCGGCCGCGAGTACCGCTCGATGGTGTGGAGTTTCTCCGTGTGCGGGGTGCCCCGGCTATCGAACCAGAACTTGTCGTTGTACCCGACCGTGTCGATGACGAGCGTGTCGCCTTCCCAGCGCCCGATCGAATGCCCGTACCAGGTTGGGAACACGTCGTCCGGATGTTTGCGACCGTCCATGTAGACGACGCGGTGCGCGCCCGCGTCGCCGAGCTCGTGCAGGATGTAGATCTCCGTGACGCCCTTCGGCGTGAGGCTGAAGACCATCTTCCAGGGATACGGGTTCATCCGCGGCACGCCCATCGGCGTGCAGGCGACGTACGGTTCGTCCTGCTCCTTCCGGCTGTCGCGCAGCTGCTTCGCCGCCGGCAACAGCGGAAGTTCGCCTGGCTTCAAGCCGCCTTCACGTTCGATGTCGGCGTTGGAGCCGGCGCCGAGCCACGGTCCCGACAGGTCCGGATGGCCATCCGGCAGGCGCGGCACCGGACCATTGACGTCCTTGTCGGCGACAAGGGGCGTGCCGCCCGAAGGAATGCTCGAGATGCGCTGCTGCTGCTGTTGCGCGTGGGTCTGCACCAGCAGCGCGACGGTGAGACCGAGGACCGTGGTTGCAACGACAACTGTTCTTTTCACGATCGCTCTCCCTGGTAGGCGGGCCTAAAGGCCCGCCTCTACGTTACGAGGTGGGTCTGAAGGCCCGCATCTCGTTACAACGCCGGCGTAGAGGCGGACCCTGAGGTCCGCCTGCATTTAGAAATCGACCTGCGCGCTGAACTTGAACATCCGGCCGCCGAGAATCTGCAGCGGTCGCAGCCACTGGCCTCCCGTTGCGCCGGCGTACCGCGTGGTCATGCTGAGCACGTTGCTCGCGTTGAACAGGTTGTAGAGATCGCCGTTGCCGCGCACCCGGAGCCTGCCGGCGCGGAACGACCGCGAGAAGCGGATGTCGGTCTGCCGCAGCCGATCCTCGAAGTAGCTGTTGTCCGGAACCGTGTTGATGACCACGGTGGCGTTGCAGGGCGTGACGCCGCGGCACTGCCCGAGATCGCGGCCGAGCGACGGCCGAATCTCGGCGTTCGTGTAGGCGCGGCTGGCGACGCTCATGATGCCCGGCTTGTCGAAATACAGCGCGCTGAACTGGAAATCCCAGGGCAGCGGGTAGATGGCGACCAGGTTCAGGCCGGTGGCCGCCGTCCACGGCCGGGCGACGTGGCAGAAGTCGTCCGTGCGAGGCGTCACCGTCGTGGTCGAGACCGCCACTCCGCCGATGAAGTTCGGCAGCACCTGCGGCAGGCTGTTGAGGTCGCACGTGTCGGTGGTCGTGCGGCCGAAGCTCACGCCGGCCTGGAAGCGCGCGCCGCGCGCCAGCCGGGCCTCGAGCCCGACGTCGACACCGTTGAAGACCTCCGACTGCTTGCCGTAATGCGTGTGCTGCGTGACGACGTTGTCCACGCGCCCGAAGGCGGCGGGCTTGATGTCGTAGAGGCCGCAGACCTGGTTGCCGCCGCCACCGGGCAGTCGCGAATCGCTCGGCACCGTGACGCAGTACGGGTCGAAGTCGCTCGCCGTGATCCCCTGGTTGTCGGTGACGAGGAAGTTGCCGTACCACGTGCGGAAGTAGCCGACGTTCAGCGCGACGTTCGGCCGGAGCTGGTGCTGCACTTGCGCGCCGAGCTGCCAGTTGTAGTCCTGGAGATTGACGCCGCCGAGCGCATCGGCCACGCGCCGGGTGCTGCCCGCACGGATCTGCCCGAACGACAGGTCGGACCACGGGCCGCATTCGCCGTTGGTCGCCGAACTGCGCAGGTCGCAGTCGGGCACGTAGTTGCCGTTGACGTCATTCCATGTCCGGACCGTGCTGTTCGCCTGGTTGTTCGCGGGAATGTCGACGGCCGCGATCGAGTACGGCGTATATCGCCCGAGCGACGCCTTCACGGCGGTCTTGCCGTCGCCGAACAGGTCGTAGGCGCCGCCGATGCGTGGATTCACGTTGGTCCAGTTCGGGGCGTTCTTCGTCGCCGGGAACACGCGGGCGGGAACCCACGGTCCGGCGGGCATGCGCGTTTCGGGCGCGTGGCCGTTGAAGTTGTTGACGCGGAGGCCGAGATTGAGCGTCAGCTTGTCGATCGTCCACTGATCTTGCGCGTAGGCCGAAATGTCGCGCGAGCGCCAGAGCGCCTCGAACGGCACCGCCCAGATCGTGACCTGCTGCGGGATGCGATCGCGGAACGTGTATGAACGCGCACCGTTGATCTGGTTCGCGTCGTTGGCCCAGTCCGGTGCGCCTTCGGAGTACTCAGCCAGATCGACGCCGGTCTTCAGGGCATGCTGACCGGTGATGTACGACACCGATGCACGCTGGCGATACTGGCGATTGTGCTGAATGCGGTAACCGCCTGCATGCGTTAGGCTGAGCGCGCGCGATCCATAGCGGAAGTTCGTCGACAGCTCGGTAATCGCGATCGTGTCGATGCCGACGCTCGGATCGGTCCGCATCGTTTCGTTGTCGAAGACATTGGCCGATGCGCCCGCCTCGATCAGCAGGCGGCTGCTGACCGTCGACGTCCAGGTGACGAGCGGCAGGTAGTTGACCTTGTAGTTGTGGGCGCCCACGGCTTCCGGTGTGCCCTGGACGTTGTTCTGCGGACCGAGCTCGAGGATGGGCCAGAAGCAGCTGCAGTTCGGCTGCGCTTCGTAGGACACGACGAACTTGTTCTTCTTCGATGCCTGCAACGTGAGGCGCAGGCTGAAGTCGCGGTAGTAATCGTCGGTGAACGCCGGCCGGCTCAGATCCGGCTCGTAGAACGTCACGCGGTACACCGGGTCGGTGCCGACGCGCTGGTTCTGCAGCTTGTTGAAATAGTTTCCCTGCTGATACTGCTGGTTCGCACCGATCCGCGTGCCGGCGAAGAACCACAGTCTGTCTCGCAGGATGGGGCCGCCGAACGCGCCGCCGGTGTCGTAGTGCTTCTTCAGCGACGAGGAGAAGCTCAAGCCTCGCGCGCGCAGCTCGTCGGTGAGATTGTCCGCCTGGAGCGACGGCATCGTGTGCGACGTGTTGAACGCGCCGGAGAAGGTATTGCCGCCGTCTCTCGGGACGATATTCATCTGCACGCCGCCGGTGTTGCGGTCGGCGGAGATGCCGCCGGTCTCGACGCTGACTTCCTGCATCGTCAGCTGGTTGAAGACGAAGACCGCGCCGCCCTGCAGCCGCTGCGCGAGTCCATCGATGATGGGCACGTTGTCGTCAAACCGTCCGCCATGCGCCGAAAAGGCATTCGCACGCTCGTCGAGCCCCCCGGTGCTTTGCCAGACAGGGTTGCCAATGACGGCGCCGGGGATGAAGTTCACGAGCTGGCTGATGCGCCCGGTCGTCGGCAGCGCCTCGAGCGTCGCACGCGACAGCGTGGTCTGCTGCCGCACGTTCTGGAGGTCCACGACGGGAGTCTCACCTGACACGGTGATGGTTTCCGCGAGCTCGCCCACCTTCAGGTCAGCGTTCACGGTTGCCGTGAACCCGGCGGTCAGCTCGAGTCCCTCGCGCTTCAGCGTGCTGAAACCAGGCAGGGTGAAGGTGACGATGTAGGTGCCCGGACGCAAATCGACGATCCGGTAGAGGCCCTGGCCGTCGGTGACCGACGAGCGGACTTTCTCGATCAGGGCGGGGCTGGCGGCTTCGACGGTGACGCCGGGCAGGACGGCGCCCGATGCGTCTTTCACGACGCCCGCGATGGCGCCGTTGGAACTCTGCGCCGATGCGGTGGTTGCTGCGAGCAGAAGACTACAAACGACGACCAGGGCACAAACCTTCGGGCGATCCATCGCATCCCTCCTAAGTGGAAGCGGCCAGAGGCTGCGGGTACGCGCGCGAGACGGTGGGTCCGGCTACGACGTGGTGCAGTTGGTATCACGCACGTCGCCGGGGGGTCAAGCAGTAATGGGGTGCGAAAAAGCCCGCCATTTGACTGTCGGAGGCGTACCGTCTAGAGTCGGTCCACCCCGGTAACACATCTGCAAGCCAGAGGGACATCCATGCGTCTGAGTGCGGTTTCGGCGGCCCTCGTCCTCGCCCTTGCGGGATCGGCGCTCGCCCAGGAATACGTCGAGTTCACGAGCAAGGACGACCGGTTCGGCGTCACCTTCCCGGTGCAGCCGAAGGTCGAGCAGGTGATGTGGAAGTCGCAGTTCGGCTCCATGCTGCCCGCGCGGGTCTACAGCGCCGATTCCGGCAACAGCCACTTCAAGGTCACCGTCGTCGACTACGGCAACATCGAGGCGATCGCGACGGAGCGGTCCAAGTCGTGCCCGCCCGGTGCGGAAACGTGCAGGGGCGGCGGCAGTTCGACCGGGCTTGGTTACTGGAAGGCAGATCTCGCGGGTGCGGAGAAGTTCGCCACCTGGCAGTTCATGCAGCGCGACGCGAAGATCACGTACATGGCCTGGAACAACATCGATCTGGTCGAAGGCACGATGATCTACATGACCAACGCCGACAAGTCGCGTACCTCCGCCGGCATCTACATGCACGAGAACAAGCTGTACATCCTCGAGGGGACGGTGCCCGCCGGCTATCCCGAGCCCGGCTTCTTCCAGCAGTCGATTCGATGGCTCGACGAGAACGGCAACGGCATCCGCTATCAGACGCTCTATCACAACGGGTTCCCGAAACCGCCGACGGGGCGCGGCGGCGCGCCGGGACCGGGCGCCGGACAGGGCCAGGGCGGTGGGCAGGGCGCCGGGCAGGGGCAGGGCACGCCGCAGGCGCGGTAGGGGAATCGTCATGCGATTTGGGGTCTTGCTATTGGGATTTGGGATTTGGATCTTGGGATTTGGGATTTCCTCAGCGCAGGAGTACGTCGAGTTCAAGAGCATGCAGGATCGCTTCTCGATCGTGTTTCCCGCGCAGCCGAAGGTCACCGACACGACCTACACGTCGGAGTTCAAGTCGGTGCTCCCCTCGCGCATCTACAGCGTGGACCAGGGACAGAGCCACTTCAAGGTGACGGTCGTCGACTACACCAACATCCAGGCGATCGCGACCGAAAAGGCGAAGGCCTGCCCGCCGGGTGCGGAAGCGTGCTCCGGCAACACGGGGTCGGGCAGTTCGACGGGCGCGGGCTACTGGAAGCCCGACATCGAGGGCGCGGTTATCCACGCGACGTGGGAGCTGATGCAGCGCCCCGGCGAGAAGCCCGTGTATCTGGGCTGGGCCAACATGAACCTCGTCGAAGGCAACATGGTGAACCTCGTCAACGAGAAGGACAAGTCGCGCACGTCGGCCGCGATCTACATGCACGAGAACAAGCTGTACATCATCGAGGGAACGGTGCCAGCCGGCTACCCGGTGCCCGACTTCTTCCAGCAGTCGGTCGGCTGGCTCGATGAGAACGGCAGGGACATCCGCTATCTCACGATCTACCACAACGGATTTCCGAAGCCCGAAGTGCGCGCCCAGGGCGGTGGGGGACAGCGTGGTGGTGGACAGGGCGCCGCCGGCGCCAACGCGGCGGGCCGCGGAGGACGTGGAGGACGGGGGAATCAATGAGCAGACGTCTGAGCACCTTCCTGTTCCTCGCCGGCACGCTGGCGATGGCGATGACGCTCGCGACCGCCGTCGCGGGGCAGCAGCAGCCCGCCGAGGGGCGCGGCGGCGGACGTGGACGCGGCGAGCCGCCGCCACCACCGGCGGCGCAGCCAGGGCATGGCCAGGGCAAGCTGGTGATCTGGGGCGACCTCGCCAGCTTCGACAAGCCGGGAACGGCGCCGACCCACTGCATCCTGACCAACCGCTTCAAGCGCGGCCAGCAGGTCGGCTTCCGCATGACCGCCATCGACGGCGGCACGGGCGAGACCGAGAACAGCACGACGATGGTGGTTCACGTCAACTACATGGGCCGGACCATCGACCTCCCGACGCGCTGGCGCGGCGTCGGCGGATTCCCGGCGGACGAGTATCCACGGCAGCCGTCGGAGATGTGGACCGGCGTCTGGATCGTGCCGATGGACGCGCAGCCCGGGCGCCTCAGCTACACGGTGACCGCCACCGATCGCTTCGGCCGCACCGCGACCTTCAATCCGTTCATCAACGTCGTCCCGCAGTTGACCATCGTCGCGGAGTAGCCACGAAGGCCTGACGGCCGGCACGAAGGTCACGAAGAAATACGAGCCACGAAGGAACGAAGATCACGAAGAAGAACCTATAAAGATTTTTCTTCGTGTCCTTCGTGTTCTTCGTGGTTCCCCTCTCCGACCTTCCCTTCTACAACGACGACAGGAACGCCAGCAGCGCCTCCTGATCGTCCACGCTCAGGTTCCGGAAGCGGAGGCGCGCCGCGGCCGCTTCGTTGTCGTGACGCAGGATCGCGTTGGTGAACGTCAGCGACGCGGCGTCGTGCATGAAGCGGTCGTGCGTCCGCAGGCCCCACAGCGGCGGCGTTCGCAGTTTGTTCGCGGGCGCGGGTGCCTGCACGATGCCGTCGCCGGTGCCGACGTCGTGCAGCAGGAAGTCGCTGAACGGGTGAATCGTCTTGTTGCCGAGCGCGGCGGGCACGACGAGCGCCCCGCCGTTGATGGCCGTCCCGGCGGGGGCGGTGGTAATTGACGTCACGTGGCAGATGTTGCAGCCGATGGCGCCGAACAGGCGTTCGCCGCGCTGGGCTTCCGGCGTGATCGACAGGTCCGGATCGCGTGCCGGAGCCATGGTCGAGCGCATGAACTGCGCGAAGGTCTCGACGTCGTCACCGTCGTCCTCGGGATCCGCGACGCGGTCGTACAGCGCGACCGAACGCCCGTTGGTCGTGTTCTCGACCCGCTGCAGCGGGCTCGTGATCCCCATCTCGTTGAGGTAGGCATCGGCCGCGAACGACTGCAGGCTCGCGTGCTGATCCTTCCACCCGAACCTGCCCACGCGGAGCGCGCCGCCCGCTTCACCGACGGCGACACGGATGGCCTGGCCGGCAATGGCGCCGCCACTGAGTCCAGGCTGCCGCGCGGCGATCGCCAGCAGCGTATTGCTGTCGATCGCTTCGACGAACCCGTCGCCGAGCGTGTTCAGGGACGTCCGCAGCGTGCGCGTCTCGTTCCCCGACAGCACATGTTCCTGCGCGGTGGCGTCGATGGCTCGGCTGTGAATCAGCGACCCGCCGGGATGATCGAAGAAGCGCCCGAAGCTGTTCGTGTGGCCGGCACGAACCTCGGTGATCTGGCTGACGCCGCCGCTCACCGGGTTCTGGTGGCACTCGCCGCACGACTGCGCGTTGTAGACGGGGCCGAGGCCTTCGGCGATCGACTCCTGCTCGTTGAAGACCTCACGCGCGGCGTCGAACGCCGCCTGGGTGAGGACGCCGTTGGTCAGATCGGAGAAACCGGTCAGCGCGTCCGGCAGGTCCGCCGTCGATACGGCTCGCGGAACGATGGCCCATGCGGCGGCCATCATCCATGCTGCAATGGTGACAATCGACAGTCGTGGTTTCATATCGCTCCTCCGTTTCGTATGCGCACACGCGCGCACACGTCCGTCGTCAACGTGAAGGGGGGAGCTTCGCTGTCGTGGAAGTAAACGGGGGGGACGCGTGGGGCCCTGGGAGGAGCCGAACGATCCCACACGCGCACGCGAAGAGCAACTTCATAGTTGCTCCACAATCGCTTGCCACACTTTCTTCATGAAGGAGGAAGGTGATGGAACGCGAATCTGTAATCAGGCGGTGGGCGATCGTGATGCTGGCGCTCGTCGCCGCGGCGGCGATCGGTACAATTGCGTATCAGGCGGGAGTGTCACGGGGAATCGCCCTACAACCGCCGCCCGCGGTGACGGCTCCGGCGACGCCCGGCGGCGCACAGGCGGCGCCGCTGCCGCCGTACCCGTATTACCCGTACGGCTATTACCGGCCGTGGCGGGTCGGGTTCTTCGGACCGCTGCTGACGATCCTGTTCTTCGTGTTCGTACTGCGCGTGATTTTCTCGGGACTGTTCGGATGGGGATGGCGCAGGCGGTGGCGGTACTACGGTTACCCCGATGACGGGCCGTCGCGGTTCGATGAATGGCACCGGCGCGCGCACGCCCGGATGCACGACGACCGCGGTCCGGCGGCGCCGACCAGCGTCTGACTCGATTAGCGGTGGGCGACGGCGGCGGCCGCGTGGAGCACGCGCGCCGCGTAATGCACGTGCAGCGGCGACGGGTGAATCGCCAGCCAGGCGAGGTACGACCACGCCGCCGCGCTCACCGCGCGCATCCGGCGGAACAACCGCAGGCCGACGACGCGCAGCGCGAGCACGGTTTCGGTGGGCTCGAAGCCGAACCGGAGGTGGGTGCGCAGCGACGGCCAGTTGCCGTAGTCGACGAACGTGAGGACACCGCGCTTGCCGCAGCCGGCCATCCACTCCGCCAGGTGCGCCTTGAAGCGGAGCCAGATGCCCGTGTTGCGGTACGCCGGATCGATGTAGGCGTCGTAGGCGTAGATGTAGCCGCCGGGGATTGTGATGGCGTATCCCCATGCCGTCTCGCGATGGACCGGGTTGTCGGAGAACCACTCGTAGCCGACGACCCGGCCGTTGACGACCGCGACGATGCAGCGGTCGCCTTCGGCGAACCGCGCGCGGAAGAGCGACGTCTTGTCCTGGAGCGCCGCGAGCGCGGCAAGGTCGTTCGCGGTCGCGAACCGGACGCGTGCATCCCCGCGCAGCATGGCGCGCGGAACCATGGGCACGCGATCCAGCTGCAGAAAACAGAGCTTGCCGACGTCAACCGGCCGCAGCGGCACGCGGCGCAGCACTTTCTGGGCGAGCAGCAGCCGCGGCGTGCGGGCCAGCGTCAACGCGCGTTCGGTCAGCGACCTCCACGTCATGCGGCGCACGACTGCTGGCGCTGCTTGCGCTCGAGGAAACGCGCGACCTTCTCGACCGAGTCGAGGTTGTCGGGGACGAGCTCCGCGTCGGCTATCTCGATGCCATAGCGCTCCTGGAGGTGGCAGACGAGTTCGAGGATGCCTGTCGAATCGACGATACCGCGTTCCTGGAATGAGTCGTCGTTGCTGAAGGCGAAGCGGCCCGAGGCATCTCCGAAGAGAAAGTTATCGATGACGAACGTCCGCAATTCCTGTAGCAGGGGTTCCATGGCCTACCGTCGTGAAAAGAAGGTTGATGAACAAGGGGAGGATGAGTTGGGTCAAGATGATCGCTCCACATGCCGCCTCGACCTTGAGCAAATGGTTCGCCAACTTTTTCCGGCATCAAATCCTCCGTATTAGGGGAGTCATATGCCCTTTAGTGCTACGACCGTTCCCACTGCCGCGCTTAGCGGCACCTTTCTCCTCGGCGGGGACCTGCCGGTTCATCGTCTGGGATTCGGCGCGATGCGCATCACAGGGGACGGTGTCTGGGGTCCCCCGGCCGACAAGCCGGAAGCGCTTGCCACGCTGCGGCGCGCGATGGAGCTGCAGATCACGCTCATCGACACCGCGGAATCCTACGGTCCGCGGGTGAGCGAGGAGCTGATCGCCGAAGCGCTGCAGCCATATCCCTCCGGGCTCGTGATCGCCACGAAGGGCGGCTACGACCGCAGCGGTCCGCACCAGTGGGAGGTGAATGCGCACCCGAAGCGGCTTCGCGAGGAGCTCGACGGCAGCCTGCGCCGGCTGCGCGTGGATCGCATCGACCTCTATCAGCTGCATCGCATCGATCCGAAGGTGCCGGAGGTCGATCAATTCGGCTTCCTGCAGGAGGCGCAGCGGCAGGGGAAGATCCGGCACGTCGGCCTGTCCGAGGTGAACGTCGCGCAGATCGATCGCGCGCGGCGCTTCTTCCCCGTGGCCTCGGTGCAGAACCAGTACAACCTGGTCGATCGCGACTGGGACGAGGTCGTCGACTACTGCGAGCGCGAGCGCATCGCGTTCATCCCGTGGTATCCGCTGCAGGCGGGAGAGGTCGCCAGGAAGGGCGTCAAGCAGAGCGTGCGCAGGATGCTGGGGCGTGCCCCGCGCGCGAGCAGCGGGCTGGCAGCGATCGCGAAGCGCCATAACGCCACACCCGCGCAGATCGCGCTCGCATGGCTGCTGCGCCGCGCGACGGTGATGCTGCCGATTCCGGGGACGTCGCGGCGGAAACACCTGGAGGAGAATGTCGCCGCTTCGGCCGTCGCGCTGACGGACGAGGATTTCGCCGCGCTGACGTAACGGGCTTCCCACCCGCGACGCCTTCCGGGGCTTGCCCGCCGTAGCTCGTCAGAGCGAAGGCGGGCTCGTCTCTTGCTCCCGCCGCGCTTCGTGACCTCACCCATACGGCTAAGGCTCAGCCTTTTTCTCCTCCTGATATACGGCGTCGCCACGCCGTCGCGCGCGCAGACACA
>Ga0070695_100000170_pt1 | contig 31204 bp, 29 predicted proteins | sample KBSK1252metaG_FD_65471 | JGI IMG/M metagenome (GOLD analysis project Ga0070695, IMG submission 65471) | Corn, switchgrass and miscanthus rhizosphere microbial communities from Kellogg Biological Station, Michigan, USA - KBS K1-25-2 metaG | ecosystem: Host-associated > Plants > Roots >...
CGACGGTCGCGTCGGAGCACGTCACCTCGCAGAGCTTGCGGGTCTGGTCCATGGTGGGCAGGAGCGTCACCCGGAGCCCGCTCGTGTCCCGGGGCATCAGGAACAGCGAGACGCCCTCCGCGCCCGCGCCCGGCCGGGTCCGGGCCGCCACCACCAGCGCGTCGGCGGTGTGCGCGTCGTGCACGAAGAGCTTGGTGCCGGACAGCGTGTAGCGCCCGCCGCTCTCCACCGCGGTGAGGGTCACCCCGGCCGGGCCGAGCTGAGCGCTCGGCTCCATCCAGGCCAGCGCCACCCGCTTGTCGCCCGCCGCGATCCGGGGGAGCCACTCCTTCTTCTGCGCCTCGCTGCCCGCCTCGAGGACCGCGAGGCCGCCCAGGAGGACGGTCGAGAAGTAGGGGCCCGGCACCACCGCGCGGCCCATCTCCTCCATGAGCACCACCAGGTCGACCAGGCCCAGGCCCATGCCGTCGTAGGCCTCGGGGAAGACGAGGCCGAGCCAGCCCTGCTCGGCGATCTTCGTCCACAGGTCGGGGCTGATGCCCTCCGGAGTCTCCATGAGGCGCCGCACGGTGTCGGAGCCGCACTCGTTCTCGAAGAACTTCCGCGCGGTGCTCCGCAGGAGCTCCTGCTCGTCGTTGAAGCCGAAGTTCATGGCTTAGCCTTTCGGGAGGCCGAGCACGCGCTCGCCGATGATGTTGCGCTGGATCTCGGTGGTACCGCCCTCGATGGAGTTGGCCCGCGAGCGCAGGAAGGTGTGCTGCCAGAGCCCGTCGGCCACCGCCCACGCGCTGCCGTGGGTGAGCTGGCTGAACGAGCCCTGGATCTCCATGGCCAGCTCCTGCACGCGCTGGTGGCCTTCCACCCACATCATCTTGCCCGCGGAGGCCTCGGGCCCGGGCAGCTCGCCCTTCAGCAGCTTGGTGATGGCGCGGGCCCCGGTGTACTTGAACACCTCGGTGTCGATCCACATCTGGGCCAGCTTCTGCCGCATCACCGGATCCTGGGTGACCGGCACCCCGTTCTTCTTGGTGGCGCGCGCCATGTCGACCAGGCCGTCGAGCGCGATGCGCAGCCGCACCTGCAGGCCGAAGCCCAGGGCCAGCCGCTCGTACATCAGGGTGGTGAGCCCGACCGCCCAGCCGTTGTTGAGGCCGCCCAGGATCTGCGACTCGTGCACGCGGACGTTGTCGAAGTAGACCTCGTTGAACTCCGCGTCACCGGTCATCTGCTTGAGCGGCTTCACGGTGACGCCCGGGCTCTTCATGTCCAGCAGGAAATAGGTGATGCCCTTGTGCTTGGGCGCCTCGGCGTCCGTGCGGGCCAGGAGCATCATCCAGTCCGCGACGTGGGCGAGCGACGTCCACACCTTCTGGCCGTTGACCACGTAGTGGTCGCCGTCCTTCACCGCGCGGGTCTGCAGCGACGCCAGGTCCGAGCCCGCGTTGGGCTCGGAGTAGCCCTGGCACCAGATCTCCTCGCACGAGAGCATCTTGGGCGGGTACCGCTTCTTCTGCTCGTCGGTGCCGTAGGCGATGATCGTGGGTCCGGCCATGCCGATGGCCAGGATGTTGATCACCGGCGGCGCCTTGGACAGGGCCATCTCCTGCTGGAGGATCATCTCCTCCATGAAGGTGAGCCCGCGCCCGCCCGCTTCCTTCGGCCAGGTGAGACCGACGAAGCCGGCGTCGTACATCTCCCGCTGCCAGCGGCGGAGGAGGTCGTAGGCCTCGGGGCGCGGGATGTCCGAGCTTTGTCGGAGGCGGGCCACCCAGTCCTGGCGCATCTGCTTCGACAGCCAGCCCCGCACCTCGTCGCGAAAGGACTCCTGCTCAGGGGTCAGCGTGAAATCCATGCTCCCTCCCGCGCGCTGCTGCGGCTCACCGAGGTTGACCGAGATGAGGCTGAACGAAGATTCAGTGTCCATGATACGAGCCCGCGCGAGAAAGTGTCAAGGCCTTCGCCGCCCGCCCCGGGCCGTCGGGAGTGTGCGGTATACTCGCGGCGTCCATGGCCACCTCGGGCATCTCTCTGCCGCGCCTGAAGGATCACATCGAGACCCTCTCGACCTACGGCCGGAACGCCGACGGCCGCGGCATCACGCGGTCCTGCTGGAGCCCGTCCCACGAGCAGGCGCGGGCGTGGCTCCTGTCCAAGATGAAGGCGGCGGGGCTCGAGACGCGGGTCGACGCCGCGGGCAACACCTTCGGGATGCTGCCCGGCGAGGGCGCGGCGGTCCTCACCGGCTCGCACATCGACACCGTCCCCGAGGGTGGGCCCCTCGACGGCGCCCTCGGAGTCCTGGCCGGCCTCGAGTGCCTGCAGACCGTGAAGGAGGCGCGCCTGCCCGTGCGGCGGCCCCTCGCGGTGGTGGCGTGGAGTGACGAGGAGGGCCGCTACGGCAGCCTCTTCGGCTCGCGGGCGTTCACCGGACGGCTCGACCTGGCGCAGGTCCCCACCCTGCGCTCGGTCGACGGCGAGTCCCTCGTGGAGGCGATGACGCGGGCCGGCTACGACGCGACCCGCGTCGCGGAGGCCCGCTGCGATCCGCGCACCCTGCACGCCTACGTGGAGCTGCACATCGAGCAGGGCCCTCATCTCGAGGAGGCGCGCATCCCCATCGGGCTCGTGGAGGGCATCGTGGGCATCCGCCGGAACCGCCTCACCTTCATCGGCGAGCCGGACCACGCGGGCACCACCCCGATGGCCTGGCGAAAGGACGCCTTCCTCGCCGCCTGCGAGTACGCGCTGAAGGCGCGCGAGCACATCGTCCGGAAGGGCAGCGGCCTGAGCGTGACCAACTTCGGCCGGATCGAGCTGTCCCCCGGCGTCTCCAACATCGTCCCGGCCCGGGCGGTGCTGATGCAGGAGATGCGCGAGCTCGACGCGCGCATCCTCGCCCGCCTCGACCGCGAGTGCGTCACCCTGGCCCGCACGGTGGCCCGCCGCCGGGGCCTGCGCGTGGTCGTCGACACGCTCTCGCGCACCGAGCCGGCCCGCTGCGCACCGCGGGTCATGGAGGCGGTCCAGGCGGCGTGCGACGCGCTGCGGCTGCGCTACCGCCGGATGCCGTCCGGCGCCGGCCACGACGCGCAGAACCTGGCCGGGGTCACCGCCTCCGGCATGCTGTTCATCCCGTCGCGTGGCGGCCGCAGCCACCGGCCGGACGAGATGAGCGACTGGAAGGCGATCGGCCGGGGCACGAACGCGCTGCTCCACACGCTCCTGCGCCTCGCCGCGTGAGCTCGCGGCCGGCCGGCGACGCGTGCATGTGAAAGTTTCCACTTGGCAACGGTCCGCGGGATCAAGTACACTCCGCGTTGATTCCGGCGCCATCACTTCAATGAGGATGTTGTGCCCACGATAGTGCACCTGCTGCTGGCCCTGGTCCTGACCGCCTTTCTGGTCGCCCAGGCCAAGTCGCTGGCTTTCGTCCTGAGGTCGCGCCGGGCGGTCTCGTCGCGCAGCGCCCGCCGCGGGACCGACCTGCTGTGGACCTGCATTCCGGTGCTCCTCGTGCTCTTCCTGGCCGCCCGGAGCTGGGTGGCCGTGGTCGACGTCCACCGGCCCGCCGTCGCGGCGACCGGCACGCCGATCCAGTCGGCGGCGGCCCCGCGCTAGAGGAACCGACACCACGCCCATGATGAAGCCACCCGCCACGAGCCCCCGCCCCCGGAAGCGCTTCGACTGGACGCTGGCGTGCCTGCTCGGTGCGGTCCTGGTGCTCGCCTGCTCCTGCAGCGCGGTGGGCTGGAACTGGGACACCCCGATGAGCACGGTCATCCCGAAGTCGGACTTCGGGAAGATGACCCACGAGATCTTCATGCTGATCTCGTGGTGGACGCTCGGCATCTTCATCGCGGTCGAGGTCACTCTGATCGCGGTCTGCTGGCGCTTCCGGGATCGTCCGGGCGCCCAGATCCCGAAGCAGGTGCACGGGCACACCGCGCTCGAGGTGGGCTGGACCATCGCGTTCGCGGTGATCCTGCTCGTCTTCGCGATCCCCACGATCCGGGTGATCTTCAAGACGCAGGAGGCCCCCGCCGCCACCGCGTTGCGGGTGGAGGTCTTCGGCAAGCAGTGGTGGTGGGAGTTCAAGTACCCCCAGTACCGGATCACCACCGCCAACGAGCTCCACCTCCCGGTCGGGCAGACCGCGACCTTCCTGCTCAACGCCCCCGACGTCATCCACTCGTTCTGGATGCCCCAGCTCGGCGGCAAGCGCGACGTGGTGCCCCACCGCGTGAACCACCTCACCCTGACCCCGGACACGGCGGGGGACTACCCGGGTCAGTGCGCGGAATACTGCGGCATGTCGCACGCGAACATGCGCTTCCGGGTCATCGTCCACCCGCCCGCCGAGTTCGAGAAGTGGGTCAAGGCCCAGCAGGCCCCGCCGGTCGAGTCCGCGGACCCCCTCGCGCAGCAGGGGAAGACGATCTTCACCCAGTCGGCCTGCGTGGGGTGCCACACCATCACCGGGATCTCGGCGGGGCACATCGGCCCGGACCTGAGCCACTTCGCGAGCCGCACGCGGTTCGCCGGCTCGCTCATGGAGTCGACCCCGGACAACCTCGTCAAGTGGATCGAGAACCCCGAACACATGAAGCCCGGGGCCCTCATGCCGAATCTCGGAATGACCGGCGAGCAGAGCAAGGCACTGGCCGCCTATCTGCTCAGCCTGAAATAAGGGGATCTCCATGGCCACTCAGGCGGCATTCATGCCCGGCTCGAAGGTCGAGACCCAGACCTTCTGGGGAACCGTGTGGTCCTGGCTCACGACGGTCGACCACAAGCGGATCGGGATCCTGTACGGCACCTCCGCCTTCATCTTCTTCCTGGTGGGAGGGATCGAGGCCCTGATCATGCGGCTGCAGCTCGCGCGGCCGGACAACACCCTGGTCGGCCCCGAGCGGTTCAACGAGCTGTTCACGATGCACGGCACCACGATGATCTTCCTGGCCGTGATGCCGTTGAGCGCGGCCTTCTTCAACTACATGATCCCGCTCATGATCGGGGCGCGGGACGTGGCGTTCCCGCGACTGAACGCGCTCTCCTACTGGATCTTCCTCTCCGGAGCGCTGTTCCTGAACTCGAGCTGGCTCTTCGGGCTCGCTCCCGACGGGGGCTGGTTCGGCTACGCCAACCTGACCACCACCCAGTTCTCCCCCCGCCACACCATCGACTTCTGGATGCTCGGCCTGCAGATCCTCGGCGTCTCGTCGATGCTCGCCGGCTTCAACTTCCTGGTGACGATCATCAACATGCGGGCGCCCGGCATGACCCTGATGCGGATGCCGGTCTTCATCTGGATGAGCTTCGTGACCCAGTTCCTGCTCGTGCTCGCCTTCCCCGCGATCACGGTCGCGCTCATCCTCCTGATGTTCGACCGGTTCTTCGGCACCCTCTTCTACGCCCCCGCCGCGGGCGGGGACCCGCTGCTCTGGCAGCATCTGTTCTGGATCTTCGGCCATCCCGAGGTGTACATCCTGATCCTGCCCGCGATGGGGATCGTCTCGGAGGTCCTGCCCACCTTCTCGCGCAAGCCGCTCTTCGGCGCGCCGGTGGTCATCTACTCGGGCATCATGATCGGCTTCTTCGGCTTCGGGGTCTGGAGCCACCACATGTTCTCGGTCGGCATGGGGCCGGTGGCCGACGCCGCGTTCTCGATCTCGACCATGCTGATCGCGGTGCCCACCGGGGTGAAGATCCTCAACTGGATCGGCACCCTCTGGGGCGGCACCATCCGGTTCAGGACCCCGCTCTACTTCTCCCTCGGCTTCATCGCGATGTTCACGATGGGCGGCCTCTCCGGGGTCATGCACGCCTCGCCGCCGGTGGACCTGCAGCAGACCGACACCTACTTCGTGGTAGCCCACTTCCACTACGTGCTCTTCGGCGGCTCGATCTTCGGCCTCTTCTCCGGCATCTACTACTGGTGGCCGAAGATCACCGGCAAGCTGCTCGACGAGCGTCTCGGCCTGTGGCACTTCTGGCTCATGATGGTCGGCTTCAACATGACCTTCTTCCCGCAGCACTATCTGGGGATCATCGGGATGCCGCGCCGGATCTACACCTACGCGCCGGACCTGGGCTGGAACTTCTGGAACATGGTGTCCACCATCGGCGCCTTCCTCATCGCGGTGTCCCTGCTCTTCTTCATGGCCAACGTGGTCAAGACCTTCCGCGGCGGGGCGGTGGCCGGCAACGACCCCTGGGACGCCCGCACCCTGGAGTGGTCGATCCCCTCCCCTCCGCCGGTCTACAACTTCGCGCGCCTGCCCCAGGTGCAGGACCGCGACGACTTCTGGCTCCAGAAGTACGGCGACGGGCACGGCGGCGCCCCGCGGCCCAAGGGGGCCCCGGTGACCGCGGCGGAGATCGCGGCGATTCACATGCCGCCGACGTCCTTCTGGCCGCTCCTGCTCGCGCTCGCGCTCGGGGTGATGGTGTCCGGGCTGATGATCAGCATGGTCCAGGTCGCGATCGGCGGGGTGCTCACCCTGTTCCTGATGTACAGGTTCGCCATGGAGCTGCACCGGCCCCCGACCGGGCACAGGCACTAGGAGAGCCCCCGTGGCCAACTACGCCGCCGATCACGCCCCCGCGCACACCGTTCACGACCCCAACCTCGGTAACACCGGGCTCGACAATCGCAAGGTGGGGATGTGGGCGTTCCTCGGCTCCGACTGCATGTTCTTCGGCTCGCTGATCGGGACGTACCTGGCCTACAAAGGCAAGTCCATCTCGGGACCGCTGCCCCACGAGGTCTTCGACATCCCGCTCACCTCGTACAGCGCGGCCCTGCTGCTCGCGTCGTCCCTCACCATGGTGCTGGCGCTCGCCGCGCTGCAGCAGAACCGGGTGAAGATCGCGGCCCGCTGGCTCTTCGTGACCGCGATGCTGGGGCTGCACTTCGTGCTGAACCAGGTCTACGAGTTCACGAGCTTCGTGCTCCACCACGGCCTCACGCTCTCCACCAGCCTCTTCGGGTCGAGCTTCTTCGTGCTCACCGGCTTCCACGGAGCGCACGTCACCGGAGGCGTGATCTGGCTCCTCATCCTGGTCATGCTCGCGATGCGGGGCAAGCTCGACGCGCGCGACTACACCAAGGTCGAGATCGCGGGTCTCTACTGGCACTTCGTCGACATCGTGTGGATCGCCATCTTCACCGTCATCTACCTCATCCCCTAGGAGCTGCGAGATGGCCGAGCATCACGCCGCTGCTGTCGCGACGCACGGAGGTGGAGGCGGGCACGCCACGGTCAAGACCTACATCAACGTGGCGATCGTGCTGGCGATCATCACCGCGGTGGAGGTGGCCTCCCTCTACATCCCCGGCATTCCGGGCCCCCTGCTGGTGATCAGCCTGCTCGCGATGTCGGCGGTGAAGTTCTTCCTGGTCGTCGGCTTCTTCATGCACCTCCGTTACGACCACCCGATCATGCGCGCGCTGTTCGTGGGTCCGCTGATCATCGCCATCGTGATCATCCTGGCGGTCATGGCGCTCTTCAGCGCCTTCGTGCTGCTGCCCCGCGTCGTTCTCTGACATGGCGCACGTAGTACCCGGGCCCGCGGGGCCGCCCCCCCTCGGGCCCGACGGCTTCGACTGGACCGCCTGGCACGCCGATCCCACCGTCGTAGGCGGCCTCATCGTGCTGGGGGCCGTCTACGGGGCGGCCACGCTCTGGCGTCACCGGCTGGACCCCCGGGCCCGCGTCGAGCCGGCGCGGATCGTGTCGTTCGCGGGCGCGCTCGGGGTGCTGCTCGGCGCCCTCACCGGGCCGATCCACGACCTGTCGGACTACTACCTCTTCAGCGCGCACATGGTCCAGCACATGCTGCTGGTCTTCGCGATGCCCCCGCTCCTGCTCCATGGCACTCCCGGGTGGATGGTGCGGCCGCTGCTGCGCGACGCGCGCCTGCTCCGAGTCGGCCGCGTGCTGACGCGGCCGGGGGGCGCGTTCGCCACCTTCAACGTGGTCCTGGTGGCGTGGCACCTGCCCCCGCTGTACAACCTGGCCATGGAGCAGCACCCGGTGCACATCGTGGAGCACCTCATGATCATGGCCGCCTCGGTGGTGCTGTGGTGGCCGATGCTGTCCCCGCTCGACGAGATGCCCCGCGCGCCCTACCCGGTGCAGATGCTGTACCTCTTCGTGGTGGGCCTGCCGATGGTGATGGTGGCCATCTTCATCTCGATGGCCGACAGCCTGCTCTATCCCTACTACGCCGCGGCCCCGCGCGTCTGGGAGCAGCTGAGCCCGCAGACCGACCAGCACCTGGGCGGGCTGATCATGTGGATCCCGGGCGGGATGATCTTCCTGGCCGCCCTCTCGGTCGTCTTCTTCCGCTGGCAGGTCGCGGGCGGCACCGACGGCGTGGCGCGCCCCGAGGGAACGGCGACCCGTGTCGGCTAGGATCGCCCTCGCCGCGGTCGCCGCGGTCTTCGTGCTCATGACCCTCGGCAACGTGGTCAGCGCCACCGGCTCGGGCCTCGCGTGCCCGGACTGGCCGCTCTGCCACGGCTCGCTGATCCCCCCGCTCCGGACCGACGTGCTCATCGAGTACGGGCATCGCCTCTCCGCGCTGGCCGCCACCGTGCTGATCCTGGCCACGAGCGTGGCGACGCTCCGCGGGCCCGCCCCGGCCGGGCTCCTGCGCCGGCTCGCCTGGCTCCTTCCGGCCCTGCTCGCGCTCCAGATCGCGCTCGGCGGAATCACGGTGCTGCTCAAGCTTCCGCACCTCGTCAGCACCGCGCACCTGGTGAACGCCCTGCTGATCCTGGGCGGCCTCATCGTGCTGGCCCTCGGGCTGCGTCGGCCGGCGCGGCCGCCGGCGGCCGGCGCCGACCGCACGCGCCGGCTGGCCCGCGCCGGGCTCGTCGTGCTCCTCGTCCAGCTGGCCCTGGGCGGCTACGTGCGGCACGCGGGAGCCGGGCTCGCGTGTCCCGACTTCCCGCTCTGCAGCGGCGACCTCCTGCCCGTCGGGTGGCTGGCCTCCGTGCACTGGATCCATCGCTGGCTGGGCGTGCTGCTCCTGGGCGTCTTCGTCCACCTGGCGCTCGCCGGGCGCACGGTCGCGACCCGCCTGGTCGCCGCGCTGGCGATCGCGCAGGTCTCGCTCGGCGTCGCGACGGTGCTGCTGCAGCTGGCCCCCCCGGTCCGGGCCGCGCACGCGGCGGTCGGCTACGCGCTCTGGGCCACCCTCGTCTGGGTCAGCGTCGAGGCCGGGTGCTGGCGTCCCGCGAGCGCGCCGGCCGCGCGTCCGGGCGCGGGCCGGAAGGCGGCCCATGCCGCCTAGGGCCGCGGCGGCGGCCTCGCGCAGCCTCCCCGCGCTCGGGGTGGCCGCGCGCTTCAGCGCCTACGTGGAGCTCTCCAAGTTCGGCATCGTGCTACTGGTGCTGGTCTCGGCGGGGGCCGGCTTCATGCTCCGCGCCCCGCTCGGCCCCGAGTTCCCGTGGGCCCAGGGCCTGCTCGTGCTGGCCGGAGTCATGCTCCTCTCCTGCGGGGCCTCCGCGCTGAACCAGGTCCAGGAGCGGTCCCGCGACGCGCTCATGGCCCGCACCGCGGGGCGGCCCCTGCCGTCGGGACGCCTGACCCACGCCCACTGCCTGGCCTTCTCGCTCGTGGGCATCGCGACCGGCACCGCGGTGCTCTGGCTCGGGGTGGGCCCGACCGCCGGCGTGCTGGGCCTGATCGCGAGCGGCTTCTACAACGGGGTCTATACCCCGTGGCTCAAGACCCACTCGCCGTTCGCGGCGGTGCCCGGCGCGGTGCCCGGGGCGATCCCGCCCGTCATCGGGTGGGTGGCGGGCGGCGGCTCCTTCACCGATGCGGGCGCGGTGATCCTCTTCGGCATCCTGTTCCTCTGGCAGATGCCGCACTTCTGGGCCCTCGCCCTCCGCTACCGCGGCGACTACGCGGCCGGGGGCTTCCCGATGGTGTCCGAGCGCGTGGGAGTGGAGGGCACCGCCCGCCTCATCCTGCTCTATGCCCTGGGCCTCACCGCCTGGTCGCTGGCCGCCCCCACCTTCGAGGTCGGCGGCGCGGCGGCCCTGGTGGCGGCGGGGGCGCTCGGCGGCCGCCTGATCTGGCTGGCCGAGAAGTTCGCGCGCCAGCCCGACGACCCGCGGGGGTGGCTCTCGCTCTTCCTCTTCTCCAATTTCTACCTGCTCCTGCTGTTCCTGGTCATGGTCGGCGAGCGACTGATTCGCCACACCCTGTCCTGAGGGCGAAGGCCCCGGGTTGGCGCGGTGGGAGGGTCGTCTGCTATCCTGAAACTCCGTCTGGAGGGGCGTGACCGATGAACATCTGCGTGGTGGGAACGGGTTACGTTGGGCTCGTGACCGGCGCCGTCTTCGCCGATCTCGGCAACGACGTGGTCTGCGTGGACAACGCGATCAAGAAAATCGAAGCCTTGCGGGCCGGCCAGATGCCGATCTACGAGCCGGGCCTCGAGGAGATGGTGGTCCGGAACAAGGACGACGGCCGCCTCACCTTCTCGACCGACCTGCCCGCGGCGGTGCGCCAGGCCGACGTGATCTTCATCGCGGTCGGCACGCCGCCCAAGGAGACGGGGGAGACCGACCTCTCGCACGTCGAGGCGGTCGCGGCCGAGATCGGCCGCTCCATGGACCGCTACAAGGTGGTGGTCAACAAGTCCACCGTGCCGGTCGGGACCGGCGAGTTGGTCCGGGAGGTCATCACCCGGCACCAGCCCCGCCCGCTGGACTTCGACGTGGTGTCCAACCCCGAGTTCCTGCGCGAGGGCTCGGCCATCGAGGACACGCTCCGCCCCGATCGCATCGTGATCGGCGCCCCCAACCAGCAGGTGGCCATGACCCTCGTCGAGCTGTACGCCCCGCTCGAGCGGCCCATGATCATCACCGACCTGCCCTCCGCGGAGGTGATCAAGTACGCCTCCAACTCGTTCCTCGCGGCCAAGATCTCGTTCATCAACGCGATCGCCAACATCTGCGAGGCCGCCGGCGCCGACGTGAGCCAGGTCATGAAGGGCATGGGGCTCGACTCCCGCATCGGCATGCAGTTCCTCCAGGCGGGGCTCGGCTACGGCGGCTCCTGCTTCCCCAAGGACGTGGACTCGCTCATCCACACCGCGTCGCAGCTCGGATACGACTTCAAGCTGCTGCGCTCGGTGGTGGAGATCAACAAGGAGCGCGCCTCCCACCTGGTCGAGATGATGCGCAAGGCGATGGGCCCGCTCGACGACAAGACGATCGCGGTCCTGGGGCTCGCCTTCAAGCCCAACACCGACGACATGCGCGAGGCCAAGAGCCTCGAGGTGGTGCGGGCGCTGCACGCCGCGGGGGCGCAGGTCCGCGCCTACGACCCGGTGGCGATGGACAACGCGCGGGCCCTCATGCCGGAGGGCGTGGTCTTCTGCGAGTCCGCCTACGAGGCGGCCGCGGGGGCCGACGGGGTGACCCTGCTCACCGAGTGGAACGAGTTCAAGTACCTGAACCTGGACCGGCTCCGGGGCCTGCTGCGTCGCCGCCTGATCTTCGACGCCCGCAACCTCTACGAGCCCGAGCGCATGCGGCGGCTCGGCTTCGAGTACTACTCCATCGGGCGCAAGCCCGTCCTGGCCGGCTGAGGAGCCGAACCCCGGTGCGAGTGCTGGTGACGGGCGGGGCCGGCTTCATCGGCTCCCACCTGTGCGACTTCCTCCTGGCCCGCGGCTGCGAGGTGGTCTGCATGGACAACCTCCTGACCGGGTCGACCGACAACATCGCCCACATCAGCGACCCGCGCTTCCTCTTCGTCAAGCACGACGTGACCAACTACATCGTGGTGGGCGGACCGCTCGACTACGTGCTGCACTTCGCGAGCCCCGCGTCCCCGATCGACTACCTGGAGCTGCCGATCCAGACCCTCAAGGTCGGCGCCCTCGGCACCCACAAGGCCCTCGGGCTGGCGAAAGAGCGGCGGGCCAAGTTCCTGCTCGCGTCGACCTCCGAGGTCTACGGCGATCCGCTGGTGCACCCGCAGCGCGAGGACTACTGGGGCAACGTCAACCCGGTGGGCCCGCGCGGGGTCTACGACGAGGCCAAGCGGTTCGCGGAGGCCATGACCATGGCCTACCACCGCGTGCACGGCCTCGACGCCCGCATCGTGCGCATCTTCAACACCTACGGCCCGCGCATGCGGCTCACCGACGGCCGGGCGATCCCCACCTTCGTCCGCCAGGCGCTGCGGAACGAGCCGATCACCGTCTTCGGGGACGGCTCCCAGACCCGCTCGTTCACCTACGTGTCGGACCTGGTGGAGGGCATCTGGGCCCTCATGCAGGCGGACGTCAACGAGCCGGTCAACATCGGGAACCCGCGGGAGATGACCCTGCTCCAGCTCGCGCGCCAGATCATCCAGATGAGCGGCTCCCGCAGCGAGGTCGTGTTCCGCCCGCTGCCCACCGACGATCCCAAGGTGCGCCAGCCCGACATCACCAAGGCCCGGCGCGTGCTGGGATGGGAGCCCAAGATCGAGGTCGAGGACGGGCTGCGCCGCACCATCGACTGGTGCCGAAAGCTGGTGACCCAGCCATGAAGATCCTCGTCACCGGCGGCGCCGGCTTCATCGGCTCCCACGTGGTGGACCGCTTCGTCGACGCGGGCCACGACGTCTGCGTGGTCGACAACCTCACCACCGGCGACGCCCGCTGGGTCAACCCCCGCGCCCGCCTGCACGTGGTCGACCTCCGGAACGCGCGGCTCGCGGAGGTCTTCGAGAAGGAGCGGCCGGAGGTCGTCGCGCACCTGGCCGCCCAGGCCTCGGTGGGCCGCTCGGTCACCGACCCGATCTTCGACGCGAGCGTCAACGTGGTGGGCGGCCTCGGCCTCCTCGACTGCTGCCGTCGCTTCGGGGTGCGCCGGATCATCTACTCCTCGAGCGGAGGCGCCGGCTACGGCGACACCGACGTGATCCCGACCCCGGAGACGCACCCGACGGTGCCGATCTCGCCGTACGGGATCACCAAGGTCGCGATGGAGTACTACGTCAACGCCTGGAGCGGCATCTTCGGGATCAGCGGCATCTCGCTGCGCTACGCCAACATCTACGGGCCGCGGCAGAACCCGCAGGGCGAGGCCGGCGTCATCGCGATCTTCTGCCACCGGCTGCTCACCGGCCAGTCGCCGATCATCAACGGCGACGGCGACCAGACCCGCGACTACACCTACGTGGAGGACGTGGCCCTGGCGAACCTGCGCGCGCTCGAGCGGCCCGACGTCACCGGGGCGGTCAACGTGTGCACCGGCGTCGAGACCACCGTGAACCGGGTCTACACCGCGCTGGTTGCCGCCTCCGGCTCCAAGGTCCCGGCCCAGCACGCCCCCGCGCGGCCCGGCGAGCAGCGGCGCAGCTGCCTGAGCCCGGCGCGGGCCGAGCAGGTCCTCGGCTGGAAGCCCTCCGTGTCGCTCGCGGAAGGCCTCGGCCGCACCTTCCGCTTCTTCCAGAAGGAGGTCTCGGCATGATCGACGAGGAGCTGAGGGCGATCCTGGCCTGCCCCGCCTGCAAGGGCGAGCTGATCTTCGAGGAGACGCGCATCATCTGCCCGGCCTGCCGGAAGGCGTACCCGATCCGGGACGGCATTCCCGTGATGCTGATCGGCGAGGCGGAGCCCTGGGCCCCGACGAAATAACCGCGGTCATCCTAGCCGGCGGGCAAGGCACGCGGCTGCGCCCGCTGACCCTCGGTACCCCCAAGCCGATCGTCCCGCTCCTCAACATCCCGTTCCTCGCCTACCAGCTCGCGCTGCTCCGCCGCCACGGCATCACCGACGTGGTGCTGTCGTGCTCGTACCTGGTGGACGAGGTGCGCCGGACCATGGGGGACGGGGCCGAGCACGGTGTCCGGCTCTCCTACGCGGTCGAGACCGACCCGCTCGGGACCGCGGGCGGCGTGCGCAACGCGGTGGACCTGGTGCGGGGCCTGGTGGTGGTGCTGAACGGCGACATCCTGGCCGATCTGGACCTCTCCGCGATGCTCCGCTTCCACGCCGAGCGCGGCTCGCGCGCGACCCTCTACCTGACGCGCGTACCCGATCCCACCCAGTACGGGCTCGTCGAGCTCGACCCGGACGGCGCGATCCGGGCCTTCGTGGAGAAGCCCGACCCGGGACGGGTGACCACCGACACCGTCAACGCGGGCGTCTACGCGCTCGACCGCTCGGTGGTGACCGCCATCCCCACCGGCCGGGCGGTCTCGATCGAGCGTGAGACGTTCCCGGCGCTGCTGCGCGACCGGGTCCCCTTCTTCGGCTGGGTGTCGGCGAGCTACTGGCTCGACATCGGCAGCCCCGCCAAGTACCGGCAGGGCCAGCTCGACCTGCTGGCCGGCAAGGTCGCGACCGACGTGACCCCGCCCGGCGACGGCCCCGATCGCCGCTTCGTCGCCGCGGGCGTGCGGGTGGCGCCCGACGCCGCCCTCACCGGCCCCTGCGTGATCGGCGCCGGCTCGCGCCTGGAGCCCGGAGCCCGGGTGGGCCCGAACGCGGTCCTCGGCGCGAGGTGCGTCATCGGGGCCGGGGCCCGGATCGACGGCGCGATCCTGTGGGACGACGTCACGGTCGGTCCCGGCTCGGTCCTGCGTGACTGCATCGTGGCCTCCGGGGCCCGGATCGGCGCCTCCGTCGAGCTGGGCCCGACCGCGGTCCTCGGCGCGGGCGCCACCGTCGCCGACCGGACCCGCCTCTAGGAGCCCCGGCGCCCGCAGGGGGGCCGAAGGGCGTGGTATTCTTAGCCGGATGGCCATCGACCTGATCCGTAATTTCTCCATCGTCGCCCACATCGACCACGGCAAGTCCACCCTGGCGGACCGGCTCCTGTCGCTCACCGGGACCATGGACGCCAAGAAGGCGGTCGACCAGGTCCTGGACTCGATGGACCTGGAGAAGGAGCGCGGGATCACCATCAAGGCCCACACCGTACGCCTGCTCTACAAGGCCAAGGACGGGCAGGAGTACACCCTCAACCTCATCGACACCCCGGGCCACGTGGACTTCTCCTACGAGGTGTCGCGGTCCCTGGCCGCGTGCGAGGGAGCCATCCTGATCGTCGACGCGGCCCAAGGGGTCGAGGCGCAGACCCTGGCCAACTTCTACCTGGCGCTCGACGGCGGCCTCGAGATCATCCCGGTCATCAACAAGATCGACCTGCCCGCCGCCGACGTGGAGGGGACCCGGAACCAGATCACCGAGATCCTGAGCCTGGACGGCGACCTGGCCCTCGCCATCTCGGCCAAGCACGGGACCGGGGTGCCCGAGGTCCTGGAGGCGATCGTGGCGCGGATCCCGCCCCCCAAGGGCGACCCGGAGGCCCCCCTCAAGGCCCTCGTCTTCGACTCGTTCTACGACTCCTACCAGGGCGTGGTGGTCTACGTCCGGCTCATCGACGGACGGGTGCGGGCCGGCGCGAAGATCCTCCTGATGTCCAACGGCAAGAGCTATGAAGTCCAGCAGGTCGGCGTCTTCTCGCCCGACATGCGGCCGGTCGAGGAGCTCTCGGCGGGACAGGTCGGCTACCTGACCGCCTCCATCAAGCGGGTCGCCGACGCCAAGATGGGCGAGACCATCACCGACGTCCTGCGCCCGACCATCGAGCCCTGCCCGGGCTACCGCGACGCCAAGCCCATGGTGTTCGCGGGCCTGTACCCGATCGAGGATACGGACTACGAGGGCCTGCGCGACGCGCTGGAGAAGCTGCGCCTGAACGACTCCGCCTTCAACTTCGAGCCCGAGACCTCGCTGGCCCTCGGCTACGGGTTCCGCTGCGGCTTCCTGGGCATGCTGCACCTCGAGATCGTGCAGGAGCGGCTGGAGCGGGAGTTCAACCTCTCCCTGATCGTCACCGCCCCCAGCGTGCGCTTCAGAGTGGTGACCCTGGCCGGCGAGACCCTGGAGGTGGAGAATCCCTCCAAGCTGCCGCCCCCCGACCGCATCGAGCGGATCGAGGAGCCCTACGTGCGCGGCTCGGTCTTCGTCCCCACCGAGTTCATGAGCGAGATCTACAAGCTCGCCCAGGACAAGCGGGGCGAGCACAAGTCGCTCGAGTACGTGGGCAAGCGCGTGCACATCCAGTTCGACTTCCCCCTGAGCGAGATCGTGGTGGACTTCTACGACCGCCTCAAGTCCATCTCGAAGGGCTACGCCTCCTTCGACTACGAGTTCCTGGAGTTCCGGCCCTCGGACATGGTCAAGCTCGACATCCTCCTCAACGGCGATCCGGTGGACGCGCTCTCGATCATCGTCCACCGCGAGAAGGCCTACGAGAAGGGCAAGGCGCTCACCGAGAAGCTGCGCGCGGTGATCCCGCGGCAGCTCTACGAGGTCGCGATCCAGGCCGCGATCGGCAGCCGGGTCATCGCGCGCGAGACGGTCAAGGCGATGGGCAAGAACGTCACCGCCAAGTGTTACGGCGGCGACATCACCCGCAAGCGCAAGCTGCTCGAGAAGCAGAAGGAAGGCAAGAAACGCATGAAACAGGTCGGCCGAGTCGAGGTCCCGCAGGAGGCGTTCCTGTCGGTCCTGAAGAGCTGAGAGCGGGACATGAACGAGCTCCAGGTCCGTCCCGAGCGTGAAACGGTGCCGGCGGCGCCCGCGGTCAAGGCCCGCCGGAAGTCTCTCTTCCGCGAGTACTCCGAAGCGATCATCATCGCGGTGCTGCTGGCCCTCTTCATCCGGCAGTTCGCGGTCCAGGCCTTCACGATCCCGTCCGGCTCCATGATGGACACGCTGCTGATCGGCGACTACATCCTGGTGAACAAGTTCCTGTTCGGGGCCGAGATCCCGCTCGTCGACCTGCACCTGCCCGGCCTGCGCGATCCCCACCGCGGCGACATCATCGTGTTCAAGTACCCCAACGACGAGACGCGCGACTTCATCAAGCGCATCATCGCGGTGGGCGGCGACACGGTCCAGGTGCGCGACAACCGCGTGACCCTGAACGGCCACCTGATCGACGAGCCGTACGCCCGGCCGGGCTCGTTCTCCGGCCCCCCGTCGACCGCCTGCGGCTACGCCTACGCCTGCGAGCCCCTCAAGGTGCCGGACGGGTCCTACTTCGTCATGGGCGACAACCGCGACAATTCCCAGGACAGCCGCTACTGGGGCTTCGTCCGGCGGGACAAGATCCGCGGGAAGGCCTTCCTGATCTACTGGTCCTGGAACGGGGACGGGCACTGGCTGCGCTGGCGCCGGCTGGGTCACTACCTGCCCTAGGGTCGCTGCGGCCGCGGGCCGCGCGGCTCGGCGCCTACGTGCACCTGCCGTTCTGCGTCGAGCGCTGCGGGTACTGCTCGTTCAACACCGCGCCGTACACCCCCGGGGCCCAGGATCGCTTCCTCTCCGCCCTCCTCGCCGAGTGGGACCTGCTCCACGCGGCCCCCTGGGCGGGGGACGTGCGGCTCGACACCGTGTTCCTGGGCGGCGGCACGCCCTCGCTCCTCGCGGTCGACCAGATGGCGGCCCTGCTCGGCCACCTCGGCGCCCGCTTCGCGGTGGAGCCGGGCGCCGAGGTGACGGTCGAGTGCAACCCGGACGACGTGACCGTGGAGCGCCTCGCCGGCTATCGCCGGGCCGGGGTCACCCGGGTGAGCCTCGGCGTGCAGAGCCTCGACGACCGGATCCTGCCGCGCCTCGACCGGCGCCACTCCGCCCGGCAGGCCCGCGCCGCCTTCGCGGCCGCGCGGGAGGCGGGCGCGGACAACATCAGCGTGGACCTGATCTACGGCCTGCCCGGCCTCGACCTCGATACGTGGACCGCCACCGTGCGCGAGGTGATCGCCTGGGGCCCGGAGCACCTGTCCGCGTACGGTCTCACCCTCGACGAGGGCAGCCTCTGGCACGCGCGGGGCGTGGGCGGGCTGCCGCCCGAGGAGGCGGTCACCGCGCAGTACTGGGCGCTGGCGCGGGCGGCCGCGGAGGCGGGCTTCGAGCACTACGAGATCTCCAATTACGCGCGCCCCGGCTTCCGCTCGCGCCACAACCAGCGCTACTGGCGGTGGGAGGAGTACCTGGGGCTCGGGCCAGGCGCGTGCGGCTTCCTCGGCCACGTGCGCTACGGCAACGTCAAGCCGGTGGAGCGCTACTGCGCGTCCGTCGAAGGCGGCCGCCTCCCGCTCGCGAGCCACGAGGTCCTGACCCCGCGCCAGGCCCTGGCCGAGCGGCTCATCCTCGGCCTCCGCACGAGCGACGGGATCCCGGCCGGGCAGCTCGCGGAGCGCGGCGCGCTCGAGCACCGCGGGCGGCTGCCCGCGGTGCTCGACGCCTGGCGCGAGCGTGCCCTGCTCACCGAAGGCGACGGCCGCGTCCGGCTCACCGAGGCGGGCTTCCTCCTCTCCGACGCCCTGTTCACCGAGCTGCTCTAACGGTAAGATCGGCGCACTCATGACCACCGCGGCCTTCGATCAGCGCAACCGTCAGGTCCTGCTCGCGGTCATCGCGGAATACGTCGAGACCGGGGAGCCGGTCGGCTCGCGCGCCGTCGCCCGCCGCCACATCCAGGGCCTCTCGCCGGCCACGATCCGCAACGCGATGGCCGATCTCGAGGAGCTGGGCTATCTGGTTCAGCCCCACACCTCGGCCGGCCGCGTGCCCACCGACGCGGCCTACCGCTTCTACGTCGATCACCTCCAGCGCGTGCCCTGGGTCGCCGGCAAGGCGCCCTCGACGGCCGCGCCCGCGGTCCCCCACGCCGACGCGGCCGAGCGGCTGATGGCGGAGACCCCGTCGCGGCTCTCCTCGGACACCCACATGATGGGCGTGCTGCTCGCGCCGCCGCTCAAGCACACCGCGCTCGACCGCATCGAGCTGGTGGCGCTCGACGAGGAGCGGGCCCTCGCGGTGCTGGTGACCGAGACCGGCTGGGTGACCGCCCGCCCCCTGGCCGCGTCGCCCCGCGGGGGCGCCGAGGAGCTGCGCGAGACCGGCCGGGCCCTGACCCGGCGGTTCCGCGGCAAGACGTTCCAGGAGATCCTCGACGAGCTGGCCGCGCCCGCCGACCCGCTCGATCCGCTGTGGACGCGGAGCCGCGGGCTGCTCGAGGAGGTCGTGGCCCTCCTGCGTGACCGGACCCTCTACGTGAGCGGCGCCACCAATATGCTCGACCACCCCGACCTCTCGGACACCGCGACCCTGCGATCGATGCTGCGGGCCTTCGAGGACAAGGTCCGGCTCGTCGACCTGCTCTCCCGCATGGCCGAGGAGCGCGGGCTGCACGTGGTGATCGGCAGCGAGAACCCGGTCGAGGACATGCGCGGCTGCAGCCTGATCACCTCCACCTACACCTACCGGGATCAGGTGCTGGGGGTGCTGGGGGTGGTGGGACCCCGGCGCATGCCGTACTCGGAGGTGATGGCGGTCGTCGACGAGACGGCGCGAATCGTCTCGACCTCGCTCTCCCGCGTGCGCCAGCAGCTGTACCTGCCCTAGCCGCCCCCGGGTCCCCGCCCGCGGAGGCCTCCCCGGGCCCGGCGGGCCGTCTGCTATAATTACCCTCTGCCATGGCTGATTCCTTCTTCGACGGACCGATCGCGGACGACAGGGGCGAGGAGATCCAGCGCCTCCGGGAGGCCCTCGAGGCCAAGACCCGGGAGCTCGAGGCCCAGCAGGACCGCTATCTTCGAACCGTCGCGGAGTTCGACAACGTGCGCAAGCGCGCGGCCCGCGAGCGGGAGGAGTACACCCGCTACGCCAACGAGTCATTGCTCCGCGACCTGCTGCCGGTGCTCGACAATCTCGACCGGGCCCTGCTGGCGGCCCGCTCGGAGCCGGCGGCCGCGGTCACGACCGGGGTCGAGCTGATCCAGCGGGAGCTGCTGCGGGTGCTCGAGAAGTTCGGGCTGACCCCCTTCAGCTCGGTGGGCCAGCCCTTCGATCCGGAGCGGCACGAGGCGGTCGCGCGGGTACAGCGCCCGGACCTGCCGGAGATGACCGTCGCGGACGAGACCGGGCGCGGCTACCTGCTGAACGGCCGCGTCCTGCGCCCCGCGATGGTCACGGTAGCGATGGCGCCCGACGAGCAGGACCAGGCGGCCGACTCGTAGCGTGGCGGCCAAGGACTACTACGGTGTCCTCGGCGTCCCGCGCGACGCCGACGACGCGGCGATGAAGAAGGCCTACCGCAACCTCGCCCGCGCCTATCACCCCGACCGCAACCCCGGCGACAAGAAATCCGAGGAGCGCTTCAAGGAGATCAGCGAGGCCTACGGGGTCCTCTCCGACCCGGAGAAGCGGGCCCAGTACGACCGCTTCGGGACGGTCGGAGGCGGGATGGGCGAACCCGGGTTCGGCACCATCTTCGAGGACCTGTTCGAGGGCTTCTTCGGGAGCGGCGACCGGGGACGCTCGCGCACCCGGGCGCGGCGCGGCGACGATCTCCGCTACGACCTCGAGATCTCGCTCGAGGAGGCGGCCCAGGGCCTCGAGACGAAGCTGCAGGTACCCCGTCTCGAGGCCTGCGAGACCTGCCGTGGCTCCGGGGTCGAGCCGGGCAGCCATCCGGAGACCTGCGCCACCTGCCGCGGCCAGGGCCAGGTGCGCTTCTCCCAGGGCTTTCTCACCGTGGCCCGCCCGTGCCCACAGTGCCACGGCGAGGGCCGGATCATCCGGAATCCCTGCGCGGCCTGCCGGGGCCAGGGCCGCGTCTCCCGCGAGCGCCTGCTCAAGGTCACGATCCCGGCGGGGGTGGAGCACGGCAACCAACTCCGCCTGAGCGGAGAAGGCGAGAGCGGGCTCCTGGGGGGCTCCCCCGGCGATCTCTACGTGGTACTGCACGTGCGCCCGCACGAGATCTTCGTGCGTGACGGCGCGCACCTCGTCTGCGAGCTGCCGCTGACCTTCGCCCAGGTGGCGCTCGGGGACGAGATCGAGGTCCCGGTGCTCGACGGCACCGCCCGCCTCAAGATCCCGGCCGGGACCCAGCCCGGCCAGCGGCTCCTGCTCAAGGGCAAGGGCATGCCCCACCTGCGCGGCCGGGGCCGGGGCGACGCGGTCTACGAGGTCATCGTCGAGGTGCCGACCCACCTGACCGCGCGCCAGCGCGAGCTGCTGGAGGAGTTCCGCGGCGCCCACGACGGCGACTCGAGCCCGCGGGTGTCCAAGTTCCTCGAGCGGATGAAGCAGCTGTTCGGCAGTTGATGGCGTTCTGGCAGATCACCGTTCCCGCCGCCGCCGAGACCTCCGACGCGCTGACCAACTTCCTGTGGGAGCAGGGCGCCCTCGGTGTCGTCGAGGAGGAGGCCCCCGGAGTGCCCCCGCACCTCCGCGCCTTCTTCGCCGAGTCGAAGTCGTCCACCGCGCTCCTGGCCGCGGTGGCCGCCTACCGCGCCTCGCTCCGAGCGCTCGGCTTCTCCCAGGCCGGTGACGCCGAGATCGCGCCCCTGCTCGACGAGGCGTGGGCGAGCGCCTGGCAGCAGTCGTTCCCGGCCCGCCTCGTCGGACGCCGGCTGCGGGTCGCGCCGCCCTGGCTCGACGGCGCGGCGCCCGGGACCGCGCCGAGCGCCGACGACCGGTTGACGGTCGTGATCGAGCCGGGGCGCGCCTTCGGCACCGGGCACCACGGCACCACCGAGGGCTGCCTCGTCCTCCTCGAGGAAGCCCTGGCCGGTGCACCGGGCGCCGCGGTGCTCGACATCGGCACCGGGACCGGCATCCTGGCCATCGCGGCGCTCCGGCTCGGGGCGGCCGCCGTGCTCGCCATCGACGTCGACCCCGACGCCATCGCGGCGACCAGGGTCAACGCGGAGCGGAACGGCTGCCGAGGCCTCACCGCGCGGCTGGCCGAACCCCAGGACATCCCCGAGCCGGCGCCGATCGTGCTGGCCAACCTGCTCACCCACACCCACCTGGCGCTCGCGCCTCACTACGCGCGCCTGGTGACGCCGGGCGGACAACTCGTGCTCGGCGGCATGCTCGAGGACGAGGACGATCGGGTCACCGAGGCCCTCGCCGCCAGAGGCTTCGAGCGCCGGTCCCGACTGGCTCTCGAGGGCTGGGCCTCGCTGCGCCTGGCCGCGCCGACGCGGTGACCCGGTTCCATCTCGCTCCGGGCGAGATCCAAGGGAACCGGGTGAGCTTCGGCGCCACCGCCGCGCACCACCTGGGCCGGGTCCTGCGCGCCGCGGTGGGCGATCTGGTGCAGGCGGTGGACCCCCACGGCGAGCTCCTGTCCGTGCGCCTGACGGTGATCGCGCCCCGACGCGCCGAGGGGCTCGTCGTCGACCGGGCCCGCCTCGAGACCGAGTCGCCGCTGCGCCTGACGCTGGCCCAGGCGGTCCCCAAGGGCGACCGGATGGAGGGCATCGTCCGCATGACCACCGAGCTCGGCGTCAGTTGCGTCATCCCCCTGTTGACCGAGCGCGGAGTGGTCCGGCTCGAGCCCGACCGCTGGGGGCCGCGGCTCGCCCGCTGGCAGCGGGTCGCGCGCGAGGCCGCACAGCAGAGCGGCCGGGCCACGGTGCCCGAGATCACGTCGCCTCGCGCGCTCTCGGACTGGCACCCGGACCCGGCGCGCGACGGCCTCCTCATCTGCTTCTGGGAGGAGGAGCCCCGAGGGCTCATGGGGCGCCTGCCCGCCGGGCCCTGCTCGGCCGCCACCGTGATCGTGGGGCCGGAGGGCGGCCTCACCGCGGAGGAGGTCCGCGGCCTCGCGGAGGCCGGCGCTCTGGTGGCGGGCCTGGGCCCGCGCGTGCTCCGGACGGAGACCGCGGGCGCGGTGGCGGTGGCGCTCCTGCAGGCCCGCTACGGTGATCTCGGCCGGGCCTGACCGTGGAGCTGACCGCGACCGGCCCCACCCTGTCCGAAGCCTTCGCCCGCATCGCCCTCGGCCTGTTCGCCGCGGCCGTCGACCCGGCCACGGTCGGCGACGGCGATACGCGCGAGGTGCGGGCGCACGGGGTCGGGCTCGGCCCCCTGCTCCACGCCTGGCTACAGGAGTGCCTGTACGTGCACGAGGTGGAGGGCTTCGCCTGCCGGGCGATCGAGTTCGCGGTCTTCGAGACGACGCCGACGGCCGGCGGCGAGGCGCTCCGCCTGCACGCCATTCTGCGCGGCGAGGAGATCGATCCGGCCCGCCACCCGATCCGGGCCGCGATCCGCAACGTCTCGAGCCGCGGGCTCGCCGTCGAGGCCGGATCGGCGGGCTTCCTCGTGAAGGCGACCCTGGATGTGTAGTGTTGCGAAACTGACACAACGCAAAGTCGAGCAGTGTGTCTTTCTTGCAACGAATTACCTAGAGCCGATCTTGCGACCTTCCAATAATGCCCATATTAAACAAGTGGTTATTTAAAGTTTGACACCATGGCATCTGGCTTGCGTACTATAGCCGCGACCATGGACTCCCAGCAAACCCTGAGACAGCCGGTCACCCTCTCGGGGATCGGTCTGCATTCGGGTGAGCCGGTCGACATGACGGTCTCGCCGGCCGGGGCGGACACCGGCATCCTGTTCCGCGCCGCCGACGGCACGCTGATCCCGGCGAACCCGGACCACGTGGTGGACACGAACTCCGCGACCACGGTCGGCGCCTTCGGGGTACGGGTCCGGACCATCGAGCACCTCATGGCGGCCGCCGCGGCCCTCGGCATCGACAACGCGGTCGTCGACATCCGGGGCCCGGAAGTGCCCGCGGCCGACGGGAGCGCCAAGCCGTTCGTGGACCTGCTGCGCTCGGGGGGGCGCGTGCCCCTGCCCGCCCCGCGCCGTCCGATCGTGCTGAGCGAGCCGATCCGCGTCGGGACCGAGAGCCGCTGGCTCGAGGTGCGGCCGGCCGACTCGCTGCGGGTCAGCTACACGCTCGACAACAAACACCCGGTCATCGGGCTACAGGCGGGCACCTACGGGATCACCGAGGACGTGTTCGTCCAGGAGCTGGCCCCGGCGCGGACCTACGGATTCCTCCGCGACGTGCCCGCGATGCGGCAGAACGGCCTGGCCCGGGGCGGCTCGCTGGACAACGCGGTGGTCGTGGGCAAGCGCTCGGTCCTGAACGAGAGCCTGCGCTACCCGGACGAGTTCGTGCGGCACAAGATCCTCGACCTGGTCGGGGACCTGTTCCTGCTGGGCCGCCCGCTGCGGGCGCTGGTGGTCGGACGCAATGCCGGCCACGCCCTGAACTACCAGCTGGTGGCGGCGATCCAGAAGGCGGTCGCCGCGGACCGGCGCCGTGTCGTCGCGCGGGTCATCCGGCCCGCCGCTCCCGCGCCGGTGATCAGCACCGGTGACGGGTTCCTCCCGGGTGTGGCGGCCCTCTAGGCCGCCGACCCGCGTCGCCCCCCCCCGGTTCCCGACCCCCGCCGCTGCCGCTCGCGCGGCCGGCCCCGAACCGGCGCCCACACCGGGCCCAACGCTATAATGACGTCTTGGCCATGGGAACCGGTTGCCGGCTCGGGAAGGTCCTGCTGGGCGCGAGCCTGCTCGCCGCCTTCCTGCTCGGGCTGCCGTCCGGGCCCGCGCCGGTGGGCGCCGAGGTCCGGATCAGCAACCTGTCCGTCTTCCTCAACGATTACGACGTCACGGTCACCGTGGTGCTCTTCGGCGCGGTGCCCGACTCGCTCCACGAGTCCATCCACACCGGCATCGCGGCCCACGTGCGCTACTACGTGGAGCTGTGGCAGTACACCCACTGGGGGGTGGACCGGCGGCTGCAGGCGCGCATGGTGGAGCGCCAGCTCACCTACAACGTGCTGACCAAGGAATACAAGGTCACCGCACTCAAGGGTGAGACGCGCGAGCCGATCCTCACCAAGGACCTGCGCGAGGCCCAGCGCGTGATCTCCGAGCTGCGGGTGGGCCAGCTGGCCCCGGTGGCCACGCTCGACAAGCAGGAGCTCTACTACGTCCGGGTGCGCTCCGACGTGTCGCTCGGCGGCGTCAACTCGTGGTTCGCCCGCATGACCGGCGAGGCCGAGGAGACGCCGTGGGTGCAGTCGAGCCTGCTCACGCCGGTGCGGAACCAGTGATGCCGCTCTCCCGCCGCTCGGGTCGGCCGGACGAGCAGGAGAAGCGCAAGCGCAATCTCCTCATCATCGCGGGCATCCTGATCCTGCTCGTGGTGGCCACCGTGTTCGAGGTGGGCATCCGCGCGCCCCAGATCCCGTTCGCCTCGAACCTCATCGTCTTCTTCCTCTTCAACCTGAACCTGATCGTCTTCCTGCTGCTGCTGGTGCTGCTGTTCCGCAACCTGGTCAAGCTCTCCTTCGAGCGCCGGCACAAGATCATCGGCTCCCGCTTCAAGGCCAAGCTCGTCCTCACCTTCCTGGCCCTGGCCCTGGTTCCCGGCATCCTGATCTTCCTGATCGCGTCCAACTTCATCACCACCTCGATCGAGGGCTGGTTCAAGCCCCAGGTGGAGCGGCCGCTCGACCAGGCGATGGAGGTGGCCCAGACCTACTACCAGGGGCTCGAGGGCACCGCCCTCCGCCACGGACGCTACATGTCCAAGGTGATCGAGCGCGACGGGCTGCTTGCCGAGAGCAAGCGCGAGAGCCTCGCCGGCTATCTGGCCGAGCAGCAGGACCGGCTCGGCGTCGCCGCCATCACCATCTTCAACCGCGAGGGGCAGGAGCTGGTTCACGTCAAGAACCCGGTGCTGGCCAAGGTCCCGACCCGCGAGGCCAACAGCGAGCACGTGAAGCAGGCCCTCGGCGGTCAGGAGATCACCACCGTCCACGAGCTGGACAACGGGGACATGATCCAGGCCATGGTGCCGATCCGCGACGGCGAGCAGGTCGCCGCCGCGATGGTGGTGGCCATCCACGTGACCCAGCGCCTGGAGGCGCGGCTGCGCAACATCACCCAGGCCTTCCAGGAGTACAAGCAGCTCCGGCTGCTCAAGAACCCGATCAAGGGCATCTACATCCTGCTCTTCCTCCTGATGACCCTGATCATCGTCTTCTCGGCCACCTGGTTCGGTCTCTACCTGGCCCGCGGGATCACCGAGCCGATCCAGATGCTGGCCGAGGGGACGCGGGAGGTCGCGGCGGGCAACCTCGCCTACAAGGTGGAGGTGCGGGCCGACGACGAGATCGGCATCCTGGTGGACTCCTTCAACCGGATGACCGGCGACCTGGCCGCCTCCCAGTCGAAGCTCGAGGAGACCTACCGGGATCTGCAGGCCAAGCACACCGAGATGGAGGAGCGCCGGCGCTACACCGAGACGGTGCTGGAGGCGGTCGCGACCGGCGTGGTCTCCCTGGATCCCGACGGCCACGTCACCACCATCAACGGGGCCGCCGAGCGCCTGCTCGGCCTGCGCGCCGCGGAGGTCCAGGGCCGCTCCGCCACGCGGGTGTTCCGCTCGCCCGAGTACGTGGAGATCGACGCGCTGATCCAGCGCATGGGCCGGGTGCGCGAGGGCATGCTCGACCGTGAGGTGCACCTGCGGCGCGACGGCCAGGCGGTGGCCCTGCTGGCCTCGGCCACCGCGCTGCGCGGTCCGGACGGCGGCTACGTGGGGATGGTACTCGCCTTCGACGACCTCACCGAGCTGCTCAAGGCCCAGCGGCTGGCCGCCTGGCGCGAGGTCGCCCAGCGGATCGCGCACGAGATCAAGAACCCGCTCACCCCGATCCAGCTCTCGGCCCAGCGCCTGCGACGGCGGCTCGCCTCCGACCGGAGCCCGGACGAGAAGCGGCTGCTCGACGAGGCGACCGGCACCATCATCCAGGAGGTGGACGGGCTGCGGCAGCTCGTGGACGAGTTCTCCCGCTTCGCGCGCATGCCCGCACTCACCCCCAAGCCGACCGATCTGGCCCGGCTCCTGGAGGGTGTGGTCGTGCTCTACCGCGAGTCGCACCCGAGCCTCGCGATCCGCGCCATCTTCTCCCCCGACCTGCCGCCCATCGAGGTGGACCCGGACCAGATCAAGCGCGCGGTCCTCAACCTGGTCGACAACGCGGTGGAGGCGGTGGGCGGCACCGGCGAGGTGCTGGTGCAGACGGTCTGGCTCCCCGAGGCCCACCGGGCGCGCATCGTGGTGGCCGACGACGGCCCCGGGATCGCGCCCGACGACCGCGAGCGGCTCTTCGTGCCCTACTTCTCCACCAAGGCCACCGGCATGGGCCTCGGGCTGCCCATCGTCCACCAGATCGTCTCCGACCACGGCGGCACCATCCGGGTCGAGGACAACGCGCCGCACGGCAGTCGCTTCGTCATCGAGCTGCCCACCGGGCGGCCGGTGGCCGCGCCGGTGCAGGCCTGAGGGCGGAGGCTCCGATGCCCGGCGAGCACATCCTGATCGTGGACGACGAGCGGGCGATCCGCACGACGTTGAGGGGTGTACTGGAGGACGAAGGATATCGAGTCACCGCGGTGGGTTCCGGAGAGGAGGCGATCGCCCGGCTGCAGGAGGAGACGCCCGACATCATCTTCCTCGACATCTGGATGCCCGGCATCGACGGGCTCGACACCCTGGCCGAGATGAAGCGCATGCGCCCGGAGACCGCGGTGGTCATGATCTCCGGCCACGGCACCATCGAGACCGCGGTCAAGGCCACCAAGCTCGGCGCCTACGACTTCATCGAGAAGCCGCTCTCCCTCGAGAAGACCCTCCTCATCGCCAGCCGGGCCCTCGACCACACCCGGCTCGAGCGGGAGAACCGCAACCTGCGGGCCCAGCTCGAGCGGGGCCAGGAGATCGTGGGCCAGAGCGCGCTCATCGAGCACCTGCGCCAGCAGATCGCGATCGCGGCGCCGTCGAGCGGCCGCGTGCTCATCCAGGGCGAGAACGGCTCGGGCAAGGAGCTGGTGGCCCACGCCATCCACGCGCTGTCCGCGCGGCGCGACGACCCATTCGTCGAGGTCAACTGCGCCGCGATCCCGGAGGAGCTGATCGAGTCCGAGCTGTTCGGGCACGAGCGGGGCGCCTTCACCGGGGCGGTGGCGCGGCGGCGCGGCAAGTTCGAGCTCGCCGACAGGGGCACCCTCTTCCTCGACGAGATCGGCGACATGAGCCTCAAGACCCAGGCCAAGGTGCTGCGGGCCCTCGAGGAGCAGGCCTTCGAGCGGGTGGGCGGCAAGGACACCATCCGCGTCGACGTCCGGGTCCTCGCCGCCTCCAACCAGAACCTGCCCGAGCGCATCGCGGCGGGGGCCTTCCGGGAAGACCTCTACTACCGCTTGAACGTCATCCCGATCGAGGTGCCGCCGCTGCGCCAGCGGAAGGAGGACCTCCCCCTGCTGGTCGCGCACTTCGTCGGCATGTTCTCGGCCGAGAACGGCAAGCGGCCCAAGACGGTCTCGGTCGAGGCCCTCGCCTACTTCCTCTCCTACGACTGGCCGGGCAACGTGCGCGAGCTGCGCAACATGGTGGAGCGGCTCGTGATCATGAGCCCGCGCGACGTCATCGGACCCGAGGACCTTCCCCCGCCCCTCCGCCCCCGTGTCACGGAGCCGCCGGCCGAGGACGCGCAGCGGGAGCGCACGCTCAAGGAGGCGCGCGAGGCCTTCGAGCGCGCCTTCATCCTGAGCGAGCTCCGGGCCAACGACTGGAACATGACCCGCACCGCCGAGCGGCTGGGCATCGAGCGCAGCCACCTCTACCGTAAGCTCAAGGCGTACGGGATCTCGGCGCCGAAGTAAGCCCGCGCCGGTGACCCAGCCCCGAAGGCGGGCCGCGTCGTGGTCGAGCACGCGCGGGCGTGTCCGAGCTGTGGCGCGCCACCAGGTAGGGGCCTCCACGGCCATCTTGTCGGACCGCGACGGCGTGGCGTATCATGCAGGCCGGCTCGGCAGATCCTGAAACCAGGAAGGAGTCCCCCATGCGGATCGGCACGATCGTCGCGGCCCTGCTGGCGCTGCTCGCCCTCGTCATGCCCGGCCCCGCCTACGCGGGTGGAGCGTTCGCCCTGCCTCCGATCGCGTGCAACATCATCATCGTGATCCTGGTGATCGTGATCATCTACCTCGTGTGGAGCCGCCGGCGGCCCTAGCGGTCGACGAGGCGGACCCCCTCGGCCTCCGCGCGGGCGAGCCAGAACCGCATGCCCATCTGCCGGAACGATGCGACCGCGGCCTGGAGCTCGGGGGCGGCCTGGCTCCGGTCCCCCGCGCGACGGTAGAGCCCCGCGAGGGTGAAGCGGCAGCGGGCCGCGAGCGGTCGCATCGACAGCTCCTCGGCGAGCCCGGCGGCGGAGCGGAGTTGTCGCTCCGCTCCGTCGGTGTCGGCGGGCTCGCGATGCGCGGCGACGTCGCCCAGCAGATGGAGCGCGGAGGCCTCGTCACCGCGCTGGCCGCGCCCGCGCGCCATCGCCAGGGCCCGGGTGCCCGATGTCTCCGCGTCGTCGATCCGCCCGGCCAGCAGGTGGGCTTCGCCGAGCAGGACCAGCGAGCTCGACTCGGCGACCCGCAGGTGGATCGATTCCGACAGGGCCAGGGCCTCCTCGAGGAGCGCGGTGCCGTCGGCGACCCGGCCCATCAGCGCGTACGCCGACCCCAGGGCCCGCATGACCTGGGGCAGGAGACGGGTCAATCCGGCCCCGCGGGCCGACGTCAGCGCGCGATCGAGCAGCAGGGTCGCGGGCTCGAGGTCTCCCCTGACCCCGTAGAGGTAGCCCAGGCCCCAGCAGGCGGACACGAGGGTGTACGCGCGATCGATCTCCTCGGCGAGGCGGATCGCCTCGCGCCCGAGCTCGATCCCCTCGTCGAACTCGCCGATCTCGGCGAGGCAGCGCGCGAGCCAGCCGAGCGACACCGCCCGGAATCCGGCCGGCGAGCCGGCCTGGGTGGGTCCGAAGCCGCCCGCCGCGGCCTCGTCCCGGGGAAACTCCGCCGCCCGGCGCTCGTGCTCGGCCGCGCGACGGTAGTCGCCCAGGGCGTGCAGGGCCATGCCCAGGTACTGGTCGGAGGCCAGCCGAAGGGGAAGGTCGTCGATCGTCCCGGCGATCTCGCGCGCGCGCTGGATCAGGGTGGACGCCTCGCGGAAGTGACCGGTCTGGCGGCCGTACTCGCCGAGGTGCATGGACACCCATCCCCGGCGTCGCGCGTCGCCCAGCTGCTCGGCCAGCCCCTCGGCCTCGCGGAGGTGCTCGTGCATCCGCTCCAGCTCCCCGATCGCGTACAGGGAGCCCCGCAGCTCGAGGCGGAGATCGATCGCCTGCCCGAGGGTCTCCGCATCCGTGGGAAGGTGGGCCACCGCGGTCAGGGCTTGCTCGAGCCACCCCACCGCCTCCCGGTGCGCGGAGCGCTGCTGGGCCTTGCCGCCGGCCTGCCGCGAATAGCGGACCGCCCGGTCCCAGACCTCCCCCCGGAAGGTGTGCTGCGCGAGGCGGTCCACGTCGTCGATGGCCCGCTTCGGCTGCAGCCGCTCGATGGCCGAGGCGATGCGGGCGTGCAGCCCGCGACGTCTGGCCTGCGAGAGGCCGCCGTAGGCGACGTCGTGGGTGAGCACGTGGCGAAAGGTGTACTCGAAGTCCGGGAAGAGGCGGGACTCGTAGAGAAACTCCCCGGCCTGGAGCGCGGCGAGGTTCCCGGTCAGGTCCCCGTCACCCTCGTCCGCGATCTCCTGGAGGAGGACCAGGGGGACGTCCATGCCCACCACCGCGGCCGACTGGAGGAGGCGTTTGGCCCCGTCCGGCAGCCGGTCGATCCGGGCCGCGAGGATCGCCTGGACGGTGGGCGGGATCTGGAGCGCCTCGATCCGCCGCGCCTGCCGGTAGGCGCCGGGCCCGCCCGCGAGGATCCCGGTCTCGCTCAAGGTCCGCACCGTCTCCTCGAGGAAGAGGGGGTTCCGGTCCGTCAGCTGGACCAGGAGCCGCTTCAGCGGCTGAAGACCCGGATCCGATCCCAGCAGCGTCTCGAGGAGCTCGTCGGTCGTCTCGCGCGGCAGCGCCTCCATGCGGAACTGGGCGCAGTGGGACATATTCGGCCAGTTGTGCTGATACTCGGGCCGGTACGTGACCAGCAGCAGCAGGCGCGCGGCGGGGAGGCTCGCGACCAGCTCGTCGAGGAACGCTTCCGTCTCCGGGTCGATCCAGTGCAGGTCCTCGCACAGCAGCACGACCGGCTGGCGCGCGCTCTCTCGCAGGAGCAGCACCTTCACGCCGTCCAGCGCGCGCCGGCGGCGCTGGGACGGGTCCACGTCCGGCCAGTGCGGATCGTCGCTCGGGACGTCGAGGAGCCAGAGCAGGGCGGCGTGGTAGCGCGCGAGCGCGGGGTCCACCGACACCAGCTTCTCGGTGACCCTCTCCCGGATCCG
>Ga0070695_100000171_pt1 | contig 30974 bp, 28 predicted proteins | sample KBSK1252metaG_FD_65471 | JGI IMG/M metagenome (GOLD analysis project Ga0070695, IMG submission 65471) | Corn, switchgrass and miscanthus rhizosphere microbial communities from Kellogg Biological Station, Michigan, USA - KBS K1-25-2 metaG | ecosystem: Host-associated > Plants > Roots >...
GCAGGTGTTCGAGGACGGCCACCTCACCGACGGCCTCGGCAACCGGGTGAACTTCAAGAACACGATCATCATCATGACGTCGAACATCGGCGCCCGCTTCATCCAGAAGAAGGCGTCGCTCGGGTTCCAGAGCAACGACGCGGGCACCATCGACAAGAACGTCAACGAGATGGTGCTCGGCGAGGTGAAGCGCACCTTCAACCCCGAGTTCATCAACCGCATCGACGAGATCATCGTGTTCGAGGCGCTGACCGACGAAGACCTGCGCCGCATCATGGCGCTGCTCGTCGAGCAGCTGAACCTGAACCTGGCCGACCGCCGGATGCGGGTCATCCTCGCGCCCGACGTCGTCGACTGGATCATCGACCTGACGTGCAAGGACCGCTCGTACGGCGCGCGCCCGCTCCGCCGGGCCATCCAGCGCTACGTCGAGGACCCCCTCTCGGAGGAGCTGATTCGGGGCAACCTCCGCGACGGCGACATCGAGGTCTACCTCGACGGTGGCCAGCTGGCCTACCGGCCGGCCGGGGAGCTCACCGCGGGCCGCCGCCTTACCTGATCTCGGTCGGCCGCTCAATCGCTGGCCGTTGGCCGTTTTCCGGCCAGCGGGCCTCCCCGGACGTCTGAATTCCGCAGAGAATCCAGTAAACTAAGGTGTTCCGGAATCCTCTGATGCAGAAGCAGTTGGCTCGAACGCTCGCTTTGGTGGGGCTTCTGGCCGCGGCCGCAACGTCGCCGGCGTTCGCCCAGGCCGGCAGCCCTGCGGCCCCGGCCGGCACTCCTGCCGCCGCAACCACCAACCCGTCGACCGCGTGCGGGCTCCCGATTCCCGCCCCCGCGGCGCTGCCACCGGCCGATTCCCCGCCGGTCCTGTTCCAGATCGTGCCGTGCTTCGCCAAGCAGGGCGGGTCGCCGGTGATCGAGCCCGAGACCTACCTCTATTACATGCGGCTCGTGCCGCTCGTCAGCCGCCCGTCGCAGGCCATGTGGACCCCCTGGAACGAGGCGACCGAGCAGACCGCGAAAGACGACTTCGGCCGCCTCTGGGCCACGAACTTCCTCGACGACCTCTCCATCGAGACGCAGGACTACACCTTCTCGAACGGCGTCGTCGGCAAGATCGTGATTTACGACATGGAGGAGCGCGAGCGCGTCAAGAACGTCACCTACGAGGGGACGAAGAACATCGACCGCACGAAGATCACCGAGCAGCTCAAGGAAAAGGGGATCGAGCTGCGCCTCGACTCGTTCCTCGACGACAACGTCCTTCACCGCGTCGACAGCGTGCTGAAGGAGATGATGGCGGAGAAGGGCTTCACCAACGCGGTGGTGTCGCACAAGACGGCGCCGATCGAGGGCGGGACGAAGCTGGTGAACGTGGCGTTCACCATCGCCGACGGCCCCAAGCTGCGCATCCGCGACATCGAGTTCGTCGGCAACCAGGCGTTCGGCGACGGCAAGCTCTCGCGGAAGATGAAGGACAACAAGGCCAAGAAGGGCCTGATCTTCATGACGCTCTTCCGCAGCGCCACCTACAAGGAAGACAAGTACGAAGAGGACGCCGAGAAGGTGGCCGCCTACTACCGCGAGCAGGGCTACGTGCGCGCGCGCGTCGGCAACCCCGAGGTGAAGACGCTCGAGGACGAGAAGGACGGCAAGACGCGCTGGATCGAGCTGCGCATCCCCGTCACCGAGGGCCCGCGCTACCGCGTCGGCACCCTCGACTTCGCCGGCAACACGGTCGTCAAGAGCGAGAACCTGCGCCCGATGTTCAAGATGAAAGAGGGCGAGTGGTACAGCGAGAAGAAGGTGCGTGACGGGCTGAAGAAGGCGCAGGAGGCGTACGGCGCCGGCGGCTACATGGAATTCACCGGCTACCCGGACCTCAATCCGAAGAACGACGGCCTCGCGCCCGTGCAGACCGACGGCGCCGCGGCTGCGGCCACACCGGCGCCCGCACCGCCGCCGACCGACGGCGGCGAGATCAAGCCGACCGTCGACGTGACGATGCGGCTGTCGGAAGGCAAGCAGTTCTTCGTCAACCGCATCTCGTTCATCGGCAACTCGACGACGCGCGACAACGTCATCCGGCGCGAGATGCGCCTGGTCGAGGGCTCGGTGTTCAACACCGAGTCGCTGAAGTACAGCATCCGCCGGCTGAATCAGCTCGGCTACTTCAAGCAGCTCGAAGGCAACGACAAGGACATGAAGGTGGACAAGGTGACGGGCCGCGACAACGCGGTCGACGTCACCCTGCGGGTCGAAGAGCAGAACCGCAACCAGGTCACCTTCGGCGCCGGCGTCTCGCAGTACGAAGGGTTCTTCGGCCAGCTCTCGTTCCAGACGGCGAACTTCCTCGGGCGCGGTGAAAGCCTGACCGCGTCGGCGCAGGCGGGCTCGCGGTCGCAGAACTACCAGCTCGCCTTCACCGAGCCGTTCCTCTTCGACCGCAACCTCACGGGCGGCGTCGACGTCTACAAGCGCTCGCTGCAGTACATCGGCTACTACACGCAGAAGTCCACGGGCGGCAACCTGACGTTCGGGTTCCCCGTGCAGGACTTCGCGCGGATGTTCATCAACTACTCGTACGAGTCGGTCGGCGTGGCCGACCTGAACGAAGCGCTGCTCGACCCGGCCTGCATCGTGTCCTCGACCGGCTGCAGCACGATCAACGTGACCGACCTGTCGAACATCAGCCCGACGGCGCTCGAATCGCTGCGCCGCAACCCGTTCCTGTTCGACTCGTTCCTCATCGGCTCGAAGGGCAACCGCACCATCAGCAAGGTGCAACCGAGCTACGTGTTCAACACCATCGACAACCCGATTTTCCCGGCCAACGGCAAGCGGCTCACGGCGGCGATCGACCTCGGCGGGCTCGGCGGCAACACGAGCTTTTACAAGCCGACGCTCGAGGCCATCTGGTATCACCCGCACACGTCGCGCAGCTCGTTCGGCGGCCGCGTGCAGTTCGAATACATCGAGCCGTACCGCGGCACCACGAGCCTGCCGGTGTTCGAGCGGTTGTTCCTCGGCGGCGAGTACAGCGTCCGCGGCTACGACATCCGCTCGATCGGGCCGACCGTGCCGGGCTCGCAGATCGTCCTCGGCGGCAACAAGAGCCTGTTGTTCAACGGCGAATACATCATCACCGTCGCCGGGCCGGTGCGCCTGGTCCTCTTCTACGACGCGGGCCAGGTGCGCGACTTCGGGCAGGCGTTCAGCTGGAAGGAGGACCTGACGAGGCAGGTGTTCCCGACTCCGCCGCTGCTCATCGATCCGTTCTCGGGCTTGTCGTTCGGCGGCCTCGAGGACCCGAACGCGCCGGGACCGCACACCGAGGTCATCGGGCAGACGAGCGCGTTCAAGACGTCCACGGGCGCCGAGGTCCGGTTCTTCATGCCGGTGCTGAACGTCCCGTTCCGGCTGATCTTCGCCGCGAACCCGCAGCGCGGCGGCGTGCTGAACAACACGCTGCTGCCGGCGAAGGCCTTCACGTTCAAGTTCGCTGTCGGTTCCACCTTCTAGGAGCGCCTCCTCGATGCGACAATGGTTTCGCCGCGCGCTGCTCGTTCCGCTGCTGGGGCTCGCGGCGGCGTGCGGCCAGAAGGATCCCTTCCTTCCGACCGGGCCGACCACGCCTCCCACCGTGCAGACCGAAACGTTTTCGGGCACGCTGACCAAGAACGCGGCGTTCACGCATCCATTCGTCGTGGGCGACGCCGGGGACGTCTCGGTGTTCCTCACCCGGAGCACCGACGCCGCGCAGCCCGATAACACGGTGTCGCTCGGCGTCAGCCTCGGAACCTGGAACGGCACCAGCTGCGCCATCGTGATTGCCAACGACAACGTGTCGCAGGGCTCGAGCATCAGCGGCCGGGCCACGGCGGCAGGCAACCTCTGCGTGCGGGTCTACGACGTCGGCTTCGTCCCCGGTTCGGCGAATTACGAGCTGTTGATCGATCACTATTGAGCCGGGTCCGCGTACGTTAAAATCGCCTGTTCCGTTCGACAGGAAAGGATTGACTGTAATGAGAGCTTTTGTCGTTGCCGCGGCCCTCAGCCTCACGCTGGCTGCCGCTCCAACCTTCGCTCAGGCACCGGCCGCGACGCCGGCGCCGCCGCCCGCGGCCCAGGCAGCGCCCGCGCCCGAGGCGCCGTTTCCCGCCGGCGCGAAGTACGCGTTCGTCAACATCCAGCGCATTGCCGCGGAATCGCAGCAGGGCAAGGCGCTCAGCTCGCGCGTACAGGCCCTCAACAACCAGAAGGTCGCCGAGCTGAACGCGAAGAACTCGGCGCTGCAGGCGGCGCAACAGAAGCTCGACTCCGGCGCCAGCGTGCTCAGCGACACCGCGCGTGGCCAGCTGGAGAAGGACATCGACCGCCAGCAGACCGACATCCAGCGCTTCACCGACGACGCACAGAAGGACGTGCAGGAACTGCAGAACGAGCTGCAGCTCGAGTTCCAGCAGAAGCTCGGGCCGATCGTCCAGGCGGTCTTCAACGAGAAGAAGCTCGAGATCCTCTTCAGCGCCACCGACGCCGGCGTGCTGATCGCCGATCCCGGCCTCGACCTGACGGCGGAAGTCATCCGGCGCTTCGACGCGGCGAATCCCGCCGCGGCGGTCGCGCCCGCGGCTCCGCGACCGGCGGCTCCCACCGCGGCCGCGCCCCCGAGGCCCGCGGCCCCGGCGGCGCCACGCCCCGCGGCTCCGGCGCCGGCGCCGAAAAAGTAGGTAGGTGTCCCTCGATCTCCCGTCGCTCCTCGACCGCGTTCATTACCGTTACCCGTCGTTCCTGATCGACGCGGTCGGGGAGCACGAGCCAGGCAGCCGGCTCACGGCGTTCAAGAACCTCACGATCAACGAAGACTTCTTCCCCGGACATTTTCCCGGCGCGCCCGTGATGCCCGCGGTCCTGACGATCGAGGCGCTCACGCAGCTGGCGGGAGTGCTCGTCCTCGAGCAGCCCGGCGTCTCGCCGACGGCGCGCGTGTCGCTGCGCGGAGTCAACCAGGCCAAGTTCCGGCGCCAGGTGCTGCCCGGCGATCGGTTGACGCTCGAGGTCTCCATGGTGCGGCGGCGGTCGAGGCTGGCGAAGATCGGGGCGGTCGCCTACGTCGAAGGCCAGCGGGTTGCGGAGGCCGAGCTGCTGCTCGCCGTCGAGGCCGGCGCGGCGTACGTCGATCCCACGGCCGCCGTGCATCCCTCGGCGCGGCTGGGCGAGGGGACCATCGTCGGCGCCAACTGCTCGATCGGGCCCGAGGTCACCATCGGGCGCCGCTGCCGCATCGACGCCTCGGTCGTCGTCGACGGCTGGACCGAGATCGGCGACGAGACGCGCATCTTCCCGATGGCCTCGATCGGCCTCGCGCCGCAGGACCTGAAGTACCAGGGCGAGCGTACGCGGCTGACCATCGGCCGGCGCAACACCATTCGCGAGTTCGCGACGATCAACCGCGGCACCGCCGGCGGCGGCGGCCACACGAGCATCGGCGACCACAACCTGCTGATGGCGTACGTGCACGTCGCGCACGACTGTCACGTCGGCAGCCACACGATTTTCGGGCCGCACGCGACGCTCGGCGGCCACGTGACCGTCGAGGACTTCTCCAACATCAGCGCGGGTTCCGCGGTCCACCAGTTCTGCCGCGTCGGCAAGCACGGGTTCATCGGCGGCTACTCGGTGGTGACGAAGGACGCGCTGCCGTTCGGGCGGACGATCGGCGGCCGCCCGGCGCGCATCTTCGGCGTCAACAGCATCGGGCTGGCGCGGCGCGGCTTCAGCTCCGACACCATCAACCAGCTCAAACGCGCCTACCGTTACCTGCTGCAGGCCAACACCACGCACGCGGTGGAGCAGATCGAGGCGGACCCGACGCTGACCTCGCCGGAGGTGCGCTACCTCGTGGACTTCATCCGCGCATCGCAGCGCGGCGTCATTCTCCGCCGCCCCACGCGGCGCACCGAGGAGCTTGTCGCCGACGAATGAAGCTGGGACTCATCGCCGGGAACGGGCGGTTCCCGTTTCTCGTGCTCGACGCGGCGCGCGCGCAGGGGCACGACGTCACGATTGTGGCGGCGAAGGAAGAGACGTTTCCGGAGCTGAACGATGCGGCGCGGCGGCACGGCGCGGCGATCCACTGGATTTCGCTCGGCCAGCTCGGCAAGTGCATCTCGGTGCTGAAGGAGGCGGGGGTGACGCACGCCGTCATGGCCGGCCAGGTCAAGCACACGAAGATCTTCTCCGGCGGCATCGTGCCGGACCTCACCTTCCTCAGCGTCCTCAGGCAGCTCACGTCGAAGAACACGGACGGGTTGATTGGCGCCGTGGCCAGCGTCCTGCACGGTCGCGGCATCGAATTGCTCGACTCGACGGCGCTGCTGCAGCCGCTGCTCGCGCGTCCCGGCGTATTGACGCGGCGCGCGCCGACGGAGGACGAGCAGAAGGACTTCGAGTTCGGCTACCGGATGGCCGACGCGATTGCGGGGCTCGACATCGGGCAGACGATCGCCGTGAAGCACCAGGCGGTCGTCGCCGTCGAGGCGATGGAAGGGACCGACGAAGTGATCGGGCGCGCCGGGCATCTCGCCGGACCCGGCGTCCGCATCATCAAGGTGGCGAAGCCGAAACAGGACATGCGCTTCGACGTCCCGGTCGTCGGCGTGGCGACGATCCAGGCGATGCGCGTCGCGGGCGCGAACGCGCTGTCGGTGGACGCGGGCAAGACGCTCATGATCGATGGCGAGGCGATCCTCGCCTCTGCGGACGAAGCGGGCATGACGATCGTTGGACGGAAAGTGGCGAATTGACGAATTTACGAATTTACGAATTTACGAATTGGAATTGTGCAATTGACCGCGTCAATTCGTAGATTCGACGATTCGTCACTCTCGACCCGCGTTGCCGTTATCGGGGTCGGTCACCTCGGTCAGCATCACGCGCGCCTGCTGGCGTCGATGGACGGCGTCGAGCTGGTCGGCATCTGTGACACGAACCGCCCGCGCGCGGAGGAGATCGCGTCGAGGTTCGGCGGGCAGGTGTTCGCCGATCCGGCCGAGCTGCTCGGGCGGATCGATGCGGTGACGGTTGCCGTCCCCACCATCGCGCACGTGAACGTCGCGCTGCCGTTTCTCGAGGCGGGCGTGGCCACGCTCGTCGAGAAGCCGATTGCGCCAAGCATCGAGGACGCCGATCGGCTGGTCGACGCGGCGGAGCGCAGCGGCACGATGCTGGCCACCGGTCATACCGAGCGCTTCAACCCCGCGGTCGCCACCGCGCTGCCGCTCATCTCGGAGCCGCGCTTCATCGAGATTCACCGCCTCGGCACGTTTCCCGAGCGGAGCCTCGACATCGACGTCATCTTCGATCTCATGATTCACGATCTCGACCTCCTGCTGAGCGTGGTGAAGTCGGAGGTGGTGGCCGTCGAGGCGGTCGGCGTCAACGTGCTCACGCCGAAGGCCGACATCGCGAACGCGCGCCTGCGGTTCGCGTCGGGCTGCATTGCGAACGTGACGGCGAGCCGCATCAGCCGCGAGCGCGTGCGGAAGGCGCGTTTCTTCCAGCACGACGCCTATGTCTCGATCGACTACGCGGCGCAGGAGCTCGAGGTGTTCCGCCTCGTCAAGGGCGGCCCGCGCCCGATCATCCACGGCGGCAGGATGGAGGTCACCAACGAGGAGCCGCTGCGGCGCGAGCTGGCGGACTTCATCGACGCCGTCCGCGGCGGCCGCAGGCCCGGCGTCACGGGACACGACGGGCGCGCTGCGCTCGCGCTGGCGACGCGCGTCGCCGAGGTAATGGAAACGACATGACGATCTCCTCAATCTTCGACGCGCTGCTGGAGCGGGTGAGCGCCGGAGAACGTCTCGGCGCCGACGATCTCGCGCAGCTGGCGGCGACGCCCGACATCCTGCAGCTGGGCATGCTCGCCGACACGGTGCGGCGGCGTGTGCACGACTCGCAGGTGACCTACGTCCGGGTCGCCCTGTGCCCGTTCGACAAACCGTTCACCGACGCCGTCCCGCTCGCGGCGCGCGAGGTTCGCGTGACGGGCAAGCCGGATTCACTCGAGGTCGCGCTGACCGCGGTCGAGGCGGCGCGCGCGGTTGCCGGCGATCGCGCCGTGTCCGCCTTTTCGTGGCTGGATGTCGAGCGGCTCGCCAGCCGGGAGTCGCACAAGCCGGCAACGGTGCTCGAGCGCCTGCGCTCCGCCGGCCTCGACGCGCTCGCCGAGCTGCCGCTCGATCGGATCGACGAGCCGGCCGTCGTCATCGAGACCGTCGTCGCCGCCGGCTACCGGCAGCTGCGGCTGACGATCGACAAGGCGTCCGCCGACGCGCGCGCGACGCTCTTCGTGGAAGCTGCCGCGCTGCAGGAGAAGTTTCCCGCCATCCGCTCCATCAATCCGCTGCCGCTGGTGCTCGACGCCATGCGCCCGACGACCGGCTACGACGACGTGAAGAGCGTGGCGATGGCGCGGCTGGCGGCGCCCAACATCCCGAGCATCCAGGTGGACTGGCTGCGCTACGGCCCGAAGCTCGCGCAGGTGGCGCTCACCTTCGGCGCCGACGACATCGACAACGTCACCGCGAGCGATGAAGCGCCAGACGGACGGCGCCGCGCGCCGCTCGAGGACGTGCGGCGCAACATCGAGGCCGCGGGGCTCGAGCCGGCGGAACGCGACGGGCGCTTCGAGTTGCTCGCCTGATGGCCTCGACGCACTCCACGCACCCGGGGCCCGTCCGGATTGGCGCCGTGGGTTACCTCAACGCGCGCCCGCTGACGTGGGCGCTCGATCGCTCGCCGGAAGGCTGGCAGGTGCGCTACGACCTGCCATCTGTCTGCGCGCGCCTCCTCCACGACGGCGAAGTCGACCTCGGGCTCGTACCGTCGATCGAGTACCTGCGCTCGGACAGGTACCGCTTCGTGCCCGGCGTCGGCATCGGGTCGCGCGGCGCCGTCGCATCCGTCGCCCTCTTCACGCGGCGTCCGCTGAACGAGATCCGGCACATCGCCCTCGACACGAGCTCGCGCACATCGGTGACGCTCATCCGCGTCCTCTGTCAATACAAGTACCGCATTGCGCCGGAGTTCGTGCCGCACGGCCCCGACCTGGCGGCGATGGTGCGCGACTACGACGCCGGCCTGCTGATTGGCGACCCGGCGCTCGAGGCAGACCCGAACGCGCTGCGCGTCACCAAGGTCGATCTCGGCGCCGAGTGGACCGCGATGACAGGCTTGCCGTTCGTCTACGCGGCCTGGACGGGCCGCGCCGGCGCCGCCGGTGCGGACACGGTGCGGTTGCTGCAGGAGGCGCAGGCGGAAGGCGTGCGTTCGTACCCGGAGATCGCGGCGGAGTACGGCAAGGGCGACGCCGCCGCGACGCAGCGGGCCCTTGTATACCTAAAGGATAATATGCGTTACGGCCTCGGCCCGGATGAAGAGCGGGGGCTGCAGCTGTTCCTCGACCACGCGGCGGATCTCGGGCTGGCGCCACGGAAGCGGCGCCTGGAGTTTTTTTAAGGGTACGTAGGCCGGGTTCCGAAAGCCGGCCGGTGCCAGCGGCTTTCGGACCCGGCAACCATGGCTTTCGGACCCGGCACGATGGTGCAGATGATCGACAGCATCGCGACAAAAGTGCTCGACGGCGGACGCGTCGATCGCGCCGAGGCGCTCGAGCTCTATCGCCACGCGCCGACGCACCTGCTCGGCCGGCTCGCGGATACGATCCGCGCGCGCAAGCACCCCGGGCGCGTCGTCACCTACATCATCGACCGCAACGTCAACTACACGAACGTCTGCGTCGCGCGCTGCAACTTCTGCGCGTTCTATCGCCCCGTCGGATCGGCGGAAGGGTACGTCCTCGGCTTCGACGAGATCTTCCGGAAGATCGACGAGACGATAGCCGTCGGCGGAAACCAGCTGCTGCTGCAGGGCGGCCACAATCCGGACCTGCCGATCGCGTGGTACGAGGACCTGTTCCGCGCGGTGAAGTCGCGCTACCCGGCGTTCAAGCTGCACGCGCTGTCGCCGCCCGAAGTGCTCCACATCTCGCGGCTGAACCAGTTGCCGGTGCCCGACGTCATCAGGCGGCTCATTGCGGCCGGACTCGACAGCATCCCGGGCGGGGGCGCCGAAATCCTCGTCGACCGTGTGCGCACGCTGCTGAACTGCTACGGCAAGGCGACGAGCGACGAGTGGCTGGGGGTGATGCGCGAAGCCCATCACGCGGGCCTGCGCACGACGGCGACGATGATGTACGGGACGGTGGAGACCGACGAGGAACGCATCGAGCACATGATGCGCCTGCGCGAGGTGCAGGACGAGACCGGCGGCTTTACCGCGTTCATCACGTGGAGCTATCAGCCTGAGCACACCGAGCGCGGCGGGGCCGAGGCGACGGGCATCGACTACCTGCGCACGCTGGCGCTCGCGCGCATCGTCCTCGACAACTTCGACAACGTGCAGGCGTCATGGGTGACGCAGGGCGGGAAGGTGGGTCAGCTCAGCCTCGCATTCGGCGCCAACGACATGGGCAGCGTGATGATCGAAGAGAACGTCGTACGCGCGGCCGGCGCCAGCTACTGCATGGACGAGCTCGAGATCGTCGTCAACATCGAGGACGCCGGGTTCGTGCCCAAACGGCGCAACATGCACTACGAAGTGCTCGGCGACCCGATTTTCCGCGAGCGCGACGTGCCGCGGATGCGCTCGCTCGCCACCGCGCGCGAGGACGGCGACGCCTCGGTGCCCGAGGAGCTGCGCAACTACCCGGCGCGCAGCCGCGCAGGCAAGCGAATCCGCCTGTCTCAGTGAGCGCCTATACAGCCGAATGGCTGCTGCCGATGACCGGCGAGCCGGTTCATCGCGGCTCCGTTGCCATCGAGAACGGGCGCGTCGCCGGCATCGACGATCGGGCGCCGGCGGGCGCCGTCGATCTCGGCAACGCCGCCATCCTCCCGGCACTCGTCAACGCGCACACGCATCTCGAGCTGTCGTACCTGCAGGGACGGGTCCCGCGAACGGAGCGGTTCCTCGATTGGATCCGGACGATCATGGCCACCAGGCGCCAGTATCCCGACGCGAGCGATCCGCGGATCCTGGCTGCGGCACGTGGCGCGATTGCCGACGCGCGGGCGAGCGGCACCGGGCTGTTCGGGGACATCTCGAACACGCTGGTGACTGCAGGCCTGCTGCGCGAGGCCGCGATGCCGGCGCAGCTGTTCTACGAGCTCCTCAAGTTCAACGCCACCGATTACGCCTCGATGACGCGCGAGGCGCGGACGAAAGCGGATGCTGCCGCGGATGGTGGCGGCGTGCGCGTCAGCCTGGCGCCGCACGCGCCGTACTCGGTCTCGCCAGGACTCTTCGGCGCCATTCGCGCCGATCTCGACGGCCATCCGGGGCAGGTGACGACGGTCCACCTCGGCGAGTCGCCGGAAGAAGTGGAGTTCATCAGGCGTGGGACGGGTCCGTGGCGGGCATTGCTCGAAGAGCTCGGCGTCTGGACGGACGCCTGGGAGCCGGCCGGCACCTCGCCCGTCGAGTACCTCGAGCGGCTCGGCTTCCTCGATCGCCGCGTCCTCGCGGTGCACGGCGTGCAGTTCGACGGCGACGATCTCGATCGCCTGCGGTCGCGCGGCATGACGATCGTCAGCTGCCCGCGCAGCAATCAGCACGTCGGCGTCGGCGCGCCGCCGCTCGAGGCGTTCTACGCCATGGACGTCAAGGTCGCGTTCGGCACCGACAGCCTCGCCAGCGCACCCGACTTGAACCTGTTCTCGGAGCTCGCCGAGGCGCGCCGGCTGGCGCCCCGGGTCGCTGCGCGTGCGCTGCTCGAGAGCGCGACGTGCCGGGGCGCCGCGGCGCTCGGCTTCGGCGACGACTTCGGAACGATTGAAGGCGGAAAGCGCGCGGCGCTCATCGCCGTGCGCATGCCGGCGAAGGTGGACGATGTGGAAGAATATCTGCTGTCGGGCATCACGCCCGCCGATGTCTCGTGGGTAAGTTAACCACCTATCTGTCGTTCGTCCGCTTCAGCCACTCGGTGTTCGCGTTGCCATTTGCGCTCACCGGGGCGCTGCTGGCGTGGCGGGATCATCCGTTCTCCTGGTCGCAGGTCGCGTGGATTGTCGTCTGCATGGTCGGCGCGCGGAGCGCCGCGATGGGGTTCAATCGCCTCGCCGACGCGCGCCACGACGCCCTCAATCCACGGACGAAGATGCGCGAGCTGCCGCGAGGCGCGATGAGCCGTGCCGAAGCGACGATCTTCGTCATCGTCTCGTCGGCCGTATTCGTCTACGGTTCCTCGCGCCTCAATGCGATCTGCTTCCTGCTCAGCCCGGTCGCGCTCGCCATCGTGTTCTGGTATTCGCTGGCGAAGCGGTACACCGCCTACACGCAGTTCTTCCTCGGTCTGGCGATGGCCGTCGCCCCCGTCGGCGGATGGATTGCGGCGGGCGGCAGGGGCGGCGCCGAGCCGTGGCTGCTCGGCCTCGCGATTGGCCTCTGGGTCGGCGGCTTCGACATCCTGTATGCCTGCCAGGATCTCGACTTCGATCTCGGGCACGGCCTGCGCTCGATCCCGACACGCTTCGGCGTCAGCCGCTCGATTCAGCTGTCGCGCGTCATGCACGTGGCCGCGGTGGCGTCGATGGTGGCGCTCTGGCAGGTGGCGCGCCTGCCGTCGCTCTACCTCGTCGGCGTCGCCATCGTCGCGATCCTGCTGACGTACGAGCAGTCGCTCGTCCGCGACGACGACTTGTCGCAGGTGAAGAAGGCGTTCGACCTGAATGGGTACGTGGGGATCGTGTACTTCGTCGTGACGGCGCTGTCCCTGTACCTGCATTGACGGTCGAGCCCGCGCCCGACAAGTCTCCCGCTCGCATCGCGGGCATGTTCGATGCGATCGCGCCCCGCTACGATCTTCTCAACCACCTCCTGAGCGCCGGCATCGATCGCCGCTGGCGCGCGGCCGCCATCCGCTCGCTGCAGCTGACGGGACGCGAAACGCTGCTCGACATCTGCTGCGGCACCGCGGACGTCGCGCTCGAGGCTCGCCGGACGCGGCCGGCTGCCGCGTGCGTCGTCGGCGTCGACTTCTCCGGGGCGATGCTCGCGCTCGGCCTGCGGAAGGTGCTCGCCGCGGGGGAGTCGGGCCGCGTCACGCTGCTGCGCGGCGACGCGATGCGGCTGCCCGCCGCGGATCGATCCGTGGACGCCGCGACGATCGCGTTCGGTATCCGCAACGTGCAGCGGCCGGAGGCCGCGTGCGCGGAGATCGCCCGCGTGCTCCGCCCCGGCGGGCGCCTCGCCATTCTCGAGTTCGGCGTGCCGCGCATCCCCGGCATCAAGCCGGTCTATCTCTGGTACTTCACGCACGTGCTGCCGCGAATCGGCCGCGCCATTTCGGGCCACGGCGCGGCATACTCCTATCTGCCGGCGTCGGTCGGGACGTTTGCGCCGCCGGCGGAGTTCGTTGAAACTCTGCGCAGGGCGGGCTTTTCCGACGTCCGCGCAGACCCGCTCACCTTCGGGATCGTCTATCTGTATACGGCGAGGCTTGGCGCGACGTAATGGGTAGCAGGGGGTTGAAGTACTAACCACAAACCACGAACGACCAACCGGGCCTGCGGCTAAGTTGTTGCAGGCGCGAATGTTATAATTTGCGGCCGGACAAAGCTCGTTGATTCACTTCGACATCGACAGTCGCTACCAAGACGAATCGCTCGTCGGCAGCGCCATCTCGCGGCGAGAGGGCGTCATTTATTCCGTCGTCTTCCACCTCCTGCTGATCCTCGCGATCCTCCTGGTGCCGAAGCTGCCGATGTTCCAGGTCAGCCCCGAGGAGCTCGCACAGCGTCGCGCGGAGTTCGAGCGCAAGTTGCGCGAGCAGGCGGATCGGCGCTTCGTGTTCGTCCAGCCGCGCATCGACCTGAAGGCGCCGACGCCGCCCGAACGTGCGCCGCTGTCCGACGCCGATCGCCGCGCGCAGACGCGCGAGACGCCCCCGACCGCCAGCAATCCCGCGCCATTGGCGCGCGGCAACTCCGCCGAGCAAATCGAGGAGCAGAACGCCGAGCGCGCCGCCGGCGAGCAGAACCAGAACCAGCCGACGCTGCAGCCGCAGCCCGAATCACAGGAGGCGCGCGTGCTGCCGCCGTCCGACGAGGGTTTCAGGAGGCCGCAGGTCGAGCCGCCGAAGCAGCGGCCGAGCGGCTCGCTTGGCGAAGCGCTGCGCAACCTGCAGCAGTACGTGCAGAAACAGACGTTCAACAACCCGCAGGGCGGGCTGAATCAGCCCGGCGCGGCGATCCAGTTCGACACCAAGGGCGTGGAATTCGGCCCGTGGCTGCGCCGCTTCGTGGCGCAGGTGCGGCACAACTGGTTCATCCCGCAGGCGGCGATGACGTTCCACGGCCACGTCGTGCTCACGTTCAACATCCACAAGGACGGCAGCATCAGCGACGTGGCGGTGCTGCAGCCATCGGACATCGACGGCTTCAACAAGGCCGCCATCGGTGCCATTACCGGGTCGAATCCGACCGAGCCGCTGCCACCGGAATATCCGTCAGACAAGGCCTTCTTCACCGTTACGTTCTATTACAACGAAGACCCGGATCGATAGCTCCGCGCCTATGCCAACGCGGACGCAACAGCTCGGACTCCTGATTCTGCTCACGGCGCTCACCATCTACGTGTTCGTGCGGGTGCTTTAGCATGCCAACCAGAACCCTTCGAACGGCGGCGGCGCTGGCGCTGCTCCTTGCCGGGACCGCGGGCGCGCAGACGCGCGCGCTGACCGCGGACGACTACGCGCGCGCCGAAAAGTTCCTCAACTACAACACCAACCGGCTGGTGCTGCACGTCGCCGCGCAGCCGACCTGGGTCGGCGACGACCGCCTCTGGTACCGGACGACGACGGAGAACGGGACCGAGTTCTTCCTGATCGACGCCGCCACCGGCGCGCGGACGGCGGCCTTCGATCAGGCGAAGGTGGCTGCCGCTCTGTCGGCCGCCGCGCGCGCCACCTACTCGACGTACCGCCTTCCGTTCAACCAGTTCGATTTCGGCGCCGACCGGAAATCCATTTCCTTCAACAGCGGCGGCAGCCGCTGGACGTGCGACGTCGGCGGCACGAAGTGCGAGGGGAAGGCGCGCGCGCAGGGACCGCCCGCGGTGACATCTCCCGACGGCAGGCGCGACGCGTTCATCCGCAACTACAACCTCTGGGTTCGGGAGATCGTATCCGGCAGGGAAACGCAGCTGACCAAGGACGGCGTCAAGGAGTACGGTTACGCCACCGACAACGCCGGCTGGATCCACAGCGACAACCCGATCCTCCTCTGGTCGCCCGACTCGAAGAAGATCGCCACCTTCCAGCTGGACGAGCGCGGCACCGGCGAGATGTACCTCGTCAGCACCAACGTCGGCCATCCGCGGCTCGAGGCCTGGAAGTACCCGCTGGCCGGCGATCCGAAGATCTTCATGATCGAGCGCGTCGTCATCGACGTCGAGCGCGCGCGAGTCGTCCGGCTGCAGATGCCGCCCGACCCGCACCGATCGTCGGTCTGCGACGACGTCGAGTGCAACGGGCCGTTCGAGGACGTCGAGTGGAGCGCGGACGGCCGCCAGGTCGCGTTTCTCTCCACCTCGCGCGATCACAAGGAAGCGCACCTGCGCGTCGCCGACAGCGAGTCCGGCAAGGTGCGGGACGTGCTCGAGGAGAAGGTCGCGACGTATTACGAGTCGGGCAACGACGCGCACAACTGGCGCTTCCTGCCGGCCTCGAACGAGGTGATCTGGTTTTCCGAGCGCGACAACTGGGGCCAGCTCTATCTCTACGACCTGCAGACGGGACGCCTGAAGAATCAGATCACGACCGGTGAAGGCAACGTCACGCAGCTGCTGAAGGTGGACGAGCAGAATCGCCTCCTCTACTTCCTGGGCGTCGGCAAGGAGAAGGGGCGCGATCCGTATTTCGTGCACTTCTATCGCATCGGGTTCGACGGCAGGAACCTGACGCTGCTGACCCCCGAGGACGCGACGCACGTCATCGCGCCGTCACCCTCCGCGAAGTACTTCATCGACAGCTATTCGAAGCCCGATGCCGCGCCGACCGCGGTGCTGCGCGATGCCAGGGGCATGCTGATCGCGACGCTCGAGAAAGGAGACATCTCGCGCCTCACGGCGACGGGATGGAAGCCGCCGCAGCCCATCGTGGTCAAGGCCCGCGACGGCACGACGGATCTGTATGGGCTGCTCTACACGCCGACGAACCTGAACGCATCCGCAAAGTACCCGGTCGTCAATCACATCTACCCGGGGCCGCAGACGGGCAGCGTCGGGCCGCGCAATTTCCTCTCCGCTCGCGGCGACTCGCAGGCGCTCGCGGAGCTCGGCTTCGTCGTCGTCGAGATCGACGGGATGGGAACGCCGTGGCGCTCGAAGAAGTTCCACGACGCGTACTTCGGCGACATGGGCGACAACACGCTGCCCGACCAGGTGGCGGGGATGAAGGAGCTGGCGGCGAAGTATCCATGGATCGATCTGCAGCGCGCGGGCGTCTGGGGACACTCGGGCGGCGGGTACGCCACGGCCGGCGCGATGTTCCACTACCCGGACTTCTTCAAGGTGGGCATCTCGGAGTCGGGCAACCACGACAACCGCAACTACGAGGACGACTGGGCCGAGAAGTGGCAGGGGCTGCTCGAGAGGAAGGGCGAGACCACCAACTACGACAGCCAGGCGAACCAGAACTTCGTGAAGAACCTGAAGGGCAAGCTGCTGCTCACGCACGGGACGATGGACGACAACGTGCCGCCGTCGAACACGCTGGTGCTGGTGGACGAGCTGATCAAGGCGAACAAGGACTTCGACCTGCTGCTGCTGCCGAACCGCCGGCACGGGTACGCGGCGGAGCCGTACATGATCCGGCGCCGGTGGGACTATTTCGTGCGCAATCTCCTCGGCGCCGAGCCGCCGGCGGGGTACGAGCTGCGGCCCGTCGCGCCGTAGCGGACCGCGTAAGCGGTCCGCTAGCCAGCGCTGGCTCGGCGCGTCGCTGCGCGACGCGACATGGCGGATCCCTGCCGCGCCGCGTGCGGGCGCGCAGGGATCCGACATGACCGCGCGTTACGGCTGGAGGCGAAGGAGGAACGCGTCCGAGGCGCCCGCGAAGGTCTCGCTGCCTGCGGGTATCTGCACCACCGCTGCCGAATCTCCGACGACCCCACCCGGATTGGTGATCGTCCCCGCGATGGTGTTGAGGAACGTGCTCGCGGCCTTTGCGTTCTTCGATCCGCGACTGAAAGTGTAGGGCGGCGCGCCGGCGGAGCCCGCCACGAGCACGTCGCCACCGGGTGCGGTCGCGATCGATGTTCCGTGCTCGAGCTCGAATAGATCGGCGCCGCCCCAGATCGACGCGTCATTCCCTCTGCCGTTCGCGAGCAGCGTCCACACGAAGGCGTTGGCGCCTGAATTGCCGCCGTCGGTCAGGACGTTACCGGTCACGTGCACGTTGCCCTCCGGCCCCACCGCGATGTCTTGCGTGTCGCCGAATCCCGGACCGCCCACTCTCTGCCAGACGAAGTTGCCCGTGGCGTCAAAGCGTGCGACGAGGAGGTTCGGGTCCGCGCCTGCGCCTGTCGACGATCCCGACACGTAGGCGCCGCCGGCAGGTGCCGCTGCGACGCCCGTGCCCCGCGTGTCGCCAGGTACGCCGTTCTTCGCGAGCAGGCCCCACTCGCGTTGCCAGACCACCGATCCATTGGTCGCGAATTTCACGAGGAACGCGGAGTTGGCGGTGAACTGCGTGTCGCCGGCGATGTAGATGTTGCCATCAGTCGCGACCGCGACGCCGCGCGCAACATCGAAGAGGGTGCCGCCCCAGGTCCGCTGCCAGTTGAGCACTCCGTCAGGCGTGAAGCTCAACAGGAATGCGTCGGCCTGTCCGGCGCCGAAGCCGAACGTCGCGCCGGTGGCATAGATGGTCCCATTGGGAGCAATGGCTAGTGCGCTTGCACCTTCCTGGTTGCCTCCCCAGGTGTGGTCCCACACCAGCGCGCCGGCGGGGCTGAACTTCGCCAGGAAGATGTTTCCGTCGCGGTAGTTCCCCAGGACCACGACGCCCGAATTGTCCGGGGCCACGGCGACGTCGATGCCGGCTTCTTCGCCGCTGTTCGACGGGTCCGGCGCGGTTCCATAGGTGCGCTGCCACACGAGCGCGCCGTTCGCCCCGTACTTCAGCAGCATCGCGTCGTCGTCGCCGGCGCCGAAGCTTCGCGTGCTCCCTGTCACGTACACGCTGCCATCGGAGGCGACGGCGACCCCCTGCGCTCCGTCCCTGTCCGGTCCGCCCCACGTACGTTGCTGCAGGAGCACGTGTGCGGCCAGCGGGATTTGCAGCAGGAGCAGAGTGGTGCCCAGCACGATCGTCTTGCGCATAATTCTCCTTGTGTTCAAGGGGGGAATCGGCTGGGGAGCGCCGTTGCCGCGAGCAATCCTGGAGCCAGCGCGCCGATCGCAGATATCACCGCGGAACGACGATCGGGCGAGTCTCCGTATACGTCACGCAGTGATCGCTTACGAGAGTCGAAATCATCAACCGCCGACCGGCCAACTTCATCGTTTGGCCTGATACCTCATTCCTCATACCTTGACCACGCCTGACACCTGATACCTGACACCTGATACCTGACACCTGCCGGGATCCAGCTAACCCATGTACACGCCGCCGTTGGCGTGCAGCGTCTGCCCGGTGATGTATCGCGCATCGGGGCCGCACAGGAAGCGCACGACTGCGGCGATTTCCTCCGGCGTGCCGCGGCGCCCCGCGAGCGTCGCGTGCGAGGCGTGGTGCGCGGGTTCAGGCCCGCGGCGCCGCGTGTCGATCAACCCCGGCGCGACGCAGTTCACGGTGATGGCGTGCGGCGCGAGGTCGTGTGCCAGCGCCCGCGTGAGGCCGACGAGCCCCGCCTTCGCGGCGATGACGTGCGCGCGGCGTGCCGCGCCGGTATAGGACGACAGGCCGCCGATGTTGACGATCGAGCCGCCGCCGGCGGCGATCAGGTGCGGCAGCGCGGCACGGGCACAGAGGTACGCGCCGTCGAGAATGGTGGCGATGATGTCGCGCCATTCCTGGTAATCGAGCTGCGCGAAATCGATCTCCCGCCGCGCCGCCGCGTTGTTGACGAGGACATCGAGGCGTCCGAACCGATCGATCGCCGTCGCGACGAGCGCGGCGGCGCCGTCGGGCGTGCCGACGTCGGCCAGCTGCGCGGCCGCCCGCCCGCCGGCATCGCGAATCTCCCGCGACACCGCCTCCGCCTCGGCGGCGCTCGACTTCGCGTTGATGACGACCGCGGCGCCGGCGTCGGCCAGCGCGCGGGCGATCGCGCGGCCGATGTTGCGGGCGCTGCCGGTCACGATGGCGACCCGGCCGTTGAGATCTCCGCCGGTCACGAGCGGAACTCCGCCAGGGCGGCGAGCCCCGGCTGCTCGAACAGGTCGCGCGCCAGCCGCCGGAACCGCTCGCCGCGCTCGCGGCGCCAGCCGCCATACAGCACGTTGTCCATGAACTTGGCGTCCAATTCTTCCTGCGGCAGCGGCGCGTGCATGCCGCCGCGCATGTAGGGCCGGCGAATCTCGCGCCGGCTGCCGTCCCGCAGCGTCGCGCGCAGATGGCCCGTGAAGTTGCGCGGGTACTCGTCGTCCGGGTTGATTGAATAGCGGATTTTCGACGCGAGCGCCAGCACCGCGGCGTCCTCGATGCGCGCCGGCGTGAACTGCGCGAAGCCGGCGCGGCCGTCGAAGAAGCCGACCGCCATGCAATAGGGCGTGCTGAACTTCGCGGCGTACGGCGTCGGCGGCCGCTGCTTCACCGCGAGCGGTTCCCACAGGCGATGCACGGTTCCCTCGCCGACCTCGCAGACGATCTCGCTGATGTCGTCCGCGGGGACGCCCTGTTGCGCCAGCTCGATGGCGCAGTCCACGAACGGCTGCGTCATCGTCCCGCACGCGTAGGGCTTGAAGGCGATGTGTTCCATCACCCACGCGCGCCCGAGGTCGCGGCGCAACGGCTCGAAATCGGGCTTCACCGACGGGGCGAACGCGCGATAGAAGCCGTGCGTCCCCTCGAGGACGGTGCGGGGGCCGTCGAAGCCGCCGCGCGCCATCAAGGCGGCGCGGATGCCCGACTGCGCGGCCCAGCCGGCATGCATGCGCTTGGTCGACGTGCCCTCGGCCAGGTACTCGATGATGCCCGAGGCCATGCTGCCCGCGATGCCGAGCGCCGAGGCGATTTCCGGCGCCCGGAGGCCGAGCGCGGCCGACACGCCGCCTGCCGCGGCCAGCGCGCCGAAGACGGCCGTCGGGTGAAATCCCGCCGCATGGGTGGCTTTCGGGGCGACGAGGCTCAGGCGGCACATCAGCTCCGCGCCGGCCGCGATGCCGAGCAGGAGGCGGTCGCCGGCAAGGCCCTCGCGCTCGCAGGCCGCGAGCGCAGCGGGGACGACCACCGCGCCGGCATGCACCGGCCCGCCTTCGAACGTGTCGTCGAAATCCTCGCCGTGGGCGGCGGTCCCGTTGAGGAGCGCCGCCCCGAACGCGTCGAAGGCGCCCTCGTGGCCGATGGCGGTGCAGCCGCCGCCACGATCGACGCTTGCGAGCGTCGCTCGGATGTACTCACTCTGACGGGCGGCCACGCACAGGCCGGAGACGTCGAGGAAGAGACGACCGACGGTTTCGCGCGCGGCGGGCGGCAGCGTTGACGGCTGCGCGGCGGCGAGCCACGCAGCCAGTTCTTCAGCGAGGGCCGCCACGCGGCGTTGCCAGGAGCATCATGAATCGCTACGACATTATGCTGGCACGACTCCCGTCGCCGTGAGTTGATGAATATCATGAGTCGTGCGACCGCTCGTCCTCGCCGTGCTGGGCCCGACCGCGTCGGGCAAGAGCGCGCTCGGACTCTCGCTGGCCGAGCGGCACGGCGGAGAGATCATCAACTGCGATTCCACCGCCGTGTACCGCGGTTTCGACATCGGGACCGACAAGGTGGCGCTCGACGCGCGCCGTGGCATCCCGCACCATCTGATCGACATCGCGGATCCAACCGAGGTCTATACGGCCGCGCAATTCGCGCGCGATGCCGCGGCCGCCGTTCGCGACGTCCACGCGCGCGGCAAGCTGCCCATCCTGGTCGGCGGCACCGGCTTCTACTACCGCGCGTTGACGCGCGGCCTGTTTCCCGGGCCCGGCGCGGATGACGCGCTTCGCGCCCGGCTCAACCAGATCGCGGACGTGCGCGGTCCGGAGCGCCTGCACCGTCTGCTGAGCCGCGTCGACACCGACTCGGCGGCACGCATCATGCCTCGCGATCTGAAGCGGATCGTGCGCGCGCTGGAGGTCTACTACACGACGGGCCGCTCGCTCACGTCGCACTTCGCGCAGACGGCCTCGCCGATCGCGGATTGCGACGTGTTCGCGATCGCGCTGCGACTGCCGCCGGCGCTGACCGCGGAACGCGTGGCGCGCCGGGTCGACGAGCAGTTCGCGCGCGGCATCGTCGCCGAGGTACAGGCGCTGCTCGCGCGCGGCGTTTCGCCACAGGTGAGACCGTTTGGCGGTCTCGTCTACCGGCAGGTGATGGAGATGCTGCGCGGGGTGCGCGGCGAGGCGGAGACGCGCGCGCTCATCGTGCAGGAGAACCGCCGCTACGCGCGCCGCCAGTTGATCTGGTTCCGCAAAGAGCCTAATCTTAAGTGGTTCGATGGCCCTGGCGAGCGCGAGGTTGTGCTTCGACTCGTGGAAGCGGCGCTCGCCACGCACGAATCGCGAGGAGTTGCTCCCTGATGGCCCAGGTCACTGAACAGCGATCGTCGGCGTCGCAGCCGAACATCCAGGACGTCTTCCTGAACTACGCGCGCCGGGACCGTCTCGCGGTCTCCATTCACCTGCTCGACGGACGCCAGTTCGACTGCCGCATCAAGAACTTCGATCGCTTCGCCGTGATCGTCGAGGTCAATGGCGCCGACCAACTGGTGTTCAAGCACGCCATCGCCACGATCGGCACGCAGCGGTCGGTGGCGAACTACTTCGCCGCTCACCATTCCTGATTGATCTTTCCCCGCGTCATCGTCATCGTGCTCGACAGCGTCGGGATCGGTGAACTACCCGACGCGCGGGCATACGGTGACGAGGGGAGCAACACCCTCGGCAACATCGCCCGACAGGTTCCGCTGAAGATCCCTACGCTGCGTTCGTTAGGCCTGGGCAAGCTCGTGGAATTGGACACCAGCGGGGCAAGCCTTCAAGGCTTGCCATCACCGGTAGTTGGCGCGGGACGCTCGGAGCCGGTCGGCGCTTACGGGCGAATGGCCGAAGCATCGCCGGGCAAGGATTCCGTCACGGGCCACTGGGAGATGATGGGCGTCGTGCTCGAGCGTCCGTTCCCGACGTTTCCGCACGGCTTTCCCGCAGACCTGATCGCCGAGTTCGAGCGGCGGATCGGACGGGCCACCATCGGCAACGTGGTGGCGTCGGGGACGGAGATCATCGAGCGACTGGGACCGGAACACCTGCGGACCGCCAGGCCGATTGTCTACACGTCGGCTGACAGCGTCTTTCAAATCGCCGCGCACGAAGACGTCATCCCCGTCGCCGAGCAATACCGCATCTGCGAGATTGCTTTCGACCTCGTCGGCGGCGGCATGGGCGTCGGCCGCGTCATCGCCCGGCCGTTCGTCGGCTCGCCCGGATCGTTCAGGCGGACGGCCAATCGCCACGACTACGCGCTCGAGCCCGCCACCGAAACGCTGCTCGACCTGCTGACGCGCAGCGGCGTGCCCGTCGTCTCCATCGGAAAGATCAACGACCTGTTCGCCGGGCGCGGCATCTCGCACGCCACGCACACGGCGAGCGACGCGGAGGGGATGGAACGGCTCGCGGCGACCGTACGCGAAGGGACAGACGGGCTCGTGTTCGTCAACCTCGTGGATTTCGACAGCGTCTACGGTCATCGCAACGACGTGCCCGGCTACGCCGCCAACCTCGAACGCTTCGACGAGGCGCTGGCGCGGCTGCTGCCCGCGCTGCGCGCATCGGACCTGCTCGTCGTGACCGCAGACCACGGCAACGACCCCAGCACGCCGAGCACCGATCATTCGCGGGAGTATGTGCCTGTCCTGATGACGGCAGGTCCGCCTGAAGGCGGACCCCACGTACGGAGGGGTGTGGACATCGGCACGCGGCAGACCTTCGCGGACCTGGGCCAGACGCTCGCCGCCAACTTCGGCGTCGGCCCGCTCGCGCATGGCACGAGCTTCCTGGAGGACATCGTTGTCCACCATCCGTGAGGGGCTCGAGCAGCGCGAGCGCGAAACGCTGGCGCCGCAGGCGGCCAAGAGCGCCGACACGAAGGGCCGCCTCAAGCCCGAACGTGAAGACGATGTCCGGCCGGCGTATCAGCACGATCGCGACCGCATCATCCACAGCAAGGCGTTCCGGCGGCTGAAGCACAAGACGCAGGTGTTCTTCGCGCCCGCCGGCGACCATTACCGCACGCGCCTGACGCACACGCTCGAGGTCAGCCAGATCGCCCGCACGATCGCGAAGGTGCTGCGCCTGCACGAAGAGCTGACCGAAGCCATCGCGCTCGGCCACGACCTGGGTCACACGCCGTTCGGTCACACGGGGGAGCGCGTGCTGGACGCGATCGTGCCCGGCGGCTTCCGCCATTACGAGCAGAGCCTGCGCGTCGTCGACGTGCTCGAAAACGACGGGCAGGGCCTCAACCTCACGTTCGAGGTCCGCGACGGCATCGGCCGCCATTCGAAAGGAAAGGGTGGATCACCGGTCGGCGTCGAGGCGTCGCTGCGCGCCGCGACGCTCGAAGGGCAGATCATGCGCGTAGCCGACCTCATCGCCTATGTGAACCACGACATCGACGACGCGGTGCGAGCGGGCGTGCTGAGGGAGGCGGACCTGCCACACGACGCGGTCGCGATGCTCGGCAAGAGCTCGTCGGCGCGCATCGCCGCGATGGTGAAGGACGTGGTCACCGAGACGCAGCGGGCCGGGCTGGCCGAAATCCGCATGAGCGAGCCGATTCTCGACGCCACGCTGGCGATGCGCAGCTTCCTCTTCGACGCGGTCTACGAGAACCAGGAAGCCACCGCCGAGTTCCGCAAGGCGACCGGCATCCTCGGCGGCCTCTGGGAGAAGGTGCGCGAGCGGCCGGATGAATTCCTCGACCGCCGCATCATCGAGACCGACGGGCTCGACGTCGCCACGCGCGATTTCCTCGCCGGCATGACCGACCGCTTCGCGGTGACCCTCTACGAGCGCCTGTTCATCCCCAAGCCGTGGGTCGGGCCGATGGCATGGGATCAGCTATAATCGAGGGTCTGTCTTTCGCGAGAAATTCGCGACAGAAGGGCCATGCAGCTCGATCTCACACGCTACCGCCAGCCGGTCAGCCACTTCGGCCGGACGTTCCAGCCCGACGAAGTCCGGGGCGATTCGGATGCCTACGAGATCGTGGCGCCGGTCGAGCTCACGTTCGACATCCACAAGGATAAAGACAAATTCCGCCTCGTGGGACGCGTGCGCACCGAGCTCGAGCTGGAGTGCAGCCGCTGCGTGGAGCCGTACAGGTTTCCGATCGACGCCGAGTTCGATCAGCGCTATCTGCCCTCGTCGCAGGCGACGGGCGACGCCGAGCGCGAGGTCCAGGAAGACGATCTGGAGACCAGCTATTACACGGACGACCAGATCGACCTGAGCGAGCTGATGCGGGAGCAGTTCTATCTCGCGCTGCCGATGAAGCCGCTCTGCCGCGAGGACTGCAAGGGCCTCTGCGCGCAGTGCGGCACGAACCTGAATACGGGCACGTGCGATTGCGCGCCGGTCTGGGAGGACCCGCGGCTGGCGGCGCTGAAAGCGATCAAGGGGAAAAATGCCTAATCCAAAACGCCGACACTCGAAGACACGCACGGCCAAGCGCCGCACGCACGACGCGCTGCGCGCGGCCGCGACCAACCTGTGCCCGCAGTGCCACGAGCCGAAGGCACCGCACCGGATCTGCCCGCATTGCGGGTATTACCGCCAGCGCCAGGTCCGAGCTGTCGACGAGGAGTGAACTAGCCCCCCGTCATGATCCGCATCGCCGTTGACGCGATGGGCGGCGACCATGCGCCGGCGGCGATCGTGGATGGCGCGGTCGCTGCCGCCCGCCATCTCGACATCCAGATTGCACTCGTGGGCATCCCCACCCAGGTCGAACAGGCGCTCGATGCGCATGCCGACTGGCGAAGCCTTCCCGTCACCATTGTCGATGCGCCCGACGTCATCGAGATGGCGGACGCGCCCGCAACCGTGCGCCGCAGGCCCGGCGCCTCGATTCGCGTGGCCGCCGCCCTGGTCGGGCGCCGTGAGGCCGCGGCGCTGGTCAGCGCCGGCCACACCGGCGCGACCGTCGTCGCGGCCCATGCGGCGCTCGGGATGATCGCCGGCGTCGATCGACCGGCGCTCGCGGCCACGATTCCCACGCGCGGCCGGCCGGCCGTGCTGCTCGATGCGGGCGCCACCGTCGAATGCCGGCCCCAGCACCTGCTGCAGTTCGCGATCATGGGGGGCGTCTACGCGCGCGTGGCGCTTGGCGCGGAGAGACCGCGGGTGGGCCTGCTCTCCATCGGCGAGGAAGAGACGAAGGGGAACGAGCTGACCGTCGAGGCGCACCGCCTGCTCAAGGCCGCGGCGATCAACTTCATCGGCAACGTGGAAGGGCGCGAAATCTACAGCGGTGCCGCCGACGTCATCGTCTGCGACGGGTTCACCGGCAACGTGGTGCTCAAGACCAGCGAGGGGCTCGTGGACGCCGTCGAGACGCTGCTCGGCGACGAGCTCCGGGGCACGTTCTCGAGCCAGGTCGGCTACCTGCTGTCGCGCCGGGCGTTCCGCCGCTTCCGGCGGCGGGTCGACTATTCCGAGTACGGAGGCGCGCCGCTGCTGGGCGTCGGCGGCCTCGCCATCGTCGGCCACGGCCGCTCGTCGCCCAAGGCGGTTCGCAACGCGATTGCGATGGCGTCGCGGTTTGCCGCGGGCGACTTCATTCAGCGCGTCGAGCACGAGATTGCCGCCGCGACGGTGTCACACCATTGATCGCGTTCATCTTCCCGGGTCAGGGTTCGCAGAAGGTCGGCATGGGCCGCGCGCTGGCCGACGCCTATCCAGACGCCCGCGCCGCGTTCGATGAAGCGGAGGCGGCGCTGCCGGGCCTCGGACGAGTCACCTTCGACGGGCCTGAAGACGAGCTCGTGCTGACGCAGAACGCCCAACCGGCCATTCTCACCGTCAGCATCGCCGCCCAGCGGGTGCTCGCCGCCCGCGGCATCGAGCCCGCCTTCGTCGCCGGGCACAGCCTCGGCGAATATTCCGCCAACGTCGCCGCGGGCACCATGGCATTTGCGGATGCCGTGCGGGTGGTGCGGAGGCGCGGCCAGTACATGCAGGAAGCGGTGCCGGTCGGCGCCGGGGCGATGGCCGCGATTCTCGGTCTCGACGCCGGGACCGTGGCCCGCGCGTGCGAGGAGGCGGCGCAGGGGGAGATCGTCAGCCCCGCGAACATCAACGGGGCGGGACAGGTGGTGATTGCCGGCGCGACGGCCGCGGTGCAACGGGCCGGCGAGCGGGCGAAAGCGCTCGGCGCCAGGCGCGTGATTCCGCTCGCGGTCAGCGCGCCGTTCCATTGCGCGCTGCTCGAGCCGGCGGAGGCGCGGCTCGAACCTGATCTTCGCGCCCTGCGCGTCCACGATCCGCGGGTGCCGGTCATCGCCAACGTGGACGCGGAACCGAAGCGTGACGCGGCGTCTGCCATCGAGGCGCTGGTGCGGCAGGTGTCGGCGCCCGTCCGCTGGGAACAGGTCGTCCAGCGCCTTGCGTCCGAAGGCGTCACCAACTATGTTGAAGTTGGCCCAGGCGCCGTGCTCAGCGGTCTCGTCAAGAAGATTCACAAGGACGCACGCGTGTTCAATTTCGCCTCGCCCGACGATCTCGCGGCGGTGGAAGCAGGCGTGCGTGCTTGATCTCACCGGGAAGGTCGCGGTCGTCACCGGCGCGTCGCGCGGGATCGGACGCAGTATCGCGGTGATGCTCGCCGCGCGCGGCGCGCACGTGGTCGCGGCGGCACGCGGCGACCACGCCGCCGCCACCGTCGGCGACATCGAGGGGGCGGGGCGCAAGGCCGACGCGGTCGCGCTCGAGGTCACCGACGCCGCCTCGATCGAGGCGATGGTGTCGGGCGTGCTCGCGCGCCACGGGCGCGTCGACATCCTCGTCAACAACGCCGGCATCACGCGCGACCAGCTGATGCTGCGGATGAAGCGCGAAGACTGGGACGACGTGATTGCGACCAACCTGACGCCGGCGTTCGTGCTCGTGCAGGCGGCGCTCAAGCCGATGATCAAGCAGCGCAGCGGCCGCATCATCAGCATCAGCTCGGTCGTCGGCCAGACCGGCAACGCGGGACAAGCCAATTACGCGGCGTCGAAAGCGGGGCTCATCGGTTTCAGCAAGGCGCTGGCGCGCGAGGTCGCGTCGCGCAACATCACGGTCAACGTCGTCGCGCCGGGACTCATCGAGACCGACATGACCAGGGCGATCACGGAGAAGGCGCAGGGCGACTGGGCGGCGCAGATTCCGCTCGGCCGACTCGGCACCACCGCCGATGTCGCCGCGGCAGTTTGTTTTCTTGCGTCTGATGAGGCGGCGTATATTACAGGTCAGGTCCTTGCCGTCAACGGCGGCATGTACATGTGATTCTGGATGGTGGATGGTGATTCCACCACCCACCACCCGCCATCCCACAACGGAGGCCAAATGGCAGTTTCAGACAAGGTGAAGAGCATCATCGTGGAGCAGCTCGGCGTCGACGAAGAGGAAGTCACGGCCGATGCCTCGTTCGTCGACGATCTCGGCGCCGACTCGCTCGACACGGTGGAGCTCGTGATGGCGTTCGAGGAGGAGTTCGGCATCGAGATCCCGGACGAGGACGCCGAGAAGATCACCCGGGTCAAGGAAGCCATCGACTACATCGAGGCGCACGCCAAGACCAAGAAGTAGGCGGGAGCGAGCCAGAGAGGGCGGAGGCAGCGGTGAACAGGCGTGTGGTCGTAACCGGCATCGGACTCGTGTCGGCGCTCGGCATCGGCACCAACGAGACGTGGACAGGTATCCTCGCCGGCCAGAGCGGCGTCACCCGGATCACGCGGTTCGACATCTCCGGCTACGCGACGCAGATCGCGGCCGAGGTGAAGGGCTTCGATCCGCTCGCCTTCATCGAGAAGAAGGACATCAAGAAGATGGACCTCTTCATCCAGTACGCGGTGGCGGCGGCGCAATTCGCGATGGACGACAGCAGGCTCGAGATCACCGATGCCATCGCGCCGAACGTCGGCGTCTACATCGGCTCCGGCATCGGCGGGTTCATCACCATCGAGCGGGAGCACGAGGCGCTGCTCGACGGCGGCCCGCGCCGGGTGTCGCCCTTCTTCATACCATCGGCCATCATCAATCTCGCCTCGGGCCAGGTGTCGATCCGCTTCGGCGCGAAAGGACCCAACTCGGCGACCTGCACGGCCTGCTCGGCCTCGGCGCATGCCATCGGCGACGCCTACGAGATCATCAAGCGCTGCGACGCGGACGCGATGATTGCCGGCGGCAGCGAAGCGGCGATCTGCCCGATGAGCGTCGGCGGCTTCGGCCAGCTGCGTGCGCTGTCGACGCGCAACGACGAGCCGGCGCGCGCCAGCCGCCCCTTCGACAAGGATCGCGACGGCTTCATCATCGGCGAGGGGGCGGGCGTCCTCATCCTCGAGGAGCTCGAGCACGCCAGGCGGCGCGGCGCGCGCATCTACGCGGAAATCGTCGGCTACGGCATGTCGTCGGACGCGTACCACATGACGGCGCCGTCGGAGGACGGCGACGGCGCGCGGCGGGTGATGGCGATGGCCATCCGCAAGGCGGCCATCGCGCCGTCCGACGTCGATTACATCAACGCCCACGGCACGTCGACGCCGTACAACGACAGGCTGGAAACGCTCGCCATCCACAACTGCTTCGGCGACCACGCCGGCAGGCTCGCCATCTCGTCGACCAAGTCGATGACGGGCCACCTGCTCGGCGGCGCGGGCGGGCTCGAGGCCGGCATCACGGCGCTCGCGGTGCACCACCAGGTGGCGCCGCCCACGATCAACCTCGACGATCCGGACCCGGAGTGCGACCTCGACTACGTGCCGCACCAGAGCCGGCAGATGCCGATTCAGTACGCGCTGTCGAACTCGTTCGGCTTCGGCGGCACCAACGCCGCGCTGCTGTTCAAGAGATTCGAAGGGTAGAACACTGACACGGGCCACGGAGACGCGGAGACACGGAGACGGCTTTGACAAAAATATCTCCGTGCCTTCGTGCCTCCGTGGCACGTTTCCGCGAGAGTTGTCGCGACGATGAAGATCGCCGTCTGTATCAAGCAGGTGCCCACGCGGGAGTGGCAGCCGCGCCTGAACGACCAGAAGACCTGGATTCGCGAGCAGGACGCCAGCTACGAGATGAACGAGCCCGATGCCTACGCGCTCGAAGAGGCGCTCCGGCTCCGGGAAAAGCACGGCGGGGAAGTGGTGGTCTGCTCCGCCGGCCCGGCGCGCGTGCAGACGGTCATTCGCGAGGCGCTGGCGCGCGGCGCGGATCGCGCCATTCACGTCGAGCACGACAGCCTCGGCTCGGCGGACGCCTTCGTCGTGGCGGATGCCCTGGCCTCGGCGATGAAAGACGAGAAGTTCGACCTGGTGCTGACGGGCCTGCAGTCCGACGACCAGGGCCACGGTCAGACCGGGGTGATTCTCGCCGAGCGGCTCGGCATCCCCTCGTCCACGATCATCATGGATGTCCAGGTTGACGGGAGCTCGCTGCGTGTGAAACGCGAGCTCGAAGGCGGATGGTTCCAGTGGATCGCGATGCCGCTGCCGGCGCTGCTGACGATCCAGAGCGGCATCAACCAGCTCCGCTATGCCACGCTGAAGGGCATCATGGCGGCGAAGAAAAAGGAGATCAGGAAGGCCGCGCTCCCCGAGGGCCTCCAGCCGGTCCAGCAGATTGTCGGCCTCGCGGTGCCCACCCGCAGCAAGCAGACGCACATGATTGGCGGTTCGGCCGCGGATGCGGCGAAGGAGCTCGTGCGCCGCCTTCGAGACGAGGCGCGCGCGCTGTGATCCTCGTCATCGCCGAGCAGCGCGACGGCACGCTGAATCGCGCCACCTGGGAAACGGTTGCGGCTGCGCAGCAGCTAGCAGGCACTGCACAAGCACTGGCCGGCGCGATGCCGATCGCCATCGCCGTGCTCGGGTCGGCGACGGGCGGTGTCGCGCAGGAACTGGCGTCGGCCGCGGTCGCCGAAGTGCTCGTCGCCGAACATGCCGCGCTGGACCCGTACACGCCCGACGGGTTCGCCGCCGCCGGCAGCGCGTTGATCGACTCGGTCAAGCCGGCCTTCGTGCTGCTGCCGCACACCTACCAGACGCGAGACTTCGCGCCGCTCCTCGCCGCGCGCCTCCGCAAGCCGCTCGTCACCGATGTCACCGGCATCGAAGGGACCGGCAACGGCGCCACCTTCATCAGGCCGATGTTCCAGGGAAAGCTGGCGGCCCATGTGAAGCCGCAGGGCGGGACGCCGGCCGTGGTGACGATCCAGATCGGCGCGTTTCGCGCCGACGCGGCGAAAAAGGGCGGCTCGGCGGCGGTGAAGAAGGTCGGCGTGCAGATCGACGCGGCCGCCATCCGCCAGAAACCGGAGGCGCCGTTCCGGGAAGCCAAGCAGGCGGTCGATCTCGGCCAGGCCGAGCGCATCGTCGCCGTCGGCCGCGGCATCAAGTCGCAGGAGAACATCCCGCTGGCCGAGAAGCTCGCGCAGGCGATGGGGGCCG